>JAABUQ010008441.1_pt1 | contig 14443 bp, 21 predicted proteins | sample 5560001 | NCBI WGS metagenome assembly JAABUQ01 (sample SAMN10711888, study PRJNA513371) | rock metagenome | isolation source: Antarctica rocks | place: Antarctica: Victoria Land, Finger Mt nord | collected 2015-12-18
GCTGGACGGCCTGTCGCAGGCGCCGATGACGCCGCTCAAGCCGGTGCGAACAGACTTACACACACCCGGCGATGCACGCACTGAATCTGTTTGCTGCCCGCTCGTGGCTGCAGACCCCGTCGGCATTGATACAGTGTGGGCATACACCGCTGGCGGGTCGCATACGAAGTGCTCACTTATTCCCACAGGTTGTGCTTCCAAAGCAAGATTGTACTCTGACGTGCACGTCAAGGATGCCATGCGGTCCGTGGTCACGCACTACAGCACTTGTGACAGCCCTGACGGCCGCGCATCTTTGCTGAACCAGCCCCTGCATGCCTGGCGCGCAGGCGCGCCCGGCAGCGCTGGGCGGCGAGGCGAGCTTCCTGCCCGGCGGCCGCGGCCGCGCGGCCGGCGGCGCCGACGGCGGCACGCTCGTGCGCCACGGCGCAGACGGGCGCGGCGGCCGCGCCAAGGTGCTGTGCGCGGGCGACCGACAGCCGCTGCAGGTGCGGCCCAACGATAGGCTACTATAGAGCACTGACTCAAGCCTGTTCTGCCACGATTGCTTATAGGGCAGCTGCGCCAAGGTGCTGCGCAAGGGCAGGCACGTGCCGCTGCGGATGTGCGTCCCCAGTCCCAGGCGCGCCTGGCCACTCGTGCACAGGAGGCACTCAAAGCAGACGGGAAGGCAGCGCTCCCCACTGCTGCGGATAAACTCTCATGGGCGAACATGCATTCGGCAGTGACCGCGCACCGCCAAGAGGCTAAGCTGCGCGCCGCGCCCGCGCGCGGCAGGGGGCCTGGCAGGCGCCGCCGCCGCGCAGCGCGGTAGCGCCGTCGTTGACATCCTGGCCGCCGCGGCACCTGGCGCCCGGCGGCAAGCGTGCGAAGGCCGCGGGCCGGGGCGCCGATGGGGCTGGCCTGACCATGCACCATTTCTTCAACGCCAAGACCTAGCAGAGGGTCGTCCTGCGGCACGCGCACGCGAGGGCTCGCGCTGCAGCGGTGTGGACGTCCCGGCCTGCTGCCGCCTGCCAGCGCAAGCTGAGCTGTTTGGAATGCTGAGCATGTGCTATAATGTAGTTCCCGTCCTCACTGCCCTGGGAGGGTTACTTTGTCATGTAGGGACAGGGCAGGACGGGGCTGGCACCAGCATGCCAGTGGGTTCCTCTGTCGAGTATGCTCCTTCAGCTAAAATAGACAGGTCTTGACCGTTTTCCAGACACTTTCCGTGTGTTCAAGCGTCTGTCCCTACGGTGCATGTCATGCAGGCGTGCTTATGTAGGTGTGAAGGAGGGTGAGAGCGTTTCTGGGTATACTTTGCAAGACAGGCTAATGCAGAAACTTGCGGCTGACCTTACCTATTGGTCACCAGCAAAAAGAAGCAGCTCTGGTATGTGTCATCAGAAGCAGAGCTAGCAAGTGCCGCCCAAGACATGTGCGGGCCGCACAGCGCGACAGCAATGGGCAATCTGCCAACGCCATCAACGGTTGGTGACCAACCACTCCCATGCGCGCATCAGCCCTTTGCAGGCTTCGCGGCCTTGTCAGCCGGCTTGGCAGCCTTGCCGCCCTTTGCGGTCGGCGCGGCCGCGGGCGGCGCCGGCGCCGGCGCCGGCGGCTCCTGCGCGTGCGCGTCCTCCCACCGGTCCAGGCCCTGCACCGCGCTGGCGCAGAGCTGCGCGCCCTCCGCCTCCCTCTGCCCCGCGTCAACATCCAGGGTTGGCTGTCATTGCAGCCATCAGCCTGCTCAAAGACCTGAGGTTCAGCAATTCTTCCACACGGTGCGCGCACACACACCCCGCATGTACCCACGCAACACCGCTTGAACATGTGCCCATGCAGCACAGCTCGAGCTTCCCTATCCATACTGCAGTACACAGCTTGATGCCATTCTGTTTCCCTGTTTCTATGATACGCGGGAGGCGGGTCGGCAGATGTGAGGGCGCAAGCGGCACCTGCCGCAGCTGGGCCGCACGGCGCTGCTCGCAGCCCGCGGCCGCGCGCGGCGGCAGCGCGGCCACAAAGCGCACGTAGGGCTGCGAGTCGACCGGCGCGGCCGGCGCGAGCTGCGCCAGGGTCTTGCTTGTTAGAGCTTGCGCTCTCTCTTGCTCGCCTGGATAGCATGAGGCCGTCCCTACCCAGGCTGCTCGGCTGCAAGCGGTGCGGCTGCAGCTAATATGCAGCGCCGCTCTGCCGGCATGGGCCTCCTGTAGAGGCATGCAGACACGACTCTATATCCCGCACCATCAGTCCCGCATCAAGTGCTGCGGCAAAAGCATATTACCTATCCAGCACACATCTGCGGGGCAGGCAGCGGCGCGCCCCGGCACCTGCAGCTCTGCGGTCGGCGGCAGCGCGGCGTGCGCGTGCTTCATGGTGTCGCCCGCGCGGCCCGTGCCATAAAAGTGCTCCCGAGTCACCTTCACCTTGCTGCGCAAGCGCACTATACACGTTATGCCCACCGCCACTGAGGCTGCGTGGCGAGGGCCACGCATCGCCGCGAGCGCATGCCAAGACAGTAGTCACTATGATCAAGTTTTTTTTGCTATAGGCTTGATCGCAACCTGAGTCATAAAGCTTGCACGGCATGAATGAGGCTGCTCTCGTGTGTGGAAAGCGTGTGACGGATGCCAGTCAAAGCCAGCCGGGTCTGGGCACCGCAGGGCAGCACCGGTGCAGGGACTTCTCGAACGCATGCGCATCACCCTCGGACAAGTCGCCCATGCCCGGCACGCGCGCCAGGTGCATCACCAGCGGCTCCCGCTCCGCGCAGACTGCCGCGCCGCGGACCCGTCAGCAGGGCATGCAACACAACCTAGTGACCCCTGTGGCCCCAGTGCGTGCTGCCCTCACTTCATGAGTCAGCTCCGCTGTTCTGCACACGTGCGCCCGAGCGGGTGGCACACCGCAGCCCCTGCACGGCGCTTGCAGGGCTCGATCCAGCCCCTGCGGAGGGCGCGCGCGGCCCTCGCCGGGCGCGCACCCGGCTCCCGCGCGAGCTCGCCCGGGAACTTGCGGGTGCCCTCGAAGCGCGGCACCGCCCCCTGCGGCTCCAGCAGCCGCCGCCGCCCGCCGCCGCCCGCGGGCCGCGGCGCCCACTCTCGGCGCGCCTGGCGCGGCAGCCCGCTGGGCCGCACGACACAGGCAAAGCGGTCTGGCCCCGCGTCGGCAGCCACCCAGCCCTGTCCGACACCCCTGTTCTTTCCGAACGGCTCGTCAGGACGGCAGAAGGCCTAGGCCTACCCTGTGCCCTGTGCAGGGTCTGCCAGCCCAGGGTGCACGCCCACCCAGGCATGCACCGCGCGCGCCTTATGCCGCAGGCCCTCGCACGGCGGCGGCTCTGCCGGGGCCTCGCCGGCCGCGCCGCTCCATCGCCAGCTGCGCCCGCCGCCAGGCGCCCGCACGGCCTCCACGAAGTACGTCCGCCTGCGCAGCGCCCCCGCGCTAGCGCTCGGCCCGCGTGCTGCCCCTGCCCGGCCGCTCCAGCCGGCAGGAGAGGCGCTGACCCATGAGATGCATTGGGTCGGAGGACCGGCGCTGTTTGTGCGCACTCTGCAGCACCACGATGAACACTGGATGATAGGACTTGGCATCGTGCAGCGGGGGGCGGCTGCGCAGGTTTGCACCTGCCGGACGTCTGCGCGGCCTGCTCCCCGCCCTCGCGCCCGGGCGCGCGCGCCAGGAAGCGGCCCACGCCGCCCTGCAGCGCCTGCGATCGCCCCACGCGCGTCGCCTCAGCCTGCTAGCCGGCCGTCCACCGGGCGCGGGCGTGGCGGCTCGCGGCTGCTGCGCAGCGCACAATGCTATGCGCGCCTGCATCTTCACTCCCTGCCCTGTGCTCACGGCCAGTGTGAGTACTGCTTTGTCTCTCCTCACTGGTTTGTCACTCCTCGCACTCGTCCTTCAGCAGGGCGCTGCTGGCCGGTTGGGAGCTGTGTGGTGCTGGTCTTGTCTGGCCCGGTGCCAAGCGCCCGGACCTGACCTGCCTGTGACGTGGGGCCTCCGCAGCAGCGAGCCGGAGACGCGAGCAGCACAGCGCGCTCAGGCTGGCAGCGCGTGGGGGGGGCGTCGCGCGTCTGACGAGCCGCCCAGCGCCGTGAAGCAGTAGCCCCTAAGCAGAGCGGGCTACAGGGGGCCCACACGCGCGCAGCGGCAGCTGAGGAGGGGCGGGGGGTGCACGTCTGGCGGCGCGGGCGCGGCGCGCCGGCCGCCGAAGCCGCCGCCGAGCGTCGCGAGCGCCCAGTTGGGCCGCGACAGGGCTGCCTGCCGCTGCGCCTGCCGGCTGTCCTCGGCCCTGTGCCGCAGAGCGAGGCTGGGCTCTGTCAGGCAACAGTCCCGTGTCACGTCCAGAAGAAGGCTCAGGACCTACTCCCGGTAAGTTTAGTAAGAAAAGTTGGGTGATATTGCCTCAGAGCTGACTCCTGCTGCCTGTGCTTGCGCCCGGGGAGGCAAGGCCAGGCGCAGGCGCACCAGGCGTGCGAGAAGCACTCCGCAACTGCCCCCATCGTGGCCATACGAAGGGCCCGCTTCTGCGCTGCGAAAGCAGGGAGCGGCCCAGAGGCTGAGTTTCGGTGAAACGCTGGCAGGGTAGGGTGAAGCAATGTCTTCCCATGTGGGCTGCTCACTTCTGCTCTCTTACCGATGCGTCCAGCACTTGTCCGGTAATGAGCCGCGCAACCTTGCCTGTATGTGCTGACAGTAAGCCCAACTGTCGCCTCGCACTTGCTGTTCAGCTGGTGCGAAGAGCTGCGCATCACTTGAGCGCGACTGCACCAACACCAATTCAATACCAATGCCAACCGCATGATGGCCATACACCGTGCGCGCAGACACAAGCCTGCTGTACTGGTTTTAACCAAAGTGCTTCAGACACCTGCGCAGGGCCGATGAGCTCGCTGGCCTTGCACGCGCGGGCCGTGCGCGCACGCGGCACGCCCGCTGCCGCAGACACGCTGCCAGGCTTCCGGTGCGCGCCGCAGGCGCGTGCACCATAGCCACAGCCGCAATTGCGATGAGCCATTCCCACAGCCGCGGAACTGCATCCGCAGCCTCCTCAGGCGTCCAGCTCGGCGTCCTCGAGCTCGGGCAGCGGGAAGCGCAGCACGGCCGCCACGCCCGACAGCTGGTTCAGCTGCTCGCCGCTCGCGTGCGCGGCCGAGAAGACGAGCGCCTCGCCGCCGGCCGCCGCCACGCCATCGACCAGCGCCGCCCAGGCCTTGCGCTGCGCGCGCGCGCCGGGCCGCCGGTCGGCCGGCGCCGCCCGCGGCGGTGCGGGCGCGGCCGCACTGTCGTGCAGACCATAGAGCGGCATGTGAGGCGCATGTTGATGCGCCAGACGCTCCGGCTGGTTGGGCGGGTGGTTGTTGTCGTGCGTGAATTTGCCACAGGAGACACAAAAAGCATTGCCGGCTGTACACTCAATGCTCGGATGTTTCAATGCAACGTGCTGCCCTTGCTTGGGACCTGAGTGGTAACCACTCTAATCGAGGGCGCTCATGAGCCTCTGCCGGTGCCACGTTCAGACGGCCGCTGATCACTGCATTGTGGTGCAGGCTAGGCTGCGCAGGGCAGCGCATGGCGGGCGCTGCGGCACGCGGCGCAGCGGTCCGCGCGGCGCCGCGCCTGGGCGACGTCGTTGACGCGCAGCAGCGAGTCGGAGAGCAGCAGTGTGCCGACGGCGCCCAGCTCGGCGGCCGCGCGCACGTGGCCCGGCCCGTAGAACGCGCGCGCCGGGTCGGCCGCCAGCATCGCGTAGAACGCCTGCAGCGCGCCAGTCTCGCGCGCGGCCTTGGTGTCCTGCGCGCGCTGGTTAGGTTAGTCGCCCTACCCTATGGCGAGAGCACCCACCTACCGCCTGGCATTTCTCAGGAACAGCGCTACTGCGCAGGCCTGAGTCCTGAGCCCTGGCCTTCCCCATGTGTCCCTGCTTCTGAGAAGTAGTGACTACAGCACGCATGTTTCGCGCGCCGCCTTTGCTGTCTCGCATGCGCATGTGCAGGACCACGGGATGCAGTCCCTGCATGCCGGCGCCTTGCGCTCGCTGAGCACACCGTCTCTAGCATCAATCAGGTCCAGCAGCGAGCAGGAGTGGGGCCACGTCCCACAGCGCACGTGCAGCATGGCGGGCACCTGGACATAATCGGCACGCTGACCAAGCCCCCATGCAGCCACCGGCTTGCAGAATAAGCGCTGCGATCCATCCGCACAGTGCAGGCCAGCGAGCCTGTCATGCAGGGAGAGTGGGGTAAAGGCGCCGGCCCAGGGGCGCAAGCGCGCATGCAGAGCGGGCCCGCGCCTTTATCTGCGACGCGATGGCCGGGCTGGCCAGGACCTCCTTCAGCGAGTGCTTGTACGCGGTGGACGCTTGCGCGGTCACAATCTTCTGCCTGTTCAGGATGAGCATCCTGCGCGGCCCGGCGCGTGGCGCCGTCAGCGCCGGGCGGCTCGCCGCGGCGCTCGCGCGGCTGCGCCCTCCCCCGCCCAGGGCCCCGCGGCCGAGCGGAGGCGGGCGGCGCCATTGCGCTGCCGCTCGCTGGACCCGCGGCGGCCGCGTCGCAAGTTGCGGCCACCCTGCGGCCGCCACGCTCAGACTCGAGCCTCCAAGTGACTGTCCCAGCGCTTGTGAGGGTACCTCTGCCAGCCGGACCATACACGCCCCATAGTAGGCAGGACCGCCGGCGCGAGCGCGCGCCGCAGCTCGCGGCGCACGGCCTCCGTGTCCAGGTGCGCGCGGAAGGCGTCCTTGGTGAAGCCGGGCCCCGCGATGACCAGGCAGCGCACGACGGCCCAGTCCACGTGGCGCACCACCGCTGCAAGCACCTGCGGCGCGCCACTGCTGCGCTGGGCGGGGTGGGGGCCAAAATCCTAAGATTTCCCACCATGGGCGCAAAAACCCCAGCAAAACCTCCTTACAAGGCACACAAACGTCCGGCTCACTCCCTGCGCGCGCTACCTGCTCGCACCCCCCGTCACCAGAACGGAGCCGGGACGGCTCCTGCGCCCGCGAGGCGCGGCGGGCGCGGGCGCGCCTTGTCGAAGAACGACGCGAGCGCCTTGTCGTAGCCGGCGGCCGCGGCGCCACGCTTGCGCGGCATGGACGCCTCCACCTTGGCCTTGACCAGCGTCGTGCTCGCGCCCACCAGGCACACGTTGGCCAGGCCCTCCTGCGCGGCCGGCGCCCGCCGGAGCGTCACACGGCCGGCCCCAGCCAGGCAGGCCGCCGGCGCGGCGCACGGCCGGCCAGGCATGCACGTGCGGGCTGCGCAGCGCCCGGCGCCCACCAGCTGGGCCACCGAGTAGGGACAGGCGCGCCAAGGCGTCCGCGAGGGCGCCGCACGGCAAGCCGAGCTGCTCGTCCAGGCGAGGAGGCCCCATGCGCCAGGGGTGGCATGCACGCGAGGCCCGCAGCGCGCCAGCCCGGGAGCGCGCCGTGATGAGCACGGCGGCCAGGTCAGCAGAGGCGCCGGGGTCGCAGGCGGCGCGCACGCGCTCGATGTCCAGGGCGTCCCAGGCGGTCTGCGCGCGCCCGGCAGCGCGCCCTGCTCGGTGTCGGGCTGCAGAGAGCCCGGCGCTTCAGGCTCTGCTCAGTGCCGGGCTGCAGAGCTCAGCGCTCGAGGCCCGTGCGTCTGGCTGCAAATACCAAATTAAAACGAAAAATAACTGGTAGAAATCAACAACAAGCAGACAGGGTTGAAAGTCACAATGCTGCGACCACGCATGGGGCGGACTGAGCGAGGCGCGACCCGGGGGCCGCGCGCGCGCCTTGGCGAGCGTGAACGCGCGCTGCGGCTCCAGCTCCAGCGTGTGGTACGCGCCCAGCTTCACCTCGTCGGTCTCCGTCAGGTTGCGCCCGCTCAGCCGGATCGCCTGGCCTGCACCCCACGACGGCTCACACAGCGCGCTGCTGGGAGCTTGCCTGCACTCCTCCGGCCTGTCACCCTACATGCGGGTGGCCTACACACCTTGCAGGTGACGGGCTCTGCGCTGCATGCATGCCGGAGGCGCATGGCCCCGCTGACGTTGAGTGATACGACATATGGCAAGCGTCCTAAACATCTGTAGTACATCTTTCAGCAGCACTTATGCACGTGTGACTGCAGAGCTAGCCACGTCATGCGCCAGCTTGAGCACTCCAAGGCATCAGTGAGTCTATACGGCAACTTCACGTCGGCCACGGACATATACATGACGGCGCCATCGCTTGTGTGCAGGCACAACGGGGCACTGCGAGGGCGCGTGGACGCCGGCCAGCCCTGCAGGGGCGCGCCCTCGGGGTCGAAGTCGACGCCCTCGATAGCGATGGTCAGCCGCAGGCGCACTTTCTCGCTCTCGCTGCCGGCGCCGCTGTCGCGCGCGACCTTGCGGAACGTGGTCGCCGTGACGTGGTCGCCCTCGCGGATGAGGTTGTAGCAGTGCCACAGGTCCTCGCCTGGCGCCACCGCGCCGTATGAGAGAGGAGCTGCCACGGCGGGGAGGGCTTCGCTTGCGCACCGGCTGTGTGCGGCCGAGCGCCGCCGTGGTGTAATCTGCAGTAGATAGGAGACACTGTGGCGGGCTGGGTCACAGAGCAACAGTATTGTTGCTTGCATGCAGCCGTGACCCGTCATTTGCATCGTGAGCCACTGTCTGGGTGCAAGAGCACAAGTGCAAACCGGAGAGGCAGTGCGTTGCACCAGTCCACAGGTTGCCAAGCAACGTTGCCAGGTCACATTCCACACTCACTACACAGCAACGACACAGCGCATAGGCGCACCCTCTTCTGGCAGCTTGCAGTGTCCCTCCCCATCCCGCACATACGACTTGTTGAGCAGCTTCATCCTCACTCTTCAGTGTCCGCGCCAGCCGTCCGGCACGCTCAGTGGCAGCCTCAGACTGTCAGCTGGACAGCCTGTTTATGGGGCAGCCGTGCACCAGCCTCCCCGCTGATGAGACGGGGCACGCAGCCCGCCGCTGCCGCCGTTGGTGTAACGAGCAGTTTTGCCTTGGCACCAGGCAGCTTAGCCTTGCCTTCAGCGGTTGTCTCGATACCAAACATGTACAGCTCGCCTTACACGGCATCGCATGCTTTAGTTACTTTGCGCTCGGCCTGCCACAACTGCGCAGTGCTTTCGACCAAAGAAGGTAAGACTTGTTTAGTGATAGGACACAGTGTTTTGCAAAGTCTGCTAGCAGGATATGACTGCACACCAGTAGCACCAAGTTTGAACTTACAGTTGTTAAGCTGAAACTACTTGCGCAGTGAAAGCGTAAACAACGATGTCAAATAACACAGCAACACGCTCACTGAGCTCGCAAGCAGCAAAACCTGGACTAGGGCTGGAGCTCTCGGTGTTTGTACGACCCCGTTGCCAACAGCTCGCTGGTATTGAGAGCGCAGCAGCACGAACGCACCCGCGGGGACTGGCTGCTGGGTTGGACTGGAAAGCTTGTTCACGAGAGTGATGTTTCACAACACCGGATACACAGGCTAGTGTGAGCTTGGGCACACATCAGGTGCACAGAGCAGCAGCCTCTGCAGCACTCCCATGCAGCCCGCGCACACCAGTGGCCTGACCAGCGCCCAGCGGCTGCTCAAACAACACGGCAGCCTTGTCGCCGTGCCGTTCCACGTCAAGCGCACCGGCTACAAAGCGCGCACCGCCTACGGCTTCCACCCCGTGCTGCAGGATGAGACGTGCGCGTCAGTGTGAGGCGCCTGTAGAGTTTGCGGGTGCTAGCAGCGGGCTCAGGGTCGCGGGCGCCGTGCAGGACGAGCAAGGCCACCCAGAAGCAGGTCAGCGAGGGCGCCGGCGCCCGCAAGACGCTGTGCCCGTACAGCCCATCCGCGCCCCGCAACCGGCCCAGAGAGACGGTGGGGCGTGTGCCTGCGCTGCTGCTAGCTTCGTATTTGTGTAGCGTATGCGGCTCTGGCTGACGCGCCATCACGCCTGCGCTGCTGCTGGCTTCGTATACGTATGCTGTGGCTGACACAACATTGCGCCACTGCAGCTGAAGAATGTGGTCGGCACGCGGCACAAGCTGCACCCCTGCATCAAGTGCGCTCCTGCTGCTGCACTCTGTCGGATACTGCGGGCTCACACAGCAGCAGCTCACCTGCGGCGCACCTGGTGCTGCCTTTGTTGCAGGGCGGAGCGCTATCGCGGCAGCAGCAAAATCCGGCTGCGGACGGGGACCCTGAGTCCAAGCGCCCCTGGCGGACCACGAACCAGGTGCGCGCCCGGCCAGGCTGTGTGACTGGAGCACCCATCAGCACTCTGCTGGGACAGCAGCAACAGCCATGCGGCTGTGTGCACAAGTGCGCTTGCCACTGTAACGCATGGGGCGATTCAGTCCTGCTCGACGTCCGCATGCGACCTGGCCATCTCAGCTGGCGCTCACACGCTGGGCGGGGTGCCACGCAGGTGTTTGCCAGGTGTGCGCGGGTGCAGGACACCACTGGGCTGGCAAACCCCGGCATCTCCTCCGACGTGGCGCACACGCTGCACAAGCAGCAGGGGATCTATGGCATGTAGAGTGAGATGTCTCTTTGCTTGTGTTACACTTCGCCGCTTTTCCCAACTGTCAGCATGTTTGCATGTGCAAGTCACCATCGCATGTGCTGTAGCACAGGGAGCAAAGGCAAGCAGCCATTCCAACCAGGCACGTTATTTAAATCAGGGGTGTTTGCTGCTGCACTTGTCAAGCGTGCGCATTACTCACCAAGTCTTGACGAATGGCTTGTATTTCTGCCAGTAGCGCTGCACGCCCGCCGCACTGGCCCTCAGCACGGGCAAAGTGCCCGCACAGCACGGTGCTTACATTAGCTGTGAGTGGCAACTATGGGAGCATCATGCGGGAGCACGCCTTGCGTGGGTTGGACCACCACCCTTTTGGCTTCTTGTGGTAGTCGGGGACCGGCAGCCGCGGGTCGCGATTCAGACCATATATCTGTGTGTCACCACAACGTAAAAGACACAGTGTCAGGCGATGTATGGTTCTGCCGAGCATGCCCAAAATGCCGCGCTGCATTGCGCAAAGCGGGCGTCATCCAGATGACATTCAGCTGACATGCATGCAGGAGCAGCATGCAGAGCATGCGGCTTGTCACTTGCCATGTGCTGCATGACCCATGCTGCATGGGAGGCATGCGAGCGCTTGTGTGCGGGCGCACCGGCTTGCGCGGCTTCCCTGGGCCCACGGGCGGCGTCTCGCTTGTGAAGTGCAGCCCTGCATGTGAGGGCGGCCACTGAGCATGCAGCCATCATGTGCGGGTTGGACGCGTGCGGGTAGCTGGGGTCAAGGATGATGTGTCCGGTGGGGCCGCGCACAGTTGTACCTACGCGCGCACAACTCTGAAGTCAGTCACCTGCCTGCTGATTGTAAGATTGCAGGCATGGCATGTAAGTTTGCAGGCATGCCAGCCTCCTGCAGACGTGCTGGCACAGACGGCAGTGGCTAGCGAGCAGAGCCCTGGCGCGCAGCAGGTGACATGCTGGGGCTGCTGGGGCCGCACCACTCAGTTGGGATCTGGCTGCCTGGGTCGGCGCGGTTGCATGAGGGCAGGTAGGTCGCTGGCGGCTGCCCTGGCGCCGGCGGCGCGCCCGCCACGACCGAGCGGTACACGACGAAGCGCCCGCGGCGGGGCAGGCAGCTGCGCGCGGCCTCCTGCCTATCCTCATAGTACTGGTTCCCTGCGCGCCCCGAGCGGCGCCTGCACTCCAGCGCCAAGGGCGTGCTCCCTGGGGACGCCGCAGGCTTGCTGTGGCGGCGGCGCGGGTGCGCGCACCCAGGTAGTCCTCTCCGACGAGGTCGCCAGCGGGCAGCGCGCGAAGCCAGACCTGGGGCATACACAGTGTTCTCAGTTGATCTTAATGATACGGCTGCCGGTGAGACCAGGAACGCACGGAGTCCGCCACGTTGCCATCCATCAGCGCCTGAAGCCCGCCAAGCTTAACAGCCTCCAGAATGGTCCGGGTTCCATATACCTGCGCGTCACTCCACTTCTTGCCTTGCGCTTGCATCAAAGGGAGCGCAAGGCACCATTTGTACCACTCCAAGCCATGACATAACTGGCGCTGGAAGGCACGCATCGTGCCCTACGACTGGACAGAGCCTGCCTTCTTAATCTTCTCGGCGTATGTTGCAAGCCTGGTCGGCGTGAGGCGCGCAACAAGTGCTTGCATCTTGTTATATGCGCATGGGGGGTTTTAGCCGGCAGGTCTGCTGGGCACACAAAGCAAAGGGGCTACTGATGAACCATGCACTGTTTGCACTGTTTGCTCGGGGCAAAGCACAGCAAAAAAGGTTGTCAGAATGTCTCGCCCTCTTGAAAATGCACACACAGGATTGATATCACTGGTATGCAACATGACACAAGATGAGCATGTCAGCAAACACGCCAAGTCTGACGAGGCTATGCCTCTTGACTTCAGAGTTACACTGCTGCTGGGACACCTGCAGCGTGACATGGTACCACAACACCTCGCATGTCAGTGCGACCCCACAGGCGCCAGCTGCTGTACGCGCAGACAAGGCCGAACGTTTGGCGCACAGGAATACACTGGCACGCGCGCACACACAAGGACAGCAGAGCGCCTGCGCTGCACAGCGCGACGCGCTCTGGCCCAGCGTTCCACGGGAATAGAACGTCAGCAGAGGCCCAGCCACCAAAAGGCATCTACAACATGGCTGGGACCCGAGCCAGTGCTGGCAAAAGCGAAGCAGAAAACACTGCACAGTCGAACACGCGGGCTGCGCGGTACTGCGCACAGCCAGCAGACAATGCCCTACAAACAAGGAAACATTGAAGCCTGCTGAAGACTGGCACCCATCACCGTGCTGCGCAAACACGACACCCCTCATGCACACCCAGGCCGACATGCCGCATGTCTCACCTGCCACGCCACAGACTGCACCACACGCCGCAAGTATTCCCTCAGGAGGTTATGCACACCAGATGCAGGCACCCTGGCATGGACAGGGAGCCGCGCATCCCCAAGCTCTCATTCATTGCACAGCCGAATCGCACCACAGCCCGAGGAGCTTGGATGGCGCCACGCCGGCGGGCGCAACACATGTGTTCGGACCCAAGGGTATCCCATTCAATACTTTCGCACAGACTTCTCCAGCTGCAGGCATGCCGCTGCGCGGCGGCGCGCGCCGCAGCGCGGCGCCGGCACCAGGGGCGCGCCGCGCTCACAGCACGCCGCCGCGCTTCAGGTGCGCCGCGCGCACGGTCTCGCGCACGTACTCCTTCAGCTTGGCCTCCACCTTGCGCCGCTCGATCGGCTTGGGCGCGGCCGCGCGCGTGCGCTCCTCGAACGCCTGCGCGGACGCCGGCGCGGGCGTTAGGGCTCGGGGCCGCGCAGGCTTCCGAGAGAACAGCCTTTCGGCGCGCCTGCCCAGCGCTAGCTCCGGCCCCTGGCGAGCGCGTCTGATCCGGCGAGCGCGCTTGATGAGCGCGCCGGTGTCCCTCGGTGTCGTGTGCTGAGCACTGCTGAGCACGACGGACACGCGCCAAAATGTGGCGGCATGCAGTGCGCATTCTGTGGTGCACCCGTGCTCGACACGCACGGCGCCTCATGCGGGAGCCTGCACCGTCGCCCCAAAGAGCACAACCCCAGCTCGGCTGGGCGCCGGGCGTCCGAGCGGGGCCCAGGCACCCTCCGGGGGCTCGCCCTGCGCGGCGGGCGGGCCGCGCGCCTTGCGCTCGGTGTCCAGGATGACGCGGCGCACTTTCTTGAACAGCGCGGCCGCCTCCTCCAGCGACAGGCGCAGCGGGTGCGCGGGCTGCCGGTACTTGCCCAGGCGCCGGCGCACACGGTCCTCCACGAAGCCCTCGAAGCGCGGGCCCGGCGCGTCCCACGCGTCCTCCCACAGCACGCCGCCTGCGCGGTTACTTCACGTGAGGCGCGCGCGCACGACGGGCAATTGAGGCGCTGCGGGACGCGGGCCATGCTCGCGGCACTGCAGCACCTTGCGCATTAATGCAGCTCAGGGAGCAGCGCCACAGCGGCCGCCCGTGGACTAGAACATAGCCGAATCTGACGGCAGCAGGCGGCCAGCGGAGCAGGCTTACAGCTGAGCGCACGGCTAGGCGGCCATGACAGCTCACGGCGCGGAACTGAGGCACAGCTCGTCAGCGAGAGTGACGCAGCGGGGCGCACGGCCGCCCGCACCAGCGTTGCCGTCGACGCTGGGCAGGTCGTCGTCGCTGTCCTCGCCGCCGCCGCCGCCGCCCCCGCTTCCCGCCGTGCCAGGCCGCAGCGCCGCCGCCGCCCCCGCACCACTGGCGGCCGGCAGGCCTGCCACGCCGCCGGGCGGCCGCGGCGACGCGAGCGATGCGTGGCTGGTCACGCAGTCGCTGCCGGACGTGGCCTGCCGCGGCGAGGCGGGGCCGCCCGGCGCGGCGGCGCCGCCCGCGGGCTCCGCCGGCAGCGGCGGCGGCGGCGGCAGCGGCCGCGCGTCCGGCGCGCGGCCG
>JAABUQ010008442.1_pt1 | contig 14442 bp, 14 predicted proteins | sample 5560001 | NCBI WGS metagenome assembly JAABUQ01 (sample SAMN10711888, study PRJNA513371) | rock metagenome | isolation source: Antarctica rocks | place: Antarctica: Victoria Land, Finger Mt nord | collected 2015-12-18
GGGCTTGAAAGTGTGCATAAAGGTTCTCATAAGGGATTTATTACCATGTTGGTCACATCATCGTTATAGTCCCAACATGGTAATAAATCATTGATACGAATCTCTCTTGCTCGACTTTAGGCTCAGGAAAGCCAACAGTGCCGTCTTACGAGCTTTGCAAGGCCCAGCAAATACCATCAAATTAGTCTAAACGTCAACTGTCTTAGAAGGGTATGAATAAACCATAAATGTCAATGTTTTATTGAGCTAACTCTACCCCATGCATGTACTTGGTCTCTTGCAGTGAGTTAAGATGTAGGGACCGATTCATCGCGTCCTCGTCGGTATCCGATATGCCAGCAGGACGCGATGAATCGGTCCCTACATGTATTCCTAAATTTGTATATAGCTGTATAAAAGTATATTCTATGTGGGGCGAGTATAGCGAATTTCGAGAAGGAGTGTCAAGCGTCGCTAGCACCTTGCTTTCATCGCGTTGTATCATATCCACATGGTGCCTTTACGCCATTACGAACAATACTTCACAGAGGAAGAGGAGACACTTCTTACTATGGTCATGCAAATGGGTCAACAAATCGCAGTAGAGTTTGATGTGCCAGCGAAGATGCGAGATGGCGTCACACTACGTGCCAACATTTACCGCCCACAGGGCGAGGGACAATGGCCTGTCCTGCTCACACGCCTGCCATATGGAAAGGACCTTCCTGGTGGCACAGCAGTCCTGGACCCGGCGCAGGTGGCACGACGCGGTTACGTCGTGATTGTTCAAGATACCCGTGGACGTTCGGCGTCAGAGGGCGAATGGGACCCGATGCGTAACGAGGCTCTTGACGGTGTTGATACTATTGAATGGGTCGCGAAACTGCCCTATAGTAACGGCAATGTTGGCATGTATGGAGCGTCCTACTACGGCTTCACACAATGGGCATCGGCGGTGCATCGACCAGTGGCCCTTAAAGCGATGGTACCGTTCATCACCTGGAACGACCCTTTCAACGGTGTTCTGTTCCGAGGTGGCGCATTAGAGCTAGGAACAGCCGCAAGCTGGCAACTGACGATGGGACTTGACGAGCTATTTCGTCGCTTTCGCGGCGACCCAGACCCACGTCATCTAGGCTATGCCTTGTATGGTCTCGTCAAAGATATTGACGCACTGGGTTCACAAGGCTATTGGTCCTTGCCCCTCAAAGAGTTTGCTCCCATTAAGCGTAACAATGTTGGCAAAGCCTTTTTTGAGTCCGTTGACTATGTGATGGACCGTGAGCATGCTGAGCCACTAACCATTCTTGGCAAGCATAAACAAGTGATGGCTCCTACGCTGAATGTCGGCGGGTGGTACGATATCTTCTTGAAGGATACCATCGAAAACTTCAAGATCATGCGTGAGCAGGGAAGTACACCAGAGGCACGACAAAGTAAACTGCTGATTGGGCCGTGGACACATGGTGGTGTGAACAATCCTATTGGCGAACTAAACTTTGGCTTCGGCGCGAGTGCCGCCCTGATTGACCTGAAAATCGACTTTGTGAGCTTGCAGGTACGTTGGTTCGACCAGTTTCTCAAAGGGGTTGATACGGGTATGCTCAACGAGGCACCCATCAAGCTCTTTGTCATGGGCGCGAATGTGTGGCGCGATGAGCAGGAATGGCCTCTCGCACGTGCCATTGATACACATTACTACCTGCACAGCAATGGGCATGCGAACACCCTACAAGGTGACGGTGTGTTGAGTACCGATAAACCGGAGGCGACACACTCCGATACCTACACCTATGATCCAGCCAAACCAGTCATAACACGTGGCGGTGCGCTCCTAATGACACCGGAGTTTCCTGGTGGGCCATACGATCAGCGCGAGACAGAGCGTCGTGAGGATGTGCTTGTCTATAGTACGCCCGAACTGACACAAGATGTAGAGGTAACAGGACCGATCACCGTCCATCTGTGGGCGACATCAAGTGCGCCTGACACCGATTTTGTAGCACGTCTGGTCGATGTGCATCCTAATGGATACGCACAAAACCTTACAGATGGCATTATTCGCGCACGATACCGCAATTTCGCGCAAGGCGAAAAACCCTCATTGATCGAGCCAGGAAAGCCATACGAGTACGAAATTGACCTGTGGGCAACAAGCAACGTTTTCAAGCAAGGCCATCGTATTCGTCTTGACGTGACCAGCAGCAACTTTCCACGCTGGGACCGCAATATGAATACTGGTCACGACATTGGTGCTGACAGCGAAGGAGTGGTTGCCCAACAAACCATTCTGCATGATGCTGACCATGCGTCATACGTGGTGTTGCCACTTGTACCGATAGTCATTCCTTAGGCATAATGCAGGGGCACGATGTATCACGCCCTTTGTCCCAATCATCGTCATAAAGGGCGCGATACATCGTGCCCCTGCATTCAATGTCCATGACCCAAGAAAAGCAGCATAATCATTAATCCAATGATAAGCAACAAGAGCAAGACAACACCAAGTATAACGATACCAAATGTCGGTGACTCAGAGAAAGCATGCAACGTTCCTGCTCTATGTTGTGCATGAGGCAACGATAATGTTGGCGCAAAAGCAGGATGTACCTGTTCTTTCGCGGGTGGCAATGGTGAATGTTTTTGTACACTCGTCTCTTCCAATGTGGCGACACGAGTTGATGGCGCAAAAGTTCGCGCTGGTTGCGGGACAGGAGCCGCAACTGGTACGGGAACAGGAATAGCGATCTTACCTAATGTTTGACGAGGAAGCACGGTTCCTGCTCCGTATTTTGCGCGTGTAGCAAATACTTTCTTTGTCTCTTTTGAAAGGTCGCGTGGCGTCTCAATACTTCGACCTTGCGCACGTATCTGTCGTGTTTGCAGCACCTTTTGCAAAGTCCCGTCGTAGGCACGTGCGAATGAAATAATGTTAGGATAGCGTTGTTCCGGTTTTTTGGCAAGCGCACGAAGAAACACCTCGTCTAGCTCTTGTGGAAGCAAGGGATTCGAGACGCTCGGCGGTGTTGGTGGTGTATGATGGTGATGATGTAGAAGCTGAGCGGCATTGCCCTCGAAGACTGCATGACCGGTCATAAGCTGATACATCATGACCGCCAACGCGTATTGATCGGCGGCAGGCCCAACCTGAACGGACGTTGCCAGCGAGGGGTCATCGAACTGTTCAGGAGCCATATAAAGTGGTGTGCCAACTGAGCGGTGCAGCGAACGCCCACTACGATAAAATGCGGCCAGACCAAAGTCCGCAAGCAGAAGATGTGGTCTACCATGCGGAAAAATGGTAGAGAGATACGACGGTTGATCTGCTTTAAGCGGACCTCGTTCAACGCGAATTAAAAAGTTCGTTGGCTTAATGTCGCGATGAATGATGCCATTATCATGCGCACATTGCAGTGATGCCGCCGCTTGCAGCAGATAATAGCCTGCCTCTTCCGCCGAAATGGGCCAGCCAAAGCCAAATTGTTGTGTGCGACGCTGCAACCAATTCCAGAGTGACCCTTCCGAGAGGTAGGGCATCACAAGATACGTGATGGGTATGCTTCCCCCATCCAACAACTCATCCCCGAAGTGATAGAGCGGCAAAATGTGTTCGTGTTCTAACTCTGCGACCGCCTGTGCCTCGCGTTCAAAGCGGACTGCCGCTTGCCTGCCCTCTGGTGTGTTTGGGACGGAGCGCAGGTCGCCACACACAACCTTGATTGCTACTTTTCGTCCAATTCGCGCATGCTGGGCCAAATAGATGTCACCCATACCACCGCTCTCGATGAGACGTATTAGACGATACCCACCGAGCGTTTTCCCCACCAACATAGTCATCTCATATCCCTCTACAACGAAAGGTGAGAGTATAGCAATGAAAGGATAGCCCTTCCACGTCAACCTCTAAACATCCCTTATATCCTTATATTGATAGTATACCTCACACAGAAAAATATATGAGACAAAAGGTCTATGGAGGGGGTGAAACTATGTTGCTGCTAGGGACGACGCGTCCCTAGCAGCAACATAGTTTCACTCAATAAATGGGATGGGCTACCCACCAAGTTGACGCAGGGCGTCATAGGCAACGGGCGAGAGATCGTCGCGCCTGTCGATAAGGCTACGCAGCACAGGGATAGCGTCAGCGTCTTGGTACTGGACAACAAGTTGGCATGCGGTGCGTACTATGGTGTCGCGTGGGTCGTTAAGCGCATCGCGGGCTGCAAGACAGCTATGTATATCGTCAGCTTTGGGGTCTATTCGTTTGAGTGCTTCCAGAGCTTGTGCGCGGACATAAGGGTCGAAATCGTTTGTGGCACGAAGGGTACTTTCCAGCGCTTCACGCTCACCAAACTGTCCGCTTGCACGTAAGACGGCGGCGTAGAGGACGCTCCCAGGAATGTCTTTATCACCTGCGGCGAGATTATCACGTCGCTTGGGAAGTTGGCTCCGTCCACTAACATCCACAACTCTTTGCAAGAGTTGGAACATAGAGGTGATAGAGCGTCGGTCCCCCAAACGAGCGAGTGTCTCGCACACGGTCGCTAGCGATTGTGCTTGTTCGCGGCTTACAAGGTCGCGGGTACTCTCAATTCGTGTTAGCAATACGGACGTGGCGCGAGGATCACGAAGTTCCCCAAGCGTTTTCACGATGGGCGAGAATGTCTCTTCATTCGCGTCGGCAAGCGAGGAGAGCAACACATCTCTGCCGGGGCCATTCATCCAGCGTTCTACCTCGTTCATCATTGGCACCGTAGCATATACAGGGTCAAGAATCCCTGCGTCCTGAATCGCTCCTCGCGATGCCTCTCCCCAATAGCGACCCAGGAAGAGACCGAGACGATGCAGTGCGAGTGCTGCTTGCCACGTAGGGCTACGACGCGCACCCTCAAAAAGCGCATGCGCAAGGACTGACAAATCTTTTTCAAGGACAATTGGTAACGCGTTTGTGCCTGATATGGGGAGCGTCATGCTATCCTGCAATACCTGTCCTAAGACGAGGGCTGCTTGCTGTGAGAGACGCGGAGCTATATCGTTGCTACCGCGCAAATAGTTTACTAAGGGAATAGTACGATAGATGGGAACCGCGACATAGCTTTCCAGACCTGGTACGCGGTCAAGACCACTGGCAAGCACGATCTCATTGAACTGTGTCTGCTTGAGTGCCAGGATACCTTCCACCACATCGACCTTGGCCCAACCTTCCGCGTCTTTTAGAGCGGTGATGAGCACCTGTATCGAGGGCGTCGTGCTTTGCTTTACGAGTGATTGTGTTGCATAAAGGGAGGTGTTCGGGTCTATAGCAAGTTTGCCTAGTGTCTTGATAAATTCAGGTGTCTTAATAGTCCCGACACTTGTACTTGCCCTTGCAAAGCCTACAGCTTTGTTCTGCTCGGCACCATCCGATGTTTTGTAGTTGCCAAGCATGAGGATCGCATAGCGTCGCGCACGTCCTAGAGGTGTCTCGGCAGGATCTGCCGTTGCTGGCAAGTCTTGAAGTTCCTCTTTTTCGATGATTTTGAGCCACACCGGAATCAAATTGCCAGCGCGATCAATCTCAAAAAGAAATGGAATGAGTACGGGTCGCCACTGTGGAATAGGGCCGAGGTTCAGTAGTGGCAGCATACGCTCTGTCGTATCATCCACCGATTGACCACCCCAACGGAGACCTGTTACAAGCCGCGTGACCTCAGCGCGTAGTTCGCTCAAACGATTCTTTACATCCGGTTCTTCAGCGTTTAGCTCTGTCACAGCACGACGTGCAGCAAGATGTTCTACCGTTCCTGTACGCTCCATTGCACGAGCCGAAATAGGTGTAGTTGCCTGTGTACTTGGACGGGTAACGGTTCCCTTCTGCACACTATCAGATATTGATGTTTCCTGCTTTTCCTCTATATGAAGGAAGCCACCAGAGCCAGCAGACTCTGTTATGTCGCTCCCAAGCGAAGGTCTTGGCTCGATCTGCCCCAGGTCTGTTTCTTCTGCCATGACTCCCTTTTCCCTTTTCGTTTTATCTATGTCAAAAAACACTCACGATACTACGAACATAGTTCTCTCAATTATTGGCCTATTATACTGTGCTACTCATGTATTGTCTACACAGGTTATTTCGTAAACAATCAAAGCAATTACAACGTAGAGCACTGTGCTCTACGTTGTAATTGCTTTGATTACTAGTTTTAGCGATAAAGTTCAGGATCGATTTGATTGATCTTTACTAACGTACCATCGGGACTCTCAAGCTGAAGCTGATACCCAAATCCTTCATCACCTGTTGGACGTGCGATAGTCACACCAGCAGCACGAAGCTTTTTCTCCAATTCCTCTAAAGAGGCATCATACTCAAAGTTAAGTTCGACGTTGCCTTCGTTCTGCTCTGGATTCGCCGGATGCGCGAGTAAGCCTAATTCGGTTGTGCCAAAGCGTAGTATAGCCCAATCACCATCGCGACTACTATTAAGGACAGTGGCACCGAGCTTACTATAAAAGTCTAATGCCTTGCCCATATCGTCAACATGCAGCATGGGTTGCAATCTTACCATAGCTTCTCCCTGAGCTTGTTGCGTATTCTCTACTGGTACGTCTTCCTCCGAAGTTTTTGATAAGTAGGCAAGAAACACTTTCTCGACCAGATCGGACATAGAAAGTTGCTCATCAACTGAGCGATGCTTCATACGTTTGACAGTATCAGGTGTAAGATACACATTGAACTGCTGTTTCTCTTCTCTCATGGCTTTGCCCTTCCAGACAATAGATCGTTTTGCTAGCAAAATAATATACTAGTATATTAACATACTAGCAATTTATTGTCAACGGATTGGTTGCAATGAAGGGGCTAATCTCTCATGGCCCTAGCCCACTCCACACATTGAATTGTTCGTCACCATTAAATGCAGGTAACAAGACTTCAGCATCTTCAATGCCAACATCTCTTAGCATCAAACGTTTTCCGCGTAACTCCATAATGCCTAACAACCATCCTTTCTTCATAAATATCTTACTACTTAGATTTCTATCTATAAAAAGGGGGTTGTCAATAGGTGTGAAGATTATAATAGATGAAATTTTAACGCACAAACTCTAGATATACAAAAGCTTTAGTGGAATGAACTGTTTTCCACCAAAGCCCTTAGACGCTATACTTTTTACTACTTTAACTAATTACCTGCTTGATAACCTGTTGTTTGATCGTTCATGTATTGTGCTGTTACCCCTACTTCTTGTACGGTCCCACCAAAGGCATTTGTGCCACTAAATACGCCTTCGTCAGTTCCCCAAACTTCTAAAATGTCTCCCTCGTTCAGTTTAGTTATATCAGTTCCGTTAGTAAATTCAACTTGTACAATTGCACTAGAATCTTGCGTAGTAACATTTGCTCCGGCAATATTACCTGATGAGTCTTTTACGAATTTAAGTATAGTACATGTGAAATGTACATCTTTTCCTTTATCAACACTTCCATCTTTATCTAAGTTGGCAACTGTTACAGACGTAGTGCTAGCTTTATAATCGGTCTCAATCTGACCTTGCGTTTCGGTAGGAACTGGAGTTGCAGTGGGTTTAGGGGTTGGAGCTAACGTTGGCGTAGGTTTGGGTTTTGGAGTAGCGGTAGGCATAGTCATGGGTTGAACGACTTGTGCCACTTTTGTTGATGTATCAACGGGTGTTGCTGTCTGAGCAACAGTTGCGCTATCTGTATTTGAGGTCTTAGGGAGACTGCTTACAATCCCGCAAAGGGCGCAAGAGAGGACGAGTACACCTCCAACAATACTAAGAATAATCCAAAGTTTGTTTCTTTTCTTTTTTTGTGGTGGTTGAACTGGCTGAAACTGTCCAGGATACAAGGGTTGTGGTTGCCAATTAGTGTTTGAAGGCTGTTGTCCCCATGCCTGTTGAGTAGGTTGTGGTTGTTGAGTAGACAAAGACGGTTGGCCCCACGGTTGTTGATTATTTGGTTGTTGTGGTAGTGGTTGACCCCACGGTTGTTGAGTAGGCGATTGTGGAGGTTGTTGGCTCCACGGCTGTTGGTTGTTTGGTTGTTGTGCAGGTGGTTGACCCCACGGTTGTTGGTTGTTTGGTGGAGGTTGTTGCCCCCAGAAATCACTCATTTTTTAGCCCCTACTACACTAAAAGTAAATTTACAACAGATAAATGTGCTTTCCACTCAGAAACTTATTAAATCACAAAAACTATGAAAAACAATGGAGCCTAAGGTGCAATCTGGTTACGATACAGTTGTTTTTTAATCCTTGTTGTAAAGATTTATTCCGTTCACTATAAAATCAATTATCACAGACAGAATCGCCTCCTGCTTGTTGTGACCACTTTTATACTAAAGAAGAATTTTATAATTGGCATAGTGAGAGGAACATAATGATTACAGAGATATCTTTACACGCTATCACACAACGCGTTTGCGCACTTCTTGAATGCTCAAATACGCTCTTGTCCCTTACACCACCTTCAACACACTCTCACTCATTGCCTGACATGTTTACTGCACCACAAGAAAATGCATTGGCATCTCTTCTTGCTCAAGAAGAGGTACAAGTATTACTCTCTTGTGCTGTGCAAGAGCGATCCGTACAGTCCTGTAACGACTGTACGCTTCAATTTCATCATACGCTCGTTAAAAGTGTAGCCATTGCTCCACTTGAACGGCCTGCGGGACTACTCGGTTTTCTCATTTGTATGGATACACAAGCCGACAAGTTTTTACATGGGGAGTACGCTTTACTAGAGCAAGTGATACCTCGTATTGCGCGAGAGCTAGAAAGCGTCCTTTGCAACACTCTTCCTGTTTTTGCGTTAGAAGAGCGAGAACCCCAAATTACCACATCTACTCAAGCAGACCTGACACTAGAACTGCAAAAGCATTATCTTGACATTATCATGGAGCAGGCAGAGCATATGGAAACGCTCATCAACAATCTTCACAATATTTCCCGTATAATGGGCAAGAATATATCCACAGAACTCTCCTACTATTGCGAAAGACAGTCCAGTTTGTTATAGTACAGGTAGAAATGGTGTATCTCTGTAGTATAAAGGGTTGAACGATGCATGTAGGACTTCTTGAAGACGACGTAGCCATCCAGGAAATGTTGCTTCTTGTGCTAAAGGATGAAGGATACGTTGTCACAAACTACTCTGATGCCAAAGAGTGTCTTCAAGCGTTAGCACCTGTTACTGAGCAGATACATTCCCCCATTGATTTACTTGTCACCGACTGGCGATTGGGTGGCAACGTGTCCGGTACCGAAGTAATAAAGCAGCTTCGCCTCAATTCAGCTCTCACTACCTTGCCTATTATTTTAATGACTGCCGCAACGTTCAACGATGTAGAAGAATTGAAACGTCTCCAGGTCGTGCTTCTCGAAAAACCCTTTTCGGTTGATGATATGACCCTTTTAATCAAAAATTTGACACACACGAATAGCTTGTGAAATCAAAAAGCTGTTCTTCTACATTCCTCATTTAAGAAAATTTAGGACTTTTGTGTCATATGTCTCTTCCCTTCCACCTCATCTTTTACTTAGAAACTGTTGTGCTTACTAACGTTTGCTAAGCATAAAATGAGCACAAATAACACAATTAGCTCATCATTTTTCTTAGAAATGGTTGAGCCTACCTTAGAAAGAGCTTATGATTTCTATGGATGACTTGAACTATGTTAAAGCACCTGTTATGCTTTGTGTGGTGGAAGTCACCAAGTTCTGTTTTGAAGAACAGACATAGAAAAATTGCTGAAAACATAGAAAATAGCGTATTTGTTAAACGCAAGAGGAGAAAGAACAATGCAGACACAAAAGGGGCGCGGACGCGGTTTTGCTTCAATGACAGCTGATAAGAAGCGTGAGATTGCTAGCAAAGGCGGCAAAGCTGCTCATGCATTGGGAACAGCGCACAAGTGGACAAGTGAAGAGGCTCAGGCCGCAGGTCGTAAGGGTGGTTCGATCAGTCGTCGTCGCTCCAAGTACACAGCGCAAGCATAGACAAGACAAAAAGAACAAAAGGCTGGCACCCCCGTCAGCCTTTTTATCATATAGATGCATTTCCTCTATTCTTCCCACCTCTACTCTCTTAGGTACAATGAATGGTACTTCTTGAGTTATTGCTAGCAGGATATAGCCATCACTGGTATAATAGCCGAGAAAGAATCTCTGTTATATGCCCTTTATTAGGAGGAGTACACGCCATTTTGCATGAATCGCCTGAGTCAGAGCAAACACCTACAACAGTAGCACTAGATACGCATGTGCAAGCATTACCGCTTGAAGCATCGTATGACGATCCACAAAAGAAAGGTCCTGTGAAGCGACATACCGTGTGGGGAGGAAGAACATTTCGTTTTAATCTTAAAAACTTTCTTCCAGGACGTAATTTCTCGCTGCGTCGCTTTAGTATTGTAGAGGCTGCGCTTCTGCTCATGCTTGCGCTACTTGCATCGCGTGGTCTAGGGGTAGTACGTCAGACGATTTTCAATGCCCTCTTTGGCACCGGTCCTGAAGCAAACGCATATTATGCCGCGGCACGTCTTCCTGATACACTCTTTAATCTTATTGCGGGTGGTGCTTTGACACATGCCTTCATTCCCGTTTTTCTTTCACATGAGAACGATCACGGGAAGCAAGAAGCGTGGAGACTCGCAAGTCTCGTCTTCAATTTAATGCTTGTTGCTCTTACACTCGTTGTTTTTATTGGAGAGTTTTTTGCGCCAACCTTTGTAAATACACTTATCGTGCCGGGCTACTCGCACTCTGAACAGGTATTAACAACATCGCTCACACGCATTATCTTAATTCAGCCCCTCATACTCGCACTCGGTACTGTAATCACAGCAGTACTTAATGGAAAACGCCAATTCTTACTGCCAGCACTCTCTATCGCGGTGTATAATATTGGTTTGATCGGTGGTCTGCTGGTAGCACTTGCCGTTCCGGGTGTAGGAATTTATGGCCCAACATACGGTATTCTTGCCGCTGCGGTATTACAAGTAGGAGTGCAAGTCCCTGCGTTGCTAAAACAAGGTTTTCGCTACTCGTTTGTATGGGATATCCGTGACCCCGGACTATGGGAGGTGATGAAGCTCTTAGGCCCAAATGCCCTCGCGGTTGCTATCGGGTCGATTGGCTTTCTTGTCGATACTGCGTTTGTTTCCTACCTGCCCGACAAATCTAGTCTTGCCGCCATTCACAACGCGCAATTACTTTATGCCCTACCTGAAGCACTGATAGCTCAGGCTATTGGACTTGCATTACTTCCTCATCTCGCGACACAAGCTGCGGCTGGACGTTTTGTACGTATGCGTCAAACCGCCTTTAAAGTGATGGGAGGAGCAATCGCGCTTACTGTTCCCGCCGCTATTCTCCTCTGGTTGCTAGGAAAACCAATTATTCGTTTGCTCTTTCAGCACGGTGCCTTCACCGCTCACTCGTCGGAACTCACAAGTCTTGCGCTAACTGCTTATGCCGTTGGTTTGCCTGGCATCATCGCGGGAGAACTTATTGCGGGCGGTTTCTTTGCGCTTAAAGATACGCGCACACCACTCATTACCAACATCTTTGCTTTGGCTACGCGTTACGGGCTAATCGTGTTTCTCTTGCAGGTGTTTCACGGTATCTACATTATTCTAGCAATTCCACTTGCGTTATCAGGCTCAGCGACAGCGGAGGCAGTACTTATGTGCGCGATTCTCCTTTGGCGCTTGCAAAAGAGAGTTGCTCTTGATAAAGGTATGGTACGTCTCTTGCAACGGCGCAAATATAAAGAGCGACAAAAGCTGATGCAGGATGGTATGCTTATAAAGAAAGAAATGTAGTAGCAAGCAGAGGAAGAGGAAACAGATGAAACTTCAAGTAAATGGCACCGAACTTTATTTTGATGTGGTGGGAAGTGGACTAAACGCGTCAGCAGGGTTTCAGCAAAAGCCGACAGTAATTCTCTTACACGGTGGTCCTGGCTTCGATCATAGTTATCTGCGCCCCTTGCTCGATCCGGTGAGTGGGGTGGCACAACTGGTCTATGTCGATCAGCGTGGCAATGGTCGTTCATCGCGGCACACGCATGAATATTATCAGCTTGGCATTATGGCAGATGATATTGTCTTCTTGTGTCAAACACTGCATATTGAGCACCCTATCGTGCTTGGACAGTCGTTTGGTGGTTTTGTAGCCCTGAGCATCGCTCAGCGTCACCCTGATTTTGCCTCTGGCCTCATTCTCTTCGATACCTCACCTGCATGGACAGGTGGTTATGATTTGGATGCCTTAGAGAAACTCGTGGGCGGTGAACACGGCAAGGAACTTCGTGAGATTGCCTATCGCGAATCAACTGGACAAGCAACAGAAGCCGAGCTAAAACGCTTTGAGCAAGAAGTTATGCCGCTCTACTGGCATCAAGGCTTCAAACAAGAGTACATCGGTGAGTTGTTCGACAACCCCTTGGTAAACATGGATATCGCGACCTACATGATGGGTACGCTCAGCAAAGAGTATGATCTGCGCCCACATCTCAAAGACATCACTGTCCCGCACTCGTCCTACAAGGGCGTTACGATTGGGTCACACCAATGGCGGGTGCCGAGGAAATGGCACACAGCATCCCGAATGCTCAGTTGCATATATTCGAGCATTCAGGACATATGGTCTTTATAGAAGAGCAAGACGAACTTGCATCAGTTCTCACAAAGTGGATAGGCTCGCTCTAGTTACGACAGTGCGTTTTTCACGCTGTCCGCGTACACTTCAGCCGCTTCAGTTTGGATGGCCTCCAAATTCTTTCGGCTGCGTACTCAGGGTTATCGGCTGGTATCATACCTGATCGGCTCTGCGTATCACTACGCTGTCCATTGGCATAGTTCTTGTTAAAATTGGTTGCGGTTATGCCTGGGTAGACTAGCCCAACACGAATGTTGTCATCAGCGAGTTCTTGCCGTGCGGTCAACGTAATTGAGTTCAATGCATATTTTGTCGATGCATAGGGACCAACGGTTGCCATCTTTAACCGCTCAGGTGCTATTTTTGAGGTTCCTGAGCTGATATTGATAATGATACCACCGCCTTGCGCTCGCATGATGGGGATAACGCCTTGCATCGCTGCAATCACGCTGACCACATTCAACTCAAAGACCGAACGATACTGCTCTAAGTCAACCTTCTCAATAGGAACATGCAACCCTTGTCCCGCGTTATTGATCAACACATCAATATGTCCATAGTGCTGTTTTGTCTGAGCAATCATCCTTTGCACAGCTGCTTCATCACGCATATCAGTTGGCAATGCCAGAGCATCCGGTATCTCTGATACGATGTGCTCTAGCTTGTCAACGGACCTTGCTGCGAGGGCTAGTTTCGCGCCCTTTTGTGCTAATAGATGTGCCGTCGCAAGGCCGATACCTTCTGACGCACCAGTAATAAGCACGACTTTCCCTGTGATTTCCATAGTAGCAACTCTTTACTATCCTTTTCTTGTTATTATCTATCTTTTGAAAGCGGTCCACAACAGCGAGGCAGCGATTGCCCACATTATACATCCCACCATAGCATCAAGAACACGCCACGCTATAGGTCGCTTAAAAAGTGGTGCAAGCCATGCGGCTCCGTAGGCAAGGCTGAAAAACCATGCAAATGACGCAAGCATGGCACCAATAGCAAAGGAAATACGTGCGCCCGCAAGGTAGTGTGCTCCAATACTACCAAGCAAAACAACTGTATCCAGGTACACGTGTGGATTAAGTAGGCTAAGTGCAAGCACTGTCAAAATAGTATTTCGCAGACGCATTGGCTGAGCACCTACTGTGTCATTGCTTAGCACCGTAGGGTGGAACGCTGAGCGAAACGAGCGCAAACCATAAAACAGCAGAAACGCGGCACCACCCCATGTTGCAACGATAGTCAGGAGCGGAACGCTAGCGATAAGCGAACCAAATCCACCGACACCAAGCACAATAAGTAGCGCATCACAGAGTGTACAGACACATGCGATAACGAAGACATGTTGCTTTTTAATACCCTGACGAAGTACAAAGGCATTCTGCGCACCAATTGCAATGATTAAGCTTGCGCCAAGCCCGAAGCCCTGTAGAAGCGATGGAATAAAAAATTCATGCATGACTTAATGCATCACCATTGTCTGCCGCCGACTTTTTAGAATTTGTAGCACCTGATAGCCGTCACTTGGATAGCCTGCGTACATCCACCACCATGAGGGATAGCGTATAGGAATGATGGTAACGACAAATTGAATAAATGCCGCTATTGCTGCAAATTCGTTGATGTAGTACCAGATCGAAAACGCGTGTGTATGCGACCGAGCAAAATATGTTGTGACACAAAAAATAATGGTGAGCAATAATGACGCTAGTACACAGAGGTTGAAATAGCTCCATGATTAAGCCAACCCGGTGTACGTCCATTTGATGGGTTTTGCCATCGTCCGATTGTAATAGGCAATGAAAGCCAC
>JAABUQ010008443.1_pt1 | contig 14441 bp, 15 predicted proteins | sample 5560001 | NCBI WGS metagenome assembly JAABUQ01 (sample SAMN10711888, study PRJNA513371) | rock metagenome | isolation source: Antarctica rocks | place: Antarctica: Victoria Land, Finger Mt nord | collected 2015-12-18
CGACGAGCCGACGTACCCGCTGCTGTCCAGTGTCCACACCGCCGCCGCCCCGTCCCCACGCACCAGAAGAAGCCGCGTCAAGCTGTCGCTTCCCCCGGCAATGGCTTTCGCATCCCACAGCAGACCGTCCGATGACAAAGGGCCGTAGCCGGGCGTGGAGGAAGCGTAGCTGCTGCCGGCGAGCGTCCACACGGCGAACTGGTCGCTGGGGCCATGCTTGAAGAGCAGCCGGTCCTGGCTGTCGCCGTTGAGGGACAGCCCTTGTGCGGTCCAGCCGGAGTAGGGGCCATAGCCGGGGGTGGAAGTGGTGACTGCGCCGGAAGCGTCGAGGGTCCAGACGCTGGCCTGTGCGTCAGCAGCGTGCTGCCAGAGGAGGCGGGGGGTGCTGGGTCCGGCGGCCACGGCGGTGCAGTTCCAGCCGGCGATGGGGCCACTGGACGGGGGCTGAGCGGCAGCGAGGGAGCCGTCGGGGTTGATCTTAGTGAGGGCGTTGGAGCCATCGGGGTTGTTCCACAGGAGCCAGGTCTGGCGGGTGCTGTCCACGGCGATGCTGACGGACTGGGGCGCGGCGTAAGCGCGGGGCGCGAGGAAGTTCAGGATGAGGCAAAGCAAGCTAACGGCGAGAAGGCCGAGCCGAGAAGGCCGAACCGAAAAGGCTTGGGCAAAGAGGTGGGTGGGCATGGTGGTCTCCAATCTTTCTGAGTCGAGAACGAAGTTCAAGGACAATCTTCAAGGCAGTGAGCGAACACACAAACCCTCGGGGCGGTGCCTAAACTACAGGCGAACCAGGAGGTAAAGCTATTATAACACCATTTGCTAGAAATTGTGTGTTGACACACAAAAGAAATTTTCGTAGAAGTTTATCTAGCCCGGCAGTCTGTTCGCCTTCTGTAAAGCAGGGCAGGAAAACTCCTTCACGGCGGCGAAACTGCGCGTATTAACTCCGTGAGGTACTTCTTTGACACCTATCACTTCTGAGACAATCCATTGGGGCATTATCGGCGCCGGCTCTATCGCGCATCGGTTCGCCGACGGCCTGGCGACGGTTCCCGGCGCAGCGCTCCACGCGGTCGGCTCGCGGACGCAGGAGAAGGCTGATGAGTTCGCCGACAAGCATGGCGCCCCGAAGCGCTACGCAAGCTATGAAGCGCTGGCCGAAGACCCCGACGTTCAGGTCGTCTACATCGCGACGCCGCACCCGCAGCACAAAGACGCCGCGCTGCTGTGTCTCAACCACGGCAAGTCGGTCCTGCTCGAAAAGCCGTTCACGGTCAACGCCAAAGAAGCCGCCGAAGTTATTGACCTGGCCCGGTCGAAAGACTTGTTTGTCATGGAAGCCATGTGGGCGCGGTTCTTTCCCGGCATGGTCAAGGTCCGCGAGCTGATCGCCGCCGGGACCATCGGCGAGGTGCGAATGCTCCAAGCCGACTTCGGCTTCCGTACTGGGGTAGACCCCGCAGGCCGCTTGTTTGATCTTGCACTGGCGGGTGGCGGCCTGCTCGATGTCGGCGTGTACCCCATCTCGCTGGCGTCCATGATTTTCGGGACTCCGACCGACGTGTCGGGCCTCGCCCAGATCGGCGAGACGGGCGTAGACGAAATGGCGGCTGTGACTCTGAAATACGGCGGCGGGCAGCTTGCGTCTGTTGTCACAGGCGTTCGCATTAACACGCCATCGGAAGCCACCCTCTTCGGCACGGACGGCTCGATTAAGCTGCATTCGCCGTTCTGGAACGTGTCGAAGCTGACAGTCAATGCCGGCGGCAAAAGCGAGGAGCTTGCCGTTCCCTATGAGAACGGCGGCTTCAACTACGAAGTTCAAGAAGTCATGGACTGCCTGCGGGCCGGCAAAAACGAAAGCGCCGTCATGCCGCTGGACGAAACGCTTTCTATTATGCAAACGATGGACACCCTCCGCGCCCAGTGGGGCCTCAAATACCCGATGGAGTAATGCACTATGGCCGTCTCAGCACCCGTAAGGCCGACGCTTCAGACAGCGGCAGACCTAGAGCGCCTTTCGGCGCAGGGCTATCATTACGAGCTAATCAAAGGAGAACTCCGCGAAATGGCCCCACCCGGAGGACCGCATGGAAGCAGCACGTCTCGCTTGTCCGTGTTTGCCGGCATCATTGTCATTGACCAGGACTTAGGCGAGACATTCGCTGCCGAAACCGGCTTTTTAGTCGGGTACGACCCCGACACGGTTTTGGCCCCGGACTTTGCGTTTGTCGCCAAAGATCGGCTGCCGATCCCGCTACCGAAAAGCTACGTTCCTGTCGTTCCCGACATCGTACTGGAAACGCGGTCGCCGAATGACACCAAGAAGCAAGTTGCCGACAAAGTCGCGCAATGGCTGGCGCTCGGCGTCTGCCTCGTCTGGGAGATGAACCCGCAGACGCGCGTTTTGACGGTACATCGGCAAGACCAACTGCCGCGCTTTTTAGGCGAAACCGATACGTTGCACGGCGGCGATGTTTTGCCGGGCCTTTCCGTTCCCATCGCGCGGCTTTTTCTTTAGTACACAACAATTACAGGAGATCATGCACAGTGGCAGATGAATTGAAAACTTTCTCGCCGTTGCTAGAGTTTACAGCGCAGGCGAATGTCAGTAATCCGAGCGTGTACGACGAAGCGGCGGCGGACCCGGAAGGGTGGTGGGCGCAGCAGTCGAGTGAATTGCTGACGTGGACGAAACCCTGGGAGACAGTCTGCGAGTGGGACCCGCCTCACGCCAAATGGTTTGTCGGGGGGCAGCTTAACGTCGCGGCGAACTGCCTGGACCGGCATTTGACCGACGGACGGCGCAACAAGGCGGCGCTCATCTTCGAGGGCGAGCCGGGCGACACGCGGGTTCTGACCTACTGGGACCTGCACCGGGAAGTCTGCAAACTTTCCAATGTGCTGCTTGGTCTCGGCATCGTCAAGGGCAACCGGGTGACGATCTACCTGCCGTCGGTCCCCGAAGCCGTGATTTCCATGCTGGCTTGTGCGAGAATTGGCGCGGTGCATACGGTCGTGTTCGGCGGCTTTTCGGCGGACAGCCTCGCCGAACGCATCAGCGATAGCCAGTCCAAGCTGCTCATCACTGCCGACGGCGGCTGGCGGCGCGGCGCACCCGTGCGCTTAAAAGACCTGGCCGATAAAGCATTGGAGGGCGAGACGACGATTGAGAAAGTCATCGTCGTCAACCGCACGGAAGACGCCAAGCATGTTCACATGAAGCAGGGCCGGGACTTCTGGTGGCACCGGCTGATGGATGAGGCTCCGCTGACGAACGAAGCGCAGCCGATGGACGCTGAAGACCCGCTGTATATTTTGTACACGTCCGGGTCTACCGGCAAGCCGAAGGGCATTCTGCATACGTCCGGCGGGTACCTGACCGGCGCGGCGGTCACGACAAAGTATATCTTTGACATGAAAGATGACGACGTTTACTGGTGCACCGCCGATGTCGGCTGGGTGACGGGCCATTCCTACGTCGTCTACGGCCCGCTGGCAAACGGCGCGACGGTCTTTCTCTACGAAGGCGCTCCCGACTGGCCGCAGCGCGACCGCTTCTGGACACTGATTGAGAAGTACGGCATCACGATACTCTACACGGCCCCGACCGCCATTCGGGCATTTATGAAGTGGGGCATCGAGTGGCCCGCAAAGCACGATCTGTCCAGCCTGCGCCTGTTAGGGTCCGTCGGTGAGCCGATCAACCCGGAAGCCTGGCTCTGGTATCACAAGAACATCGGCGGCGGCAGATGCCCGATTGTGGATACCTGGTGGCAGACCGAGACCGGCGCGATCATGATCACGCCTCTGCCCGGACTGTCTACGCTGAAGCCGGCGTCGGCGTCGCGCCCATTCCCTGGCATCTCCGCCGAGGTCGTGGACGAAAGCGGCGAGCCGCTGCCGCACGGCACGGACCAGACTGGGATACTCGTCATTACGAAGCCGTGGCCGTCCATGCTGAGGACGCTCTGGCGCGACGATACCCGCTACCAAAGCGTGTATTGGAGCAAGTTCGCAGACAAAGGCTACTACTTCCCCGGCGACGGAGCAAGGCGCGACGAGGAGGGCGACTACTGGCTGCTGGGCCGGGTAGATGACATCATGCTAGTGGCGGGCCACAATATCAGCACGATGGAAGTCGAGTCGGCCCTGGTAGACCATCCGGCAGTCGCCGAAGCCGCCGTCATCGGCCGCACTCATGAGATTAAAGGCCAGGCAATCGCCGCGTTCGTCACCCTCAAAGACGGCGTCGGCGGCACGTCCGAGCTTGCCGGCCAGCTTAAAGACCACGTCGCCAAAAAGATCGGCGCCATCTCCCGCCCCGACGACATTCTCTTTTCCGCCGAGCTTCCCAAAACTCGTTCGGGGAAAATCATGCGCCGCCTCCTCCGCGACATCGCCGAAGGCCGCGCACTCGGCGATACCACAACGCTCGCCGACCCCAGCGTCGTCGCCGGGCTGAAAGAAAAGTACGCCGAGGAAGGATGAGCAGCGGAAGGAGTCACCTTTGAACCTTTCCGTAATTATCCCTGTGCTGAACGAGCGGGCGGGCCTGCCGGAGACGGTGAGGCAGGTGCAGGCTTGCCTGCCGGGGGCGGAGATTGTGGTTGCCGACGGCGGCAGTAGCGACGGCACGCGGGAGTGGGTGCGGGAGCGCCCAGAGCTGATTCTCGCGGATGCGGAGCGGGGGCGGGGGCCGCAGATGAACGCCGGGGCGGGGGCGGCGGTGGGCGAGGTGCTGCTGTTCCTGCACGCGGACTGCCTGCTGCCGCAAAGCGCCAGTCCTGCGGTCTACGGGGCGTTTGCCGACCCGGCAACGGTCGGCGGGGCGTTTCAGGTTTGTTTTCCCGACGGCTGCTGCCCGGCGCTGCACCGGCTGGCCCGGCTGATCAATTTTCGCTCGCGCCTCGTCTCGGAAGCCACCGGAGACCAGGTCATTTTTGTGCGCCGGACGGCGTTCGCGGCGGCAGGAGGCTTTCCGAACTGGCCGCTGTTTGAGGATATGGCGCTTGTGTCGCGCCTGAAACGGCACGGCAGGTTCCGAATTATGCCCATGTTTGTCACAATCTCGCCGCGCCGGTGGGAGGCGCACGGGGTTTGGCGGGCATCGCTTTTGATGTGCCTGCTGTATGTCGGCTACAAGGCAGGAGTCGCACCGAAGACGCTCAAGCGGTGGTTCGTGGATGTGCGCCCGGCGAAGGCGGCGTAGATAAGACCTACTGCCCGCGTTCTCCGGATCGGAAATCCGGGTCTTTAGAAAAGCGATTGTCTGCCTTCGCAGACACAAGAATGGGTTGTGCCAGCGGTCTTACTCTTATGTCTGCGGAGGCAGACAATCGCACTTTTACAGCCCTGGAATTCTATTCCAGGAAGCTTATTCTCACGGGCTTGTGCAAGAGTTCTCTGCCAAGAATCCTTGCATCCATGCTGCCGTCGCCGGGACACGCGCACAAGCCGCCGTGTCTTCTTCCGACTCGCGCCGCAGGCGGGCCAAATCTTCGACGGTGTCTACGTCATGCCACGCAGGTAGCAGATGGCAGCGCAAATTTAAGCGAGCGGCATTGGCGGCAGTCTGTGTCAGCGCGGCCTCGGTACTCCAGGCGACGCTGCTGAACAAGCCGGGCTGCGGCTGCCTCGCTCCGACCAAATAGTACCCGCCGTCCTCAGCCGGGCCGAGAACAACGTCGGCAATGCCTGCTTGAAGCGTTTGGATGGCTTCGGTAATGTGTTCCGGGGGAAGAGTCGGGCTGTCCGTGCCGATGACAACGAGCGGCGAAAAGCCTGACGCCGCCGCGTCCGCCATAGCCGCGCCCATGCGCTCGCCAAGATTGTTCCCTCGCTGTGCGGTCCAATGCAGGCCATCCGGCAGCAAGCTCTCCAAAAGAAGGTTCCCCTCGGCAGGGGAGTAAGCAATCAGCACATCGGCGATTTGGCGGGCGTTGCGGACAGCATCTTGAACAAAAGCGGCGGCAAGCGCGGCGGCAGAGTCCGCCGTCAGGGAAGGCACAAGGCGCGTCTTAACCGTGCCGGGAACGGGGGCTTTGACCATGACGATGACGATAGGGCGGGGAGTCACGCGACGGCCCCGCCGCAGGACGACCCGGCCCCCGCCGTGCAGCCGAGGCAATGGTCGCCGACCGCGATGGTGCGCCGCTCCAAAGCGGCGGCGTCCATATCTCGGATGTGTTTGGGACAGCCAGAGGTGACGGGCAGGGCAAGCATTTGGTTGAAGTCGCAGTCGTACAGAAAGCCGTCGTAGCTGACGCTGATGAGGGACCGGCACATGACATTTGCGGCAGCGTCCGGGTTGAACGCCGCCGTCAGCTTGTCCATGTACGGCGCGTAGTTACCGGTACGCTCTAAAAAGTGCTTGAAGCGGGCGATCGGCATATTTGTAATTGTATACAAGTAATTAAAGACGATGCCGTAGCGCTTCGCCATCTCAGACTTGTACTCGGCCTCAATCGCCGCCTGCGCGGGCGGCAGAAACGCCCCAGTCGGGTTGTAAACGAGGTTAAGGTCCAGCCCTGAACCCGGCTGCCCGTAGCCCAGGCTGTTTAAGAGACGCAGGCCGTCCACGCTTTCCTCAAACACGCCGCCGCCCCGCTGCGCGTCGGTGCGGTCCGCCAAGTAGTAGGGCAGGGACGCGACCACTTCCACTTGGTTGTCCGCCAGAAACTGCGCCGTGTCTTCCTGTCCGGGAACAAAGAGTACCGTCAAGTTGCAGCGGTCTATGACATGGCGCCCCAGCGCCTTTGCCGACTCGACTAAATAACGGAAGTTTGCGTTCAGCTCCGGCGCACCACCGGTCATGTCGAGCGTCCCGATGCCGGGGTTTCGCTTCATGGCGGCGATAACTTCCTGCGCGGTCTTGCGGGACATCTCCTCGGTGCGGTTTGGCCCGGCGTCCACATGGCAGTGCTTGCAGGCTTGGTTGCAGCGCTTACCGACATTGATTTGCAGGGTGTCAACGCGCACGGCCCGGAGCGGGAACTGCCCGGCACGCTCTAAGGCGGCGTCAAAAACGCGCGTTGTCATCGGGAGGGGAACCATTACATGCTCACTTTGTCCACAGAGCGCAGGGCTTGCAGGCCGTGAATGAGGGTCGCGCCGCCCCGGATGCCGCTGGCGACATGGATAGCCTCGGTCATCTGCTCTACATTCGAGCCGGCTTCCAGGCACGACTGTGCGAACGAATCAATGCAGTACGGGCAGGGGATGGCATGGGCAACCGCCAGGCCAATCAGGGCTTTCTCGCGCTTGGTCAGCGCCCCTTCTTCCAGCGTCGCCGAGTAATACTCAAAGAATTTCTTGGTCAAATCAGGCCGCTCTCGCCCAATTTCGGCGAACCGTGCCAAATCTTCTTCGTTGTAATAGCTTGTCATAGTTTACTTAACTCCTGAACCATCAACATTGTTCCGGCCAAGCAGCGTCAGTCCCGTGCCGACCGCCGCCGCGCCGAGCAGGCCAAACGCCAAAAGCCGCTCGCGGGGCCGGATTGTTCCAACATAAGCGCTGAGAGAGTTCTTAATCGCCGGCTGCTGCGACTTGCGCTCGTACCAGCGCTGCGCGGCGTGCTGACAGGCCAGCGACAGGGTTGGGTAGATATGCACCATGTCCGCAATCGCCCGGACCGAATGTCCGTGTTCCATCGCCAGTATCCACTCCTGCGCCAACTCCCCGGAGCGGGGGCCGAGGATGTGAACGCCGAGTATCTTTCCCGTGAGGCCCGGCGTCGTCAGCACTTTGACCAGCCCCCGCGTTTCGCTGTCGGTGATGGCCCGGTCGTTCTGCGTGAACGGCTGCTTGTAAGCTTCATAGGGAATGTTTGCGGCTTTCAGCTCGTCTTCGGTCTGTCCAATGTGCGTCATTTCCGGGTCGGTGAACGTCGTCCACGGGCTGAGGCGAAACGACACTTTCGATTGTCCTGGAAATGCAATGCTGCGAACAACGAGCTTGGCCTCATACTCGGCGAGGTGCGAAAACTGATCGTGTCCCAGCAGGTCGCCGCAAACGTAAATATGCGGCGCGGTCGTCCGCAGATAATCATCGGCCTGCACCCGCTCCTTGTCATGGGCAACCTCGGCGGCTTCTAAATTTAGACCATCGGTGTTCGGGCGGCGGCCCACGCCAAATAAGATTTGGTCAAACGGCACTTCGCTTGTTTCATCGCCTGTCGTCAAGACCGCAACCCGGCTGCCGTCCTCCTGCCGCACTTCGAAGAGCTTCGTGCTGAGGCGCACATCAACGCCGTCCTCCCGCAGATAATCCGCCAGCAGACCCGTCAGCTCGCTGTCGTCGCGGGGCAGAAGGTGCAGGGCCGACTGCACCAGAGTGACCCGGCTGCCGAGCAAAGCGAACGCCTGCGCCATTTCGGTCCCGATTGGCCCGCCGCCGACGACCAGCATCCGCTCCGGGATTTCGTCCAAATCAAAAACCGTGTGGTTGGTCAAATAGGACCCATCTATTAGCCCCGGTACGCTCGGCTCGACGGGACTGGACCCGGTTGCCAGAATGAAATTGGCGGCCGTCATCGTCTGCCCGTCCATCAAAAGCGTGTGCGGGTCCGTAAAATGCGCCTGCCCGTGCCGTATCTCCACGCCATTATCTTGCAGCAGCTTGGTTGTCGCGTCGGCGTTTTCCACCGCCGTGATCGTGTCCCGCACCCAGCGCATCACCCGCGCTGCGTCTTCCCGCGTGACGGTCATCGGCGCAAATCCAAGCTGATCGGCAGTGCGGATTGTCTGCGCGACTTTGGCGGCATGAAGGAGCGCCTTGCTCGGCACGCAGCCGGTGTTCAGGCATTCGCCGCCCATCTTGCCCCGCTCAATCAGCAGCACGCGCAGGCCAAGCGCCCCGGCCATGACCCCGGAGACAATGCCCGCCGACCCGCCGCCAAGTATTATTATATCGTAATCGAACTTCAATTTGTTTCTTCTCTCTTTGTTTCTCCCTCAAAGTTACCCGCTTTCGGTAGGCACTACGCTTGCTTCCCTTCCGCCGGGGTACAATAGGGACAAATGCCGCAAATCGTCATCCTCGCTGGGCCAAATGGGGCGGGCAAGTCAACACTGGCTGCCCGCTTCGTGCCGCCCGGCGTGCCGTTCTTGAACGCAGACAACATTGCCCGTTCGCTTACTCCTGCGCCGGGCCAGAATGCAGATATTGCCGCAGGGCGTCTTCTGCTGGTGCAGATTGACGAGGCGGTACGGGCCAGAACTAGCTTTGCCATTGAAACCAATTTAGCAAACCGCACTTTGGCAAAACGCATCCCGCATTGGCAAAACGCCGGTTACCTAGTTTCGCTTGTGTTCGTGTGGATACCCAGCGCCGATTTTGCCGTGCAGCGCGTGGCGTCGCGGGTTCGGAGCGGCGGTCATCATATCCCGGAAGCGACCGTTCGCCGCCGGTATCAAGCCGGTCTGCGCTCGTTCTTTGAGGTGTATCAACCGCTTGCCAATACCTGGCGGTTATATGACAATTCAGACCCTGCCGGTGCGACGCTCGTCGCTCAAGGTCGCGTCAAGCGGCTCCAGACTTGGAACCGCATTCGAGAGGAACTCAACAATGGCAACGACGAATTTGGAGATGCACGAGGACGCACTGGAAGCGCTGTTTCGTGATGATGACCGTCTGGATTACCTGGCTCAAGCCGCTGTCCGTGATGCCCTGCGCGAACACAAGCGCCTCGGCCAGTCCATTGTTGTCTGGCAGGACGGCAAAGTCGTCACGCTTGCGTCCGAAGACATTCCTATTGACCTTGCAGGCGAGGCTAATTTGGAACTTGATTCAAGGGAATTTGAACAAAAGGGATGAAGGGAGTGGGGAAGCCGATGACAACTAGAAAAGTTTCTTCCCACATTTTTCCTTCCCACATTTTTTCTTCTCGGTAGGTGCTTTTAATTTCTGTTTTTAATTTGATCCTTGTTTCTGAACGGCGGAGCGCACGAAGCCTTCATAGCGCGTACCTTGAAACTTCAGCATTCCCGTGTCGCCTTCCGCCAGCATATCGTAGTCGCTGCTAAGAACGAAAAACCGCTTTCGCTCGCCGCTGTCCATCTCGAACGTCACATAACACGTTGGGATGGAAGTGCCGGGCGTATCGTCGTCCATTGTAGAGCCGGAACTGTTGCCTTCATACCGCTTCGAGACAATCCGTGCCGACACCGTCTGCACCGGCTGCTTGTTGTCCCAGAACCACGTCTTAATGCCGCTCACAATCGAGTAAATAATCCCGAAGAAAAACAGCGCAAAAATTGCGCCGAAAACAACCAGTACGATCGTTGGGATGCCCGACATTTCTTACCTCTACCTCCGACAAAATCAGCCGTCTGAAACCGCCTTGATGCCAGCCCAATTCGCCTGTATCCTACTATAACCAAATCAGCGTAACTCTATGCATCCATTACACGCATTGACAACCGTCTCCCGCTGTCCCGCGTCTCCATTTGTCTCGCAGTGAGGCACTGGCTGCCTGAAGCTCCCACGCAATGTGTCCGGGCCGCAACAGAGACGCTTGAAGACATTCCCCTTGAAGACATTCCCCGTGACATAAAAAGCGAGGCGTCTTCATGGCCTGCCATTTTCTGGTAAAATGCGTGAGACAATGCGTGAAGCGAGAAGAACGCTGCGGTGACACTTTTAGCTGATCTGCCGCCGGAAATTGAAGCGCGTGTGCAGGAAGCGGCGGAAGCCGAGGGAATAGACACGGCGGCTTATGTCGGTCAAACCATGGCCGCGCGGCTTCCGTTTCCTGCCGCTCCCGCGTCCATGACAGAACGCGAATTCGTGGAAGAAATTAACCGGGGATTTTCCGAAGCGTTCTGGGAGCGGTTTCGGTTTCTCGTCCGCCGCCGTCAGGCAGAAACAATGACACCCGCAGAGCAGCAGGAAGCAATCCGCATGTCGGACCGGACGGAAGCAAGGTCGGTGGAGCGCCTTCAATGCCTGCTTGAGCTTTCGGAGCGGCGCGGGAAGTCGGTACAGGAGCTGATGACCGAGATGGGCATTCGCCCGGTTTCTTTGGATTGAGCATCCCTAGAGTATTGCCGGCAGGAGTATTTAATCCAAGCGGAACAAATCTTCGACGCGGCACGAAAAACCCGGTAGTAAATCGCCTGCGTCCAGCTCATCCTCTGATGCATAAGTCACGGTATCAAAAGGCGAGAAGTAGACCGTGACCTGCTGTGTGCTTGGAAACAAATGCCACACTTGCCGTGCGCCTGCGCCGAAGTATTCCGCGACTTTCTGCGCCATCTCGTCCGGCTCCTCGGAGGGAGAAATGATCTCAATCGCCAAATCGGGCGCGGTGCCTTCAAAGCTTTTTGCGGGCCTGCCGTCCGGCAGCCGTTCTTTGCTCATATAAGAAACATCCGGCGACCGGATATTGCCCGACGCGATGCGGAAGCCCGCCGAAGAGCCGGATACAAAGCCCCGGCCGCGTGCGAACGGTTTCAGCATCGCGCCGATGTTGATCACAAGAATATCGTGTTCGTGTCCTGCCGGCACTTCCCTGGCCTGCCCGCCGACGAGTTCCCATTTGCGCCCATCGTTCGGCAGCCGCATAAACTCATCTTCCGTCATTCTCCTGCGAGCCGCAGGCATGAGCGTGACAGCCATTTCTTTCCTCCTGACACCGGCCTTGACGTTGCCCTCGATTTGCTTGTATTATAGCATAAGAAACGAAAGGGAAAACCATGCCGCTCCTAGTTGACCTCCCGCCGGAAATCGAGTCCAAAGTACGCGAAGTCGCGTTGGCGGAAGGCTTAGACGTGTCCGCGCTCGTGCGCGAGACGCTGGAAGCTCGTGTGCGCCAGCATGACCCTGCCCGCCCGCTCACCGAGTCCGATCTGCTAGTGCGTATCAATCGGGGATTTTCAAAAGCTTTTTGGGACAGTTACCGCGCTCTCATCGCCAAACGACGCGCTGAAACCTTAACTGATAAAGAGCAGCAGGAGCTAATTGGAATGTCCGACCAGCTTGAAGCCTGGCATGTCGAGCGTTTGCGCTATCTAATCAAGCTTGCCGAGCTTCGCCAGGTGTCGTTGGACGTACTCACACAACAGCTTGGCCTTCACCCGATGCCGGTTGAGTAACTTGGTCAACATTGACACAAGACGCATCATTGAGAGCCGGGCCGGCGGCAGGTGCGAATACTGCGCTTCTCCCGCCGACCACACGCCGGACGATTTTGCCGCCGCGCATATTTCCCCGGTCATCCTCGGCGGAACAAGCGAACTCGATAATCTGGCATGGTCTTGTCAAGGCTGCAATAGCCGTAAGTTCACGGCGACGCAGGCTGTGGACCCGCAAACGCGGGAATTGGCTTTGCTTTATCATCCTCGCCGTGACCAATGGAGTGAGCATTTTCAGTGGAGCGCCGATCCCAGGCTTTTGATCGGCCTCACGCCGACCGGCAGAGCAACCATCGCCCGGCTGGACTTGAACCGCTATAACGTCGTGAACCTGCGAGAAGTTTTAGCGCTTGCCGGAAAGCACCCGCCACAAACATAGGTACTGTAAACAATGCACACACTTCAATCCCTTACCACTACTTATCTGACTGAAATCCGAAATCAGCGGGCGCAGTCCAACAGTACCGATGAGCTTTCCTACCGTGACTATCTTGGTAGGTTCCTACGCAAAGCGGCGGAAGCTCTTGGCCGAAGTGCCTCGTTTACTGGAGAAGCAAAGAAGATTACGTTTGGGCGACCTGATTATGAAGTGACACATGGCCTGAAGGTCATCGGCTATGTGGAAGCTGAAGCGTTGGGGACGCCACTGTCCCAACTCAAAGGCAGCGCCGAAACGCAGAACGCGCGGTTCCGCGAAAACCTCCATAATTTCCTGCTGACAAACCACACCGAGTTTCGGCTGTTCTTAGACGGCAAAGAAATGGCCTATGCCGCACTGCCGGAGCCGCCGGAACAGGGCGCGGTTAAAGTCCCTGAAACGGCGCTTGACGCGCTTCAAGCGCTGCTGGAAAACTTTCTCGACGCCGCCACGCCTGCCGCCGCGTCGCCGGAGGCGATTGCACGTCAGCTTGCCCGCCGCGCCCGGTTCCTGCGCGTTGCCGCTGACGCCATGCTTTCCCATGACGAGTCGCCGCTGCACTCGCTTTGGAATCTCTACAAAGTAACTCTTTTTGATGGCATCACGGCGGAGAAATTTGCGGATGTCTACGCGCAGACGTTCACCTATGGCCTGTTTCTCGCCTGGCTGAATACAGACAGACGCCGTTCGACCGGCAGACCGCCCTGAGCGCCATTCCCCGCGCTGTGCCGCCGATTCGTGTCCTCTTGCAGTTTGGCGGCGGAAACGATCTGCCGGACGAGCTGCACTGGATTGTAGACGGCATCTGCTCGGATTTAGACGCGGCAGACAAAGAAGCGGCGACCAAGCACCCGGCGGGGATTGCCGACCCGCTGATCTACTTTTACGAGACGTTCCTGTCCGCCTATGACCCAGCCCTGCGCGAGCGGGCGGGCGTTTACTATACCCCGGACCCTGTGGTTGACTTCCTTGTCCGCGCTGTAGATGACTTGCTACGCCGGGACTTCGGCAAAAAGACCGGACTCGCGGATGAGAGCGTTCGCCTCTTGGACCCGGCCACCGGCACGGCGACGTTCTTAGCTCGCGCTTACCGTCAGGTACATCAAACCATGCTGGAAAACGGCGACGGCGGTTTGTGGCCGGACCTCGCGCGAACGCACCTTGCTAAACACTTCTACGGCTTCGAGCGTCTGCCCGCTGCCTATACCCTGGCCCATGTCAAACTGCGTCAGCAGTTGGCCGAACTGGGCGTCACGCTCGGCGATGCGGAGCGCCTGCCGGTCTACCTCGCCGACACGATGATGAACCATGTCCCCGACCAGATGCAGTTGCCGGGCGCGGACGTGTTAAGCAAGGAAATCCGCGATGCCAGCCATGTCCGAGACCAGGAGCAGATTTTAGTCTTGCTCGGCAACCCGCCGTATTTTGGCAACTCCGACAATCCCAGTAAAGACAGCGCCGGCCAGCCTACGTTTATTGGCGGTCTCATCCAGACCTACTTTCAGGTAGACGGCGTTCCGCTTGGCGAGAGAAACCCGAAGTGGCTGCAAAACGACTATGTCAAGTTTATCCGCTTTGCTCAATGGCGCATTGAACGCAGCGGCTCTGGCATCATGGCGTTCATCACGGACAACAGCTACTTGGACAACCCGACATTTCGTGGAATGCGCCGCAGCCTGATGAACACCTTTGACGAGATTTTTATTTTGGACTTGCACGGCAACAGCAACAAAAAAGAACGTAGCCCAGATGGAGCCGAGGATAAAAATGTTTTCGACATCAAACAAGGCGTCGCCATTTGTTTGATGATTAAGCACGATGCTCCGAAGTCCAGGAGAGTAATTAGTCATGCCGACTTTTACGGTACTCGCTCTCAGAAATACTCGCGC
>JAABUQ010008444.1_pt1 | contig 14441 bp, 13 predicted proteins | sample 5560001 | NCBI WGS metagenome assembly JAABUQ01 (sample SAMN10711888, study PRJNA513371) | rock metagenome | isolation source: Antarctica rocks | place: Antarctica: Victoria Land, Finger Mt nord | collected 2015-12-18
GGTACCTCCACATCCCTCCCCCGCCCTCCCCCTCAACCCAACTAACCACCAACCAGCACCTCCTTCCCCCTCCCCCTCCTCCCAACTCATCACGCCCCCACCCCACCGCCGCTCCCCCCTCTCCCCAGCCCACCAATCCCGCCTCGACTTCGCCCGCACCCTCGCCAAAGAAATCCGCCCAAACAACCCAGAATCCCGCTCCGCAGCCCGCGCACGGCACATGCAATCCCTCGAAAAAGCCTCCCTGGCACGGGACCTCTCCCGGCAAGCCTACCGCAAATGGGAACCCTCGACGTTGTACTCCCCCCACGACCTCGGCCCCGTCGAGCAAGCCAAGTCGAAGATACAAATGTTTGCGAACCGCGAGAATGTGGGGCTGGGGAGCCAGGGAAGGGATGCGTTCGATGTGTTGGGGATTGATCCGAGGAAGGAGTGGAAGAATGTGGTGCTGTTGAGTGAGTTTGTGAGTGAGACGGGGAGGATAAGGCACCGGAAGGAGACGGGGTTGCGGAATGTGAATCAGAGGCGGGTGGCTAAGGCGATTAGGAGGGCGATTGGGATGGGGTTTATGCCGAGTGTGCATAAGCATCCGGAGATGTTGGAGAGGGAGAGGAGGGAGATCAATGTGAGGCGGTTTGGGGTTGATGGGAGGGAGGGGAGGGTGTTGACAAATTGAGGGGTGGAAAGGGGCTGTAAAGTCTTGGGTAGTGGATGCTGGTTACCGGTCAAACTTCTGTAGATCATGTTTCGCTTTTCATATTCATACAGAGCGTGGATACATGTTCGAATAATGAGCATACTACACATCTCCAGTCCAGACCGCTATGCATCCCAATGCGCCCAAAATCCTACTGTGTCACAGCTCTTATCCCCTGCAACAGCAGCGCAAACACCAGCCCCCTCGCCACCTCCCTGACCTGCAAACAATCAAAAACCTTCCCCAATGCCTCTCCACTAGCCGCCGCACCCATAACACTAGTCAATGCCTGCGGCATTCCCTTCTCCACTAGTAATTTCCTAGCCTTCTTCCTCATCTCTTCCTTTTCCTCCTCGCTAGGCGGTGGGGGCCATGCCTTTAGCTCCTCCTCAGTGGGAAGAGCATTTTCTCGCGTCTTCTTGATGTGAGTGGCAATCCCGGCATCAGAGGTGTTTGCGTCGATGATTGTAGATTGTAGGAGTTGGCGAATGGCTTCTAAATTTGGGTTCCCGGGTCGCAGGAGGAAGGCTTTAGCCGCATTGAGGAGTGTGAGGCGGAGAGTCCAGGCGGAGGAGAGGGAGTACAGCTCGTTGATTGTGGCGAAGAAAAGCTCGACTGCTACGCTAGTCTCCTGAATCGTCAGAGGGGTCGGAGCCGGACGTTTTGTGGGCTGTGGGGGTTCTTGGCGGACGGAGGAAAGGCTTTTAGTGGGCGTATGCGCTGTTGGGGCAGTACTTGTAGAGGTACGGAGGGTGGCACTGTCGGAGAGAGACGTTCGAGAGGAGGGTTGGCTTATGTTGTAGTCATCGGGAATTTCGCTTGGGGGAGGGGGTAAGTGTAGATCTGTTTGCTCGCTCGCCACCCGTTGAAAAGGCACTTGCCCTCGCGCTACATTCTCAAGAGGCGCATGGGTTTCTAGGGGGCCCCCACTTTCGCCAATAGTTGAATGCTCCTTGCGTGATGCTTCGTGGTCTCTCCTCAAGGGTAAAGGTGGCGGTTGAGTAGGTCCCTCTGAATGCGCCACGGATGATCGCGGCGTCTCCTGCAACGGATTAGATGGTGGATGTCTGCTCTCTTGCGAATCCCGTCCATTGACCACGCTCATGCTTGCTGTATCGCTGCTGCTCATCTGCAGAAAGGCCGGCGCAGAAGCATCGGTAGAGGGAAATTCGCTTCCAGTTTGGGTTCGTGACACTGGTTTCCTCTGGCCAAGAGAGCCCACGCCGCCCAAGACACCAGTCACGCCACCCAGGATAGCTTTGCCACCTCCAGCTGCTCCCTTGGGCGCACTGGCCAGTACATCTAACATACCTTTGCCCATTGTCTCAAAAGCAGCTGGGCTAGGGAATCCGAATCCGCTTTTGTTGCCTGCTGATGGTGATCGATCGTTGTGCTGGTCCCTTTCTAGAAAACGTTTCATGCCCTCGCTTTCTGCTAGACGTTGAAATGATAGTGCGTCGCGAAGATATTGTTCGAGGTCAGTTCGGAGCGATGCCTTTATTTTGTTCTTCCATCCGGGTAAAGTCTGATGCCGCTCAACAAAGGCAGCCACTCCAGACACCACGGATATTCGACGCAGTACCTCATGCAATGTTTCAAAGTCAGAGTACTTTCTTGCTATCATCCATCCGGGATATTGAGATGTTGCAGGCTCGATTTGGAGTAGATACTCCACCGACGGTTTTGAACGTATGGTTCCTCTCTCGCCTGGCGTAGAATCATCGAAAATAGAGATGCTAGCGTTGTATAAGGTCAAAGGGGGGACCTCAGAAGGTTGAGGCGCGGATAGGTTGACCCGAAGGGCTGTTGGCTGCTGGGATGATATGATCTGATCGAAGCTTTTGAAGCCAGGAGAAACCCCCGAGCTAAGTAGTGCATGGGTGCTACCCGGTCCTAGATCGTCTCCCGTGAGTTGTGTAGATGAATCGTTCGCAATTTCCAATAGATCTGATTGAGAGGAGGTGGGTGTGATCCCAGTCGCTGTACCATTTCCTGAAGATGATGTATTCTCAGATGGCTGTCCTTTCTTCGAATCTTCGGTAGCTATAAGTTCACTTAGCCTTTTAGCTTCCTGCATAGCTTCTTCCATGGCGTCCTCTGCTCGACCGATAGTCCGCTTATGCTCAATCTTGGTTTCAGATATGACCTCTAGCCCTTCAGTCTGTTGAATCGAATTCGTAATCGCCCCATTAGTTGTAGAACCGCTTACACCTTTGTCTATCGCTTGGACGAGCTCAGTAGTTTCCCCATCCTCGAGGGTATAAATGATCCACTCATTAATGAATTCTGGTCTCGCACAGCTAACGACTGTCGGTTCGAGGATCAAACCCGCTAGAACCTCTCGCAGAAATGACCTTACTGGCTCACAAGTATAGGCCTTTGAGTCCACAAAAGATAGTAGAACATCGTCTGCTACAGCCTTGAATTTCTTATCCTGTTGGATTTCGTCCATAACGTTTGCAAGGCTTCCACCGGGATTTTCCTCCAGGAATTGATAGACTGCGTCTTGAGGTTCTGAGCCTCGATTTGCAGCCAGTGCGCTGGAGAGCTCACCAAGGAAGACTATAACGATCGAGGAAGAATTTGTCAGGAAATCCAGAAAAGTGTCGGCAGGCCGTTTTCGAGAAAGATGGGACGATATAGCGATGAAGAACGCGTTCAAAGTTTGGCGGCAGGCAAAGGGGAAAGACGAGTCATATGGAAGGATAGGTTGATACCAGTACCGAACGTAGTCTCGAATGACAGCATCTGAAAAACCTTCCAGCGCCTCTTTTGTTTCTGGCCGAAAGCCTGAGAAGTCCAGTGGCTTTGTTTCCGATGCTACAGTCGGATGTCCCACCACCCGACTAGCTTCACCAATAGCGTTGCCTTTCTCTCGCCGAGTGAGTAGTCTTTGGACGACATCTATTCCCTTCTCGCGTCTCGTCCATGCTTCTGATGCTGTCCCACCATCGTTATCGCCTTGGTTGCTCCCTTCCCATGCAGCGTGAATGACCACTCCCACAACGATGCCAATGAGCACGAGTCCAACTCTTCCTAGTACCAAATACGTCGTCGCCCCGAGTCCTACTACACATGCGCCCAGAGTCTCGTTGCTGGCATTGGAGAGGAATCGGAGGATGGGGCTCGTCCAGTCTCGCGCCTTCGCAGTGACATCTGATGAGGAAGCATTTTCTAGAACTCCTGGCTTTTTAATTCCAGCCTCCGTTGCTTTCGCTGGAGCAACGTTTTCGGCAGGAAGCCCATCGACATGATCGGTTGCAGATCTAGGGTCGTTGGTATCGATTGTAGCCATTGGCAGTCACTCTACATTGTGCCGCTTAATTCAGCTCACACTCTCCGACGACTGCGATCCACCGTCACTCGTCAGAGCGTAATGGTAAAGAGGAACGACCGAGCCGGTTGGTAGTTGCTTACTTTCCAATTTCGTAAATATTACGTAGGGCTGATCACATCGGAGAGATTCCCGAGGATCCGAGGGGTCACCATCATCTTCCGAGTGTCAGTGAAAGCATCGAGGCATCCTACCCAAGGATTCAACCCGCCGAATATGGCCATATGTGTCGCTTGCCGCGAATCATTAACTCTATACATTAAGCCTAATCTAGTCGATCAAGATGAAGCCATAGGTGACCCAGCCAGCTCCAGCACAGGGTCACTTGTGGATGACGATGTTTTATTACAGTGTGGGTGTCATTTCCATTGGTCTGTCTCCTCTACATTGTCTTCATGGCTCATGCTGAGAGGATCTATAAATTAGGCAATGCTTACTTGATGCCTACTCGATGAGCGAATGTCCCAATTGTGGCAGAATACTTATTGGCGATACGCCGACGGGCGAGCAGCAGCTACTTTGCAATCTCAAGAATGAGGGAGGCCTACAAAATGATCTGAACATTTTACCACTGCTTACGGAGGAATGCTATCTGAAAACATTTCCCGAGGAGCGCAAAAGTCAGGCTTTCTTGGAATTCTGTGGGGAGGGGGATATAGAGGCAATTGTGGATTTGCTGAATGATGAGGATTATGGGGAAGAGAAAGATCAAAATGGGAGGGCTGGGGAATCAATTGTCGAAGATGACACACTGAGAAGGACCGATACTCTGAGGTATCAGGATCAAATTCGATCACTGGGTTCAGGATTACACATTGCGGTACAAAACCAGAAAGTAGAAGCTGCGTGGTTTCTCCTCCTGTTGGCCTCAACTTTGGATATATCTCAATTCCCAAAGCAAGTTATAAGGGCTGCGGAGCAGCTTGGTGCCAGGAGAGAAGATCAAACTGGAAAAGACGATATTCGGACCCTTCAAGATGCTGAAGGAATGACCGCGGCCCAGCGAGCAGCAGCCATTGGAGGCGTGTGGGATGAGTGGGTACGATCAGGGCGATTACGAGGACCAGAGCCTTTTCCTTGAGTAATTCATGGACATAATCTGATGGTGAATGGAGATTGCGAGAAGCGTGTATTTTCTTCTATCAAGGCACGAATTGTTCCCTGTTCCAATTGCATGGAGGTTATTGCTGATGCTACTCCAAGCATCTAAAGCAGAAGCTGGGAATCGATCTCCGCAATCCGAGTGAAGTCTCGGCGCAATGAAGTGTGCGCGAGACGCAAAGAAGAATGCGGTCTTTCGATCTCCTTTGGGGTGCCTTCTCTACAGCCGTCGTCCCTGCTCCCCAGACAGGGTTGAAGCCCTGGAGATATTCACAATGGCACAGCAGTTTTATTCATTGCTTCACATACTTAGTATGTGTGCCAGTACAGACCGGAGAGAGTGTGCTATTGTCCCCCACTTTCGAGACCTGAACGCTCGTAAAAGCCAGGGTTTGTCCAACTTTAGTTGCTCGTCCTTCGACTTCGAGTACATCACCTTCTTTAGCTGTAGAGATATACGTAGTGTGTATGTCAGTTGAGACTCCAGTCTTTTCGCGGCCTGTACTAGCAATCGCCAAACCTCCCGCCCAGTCCGTCAGGGTAGCTCCGACACTCCCGTGCGAAGTTCCTTTCGAATTGAGGTGCACCGGCTTGACAGTAAATCGTGCAGTGATGACCTTCGGACTTGCGGAGACGATGTCAATATCACCGAGTAGAATCTGGTAGATGGGGCTTTTTTCCATCAGTGTTGCCCAGACCTGGCGGACATGCTGCAATTCGGTGAACATCTTGCTATGCAGAATGGCTGTATACTAGATCTTGGTCCTCGGCTTTGTATGTGAGTTGAGAGTGAGGACGATGAAGGCGATGAAGAATATTGAGCAAAGCGGCGCGCGTATCAGCGCGTCTCCCGCAAAACCGCGTCTCCCGCAAAACCACGTCACACCTCTGGCTGCCTATCTGGGGTCTTGAAGCTTTCCTCGAAAACCCAATTGGGCCACCTATACTGCAATTTATGGTGTCGAATCAATCTGGCACGGTTCAAATTCCTCCGGTCGCTGTACCGGGATGGGAAAATGGACAGAACTGGCTTCCTGGAGACATATTCACCCTGGAGCTCCAGAGGAAGCACGCCAAAGCCAGGCCAGACGAGGGAAAGCAAGGATGCATCTGCAGGCCCGGGACTGGAGAGGTCCAAGGGGCAAGATCACAGCGTGAGCCATCGACACGCCCTTAGCCACAGAGATTACCCACCAGACTGTCCCAAGGCAACTGTCAAATGGTACTATGCTACAGATGCTCCCAAGCGAAAACCCTTCCCTCTCAACCAAAATGCGGCAGACGCAAAGGCTGTACCAAAACCGAAAAAGTATTCCGCATTCTCCCCCCGAGACTCTCGTTCCATCGAAACCGCTTTTCATAAGCTGGCAGAGGGTGAAGAAGAAATTGCGCAGCAAAGATTGTCTGCAGGTGATGTAGTGGAGTTGGGTCAGGGACGACTAAAATCATTCACAGACGCAAGCTCAGGCAGCAATACCAGCATGGGAGATAGCACAAATGCCAAAAGAGGAGACGTGTTCAAGGTACCCGTCAACGAAGATTTCCTCTTTGACGTTGACATTGAGCGGCGGGAGCTGGCCCCGAGCTATTGGCTTGGGCCGATCTACGACGTACGGCGAGGCAGCTGGTTTTATCAAGAAGGATCCACTCTACGACCCTGTGACGAGAACCTTGCAAGTCAGCTTGAGGAAGGTTACGTAAAAGTAAAGCCTTGGCGAAGTGCACTCGACGCATCCGCCGGTGAGATAGACGCAGAGGGTTCATCGAAGACCAAAAGCGATGCTGAAAATTTAAATGATTCCTCAGGCAACGACAAGAATGAGCAGGCTTCTATCCCGGAAAAATTCGAGGTACAGACTCAACGCTTGTTTGGGACGTATATGAATTCGGTCGTCACCTACCAGGACGCTACAACTGCCTGGCTTTTGACCGACGATTTTCTGTCTCGAATGAGTAGCACAGTATACCAACGCTTCGCTGGAGGTGCCCACTTGGGTGGTGTAAAGGTGGTCAGAGGGTACAGCGAGGCGTCCAAGGAAAAGGATGGTAAAGAAAAGGACGCGAAGAAGGATACAGAGGCGTCTAGAGACGACGCCAAGAAGAAATCAGTGCCACCAGAAGCCAGCGTGCCGGATGATGATATGAAGGAAGACACTAGTGACCCGAAAAGCCACGGAATGGAAGGTCGGCGAACGCAGAGTCAACGAGAACCTCCTTTATTGACTTTGGAGAGATCAATGTCCAATCTCGACCCTGCAGAGCGAGAGGCGGAAGCCCGCCAACGCGATGAGGACGAGATCAAAGAAGACTACAAAGATGCAGATGGGCAGGATCAAGGACGAGAGATTGAACATCTTATTTTAGTCACGCACGGTATAGGTCAAAGGTAAACTTCTGCCCATCTAGCCATTCAGACGCCAGCTGATTTTTGATCTCATTCCAGATTAGGGTTGCGAATGGAGAGTATTAATTTCATTCACGACATAAACGTTCTACGCAAGACACTGAAGACTGTTTACGGAAGCTCTCCCGATCTACAAGCGCTAAATTCCGAAATCGACAAACTACCGAAGAATTGTCGAGTCCAAGTCTTGCCCATAGTTTGGCGCCACCTTCTGGATTTCCCAAGGCAAAGCTTCAAGCAACATCGAGAGCAGGATCTTACTGAAGCCGATGGGGAAGACGAAGCCTACCCAAGCCTAGATCACATCACCCTTGAGTCTGCACCGATCATCCGTCAGGGTATCACTGATCTCGCTCTGGACATCCTCCTATATCAGAGTGCGTATCGAGAGCATATAGCCAGCATCGTTGTCCAAGAATGCAACCGAGTCTACGAACTTTTCATTCAACGAAACCCATCCTTCGCTGGCAAGGTCAGTCTTGTGGGTCACTCTCTAGGCTCTGCCATTCTGTTTGACATCCTCTGCCAACAAAAAGATACCATGAGCCCGAACTCAGGTCGGCGCAAACAACCTACCGTACGTGTTGGTGGTAGAGACCAAGTCTTGGATTTAAACCTGAGATTCGATGTCGAGGACTTCTACTGCCTTGGCTCACCTCTCGGACTCTATCAGATGCTCAAAGGCCGTAAGATAGCAGGCCGTCGCTCAGTATTAGGTCCTCGAAGCCAAACCTCCTTTGATCGTGCTGCTATGGACGATCCCTTTCTCGGAGCCGCATCCACAGACGCGCGGAATTCCCAAGACGATGACCTCTTATCCATCACCACAAGCTCTCCAAAGTGCGCCCAGCTATTCAATATCTTCCATCCTGCCGACCCAATCGCCTACCGCATTGAGCCGCTGATATCGAACGCCATGAGCTCGCTGAAACCGCAGCCATTGCCATATACTAAGAAAGGCATTTTCAATGTGCAAGGCCAGGGCTTCACAGGAATAGGGGCTCGAGTAGGGCAAAGCGTCTCTGGCTTCTGGTCGTCTGTCACTTCTGGCGTGGCTAATAGCTTGCTGAACCGCAGTCTCGGCTTGACTGGGGATGGACAATCGATGGGGGCACCGCAAATGCAGCCGAAACAAGATCTCCGACCAGTCAGCGCTGGGACGGATCATGATGGTGGTGATCAGGAACAGCAGGTGCACCCACCCACGCTTATCGATGGCGAGTTGGACACGTTGTATGCCGGCTTCGAGAAGCGGAGGAAAAGCACACAAAGCGACGAGGGTCGTGATTTAGGTGAGAGTCCGCAATGGCTAGAGGCAGAAGAGAGGTCGAAGCGATTACGGAGGGAGGAAGGGAAAGTGCGTGCTCTGAACAGCAATGGTCGAGTGGATTTCAGCATACAAGAGTAAGTTGCTCCAAGCTAGTCGCGAATGACATTTAGGAAACGACTGGCTAATGGTTCATTTAGGGGCGTCTTCGATATCTCCTTGATCGCCAGTATTGCTTCTCATCTTTCGTACTGGGCCGACGAGGATGTGAGTCACTTTGTGATCTCGCAGCTGCTTTCTCGGCAGCGTGTCATCAAACGATCGTAAGCTGTTAGGTGGTGGTATGCATTGCGTCGGCGTGATTGTTAAGGTAGAGGTACAATACCCTGGTCCTTGCGCGGACATGTTGATTATTTCCTTCTTCAATAGAGCCTCGTTTGGGGTAGACATATGCGAAAAATCATACTTCTCATCCATGCTTGACTCCATGGCCAATACAGTAACGCCACATATCACAAGATCAGGTCGGTGTTGGAATCGGCAAGCCTGTCGACGCAAATAGTTGATCCAGATTGGTCACCGGTGCCGGTGAAGCCGTGGGAGCCACATCCGGAGAACACTGGTCGAAGCCCAAGTAGTAATAGCCGCACTGCCAGGTGAGACTGCCTCCGTTCTGAGAAGGGGGGTTATCCGCAGGACCTTGCGTGCAGCTATTAGCAAGTATTCATACACACGACGCCCACTCATGAACGAGTGTACTCACAGCCAGAGAGTATCTTGTGGAAAAAGGTGTCGCAATCCCTACCCGCATTTTGGCTCGGGGACTGGCTTTGCGGGCAATTTCCACTCGCAGCCCATGAGAGCGTCAGTCGAATGGTATGCATTTCTCCACCGAGGTATGTGTTGGAGATTGGCTGCGAGCCGGCTGCTACTGTGCCAGTCTGCGCGGGACAGAAGTTGCTGATAGCGGCGACGGCGCTGGATGGGTCGATGCCTCCATCTGCTGCTGCGAGGCAGGATGGGTTGGGAAAGGAGGGTCCTTGAGCTGCTGTTGATGGGTCTTGGCTGATCTCTAAGTCGACGTAGTTGGTCTCGCTGTCTGAAATGCCGTCGAGGAATACGGCACCGGCGGGAGCAGCGACGTTGGAGAGTGTGGGCGGTGGAGTCTTTCCGAGAAGGGTTCTCCAATACGATGCTCCATGGACTCGCCTGCCGAGATTTCCGTCGAACATTTGGTCTATGACTTCAAACACGAATCAACTACATGCTCGAGAAAGGATTGTGCTGTATCTTACTTTTGCCACGCTGTTCCGATATCGCTGTCATGTGCATGATTTCATGCAGCATTTTCGATCTTGACGTCTTTCATTTTTAGATGCATCAGCAATCAACTTGAGGCTTCGTGAAGTAGACGCCCGGAGAGGATTAAACCCAGAAGAATATGAAGATGTACGACTGCCGACGAAGGATGTAGTACTGCGAAAATGGAGGCATTCCTCCGTCGCGCCTTCAATTGCCCCATTTACTTACCTCCATGAATTGTACTTGCAGTTCATCCTTATTTCGATCCTGGTTCTGATCGTATATCTCGGTCAAAGTGCCAAATGTAAAGAAAGGATCGCAAACATCGATCTCCCACCACCACCCAGAAAAGATCCCTTTTATGTTGTTTGCGTATGCTGTTACAACTCTGGATTTGCAAATAGGTGAGATATAGCCGGTTTCGGATCTGGTAGGGGATACCTTGGGTACTTGCCAATCTTGGCATGTCAAGAATTATATTTATCATCACCTAAGCCATGTTCGGTCAATGGCAGAGGATAGGGGACGCCAATGCTCACAGCGAACACGCTAATCATATAGTGAGCAAACGAGCTTGAACATAAAGGCTTGTGAAAAGATTATGAGGGGAAGTTGAAGGCATTTACTCGTTACGGAGTCCAGCAATAGTTGCGGCGAATGAGTCTCAACTACAGAATGATGAGGCTTTCTCGGAAGCAAGGGGGCAACTTACGATATACGGGCGAAAATATCCAAAATACGTGTCGTCACCCAATTAGCCGCCTTCTTTAGATTGATTGAGGCATTCTTCTGGTACACAGATGCGTGGAAGCCTTTTGCCCAGTGTAAATCGGATCTGAGTGCTTGCTCAACGTATTTGCCACGGTTCTGCCACCCTTCCAGATCTGTCTTGCCGTAGCAATCATAATCAATGTAAAAGTACAAATGGCCGGCAAGGGCCGAAACTTTTCCATCCGGCGGTTGAACATTGGTCCCTACACTTGGGGAAGAAGTAGAGACATCGATCGTGATCGTGGTACTTTGTGACGGAAGAACGATGCGACAGGAGCCCGGACCACTGTCGTCTGCGCTTTGGCCTCTGGCGTATGGAGTAGAGCTTGACAAGATCAGAAAAGCATGGAGTAAAGGGAGCAAAGATGGTATACAGGACATATTCAGGACACATGTATGGTCCTAACCACAAAGACGAGACGTTCAGAATATTCGAAGCCTTTTTGGCCTGGGAAGGGAGGGCGTATCATAGTAATATGTAGCAAGGAAACGTGCGTATGAAACAAGACATGGCGCTCGATGTGCCAGAAAGCGTGCCCATTTACAGCTACAGACTTTGACAGGCGTTCCGAAACAATAGCGAGGCTGAGGGAGGCCATATCATTAGCGTTGAGATGGAATCTAGAGATGCAATTGCTGAGTAGTCGCCAGGATCGAGACCCTGCATGCCAGGCTGTGAAAACATTGTGGGACCGGCATTTACATGCCGGCTGGAGAGACTATAGCTGTGTGCGAGCATGTGCTACCCCCAATGGTGGACTACCTGACATGCATCAGGAAGATTCTCGCCTGGATGTCCTAAGTATTACACACGCGAAACGAATGGGCGCCCTGACTTAAATTTCTCTCTCTCTAAAGAAATCAAGAAGGTTGGAGGTGTTTTATCCAGTGGCCATGAAGACCTAAGAGCAGTTTCGCCTACTTTGCAGGATTCATTTGTGAGACGTGGCTACTGCAACTTGTCCGACTTTCGGCTTGCACGCGCCAGGCAGCACTCTTTGAACACCCAAAGCTCACCCCCAGCTATTCGGCTTCGGGAACGAATATCGAAGATGGACAGCACAAATATGCTCTCGGATTATTTTCTATCTCTCTACCTGACTCTGAATTTGTACGGTGTCATGTACCTCGGTGAACCTCTAAAGTGTATGGTTAGCAATCAGTGACCACGCAACGCCTTTCGTCTCTCATTGTCTATTCCTTTCTTCCGTGATGTTGTGGCTCTCTCGATTGCCCCTTGGCGCTGCTGTTATTACCTCTTTTATACTATCAGCTTTGGCACGTCAAGCTTTCGGGACGTTCAATCCGCATTTGCAGAACTTACTCTGGTGGAGGTTCAACACGCAACTAAGTGCTCTCTCGCCGGCGACCAATTGTACAGAATGGCTGAAAACACAGCCCCATTCCATCGGTTATAATTTTGGTGCCAATACTACGACTTCAGGTGCACAAGCAACGCTGTATTGTCTCCGCAAGGGTGATGCAGTGGAAATAAGGCCATAGATCCATGAAATCCAACTAGCGTTCCCAATCTCAGGGCCTGAAGGTCTCAATCAATAGCCGTTGTTGGATCTGGTTAGCTTGTTGCCCAATCTCGATTGCGTCAAGTATGTTGGCTCAATGTTTCATTCCAATAATGACGTTCCTAAGCTTTGACAGATGGCCCCACCTTGGGAGGTTACATATTGGGCGGCCTCTTCTTCAGCGATGGGCCAAGGCACACGATGCTACATGGTCTATCGAAAGTTGCGATGCACATCAATTACCTTATTTCGTCGAATGTAATTCCGATACTCTGGACGTCAGCGTAAACTATCCTGACGGCGAGGGGCTCGGGAATGCCATCGATCATCTTTACGAGACCCTCACAACATGCCACAATATCAGATCACTGAGCCTTCAATTATCTCAGGGTGGCTGTGATGTTAGTGGGCCCAGTCCGCGCTCATTCAGATGGGAAGAAGGCAAACTGTTCCCCGACCTCGAGGCTTTGACGATTTCTGGCTACGATTGGGACGCTCGAGAGTCTTCTTGGTGCAATCGTAATTCACCTTCTGGCGTTGAAGCGTGGAAGTCAGCCATGGATTGGAGAAAGTTGAAACATCTTAATATCGATCTCCCACCCAAGTCATTCCTCGAAGCCTTCCACAGCGAGCTTAATAGTCTTGATTCGCTAAGTCTCCGCCCCAGGTGGACTCTCTGGGGTGATGAAACTTCGCTGTGCGATTTTGATAACGCCACAGATGAAATCCGTCAGAACTATACCTCTTTCATCACATCACTACCACCTCTACAAACTCTCAGCGTATCAGGAACAGGCCACCTCCTCGACCTAAACCTCATCCTCGCGACCCACGGCTCCAGCATCAGAAGTCTCACACTTCATGAGTTCGAGCGGGCTTGTGCCACCAGCATCAATGACACATCTTGGTCCCGCCCAACTCTTGATCCCATACAACTGCACCAGCTATCTACCATGTCACCCAACCTCGAATCACTCGCATTGGATCTCCACCGAGATCACGGACAATGGCCAACCTCCACCTTCTCACTCCTTGCCTTGAACCGGAATCTCAGCAACCTCACTCTCCACTTCGATTTCGAGGACCCAACGCATATTCACCGAACAGAACGCTGCGCAATCAACGAGGCTTATTGGGATCAATATTGCATCGTCCCAGCCCTTAAAGAACCACTTCTGAACCAAGAATCGGCGTTAGAGATCTTCAAAACCATCAGAAAACAGCAACTGGGAAGCAAACTAACGCAACTAACGGTTTATGCCGGTGACCGCGGCGGGCGAAGCGGGGGCGGGCTGCGAATGGATGCCCATATTGAGCACAACACGCCTGTCAAATTCGTGTGTGGGCTGATAGATAATACGAAAGAGACGTGCGAGGCGGTAGCGAAGCCGGACGACGACTTCGCGCGGTGGGAGGAGGAGCATGAGAAGTTGTATCAGAGAGTTGATGAGATGGCCGGAAAGGGGATTTGGGCGACGGATGGGTATGGTGGAGTTGGAGTGCAAGATCAAGCTGTCTTGGGAAATGCCTGAATCATGCCAGTGACCGGTATACGGGTTTTGATACGAGCTAGTATCTGTTTGGGTGGACTCGACATCCACGGTCACCACACAGTGGCCCTCGATACAACTCTCCGCGATAGCTACTGCTGTCATCGATACAGCGGAAGCACCACTCGAAAGATATGGAAAACATGCGGTCTCCCTGGACGAAAACCCAACGTAATCACCCCGCGGGGCGAAACTTCCCGATATCCGCTTCCCCTTCTCTAATCTTGAAGAACAAAAGGAGAAGAAGAAGAAGAAGAAGAAGAAGCAGGAAACAAAACACAGACCCACCGCATACCAAACGTATCAAACCCCAGTCTTCACGGTACCAGACCATCCCTCCACAAGATCCCCACGAAAACCCACCCCACAACTCACACACCAACCCCCCCGACCCAAGACCCCATAAGACCTCCCTCCAACCTCACCACACCGACCCGCCCAATCAAAATATCAACCACAACAGATAGCACCGCCCACCCCCCCCCCCCAATT
>JAABUQ010008447.1_pt1 | contig 14438 bp, 12 predicted proteins | sample 5560001 | NCBI WGS metagenome assembly JAABUQ01 (sample SAMN10711888, study PRJNA513371) | rock metagenome | isolation source: Antarctica rocks | place: Antarctica: Victoria Land, Finger Mt nord | collected 2015-12-18
GCCCGGCACGCGCGCCTCGACCTACGACAACCCGGACTACAAGAAGGCGGCGCCGTTCGCCGGGTTCGTGCGGACCGCGATCGAGCAGGCCAACCCGAACGGCAGCACGCGCGATCCGCGGCCCTATCACGGCGCCCAGTTCGTCGCGATCCCGGAGTTCCAGGGGATCGGCACGCAGGTCGGCCAGACCATCGCCGGCACCCTGACCGGACAATCCACCGTCGACCAGGCGCTCGCGGCCGCGCAGGCTGCGACGACCCGGACCATGCGCCAAGCCGGCTATCCGAAGTAGCGGCGGTGAGCCCGGACACGTCTCCCGCGTTCGCCGAGCGCGCCCGGCTCGACCGACCCGTCGAGCCCCCGTCCGCGGCCCGCCCTCGCCGCAAGCCGGGCTCGGCGCTGGTGCTGCCCTCGGTTGTCGTCCTGCTGGTTTGGATGATCGTGCCGTTGGCGTTGACGGTCTGGTTCTCGTTGCAGCGCTACAACCTGCTCGATCCAACGGTCAGCGGCTTCGCCGGGCTCGACAACTACACGTATCTCGTCACCGATCCCGATTTCTGGGTCTCGCTGCAGAACACGCTGGTCCTGGTCGGCTCGGTCCTGATCATCACGGTCGGCCTCGGCACCTTGCTCGCGGTGCTGTTCGACCAGCCCTTCCCCGGCCGCGGCGTCGCACGGCTGCTGGCGGTGGCGCCGTTCTTCGTCATGCCGACGGTTGCCGCGCTGATTTGGAAGAACCTGATGATGCACCCGATCTACGGGGTGTTCGGGGCGGTGGCGCGGGCGTTCGGCCTTGAGCCTATCGACTGGTTCGCGCAGTTCCCGATGGTGTCGGTCATCGTGATCGTGTCTTGGGAGTGGCTGCCCTTCGCGCTGCTGATCCTGCTCACCGCCGTGCAGTCGCTGGATCACGAGCAGCGCGAGGCGGCCCGCATGGACGGGGCGGGGGCCGTCGCGCAGTTTTTCTTCATCACCCTGCCGCATTTGCGCCGCGCGATCAGTGTCGTGGTGATGATCGAGACCATCTTCCTGCTCACCGTGTTCGCCGAGATCTTCGTGACCACGTCGGGCGGCCCCGGAAACGCAACGACCAACCTCGCTTTCCTGATCTATGCGCGGGCGCTGCTGCAGTTCGACGTGGGCGGCGGCTCCGCCGGCGGCGTGGTCGCGATCGTGCTGGCCAACATCGTCGCCCTTTTCCTGGTGCGCAGCATCGCGCGCCGGCTGGAAGTCTGAGCCGTGCGCGCGACCATCGGCCAGCGGGTTCTGACCGCCGTGCTCGGCTGGGCCGTGGCGCTGGCGCTGTTCTTCCCGATCTTCTGGATGGTGCTGACCAGCTTCAAGACCGAGGTGGCGGCGATTGCCACGCCGCCGCAGTTCTTGTTTCGTCCGACACTGACGAGCTACGCCGAAGTCCAGGAACGCGCCGACTACATCGCTTTCGCGCTGAACAGCGTGGTCATCTCCGTTGGCGGCACCGTGCTGGCGCTGGCCTTCGGCATTCCTGCGGCTTACGCGATGGCCTTCCATCCGACCGAGCGGACGCGCGGCACCTTGCTCTGGATGCTGTCCACCAAGATGCTGCCGCCGGTCGGCGTGCTGGTGCCGATCTACCTGCTGTTCCGTACCTTCGGGCTGCTGGACACGCGCACCGGGCTGGTGGCGATCTACGCGCTGATGAACCTGCCGATCGTGGTCTGGATGCTGTTCACCTTCTACAAGGAGGTGCCGAACGACATCCTCGAAGCGGGTCGTATGGACGGCGCCCGCACCTGGGGCGAGCTTTGGTTCCTGTTGCTGCCGCTCACCTTGCCCGGCGTCGCGTCCACCGGGTTGCTGTCGCTGATCCTGTGCTGGAACGAGGCGTTCTGGAGCCTCAACCTGACCTCATCGAGCGCCGCGCCGCTGACCACGTTCATCGCGTCGTTCTCCAGTCCCGAAGGGCTGTTCTTCGCCAAGCTCTCGGCGGCTTCCACCGTCGCGGTCGCGCCGATTCTGGTGTTCGGCTGGATCAGCCAGCGCCAGCTCGTGCGCGGCCTGACCTTCGGCGCCGTCAAGTAAAGGAGGATCGATGGCGACCGTCACGTTGCGCGGCCTGCGCAAGAGCTATGGCCCGGTCGAGGCGATCAAGGGCGTCGATCTCCAAGTGGACGACCGCGAACTCGCCGTGTTCGTCGGTCCGTCCGGCTGCGGCAAGTCCACCCTGCTGCGCATGATCGCCGGCCTCGAGGATATCACCAGCGGCGACCTGCTGATCGACGGCAAGCGGGTGAACGACGTCGGCCCGGCGGATCGCGGGCTGGCAATGGTGTTCCAGTCCTACGCGCTGTACCCGCACATGACCGTCCGGCAGAACATGGGTTTCGCCCTGCGGCTGGCGCGCGTGCCGCGGGCCGAGCGGGACCGCAAGGTCGACGAGGCCGCCCGCATCCTGCAGCTCCAGCCGTACCTGGACCGCAAGCCCGGCCAGATGTCGGGCGGGCAGCGGCAGCGCGTGGCGATCGGCCGCGCCATCGTGCGCAACCCGAAAGTGTTCCTGTTCGACGAGCCGTTGTCCAACCTGGATGCCGCGCTGCGCGGGCAGATGCGTATCGAGCTGGCCCGGCTGCACGAGGAACTGCGGGCGACGATGATCTACGTCACCCACGACCAGGTCGAGGCGATGACGATGGCCGACAAGATCGTTGTGCTGCAAAGCGGCATGGTCGAGCAGATCGGCTCGCCGCTGGAGCTGTATCACCATCCCGCCAATCTGTTCGTCGCGGGCTTCATCGGCTCGCCACGGATGAATCTGTTGCCGGCCGAGGTCGCGGCAGCGGACGCCGGAGGCGCCTCGGTGGCGCTGCCGGGCGCGGCGCCGGTTGGCATACCGGTCCAGGCGGGCGCCGTCGCGGCCGGCGCGGCCGTGACGCTCGGCATCCGTCCGGAAGCGTTGCGCCCCAACCCGGCCGGCCCGCTCTCCGGCAAGGTGCGCCTGGCCGAACGCCTGGGCGGCTTGACCCTGCTGCACATCACGCTGTCGGACGGGGCGCCGCTCACGGTGCAGATGGAGGGCAGCGACGAGACGCGCGTGAACGACGATATCCGCCTGTCGGTCGATCCCGCCGCCTGTCACGTGTTCGATGCGGCCGGACAAGCCCTGCCGCACCTCGCCCGCCATCCGCTCGCGGCGTAGCTGCTTGATCGTCGTTGCCGGAGAGGCCCTGATCGACTTGTTCGTCGGAGCCGCGACGGGCGCCGTGTTACCGGCCCAGGCGATCGCCGGAGGCTCGCCGTTCAATGTTGCGGTTGGCGTGGCGCGGCTTGGGGTCGAAACCGGCTATCTGGGAGGACTCTCGCAGGATGCGCTCGGCGACTTCCTGAGCCGGCGACTACTGGCCGAGGACGTGGATTTGAGCCTGGTCAAGCGGAGCGCGCGGCCGACGCCGGTGGTCGTCGTGACGACGGATGCCGATGGGCAGCCGTCCTACACGTTCCACGCCCATGATTGCGCGGACCGCGATCTGCAGCTCAGCGATGTGCCGCCGCTGCTCGACCCGCGCGTGCGGGCTCTGGCCTTCGGTTCGTTCGCCCTCGCCGTCGAGCCGATCGGCAGCACGCTGCTTGCGCTGGCCGAGCGTGAAGCCGCACGCCTCCTGGTCAGCATCGACCTCAACCTGCGAGCCAGCGTGGTCGGCGACCTGGAGCGCTGGCGCCAGCGCATCGAGCGGTTCGCGCGCACCGCGGCGATCATCAAGCTGAGCCGCGAGGACCTGCTGGACGCATATGGGCCGGAGGCCGAAGCCGGCGTGCTGGCCGCGCAATGGCTGGAGGGCGGCGCGCTGCTGGTGATCGTGACCGACGGCGCGGCCGGTGCCACCGCCTATTCAGCCCGCCACGCGATGCATCGCCCGAGCCGTCGCGTCGTGATCGCCGACACCGTCGGGGCGGGCGACACGTTTCACGCCGCTTTTCTGGGTCGCCTCGCGCAGACCGGGCGCCTGAGCCGGGTTGGCGTGGCGGCGCTTGACGAGACCGGGCTGCGCGACCTGCTCGACTATGCGACCGTTGCCGCCAGCGTCACCTGCACCCGGCGCGGCGCCGACCTGCCGACCCGCGCGGAGGTCGACGCGGTGTTCGAGTTCGGCATCACGGCCTGACAGGAGAGCGAGGTGTTCCTCGGCCTCGATTTCGGCACATCCTCGGTCAAGGCGCTGCTGGCGGACGGCGAGCAGCGCGTCCTGAGCAGCGCGTCCGTGGCACTCGAGGTCTCGGCTCCGGGGCCGGGACGGCGTGAGCAGGACCCGCAGGCTTGGTGGCAGGCCATGTTGGCGGCGATGGACCAGCTGCGGGCGCAGCACGCCGCGGCGCTCGGCGCCGTCGAGGGGATCGGGCTGTCCGGGCAGATGCACGGCGCGGTGCTGCTGGACGATACGGGGGCCGTGCTGCGGCCCTGCATTCTGTGGAACGACGTCCGCTCCGTCGCCCAATGCCGGGAGCTGGAGCAGGCGTTCCCGGCGCTGCGGCAGGTGACCGGCAACCCGGCCATGCCGGGCTTCACCGCGCCCAAGCTGCTCTGGGTGCGCCGGCACGAACCCGAGGTGTTCGCGCGCACGACGACGGTGCTGCTGCCGAAGGCCTGGGTCCGGTTCCGCCTGACCGGCGAGATGATCGACGAGATGTCGGATGCGTCCGGTACGCTTTGGCTGGATGTGGGCAGGCGCGACTGGTCCGACGCCGCCCTCGCCGCCACCGGCCTGTCGCGCGCCGCGATGCCGCGGCTCGTGGAGGGCAACTTGCCGGCCGGCCGCTTGCGCCCGGAGCTGGCGGCGCGCTGGGGCATGAGCCGTGCACCCATCCTGGCGGGCGGCGCCGGCGACAACGCGGCTGGAGCGATCGGTCTGGGGGCGATCCGGCCCGGCAGCGCCTTCGTCTCGCTCGGCACGTCCGGCGTGGTCTGGGCGACCACGCCACGCTTCGCGCCCAACCCCGATGTCGCCCTGCACGCCTTCTGCCATGCGCTGCCCGACACCTGGCACCAGATGGGTGTCACCCTGTCCGCCGCCGCCTCGCTCGCCTGGTGGGCTCAGGTCACCGGCCGCTCCGAAGCGGTGCTGCTGGCCGAGATGCCGGAGCCGCATCGCGCCAGCCCGGCGCTGTTCCTGCCGTACCTGTCGGGCGAGCGCACGCCGCACAACGACGGCGCGGTCCGCGGCGCCTTTACCGGGCTGGCGAGCGAGGCGGGACGAGCCGATTTGACGCAAGCGGTACTGGAGGGCGTGGCGTTCTCGTTGCGCGATTGCCTGGATGCGTTGACGGCGGCCGGCACGCAGGTAGCGGAGATGGACGTGATCGGCGGCGGCTCCCGCTCCGCCGCCTGGATTCGCATCATCGCCTCGGTGCTGGGCGTCAGGCTGCATCGCCTTGCCGACGGCGAGCACGGCGGCGCGTTCGGCGCCGCGCGCCTTGCCCGGCTGGCGGTCACGGGCGAGAGCCCGGAGGCGGTCTGCACGCCGCCGACCCGCGTAGAAACGATCGCCCCCGATCCGGCGCTGCAAGCCGCCTACGCCGTCCAGCTGGCACGCTACCGCGCGCTCTATCCGGCGCTATCCCGCATGGAGGAGCAGCGATGAACAGCACAGCCCTCAACCGCGCCAATCTGGCCAGATTGCAGCCGCCGATCCGGGTGCCGGCGTACGATCCGGCGGACGTGCGACCGGGCATCGTGCATCTGGGCCTGGGCGGGTTCCACCGGGCTCATATGGCGCGCTACACGCACGAACTGATGGAGCGCGAGCCCGCGTCTCGCGCGTGGGGCATCGCGGGCGCCGGGCTGCTGCCGTCCGACCGCTGCATGTACGACGCCCTGACGCCCCAAGACGGGCTCTACACGCTCGTCGAGCGCGGCGCCGAGGGCGAAAGGCTCAGCGTCATCGGGTCCATTGTCCGGGTTATTTTCGCGGGCGAATCCTCGGCGGCCTTGCTGGCCGCGATCGACGAGCAGGCGATCCGCATCGTCAGCCTGACCGTCACCGAGAACGGCTATTGCCTCAATCGTGCGACCAAGCGACTGGACGCCGCCCATCCGCAAATCCGGCACGATCTCGAAAATCCGAACAATCCGCGCAGCGCCATCGGCATCGTCGTGGAGGCCTATCGGCGTCGCATGGCGGCCGGGCGACCGGCATTCACCGCGCTCAATTGCGACAACATCCAGCACAACGGCACCGTGCTGCGCGACGCTGTGCGGGCGCTCGCGATCCTCCAGGAGCAGGCGGCGCTGGTCTCCTGGATCGATGCCAATGCCAGTTTCCCCAGCACGATGGTCGATCGCATCACGCCCGTGACGGCCGCCGAGGACGCGGCGGCGCTGACTCGGCGCTATGGGATCGAGGATCGATGGCCGGTGTTCTGCGAGACGTTCACCCAATGGGTGATCGAGGATGCGTTCGTGCAGGGACGCCCGAGATGGGAGGATGTCGGCGCGCAGTTCGTTGCCGACGTGGCCCCGTACGAGTTCATGAAGCTCAGATTGCTGAACGCCAGCCATCTGGCCGTGGCGGGGCTGGGCAGGCTGGCCGGCTACGTCACCGTTGACGAGACGATGCGCGACCCGCTGATCCCCCGCTACATGGCCGCCTTGATGGATCGCGAGACCGGGCCGACGCTGGCGCCAGTGCCGGGGATCGATCTGGCCGAGTACAAAAGCACGCTGATCGAGCGCTTCGCCAATCCTGCCATCAAGGACACGGTCGAGCGCGTGAACACCGACGCGCCGCTAAACGTGCTCGTCGATCCGATCCGGGACCGGCTGCGCGGCGGCGGCTCCGTGGACCTGCTCGCCCTCGCGCTGGCGGCGTGGCTGCGCCGCGTGCGAGGCGAGGACGAAGCGGGGCAGCCGATCGAGATTCGTCACCCGCTCGCCCCAACGTTGCGCGCGCGTGCGATCGAAGGCGGGGACGATCCGGAGCCGCTGCTGGCGATCGGGGAGCTGTTCGGCGAGCTGGGCACCAGCGCGGTATTGACTGCGGCCGTGCGAAGATGGCTTACCTCGCTCTACGAGTTCGGCAGCGCGCAGACGGTGCGGCAAGCGTCGCGCGCTCTCGATTTCTGATCGGGCAAGCCTCTTCCGGCCGCAGTCACATAATTGTACGTTGCTCTCTGTCCATCTCACGCCACCCTTGGTGGGCCGACGTCCGGGAAAGCCAGCGCATGTCATTCGCGTACCTAGTCCGAGCAGCGGCGATCGTGCGCTAAGCCGTGCGGCAGCTCTTCGCGCCCGGTGCCGACGCGATCCTTCGGCTGTACATGCTTGCGGCGGTGGGCCTTGTCGTGGCCGCGGTGATAGGGCTGACCGCACTGGCGCATTCAAACTACGTCGGCGGCGTCGGTATCGCGCCGGCGCAACCCGTTCCGTTCAGCCACAAGCACCATGCCGGCGAACTGGGGATCGATTGCCGTTACTGCCATCAGGCGGTCGAGGTGTTGGCGACCGCGGGCCTGCCGCCCACCCACACCTGCATGACCTGTCACTCGCAGATCTGGACGCAGGCGCCCATGCTGCAGCCGGTGCGCGACAGCCTGGCCAACAATGACCCGCTGCATTGGACCCGGGTCAATCGGCTGCCCGACTACGTCTACTTCAATCACTCCATCCACACCGACAAGGGCGTCGGCTGCTCGAGTTGCCACGGTGCCGTCAATACGATGCAACTGACCTACCCTGCCCAGTCCTTCACGATGGAGTTCTGCCTGACCTGCCATCGCGCGCCGGAGAAGTTCGTCCGCCCGGCTTCGGAAGTCTGGAACATGGAATGGAGCCCGCCGGCGGACCAGGCGAAGCTCGGCGCCGCCCTGGTGCGGGAGCGGCACATCGCAGGGCCGGCACGGTTGACGGACTGCTCGATTTGCCACCGGTGACGCCATGAGTTCGGGTCCGGCGCGCTCGGCCGCCCAGTGGCGCAGCCTGGAGGCGATGGCGGACACGCCCGCGTTCCAGCGCCTGCTCGCCGAGGAGTTTCCCGCGGTGACCGACCTTTCGGTCGGGCCGGAACGGCGCAGTTTTCTCAAGCTGATGGCGGCATCCTTGATGCTGGCGGGCCTTGCCGGGTGCGACGATCCGCCGGACGGGCGGTCTCAGGAGGTGCCGTACGTCAAGGACCCGCCGCGTCAGCAACCGGGCGCATCGCTTTCCTACGCCAGCGCGGCGCTGGTCGACGGATTGGCGAACGGCGTTTTGGTCACCACGCGCGATGGGCGGCCGCTCAAGATTGAGGGTAATCCCGAGCATCCGTGGAGCCGTGGCGGCACGGACGTGTTTGGGCAGGCCTCCATTCTCGGCCTGTATGATCCGAACCGCTCGCAGGTGGTTCGCCATCTTGGGCGCACCAGCACCTGGGACGCGTTTCGCGGCGCCGCCATCGGTCCGTTCGCCGCCTTCCGCGCGAACGGCGGCAAGCGGCTGCGGCTGCTCACCGGCCCGCTTTCCTCCCCGTCGCTGCTGGCCCAGGTCGCGGCGATCCGGGCCGCCTGTCCCGACATGCAGTGGCACAGTCATGCGGCCGTGGACCGCAGCACGGCCGGACAGGGCGCTCGGCGGGCATTCGGTCGCCCGCTCGACACGCAGTATCGGTTCGATCGGGCCAGGGTGATCGTCGCCTTGGATGGGGACTTCCTGGATCCGGGGCCGCATCAGGTCGGCGTGTCGCGCGCCTGGTCGGCGGCCCGGCGCGCTTCGGGCTCCGGCAAGCTGCTGGAGCTGTACGCCGCCGGCAGCCTGCCTAACCTGACGCTGGCCAAGGCCGACCATCCGCTGGTCGCGAAGCCGCAGGACATTGCCGCCCTGGCACAGACGCTGCTGGCCGACGCGACCGCACCCGACGCGCCGGTTTCACCGGCGGGTTCGGACGCTCTGACGCGATGGCGTGCGGGCGCGTCCGCCGCGTTGCACGGGGCGCGCGGGGCGGGGCTGGTCATTGCCGGGCCATACCAGCCCGCCGAGGTGCAGGAGGCGGCGCACCGTCTCAACACGGTGTTGGGCAATCTCGGCCAGACCGTGTTTCATACCCCGCCCGCCGTCGCCCCGGCGGGCTCGCTGTCCGAACTCGCCGAGGCGATGGGGAACGGCGAGGTCGACGCGCTGGTCATGCTCGGGACGAACCCGGTCTACGACGCGCCGGGCTCGCTGCGCTTCGCCGACCTTCTCGCCAAGGTGCCGCTCAAGATTCACGCCGGCATCCACCAGGACGAGACCGCGCTGCGATCCGACTGGCACCTGCCGCTGCTGCATCCGCTCGAGTCCTGGGGCGATGCCCGATCGCCGGACGGCACCGTGAGCCTGATGCAGCCGACCGTGGCGCCGTTGTACGACGGCAGGTCCGCCGCCGAAATCCTGTCCGTGCTGTTCGACCAGCAGCCGCGGTCGGGGCTCGATCTGTTGCGCGCGCATTGGATGGGGAGCGAGATCGAGGCGGCGTTCGCGCCGAAGTGGGAAACGATGCTGCGCGACGGCTTCGTGCCGGATAGCGCTTTTCCGCCGGAGACCGTTGCGTTAGCGGCCGGCGCCTCCGATGCCTCGCCCACGCCGGCCTCGCCAGAAGGATTGACCGTGCTGTTCCGCCCTGATGCGACCGTTTGGGACGGCGCGGCGGCCGATAACGCCTGGCTGCAAGAACTGCCGAAGCCGTTGACCAAGCTGGTTTGGGAGAACGCGATCACTGTCGCCCCGGCGCTCGCCGCGCGGCAGGGTTTGTCCCAGGGCGACGTGGTGACGGTCGAAGCGGAAGGCCGGGGGCTCGAGGGGCCGGTCTGGATCCTGCCCGGTCAGGCGGACGGCGTGGTCGGGGTGACGCTCGGCTATGGCCGCGAGGTGCCGGACCGCATCGCCTACAAACTCGGTTATGACGCCAATGCCTTGCGCAACGCCGCTTCGCCCTGGCAGCTCGCGGGTGCCACGCTGACCAAGACCGGCCGCAGCATCCGGTTCGCCACCACCCAGGATCACGGCACCATGGAGGGGCACGACTTCGTCCGCGTTCAGCGGGTGGGAGAGGCGGCGGTCGGAGAGACGGCGAGTTGGACGCAGCCCACGCTGTATCCCTCCAAGGAAGGCGACGGCCGGGCTTGGGGGATGGTGATCGACCTCGACAGCTGCATCGGCTGCAATGCGTGCGTCACCGCTTGCCAGGCGGAGAACAACATCGCCGTGGTCGGGCGCGAGCAGGTGGCGATGGGCCGCGAGATGCATTGGCTGCGCGTGGACCGCTACTACGAGGGGCCGACCGAGGCGCCGCGCACGCGGTTCCAGCCCGTACCGTGCATGCATTGCGAGAAAGCGCCATGCGAGGTCGGATGCCCCGTCGAGGCGACGTTGCACGACCAGGAGGGGCTGAACCTCATGGTCTACAATCGCTGCGTCGGGACGCGCGCTTGCTCCGGCTATTGTCCCTACAAGGTGCGCCACTTCAACTATCTCGACTATTCGGCCGGCGCCGCGCCCTCGATCGCCTTGCAGCGCAATCCGGAGGTGACGGTCCGCGCCCGCGGCGTGATGGAAAAGTGCACCTACTGCGTCCAGCGGATCGCGAGCGCGCGCATCGAGTCGGACAAGACCGGTGCGCCGATCGCCGACGGCCGCGTGCAGACCGCCTGCCAGTCAGCCTGTCCCACCCAGGCGATCACCTTCGGTAACCTGAACGACCGTGCCAGCGCGGTGGCGGCGGCGCGGCAGAGTCCGCGCAACTACGCGCTGCTGGGCGAGCTGAACGTGCGGCCGCGCACGACGTATCTCGCGGTCCTGCAACCCGCGCCGGACGACGACGCGTCGTGAGCGCGACCGAGCGGATCGACCCGGGCTCGGCGATCGCGGCCACCGCGCTCGATCATCGTGCCTACGTGCGTTGGTGGCCCGCGTTCCTGCTCGCCTTCGGCCTCACCGGATTGATGGCCGCATGCCTGTTCTGGTTGCTGTGGCAAGGTGTCGGCATCTGGGGCAACAACGTCCCTGTCACCTGGGCGCTCGATATCGTCAGCTACGATTGGTGGATCGGCATCGCCAGCGGCGGTCTGCTGGTTTCGGCGACGCTTCTGCTGTCGGGAGCGGAGTGGCGCGGGGCGGTGAACCGCATCACCGAGACCATGGCGCTGATCTCCGCCGCGGCTGCGGGGCTGTATCCGATCATCCATCTCGGCCGCCCGTGGTTCTTCTACTGGAACCTGCCGTACCCGAACACTTTCCTGCTGTGGCCGCAGATGCGCAGCCCGCTGTTCTGGGACGCGGTGGACATCATCAGCTACCTGGCGGTCTGCCTGTCGTTCTGGTACGTCGGCCTGATCCCCGACTTGGCCGCGATGCGGGACCGGGCCGTCGAGCGCATGGCGCGGCAAGCGGGCCGAGAGGGTGCGGAGCTCCGGCTGCTGCGGGCGCAGATCTACGGCATCGCGGCGCTCGGCTGGCGCGGCTCGGCCGTGCACTGGCAGAGATGGCAGGACGCCTATCGAACCATCGCCGTGTTCGGCGTGCTGCTGGTGGTGTCGTTGCAGACCGGTGCGGCGGTGATGTTCGCCGGCACGGTGGAGCCTGGCTGGCACGACACGCTGTTGCCGATCGCTTTCCTGTTCGGCGCCATCTTCGCCGGCGTGGCGATGGTCGCGGTGCTGACGGTCGTGCTGCGCAGCGTGTTCCCGCTCGCGTCGCTCATCACGCTCCGTCATCTGAACGTGCTGGCGATGCTGCTGCTCGGGCTGGGCCTGGCTAACCTCTACTGTTACGGCGCCGAGTTCCTGACGACCTTGGCGACCGGCACCTCGTTCGACACGGCCGCTCTGGCGCGGCGGTTCAGCGGGCCGCATGCCTGGAGTACCTGGGCGATCATCGTGCTGGCGTTGCTGCCCGTGCACCTGTTCTGGATCCCGCGTCTGCGCCGCTCGCCTGGCGTGCTGCTCGCGGTCGGGCTGATGGTCGCCGCCGGTTCCTGGGCTGACCATTTCATGGTGATCGTCATCACCTTGCAGCACGACTTCCTGCCCTCCGCGGCGCAGTCCTACAGCATCGGCATCTGGGGCCTCGCGACCTTCTTCGGGTCGGTGGGGCTGTTCCTCCTCTTGCTGCTTCTGTTCATGCGCTACCTTCCGGTGCTGTCGATCGTCGATGCCCGCCTGGCACCGGTGCGCCGTGGCTGAGCCCCCGGGTTCCGAGGCGAACGCCCCGCTTTGGGGCGTCAGCGCCGAATTCGAGACGCCCGAGGCGATGCTAGCGGCGATCCGGGCCTTGCGAGAGCATGACCTCGGACGGCTGGACGCCTTCACTCCCCTCCCGGTGCCCGGCCTTGGCGACGCGCTGCGGCTGCCGCACAAGTCGGCCTACCCGTTCGCGTTGGGGGGCGCCCTGCTGGGCGGGGCCGCGATGATGGGGATGTGCGCCTACGCCACCATCGTCTCATACCGCTTCAACATCGGCGGCCGGCCGCTGTTCAGCTGGCCTGCCTTCATCGTCCCGAGCTTCTCCTTCGCCATGCTGACCGGGACCTTGGTGGTGGTCGGCGCGATGCTCGTGCGCAACCGGCTGCCCCGGCTCAACCATCCCGCCTTCAACATCCCGCATTTCACGCGCGCCACGCAGGACGGGTTCTTCGTCGCCGTCGAGGCGCGCGACGACCGGTTCGATGCGGCGAGAGCCGAGCGCGTGCTGGCGGGCTTGCGCGCGGCCCCCCGTCACGTCAGCCGCGTGCCGCGATGAGAGCCGCATTGCTCGCCGCCTGCGTGCTGATCGGACTGGCCGGGTGCAAGCGGCAGGACATGTATACGCAGAACCGCTCGCAGACCTGGGATCGCAACGGCTTCTTCAAGGACGGCAGTTCGATGCGCGCCGCGGTTCCCGGCACCGTCGCCCGCACCGCGCCGGACGCGCCGGTCCCGTCGCCGGCGGTGATCGACGCCGGCCTGCTCGCGCGCGGGCACGAGCGGTTTGACATCTTCTGCGCTCCATGCCACGGCCGCACCGGCGCCGGCGGCGGCATGATCGTACAGCGCGGCTTCCCGCATCCGCCTTCGTTCGTGGAGGGCAAATTGCGGCAGGCCAAGGCGGCGGTGTTTCACGACGCGATCACCAACGGTCATGGCGCCATGTACAGCTATGCGGACCGCGTCTCCTCAGCGGATCGCTGGGCGGTGATCGCGTATATCCGGGCGCTGCAACTCAGCCAAAACGCGGACGCCGCGAGCCTTCCGGCGCAGGACCAAGCGCAGCTTGAGGCGCAGCGGTGAAGCGCGCGATAGCACTCGCCGTCGCCGGAGTGCTCGGCTGCATCCTGCTCGTCCTGTGGCGTGGCGAGGTGATGCCGTCCTACCTTGCCGTATGGCTGTTCTGGATGGCGCTCCCGCTCGGCGCGCTGCCGCCGGTCGCCGCGGCCGAGCTTATCGGCATCCCTGACGGTCCGCTGCTCTCCGTGCTTAGGCGCATGCTGCTGCTGCTGCCGCTCGGCGCGATCCTTTCCGTGCCCCTGATGCTCCGCGCCGACCTGCTGTATCATCGCGTCGCGATGCCGAAAGCGCTCGCGGCGTGGATGGCCACCCCATCTCTCGTCGTTCGCATGGCGGTGATGCTGGTGGTGTGGTCGGGGTTGGCGCTGCTGCTCGCACGCCGACCTCGCGACCAGCCTCGGCGCAAGCTGGCCGGATTGGTGCTCGTGCTGCATCCGGTGATGGCGAGCATCGCGGCACTCGACTGGGTCATGTCCCTCGCACCCGGCCTCGGTTCGTCGGCTTTCGGACTGCTGTCGATCGCGGGCCAGATCGTGACGGCGGCGTGCGCCGGCCTGTTCGTCCTGGCGCTGCGCAGCGGCGGACGACGCTTGCCGACGCCGCCCGGGCTGTTGCTCGCGTGTCTGCTCGGCGGTTGGGCATTCCTGCATTTCGCCCAGTATCTCGTCGTCTGGTCCGCCAACCTGCCGTCGGAAATCGTCTGGTATCAGCAACGTTCGAGCGGGCTGGGCGGTCCGTTCATCTGGGCGGCGGCGGCGGCGGCGCTGCTCGGTCTGGTGTTGCTCCCCTCGCGCTTGTCCCGTGTCCCGGTCCTGGCTGCCAGCGTCGCCGCGATGCTGCTGCTCGGTCACTTGCTTGAGACGCTCTGGTTCGTCACGCCCCCGTTCCGCGGCGATTTCTCCCTGTGGGGAGCCGATGTCGTCGCGCTGGTCGGCTTAGGCGGGCTTTCGCTGGCGCTGCTCTCCGTGGCGTTCGGTTCGGTCTCCTCGGTGCAGGCGCGCCATGACGCGGGATGAACGCGCCGCCTCGCGGTTGCGCTGGGTGCGCGTGCTTGATTGGGGAGCGCGGGCGTCTGGAGTTGACCCGCTTTCGTGGACACCCCCAGGCTTTCGCAGGAGGTGTATTCCATGCCCAAGACACGCGCTCCGTACGCGCCGGAGTTTCGGCGTCAGATGGTGGAGCTGGTTCGAGCGGGGCGC
>JAABUQ010008448.1_pt1 | contig 14437 bp, 12 predicted proteins | sample 5560001 | NCBI WGS metagenome assembly JAABUQ01 (sample SAMN10711888, study PRJNA513371) | rock metagenome | isolation source: Antarctica rocks | place: Antarctica: Victoria Land, Finger Mt nord | collected 2015-12-18
CGGCGCTCCCAGTAAACACCATCTGATCCCTGATACCTGGCGCCTGATATCTGGCCCCTATCTCCTGATAGGCGCCTGCACCACGACAAAGGTGGCCTGCGCGCTCACCGTCCGCCTATTCTCCTGTACTATCGCGCGCACATGCACGAGCAGCGCGCGCCGGCCCGCCAGATCGCGCGTCACGCGCACCCGCGCCGTCGCGGCGCCGGACCTATCGGTGCTGGCGTAGACGCGTTGCGGCCGCGCCGGGTAGTCTAATTCGAAGGTGACCTTCAAGCCGCGGCCGACCGCGCCGCGCACCTCCAGCGTGACCTCCGCCCCCGCGCTGACCTGTCCCGGCACGACGCGCGCCACCAGCCGTGTCGCTGGCTTGACAGGGGGCGTGGAGGGCAGCGTGGGCGTGGGCGACGGCGCGCGCGTGGCGATCGGTACGGCGGTAGGGGTAAGGGGCGGATGAGGCGTCCGCGCGCTGGTGGGGACCGCCGTCGGAGTCGCCGGGACGGGCGCGGGCGGACAGGCGCCCGGGGCAGGCGGCGCCAGCGCGGGCAGGGCGGCCAGCGCGGGCAACAACACATTGGCGTCGGGGACGCCCAGGCCCGTCACGTAGTCCCAGCCCGGCCCCGGCGTCGCGACCCCATTGCTCGACCCCACCGTGATGTCGCGAAAAGCCCCCGGTCCCCCCGGTATGGCGGGCGCGGCGGCCAGTTGGTAGAGCGCCTGGTGGACGTCGCCGAGGCCGGGGAGCGTAACGCACGTCGGGGGCGGGGCGCCCGCCGCCGCGGCCGTGGCGTAGCGCAGCTGGTTACCCAGCGCGAGCAGCGCCGCCCAGATCGGCGTCCCGGCGCTGGTGCCGACGCCGCCCGTTTGCCAGGCCCCGCCGAGCCAGACGTCGTAGCCCGCGCCCGCGTTGAGGGCCACGTCGGGCGCCTGCCGCTCCCCGTTGCTCAACGCGTTGTCGACGCCGGGTCCGGCCTGCCAGGCCGGCCGGTCGAACAGGTTGCTGTTCCCGCCGCCGCTCTGCGCCCAGCCCTGCTCGGACGCGATGCCGCCGCCGGCCGCCAGGGCCAGCCGCGTTCCGCCCACGGCCAGCACATAGGGATCCGAGGCGGGGTAGTCCACGGCGCGTTTGGTGGTGTCGGGCGTCGTCCCATCCGCGCCCATGCAGTCGTAGGCGCCGTTGTCTCCGCTGGCGGCCACCACGGTCATGCCCTGAGCCGCCGCTTGCGCGAACAGGTTGTGCAGCAGCTTGAGGTCGGGCGGCTGGTCGGCCTGTTGCTCGTCCTCGCACTGGCCCCAACTAGTGCTGAGCACCTGGGCCTTATTGTCGTCGATGATGCGCGCGTAGGTGTCGTCCGCGGCCGCCGTGTTCGCGCTGTTCGCATCGGCGGGACCGTTGTAGACGAGGATACGCGCGCCCGGCGCGACCGCTTGGGCCAACTCGATGTCGAGCGCCGTTTCCTGCGCCCCGGCCTCGCTGTACGAATTGGTCGCGCCGCCGTCCACGGGGATGTTGACGGGGGGCGCCGCCACGATGTTGAACGCCGCGTCGTAGGCGGCGATGTCCTCTTGCTTGAACGGGCTGAGCTCATAGAGCGCGATGGTTTGCCCGCCGCCCGTGATAGTCATGGTCGTGGTGAGCCCGTTCGCCGCCGTCACGACCGTCGTGTAGAGCGGCGCGATGTCGTAGGCGGCCTGGATGCGCGCCGGCGTCAGGAGCGTGGATGGCGGCGGTGGGACGCCACGCGCGCGCCGCGGCCGGATTCTACCCCGTGCCGGGGCCACGACGACGCCACGCGGCAGCGGGGCATGGCGCGGCGTCGCGGCGTCGCGCAGGCCCACGACGGCCGTCACCAGGCGCGCCAACGTGGCCGGCAGGCGCGGCCGCGCACTGTTGGCGTAGCGCGCGCGGCCGGCGCGGTCGCGGTAGCGCACGATCGGGACCCCGAAGGCGTCCTCGACGCGGCCCGCCGTCCCCGCGACGTCGAGCAGCAATCGGTCCCGATAGTGGCGGACGACACGCAGCCCGTGCGCCTCCAGGTACGCCGCGACGGCGCGCTCCTCGCCGGCGCTGGGGCTGAAGAGCCGCGCGTACTCCCCCGGCGAGAGCGTGCGCCGATAGAAAGGCGACCCCCTATCGGCGCGTCCGCGCAGGAACAGATCCAGGGCCTGCTGGCGCCGCGGGGCGAGGCCGACGACGAGGCGCAGGGGCGTCGAGGAGGGGAGGGGACCGAGCACGCGGGCGCCGCGCGGCAGGGCGGGATCGCCGGCCCCGACGACGGCGGTAACAGTAGACGTCGATACGCCCGAGGGCGTGGACCGCGACGGCAGCGCGCCCACGATGAGCGCCAGCAACAGAGCGGGAACGATAAAGCGGCGGCCGCGCGGGCTGTTGATCAGGTTGTTCAAAAGCACTCCGATCGGGGACGGCCTCACCCCAGCAATCGTAGCACTGCTATAGTGTTCGGTGCAAGGGGCGTCCCTCACTCCCTCATCCCCTGCCCCCGTCCCATGCGCGGAAGCAGGGCCATTTCATAGTCGGCCGCGGCCATGCCCCCTCACCCCTCCCCCTCTCCCGCGTCAGGGAGAGGGGGTCGGGGGGTGAGGGCCACCGGTCGCGGACGACAATGAAATAGCCCTGAGGGGTGAGGGGGGGAGTTGCCGTTGGGCCGTTTCGGCCATACACTTACAACTATGACTACCACCACTCTCACCACAACCAAGGCCGAGGCGTCGTCGCGCGTCGGCATCTGCGGCAGCGGCATCACGAAGGCCCATATCGAAGGCTACCAGAAGCTCCCCGGCGTCGAGGTCGTCGCCATCGCCGGTCCCGACGTCGAGCGTTGCCAGGCGGTGGCCGATCAGTACGGCATCCCACGGGTCTTCGCCGACTACCGCGCCATGCTCGAGCTCGGCCTGGACGCCGTGTCGGTCGGCGTGCCCAACAAATACCATGCGCCGATCACGATCGACGCCCTCGCCGCCGGCTGCCATGTCCTGCTGGAGAAGCCCCTGGCCATCGACGTGGCCGACGGCGAGCGCATCGTCGCGGCGGCGCGGGAGAGCGACCGCGTGGTGATGCTGGCCTTTAACCGCCGCTACCTCGCCAACGCCGTCACGCTCAAAGAGTTTATCGACGCCGGGACGCTCGGCGACATCTACTACGCCAAGACGGGCTGGACGCGGCGCGCCGGCATCCCCGGCTTCGGCGGCTGGTTCACCACCAGGAGCCTCTCCGGCGGCGGTCCGCTGATCGACCTCGGCGTACACATGCTCGACCTGGCCCTGTACATGATGGGCTACCCGCGGCCGATTTCAGTAAGTGGGGCCACGTACGCCGCGTTAGGGCCGCGCGGCAAAGGCCACTCGGACTACGCGGACTACACCCGCTTCCCGGGCGGCGCCCCCGAGGTCGTCTTCGACGTCGAAGATCTCGCCACGGGCTTCGTGCGCTTCGAGGGTGGCGCGACGCTCACCGTCGAGGCGAGTTGGGCCGGCTACCAGCCCCTGCGCGACGACATCTACCTGCAGCTCTACGGCCGCGAGGGCGGCGCACGCATCTCCATGCCCGACTACCAGGAGGCGGACTCGCTGCGCCTGGTCACGGAGTCGGCCGGCATGCTCGTGGAGGTGGCGCCCGTCCTGCCCAAAGTCGGACGGGGCGGCTACGCCCACGAGGTCGCCCTCTTCGTCGATAGTATCCGCACAGGCGCGCCGCCGCCCGCGACCGCGGCGCAGGGCCTCACCGTGCTGCGCGTCATCGACGCGCTGTACCGCTCGGCCGAGGCAGGGCGGGAGATAGAGATAGCTATATGAAGCTTGGTTTCCTGACCGCCTGTATGCCCGAACGGCCCTTGAGCGAGGTGGCGCACTTCGCGTCCTCGCATGGGTACCAGACACTGGAGGTGGCCTGCTGGCCGCGCACGAGCGAGCGCGACTACAACGCCAGCCACATCGACGTGGCCACGCTCGACCGGGCCGGGGCCGACGAGACACGGCGCATGTTCCAACTCTCGGGCCTCTCGATCAGCGCGCTGGCCTACTACGAGAACAACCTCGCCGCCGACCCCAACGAGCGCGCCGTGATCAACGGACATGTGCGCAAGACCATCGACGCCGCTGCCCTGCTGGGCGCCCCTCTGGTCGGCACGTTCGTGGGACATGATCTCTCTAAAACGCCGGACGAGAACGTGGAAGAGGCGGCCGGTGTCTTCGGCGAGCTCACCGCCTACGCCGGCGAGAAGGGCGTGCGCCTGATGATCGAAAACTGCCCCATGGTCGGCTGGCAGCGGCCCTGGATACCGGGTAACCTCTTCTACGCGCCCGCGCAGTGGGACGCCCTCTTCGCGCGCGTGCCCGCGCTCGGTCTCAACATCGACCCCTCCCACCTGTACTGGCTCGGCGTCGATCCCTACGCCCTCGCACGCGGCTACGGCGCGCGCATCTTTCATGCCCACGCCAAGGACACCGAGATCTTACGCGATAAGCACGCGCGCGTACCTGTCCTGGACGATGGATGGTGGCGCTACCGCATGCCCGGCCTCGGCGAGCTCGACTGGCCGCGCTTCATCGGCGCGCTGCAGGAGGGCGGCTACGACGACGTGCTCAGCACCGAGCACGAGGACCCCGTCTGGGAGGGCACGCCCGCTAAAGTCGACGGCGGCCTCATCCTCGGCCAGCGCTTCCTCGCGCCACTACTGTACTAAACTGACAGCTATAATGGGTCCGAGAATCGTTACGGCGCACGGCCTGCTCGTGCAACAACACTTTCATGTCGGGTAGTACTAGGTGATGCGGGGCATAGGTACGGGGATCGTGCGGCGATATGGGGCCGCGCCTCCGGTCCGGGAACGCGCCGGCCTCGTCGCGTTGGTCGCGCTGCTCCTCATACTCGCCCCGCTGTCGATCGTCGCCGAAACGCGCTTGTCGGGGCAACTCGTGTCGCAGCCACCCGCGTTCGACCACTTTCTCTCCGCCGTCGATAGCGTGACGCCGTCCACGGCGCGCCTGTTGGTCGTCGATGGCGGCCTCGACCCACACGATCATCTGTTCACGCGGAGTGTCTACGATCTCTATCCCCGCCGGGTCTTGCTCTACGCGGTCGCGGCGGACGACATCCGTGCGGGAGTCTCTACACTCTCCTGGGGGCGCCTGCTACGGGCGGCCCGCCGGAGACACGCGGGGTACGTCGTGGTGTGGGCGCTGCCCGCGTCGCCGAGTGATCGATCGGGACACCTTGCGCCGCCGGCGGATCCGTGGAACTGGGCGCTACCGATGGGGCCGCGCGGCGCGCCTCCCGCGGCCAGCGTGCGCCTGCGCGAGGGGTGGGGCACATTGGTACGGGTGGCGCTATGAACCGGACCTACGGCGCGCGGATCGCCTCCCCCGTCGAGCAGTGCGCCGAGCTTGCCGGCCTCTGCTGGGCGCTGGGCATGGCGCTGTATACGTCGGTGTACTTCCTCCTCTATCTGTTCGGTCTCCCGTTGGGCCTGGCCAGCGCCCCCGCGCTTGCCATCGCCCTAGTGGGGACGGCTATGGGCGCGCGCATGGCGCGGGCGGCCCGCCGGAGCGGGGATGCATTGGATGTGCCGGAAGGCACGACTAACCACGAGTCGCCCCTCGTCATAGCCGGCGGCGTCGGGCTCATCCTACTCCAGGTGGGTGTGACCCTGTGGGTCGCCATGGCGTCGCTCTTACGCTATGACGACGCCTGGACCGTCTGGGCCACGAAGGCGCGCCTGTTCCTCTACAGCGGTCCGCCCCCCGGTTACTGGCATCATCAGCCATACCAGTCGCACCCCAATTACCCGCTCAACCTGCCCCTGGCGGAGGCTCTGTGCTTCCGCGTCCCCGGTCCACTTGGCCTGTCCCTCGCCGCCCTGGTCGCCCCCGCGTGCCTGGTGGCGCTGCTGCTCCTATTCTACGCCGGCCTGACGCGCCTCTACGGGCGGACCATAGCCGTGGCAGGGACCGCGGTGCTGGTCAGCATGCCCTCATTGCCGCAATTCGCCGGGTATGGCTACGCGGACGTTCCCGTGGCCATGTACGGCGGCGGCGCCGCGCTCTATCTCTTACTGTGGCGGCGCGCGCGCCGGCGGGTCGATCTCCTGTTGATGGGCTTGTTGGCCGGCGGCGCCATCTGGACCAAGAAAGAGGGGCTGCCCATCGCGCTGGTCGTGTGGCTGGGCCTGGCGGTGACGGAGGCGGCGCGCCGTGCCCCATTCCGCGCGCGCCTGGCGCCCGTCCTATGGGCCACGGGAGCTATGCTCGCGCTACCGCTCCCATGGCTCATCTTCAGCCTCATCGCGCGTCCCGTGGGGAGCGATTTCCGGCCTCTCACCATCGCCGTCTTCGTCGCCAACGCCAACCGCTTGCCGCACATCGTCGCGCGCTTCGCCGGAGAGACGCTCGACGTGTCGCGCTGGAGCGCCTTCTGGATCACGCTGACCGCGCTCCTGGTCGCGGCGGCGCGCCGGTTGTCGCCACGAGGGCGCCTCTTGCTCGCGATGCTCGCGACGCAACTCGCGATCTATTTGGTCGGCTACGTGTTCTCGGACTGGCGCTCGTACGACGACCACATCGGCTCGTCGCTCAATCGCCTGATGATCCAGGCCGTGCCGCTCGCGGTCCTCGTCGCGGTCGAGGCCGCGAACGCCCTGCCGAGCGGCGCCCTGATGCGCCGCGCCGTCGCGTGGCGGCGCCGTACCGCGCCTAATGACCGGCGCGACTCGCCGCCATCGCGCCCGCCCCGCTCGCCGGCGCCATCGCGACACATGGGTCTTGACCGCTCGCTCCCGTCCATCTATGATGACGGGGGAGGAACGGAGGGCTCATGACGGCACGATGGAGATGGAGCGCGCCGGTTGTCGCCGGCTTGCTGCTCGCCGGCGGCATTTTTGTCGCGCTACGCGCACGCGATCACGAACGCCCTGTAGCCGTGGCGCCCACGCGGCCTGCCCCTGCCGCCCCATTCGCGCGCGCGCCAGCTCATACGGCCGTGTGCCTGCCCACCAGCGTCGCCCCCGCGCGCGGCCTTTGCGCCGCGCCCATCACGAGCCTACCCTTGATCAGAACGACAGCGGCGCTGCTGGCGGTCGACGCCGGCGGGACGACAGGGCGGAGGGCCGTCCATGTCGTTGTCGCACACCGCCAGCCCGACGGCTCGTTCGCCACTGTGGTCGAGTGGACGGATACTCTGGCGGCTGGCGACTCCGCCATCCAATATCCCCTGGGCGCCATGCTCTCGCCCGCGACGGGCGCCGCCGTCGCCCCCGGCGTCTACCGGATCGCCCTGACGGTCGACGGCGGCGCCGCGCCACCGTACGCGCTGACCATCCGACCATGACGGCGACGCGCCGGCGACGCGCGGTAAACCCATTGGATCGCCACGCCGCGCGCCGACGCCCCCCGCCGGCCGATTTCGTCAATGAGACCTACCTGCCCGTCAGCGGCGCCCACGAGCTATAAAAGTGGGACTGGCGCGGCGTGCGCCCACCAAAGCAATAGTGCATGACGACAGACACCGCCGCCGACGCGCGGCCCCGCCAATAGGAGCATCGCATCGGGCGCAAGGCGTACATAGTGAGTTGTGCTGGATGCCCCAAGCTGTCAGCGGCGCCTACTCGACCGACGTCTCGCTGTTGGTAAAGAGACGGCATGCGTATGCAGGCCGGCAGTCCACAGGCCACCCGATGAGACCGGCGACGGGGACGGCGGATAGAGCGTGTAGGCGAACCGTCTCGGCGCGTGGTGGGCGCGCATATCTTGTTTTTGTACCGCTATCTTTCGCGCAACGCTGGCGGTCTGCCGGCCCCTTTTGCCGGTACGGATACGCATCGTGGCCAGAGCAGAGTTTGCTCCGCCCGCCGCTCCACCAAAAATGAGCGCCGGCGCGTTCATTAGATATGGGGGTATGGCCACCAGGATGTGGTACATCTCCTGTAGCGCACGACGGAAGGGGGACGGAGGAGCGTCTACGCGCCCCCTTCGGGGATGGCGTCGTGTCCCTCGCCGCGACGCGGCGCGTGTTTGTCTTCCGTGCGCGCTCGGCGGATCACTGGATCGCGCTGTTCCGCGAGTATTACGGCCCGATCAATAAGGCGTTCGCCGCGCAGGACACGGCGGGGCAGACGGCGCTGGCGGCCGACCTCGACGATCTCCTCCGCCGCCACAACCGGACGACGGACGGCACGATCGCCGCCCCCGCCGACTATCTCGAAGTGATCGCGACCCGGCGGTAGTGGCCGATGGCGCCGGTCCGTGCCACGCGTGGGGTGCCCCGCAGTGCGGGCAGCGCGTTGGGAGTTACTTTGGTGAATCCTCGGAGCAAGTACGACCTGTAGCACAAACGTATAGGGAGGCATCGTGAGCGAGAACGACAGCGAGTCCAGTGGGTGGATCGGGGCGGCCTGGGATACCGTCAAGGAGACTGCGGGAACGGTTGCGGAAGTGGCCGAAAACGAAGTGGTCGGTGTGGGCGAGACCGTCTACCATGCGGGGGCAGGCGTGTATGATGCTGCGACTGGAGACTGGGACGGGGCGGCTAACCAGGCGGGGGACATGGCCAACAGCGCCTTGAATGTGGCCACATTTGGCGCTGTTGGCGCGGCGGAGGCAGGCTGGGACGCTGAAACAGCAGGAGAGAGGGCAGCCGGGGCCTCCGATAGTGAGTCGCCAACGTCCGAAGAAGAACGCCATGGCGCCTTGAAGAGGGCCGGGGAGTGGATCGGTGACGAAGTATACGACCTAGTGCATGGGAGTGACTCCGACAACTGATGCGCCGCCTCCCCCCGCTCGTCAGTGGACCGGGCGACTTGCCGCCGCGTCAGCGGACCATGCCGGCATCCCGGATCGGCGGTACCGTGTGCCACAGGGCGGACGAGGTGTTCTACTCTTACTGACGTCTTTATCTGCGTACATCCTGGGCGCCAGCCGGCCCCAACGCGCGACAGCGTTTCGCCGGCCCGCTATCTTCCTCCTTCCACACTGAACATGGCTGAACGCGGTTACGTCGTTGGCCGAAAATTGGACCGGGGAATATAGGTCGACAGGATCCCATAGCGGCTGGCGCTTCCCGCATCGGCGATGGTCGCCACGCTACTGGCCACACACACCGTACCGGGCGCGGTTCCCGCCTCCAGCACGGGTTGCCAGCGACCGGACAGGCTACCGTTCCGGAAGTGGTCGTACAGGCCGCCGCTATTCTGCGCGAGGGTATCGTTCTCGAAGCCATGTACTCCTCCAGTACAACCGGGCTCAAGGTCATGGTCTTATACCATGATTCCCTTCTGTATGACCGAACGATAGGCCGCGGCTGTCGAGGTTTCCTGACGCGCGAAGCCATCCTCCCCGTCCCCGGTCAAGCGCCAGAGCCCCATCCGGCGCAGATAGTGGTCGAGGGGCTGGGAGCGGGCCTTGTCCCACCCCATGGCCCGCGCGAAGGCGTCCGGCCCTTGCACGATCGGGCCGGCCGATGGGGAGTCCAGCCGCGCGATAAAATCCGCCACGAGGTGGTCGCCGGCGCCGTAGGACCAGTCGATGAGATCGAGCAGGGGCCACCACGTATAGCCGAGCACAGGGACGCCGTCCGCGCGCGCCCGCCGGATCGCCTCCACCGAGTCGCACAGCCAGGCGGACCTCCGCGCGTCGTCGCCGTGCGTGCTCGTTTCGCTCACAAAGAGGGGCACCCCGTACCGGTCGTACGTCGCCCGCACAAGCTCATCCAGGCCTCCCGTCCACGCGTCATCGTTCCGGCCCCGCGCGGCGCTGTCCGCGCCCTCGATATGGTGGACCGAGATCTCGGGGTAGTAGTTGACGCCCCATAGGTCGGGTGCGAACGGTCGCTCCGCGTACCACGCCCAGCGCTCCGGCCCCAGCCCGCACCTCTCCAGCCACGCGGCCAGGGGATGGCCCGCGGCGACGCGGCCGGTGAGCAGGTCGCCGGGGAGCCAGGCCCGCGCCTGCCAATGCGCCGCATCCTCGGCGTGGGAGCCCGACCCGCTGCGATAGAGCGCGGAGCACTCCACATGCGCGATCCCGAAGGCCGGGTCGACCGCGCGCAGGGCGTCGGTTGTGGCCACGATGCCGCGGCCTATCTGGTCCAGGATGCGCACGAAGCCGTCGCCGCCCCGCAGATGCGGGGGCCAGATGCCGTGCAGCCCGCAGAACTCGGCGGTGATCAGGGGCTCGTTGAGCGGGGTATACCAGCGCACGCGGTCGCCGTAGCGCTCCGCCACGGCCCGCGCGTACGCCGCGACGGCCTCCGCGTAGCCGTGATTGAGGAACCCGTTGTCCAACCAGGTCGGCGTGCCGTAATGTACGAGGTCCAGGATAAGCGTCAGGTCCAGGTTCGTCGCGGCGTGGGCGATCACCGGATCGGTCCACGTCCAGTCGAAGACTCCGTGAGCCGGGTTGACCCGGTACCACGGGATGCCGTAGCGCAGCGCCCGCAGCCCCAGCGAGGCCGCCCGCTCCAAGTCCTCGCGCCAGTGCGCATAGTGGCCGGTCAACAAATACTCGTCGAGGCCGCGGCCGCTGCGCGGATGCGGATGTGCGACGAAGGTGTCCTCGATACCCCCGGCCCAGACGAAGCCATCCGGGTCGTGCGAAAACGGCGCGATAAGTCCCATACCCTTCCCTCCCTTGACGGGTACGCTACCCGATCCTGGCCCATCCATCACGCCCGCGCCTACCGTTCCCTCGCGTCCCCTCGCGTCCCCTCGCGTCCCCTCGCGTCCCCTCGCGTCCCCTCGCGTCCCCTCGTGAGCGCTCACTCCTTCAGGCCGGTCAGGGCGATGCCCTGGATGAAGTAGCGTTGGACGGAGAGGAACGCGACGATCAGGGGCGCCAGCGCCAGCGTTGCCCCGGCCATGAGAATGGCGTACTCGTACTCGTGCTGGCCGGTCAGCGTCGCCAGCCCGACGGTCAGCGTCTGCATGTCGGTGGAGGTTGTCATGATCAGGGGCCAGAGCAGGTCGTTCCAGTTGTACATGAGGTGGAAGACGGCCAGTGTGGCCAGCGCGCCCTTAGACAGGGGCAGGATGATGCGCCAGTAAATGCGGAACTCGCCGCAGCCGTCGATGCGCGCCGCCTGGTCCAACTCGCGCGGGACGGTCATGAAGAACTGGCGTAGCATAAAGATACCGAAGGCGTTGGTCGCGCGCGGGATGATCAGGCCCGCGAAGGTGTTGAGCCAGCCCAGGTGGTAGACGATGACGAAGACCGGGATCATCGTCACCTGTGCCGGGATCATGAGCGTGGCCAGGATGACCACGAACACCGCGGTGCGGCCGGGGAAGTCCAGCCGCGCGAGGGCGTAGGCCGTCAGCGAGTCGAAAACGAGCGAGACCGCCGTGACGCCGCCGGCGAAGAGGATCGTGTTGCGGAAGAACGTCACCAGGGGCAGGCGCTGCCAGACCTCGCTGTAGGCGGCGAGGCTCCAGTGCTGGGGTAGCAGGCGCGGCGGGAAGGTCATGATGTCGCCCTCGGCTTTGAGCGAGGTCAGCGCCATCCAGATGAACGGAAAGAGGATGGCGAGCGCCAGCGGGATCAGCAGGAGGTACCACGCCGCCGTCCTGAGTCCCGGCGCCGCGCTGCGCGACCATGTGACTGAGCGTGCGTGGTGTCGTGCGAGGGCCATGACTACACCTCGTCCTGGAAACGAAAGACTTTGAGTTGGACCACGGTGACGGCGAGGACGACGAGGAAGAGGACGCAGGCCAGCGTCGAAGCGTAGCCCATGTCGAAGAGCTGGAAGCCCTCGTGGTAGATGTAGGACACGAGGGTCTCGGTACTGAAGAGGGGGCCGCCACCCGTCATAACGAACACAGGGTCGAAGATTTGGAAGGAGGCGATCATCGAGGTAATGGTCACGAAGAGCAGGGTGGGGCGCAGCAAGGGGAGGGTGATGCGGACGAATTGTGCAAGGGCTCCCGCGCCGTCGATCTGAGCCGCCTCGTAATACCCCTCGGGGATGTTCTGGATGCCGGTGAGCAGGATGACGAGGTTAAAGCCGAAGGTCTTCCAGATTCCCACGAGCATGACGGCTGGGAGCGCCCACGTCGTGCTGTGCAACCAGTCGGCGACGGGCAGGTGCGCGAGGCGACTGTAATAGGAGAGCAGCCCGATGTCGGGCTGCAGCAGCAGCGACCAGACGATCGCGACGATGGCGTAGGAGCTGACGGCCGGGAGGAAGTAGGCCGCGCGGAACAGGGCGCGCCCGCGCAGCTTGTGGTGGAGGGCGACCGCCACGGGCAAGGGCAGCAGCACGCTGGCGGGGACGACGCCGAGGGTAAAGAGCGCCGTGTTGCGCAGGTCGCCCCAGAAACGACTGTCGCCGGCCATCTGGCGGTAGTTGTCCGCGCCGACGAACGGATGGTCCGTCGCGACGAAGCTCCACTGGTGGAGGCTGTACCACACGATCTGCACGATGGGCCAGAGCATGAACACGCCGATCACCGCCAGGCTGGGCAGCAGGAAGAGATAGCCGACCGCGACCCGGCGGGCCGTGCCGCGTAGGGGCCAGGGACGCCGGCGACGCGCCGGCGTCGACAATGCTAGGGCCGGGCTCGAGCGCAGTCCCAGGCGGCGTGTCCGTCTTCTATCCTGAATATGAGCCACCGTTTCTCCTTCCTTCCGAATCGTCGCGCGGCGCCCTCCGCGTCCGCCGCGGGATCGCGGCGGCGGGGAGCGACACGTCCGTTCCCCGCCGCCGCGGCGCCCCTACGGCAGGAGCTTGTTCATGGCGTCGGCGGCTGACGCCATGGCCGCGGACGCCGAGGACTTGCCGTACTCGACGCCCTGGATCGCGGGCGTGATCACGTCGTTATCGATCTTGTCGAAGTTCTTCAGGCCGGCGAGGTAGAAGCGCGCGTACGGGGCCTGCTGGGCGAATTGGACGACGAAGGGGTTCTTCCGCAAGGAGCTATCGGTCGCCATGTCCGTGCGGGCCGGCGGGAAGCCCGATTGGAGCGAGAGGTAGCTCTGTTGCGCTTTCTGATTCCACCACGAGAGGAAGGTCCGGGCGGCCGCCGCGTTGTGCGAGGACTTGTTGACGACGAGGATCACGGCGTCGGAGAGCGTGACGCGGCCGCCGGGGCCCATCGGGATGGGCGCGACGGCGTAGTTGATGTGCGCCTTGGTGTAGCCGGCCGTGGCCCAGGGTCCGTTGATCTCCATGGCCGCTTTCTGACTCTGGAATAGTGTGTCGGCGTCCCCGCCGGCCAAGCCGACCGGGCTGATGTGATCCGTGCGGACAAGGTTGGCCCAGGTGGCAACGGCCTGCGTCGTCTTGGGGGCGGCGAGTAGCGAGCGCGTGTGGTCAGGCGTGACGACATCGCCGCCGTTGAGCCACATCAGGACAGGCCACATGGGGATGGTGGCGTGGTCGGCCAGCGCGAGACCGTACTGGGTCGTTCCCCCTTGGTGCGAGAGCTTGACGACGTCGGCCTGCCACTGCGCCACCGTTGTGGGCGCGCCGGACAACCTGGCCTTGCGGAAGAGATCCTTGTTCCAGTACAGCATCAGCGTGGCATAGTTCGCGGGGGCGCCGTAGTAATGGCCGCCGATCTTGAGCGAGCGCAACAAATCCGGGGGGACCGACGACGGGGTGATGCCGTGACCGTAGATGTCATCGACGGGAGCGACTAGTCCGGACTGGACGTACTGCGGCAGGTACTGCAGGTGGAAGGCGGCGATGTCCGGCCCCTGGCCGACCGCGGACGCGGCGAGCAGCTTAGTGGTGAGATCGGCCCACGGCATGACATTCATGGCGACCGTGCTCGACGGATGGGACCCGTTGAACCGGTCGACCAAGGTCTGGACGGTCGGCTCATCGGGGCCGGTGAAGCCGTTCCAGAAGGTGAGGGTCGCCGTGGACGCGGCGGGCGCCGCGTGGGTCACGGGCGCCGGCGCGAACGCCAGCGCGCCGATCCCGGCGGCGCAGGCGAGGCACGTTGCTTGTTTGAGGCCACTGATACGCATGCCAACTCTCCTTCGATATGGTGGTAGGTAAACAAGTACACCGATGTACACGGACAAGGCCGTACGCGTGCGCGTCCTACTCCAACCGCTGTGTCGCGCCACCTCCTTCCCCCGCGTGATGGCGCGCGTGGGATGGCGCGGCGCCGCATGAGTCGCGGATGCTGAGGGTGACGGGCAGGACCGTCTGACGGTCCGCCACCTCGCGGCCCTGGGCGAGGGCGATCAGCCGTTCGGCTGCGGCCCCCCCGAGCGCTCGGATCGGCTGGTGGACGGTCGTTAGGGCGGGCGTCATCACCCGGGCGATGGCGAGGTCGTCGAATCCGGCCAGGGCGATATCCTCGGGCACCCGCAAGCCCTGGCCGCGGAAGACATCGAGCGCGCCGAAGGCCATCTCGTCGTTGCCGGCGAAGACGGCCCGCGGGCGGGTCGGACGGTCGAGGAGACGCACGGCGGCGCGCCG
>JAABUQ010008449.1_pt1 | contig 14436 bp, 12 predicted proteins | sample 5560001 | NCBI WGS metagenome assembly JAABUQ01 (sample SAMN10711888, study PRJNA513371) | rock metagenome | isolation source: Antarctica rocks | place: Antarctica: Victoria Land, Finger Mt nord | collected 2015-12-18
GTTTCTCGTAAACTGCTGGCGTTCGCTGGGTTTCGGTGCATTGCGACGTGGACGGCTATGCGATTGTGGATCTGAATATCGCGGGTTCGAATCCCGTCACCCACACTGCTCCCGAGGCTCTCATCGAACCAAGATCAAGTGAGTTTGCCAGCGTTGGGGATGCGGTTCGAAGCCCTTGAAACCTGTTCGATGACCGGACTCCGCACCCCCGACCCCCGCAGCCTCCTCGACCTCCCGGCTTCGATCTCAGCCCGCGTCGATGGAATCGTCCGCTTCGGTAGAATCGAGCTACCGTTCGCCGGGACGCTCGTCGTGCCGATCCCGAATCGGTTCGCGTGACGGTACGGTCCCCGCGCACTGGAAGTGCGGTCAGATCGTTGAGAATTCCTGGGATGATCCGCGGCGGGAAGGTTCCTCGATGCCCACGACATACAACGGGATCGGCACCCATTATTACGGGAAGAGAAATCGTTCGGTGCGGACGGCCGCGTGCCGGTCGTGTCACCGGGTCGTCGAGTTAGTCTCTTACGACACCCGGCTGTGGTTCGTCGTCGTGTTCATCCCCCTGATTCCGCTGGGCAGGAAGCGGATCCTCGATCAGTGCCCGGCCTGCTCCCGCCATTTTGTCGCCAAGGCCGACGTTTACGAAGAGGCGAAGCAACTTCAGACCTCCGGGAGCCTGGATCGGTTCCGCCGGGAGCCCACGCCCGAGATTGCACTTGAGGCCCACGGGAACCTTTTGGCGTTCCACGAGCATGAGCAGGCGGCGGAGTTCCGCGCGAGCGTCCTGGGTCGGTTTCCGGGACACGCGGGCTTGCGGGCAAGCCTGGCCGCTCATATGCGAGAGGTCGCGGCGTACGATGAGGCGGCGAACCTCTACGAGGCCGCTTATGAGCTCGACCCCGACCTGCCGGAAGCGAGGATCGGCGTCGCCCAGAGCAAGATGGCCCTCGGGGAACTCGACGAGGCCCGCCGACTCCTGGATTTCCTCGAAGTGCCGGGGTCGGGCCAGCATTATCCCCTCGGGTTGCTCGACGTTCTGTCGACCTACTACCAGCGCCAGGGGCGACACGAGGAGGCCCTGGCCCTCGGAGAGCACTTGCTTCGCGAGCTTCCCGAGGCTGGCCACCAGCATGCGTTCCGCACATTCATCCGCAAATCGGAGAAGGCCCTCGGACATGCCACGTCGATCCTTCCCCAGCGGCGGCACTCGTTCCGCGGCCTCTTCCGCGCGGAGGGCTCGCCCTACTCGGTCGGACAGAGGCGGCTCGCGACGGTCGGCCTCGGGCTGGTCATCCTGGCGGCGGGCCTGCTGTTGAATAACGAGTACATCCGTCGCCATCGGACGATCCGGGTGGTCAACGCCACTGGCCAGCCGGTGCAAATCACGGTCGACGACGCCCCGTCGCAGTCAGTCGGAGCGGAAGGCAGCCTTGTGGTGGGCGAGGGGACGCATCGCATCCGCGTGGCGGGGCCGGTCGACGAGACGCTCAACGTCGATCTCCGTGCCGGGTTCCTCGACCGCTGGACGCACAAGCCCGTCTGGGTCTTGAATCCGGGGGGCGACGCCGTGATCGAGGAGGCGACGCTCTTCTACGCCCCGAATCCGCCACCGTCCACACGCCGATGGATCGTCGGTCAGAGCTTCCTGGCCTTTCGCCACGTCGATTACGCGTTCGAGACTCCGCCAGACAAACTCCAGGTGGAAAAATCAAGCGCTCAGCTGGAGAAGACCGCCCTCCGAACGATCTCGGGACAGGATGTCGGGGCGTTCTCCGCCGAGTTGCAGGGCAACAGGGCGGGGGCACTCACCTTCGCGGAGCGGCGGCTCAGCCGCAATCCTGAGGGGGGGGAACTTCTCAAGGCTTACACGCGCGAGCTCCTGACGCATCCGAAGGAGACGCCCCGCCTCGAATCGTTCTTGAAATCAAAGCTGGACCGCCGCCCGCTGTCCGTGGAGTGGCATCGCGCCTATCAGACGGCGGCCGAATCCCGCGGTCACGAGGCGGAACTCCCGGCACTCTACGACCGATTCCTCGCCACCGATCCTCGGAATGGGGCCTTGATCTATCTGCGGGGCCGGATCGACCCCGACCTGACGCGCCGGGACGACTATTACCGGCGGTCGATCGCCGCCGACCCGAAGCTGGGATGGCCCTGGATGGCCCTGGGAGGCCGAGCCGAGGCCGTGGCCGATTGGGACGAGTGCCTTCGCTGCGTGCGTAAGGCCGAGGCGTTGAATCTCAAGGACGACCGGCTCACCGCGATGAGCCACGTCGCCAGGCTCGGCAAGGGAGAAGCGAGTGGGCTGGCGGTCGACTACCGAGCCCGCCTGGCGGCTGACCCATTCGACCCGACGGCCATCGTGCTGCTGGCGGATGCCCTGGCGGCCTCGGACCAGGCCGACCAGATCGAGCCAGCGGTCGCGGCCTGGGAAGCCCGCCTGCCGATGGAGGCGAGAGTCCCCTTGGGCCCTTTGGTCCGAGCCTTTGCGCTCTATGAGGCGGGCAAGCCCCAGGCGTCCCTCGATTTTTGCCAGAACCATCAACAGCTCCAGGACAGCATCGTCCGAGCCCATGCACTGCTGGCGGTCGGGCGGACGAAGGAGGTGGCCGAGGAACCGGCCTTCGAACAGCTCCGGAACGACCCGTGGTTTACGCTGTCGGTGTCCCTGGCCTTCGCACTGGAAGGCCGGGCCGAGGAGGCGAAGTCCTGGCGAGAGCGGGCCGTCAAGAAGCTTGAGTCGCTTGTGCCGGAGGCGCGGAAGGCCGGGCAAGTCATCGCTTCCGACGTTCCGATCCCCCTGGAGAAGTTCGATCGCCTGCTCCTCCCCTCGAAGGACATCGCCTTGCTGCTCGCCGTGATGGGGGAGCGATTCCCGGAGAGGCGGGCCGAGTATCACGCCGCGGCGAGCCGGTTCAACCTCCAGCGCGGGCCACCGTACCTCCTGGTGCAACGCGCGCTCTCGGCCAAGCCCCCCGGCGCGAAATGACGAGGCAGGACTTCGACAAGCTCGTCCAGGACATTGGCACCCGATACTCGGGCCGCCAGCGGGCCCTGGAGCGGGCGACGGATGTCTGGATTGTCCTCGGGCTCGCCGGACTGCTCTCCTGGCTCGGCCTGCTGTTCGCGGCGGGAATCGCGCTGTTCGCCTTCGGAGTCGGGCAAGAACACGGCTTCGGGGTCTTCGTGATCGGCGCGGCCGTGTTGATACTTATTTACGGGATCGCCCAGGCGGGACTCATCCTCCTGGTCGACCTGGGGAAACCTGATGGCCATGCCCTGAAACCGGGGGAGGCGCCCCAGTTGATGACCTTGCTCGCCGGACTTCGGCGCGAGTTGCAGTGCCGACCGTTCGACGAGGTCCGCATCGGGATGCAGTTCAATGCCTCCGTCCGCGACGCCCCTCGGTTGGGAGTTCTCGGCTGGTCGCGCACGACCCTGGAGATCGGGCTTCCCTTGATGCTGGCATTGAGGTCCAGCGAGTTGCAGGCCGTGTTCGCGCACGAGTTCGCCCACCTCTCGGCTCGACACGGTCGGGGCGCCGCGCGGATCTATCGGCTCCAGCGGACCTGGGGGAACGTCTTCGAGCAGATGCAGCGTCCGGCGTCGGGGGGCCTCGATCGCGCGATCCGTGGGGTTGTCTCGCGCTTCCTCGACTGGTACTGGCCGCGGCTTCATGCGCGGGCGCTGGTGCTTTCAAGATTACATGAGTATCAGGCCGACAGGATCGCCGCGGGGCTCACCGGGGCCGAGACGTTGGCGTCCTCCCTGTGGCGGATCGAATGCCTGTGGCCCCGGATCACGGACCGCTTCTGGCCCGACCTCCACGCGGAGTCGTCACGCCTGCCCGAGCCGCCGCCGGACGTCCTCGCGCGACTCCGGGACGCCCTGGCCACCCCGCCCGCGCCTGCCGACGCCCTGCGGTGGGCGGGTCGCATCCTGAACCTCGCGACGAATCAAGACGAGACCCATCCCGCGTTCCCGGATCGGATCAGGGCGCTCGCCATCCCGACGGACGAGCGATGGACGGCCCACTTCCCCGAGGCGGTCCGGCCCTCCGCGGCCGACGACTTACTCGGCGCGGACCTGGCCCTGATCGAAGGCGAACTGGCATCGGAGTGGCGCAAAGGGGCCCTGGCCCCCTGGCGCGAGCGCCATCGCAGATCCCTGGCCGACGCCCGACGGCCGCCGACCCCCTTGGAAGCCGCCCCGGCCGTCGCTTCGCGGACGGTTGATCCGGCCACGCTCTGGGAGACAGCGCGTGAGGCTGTCGAAGTCCGGGGGATCGCCCAGGCCGAACCGCTCCTGAGGGCGGTCCTCGACCGCGACCCGGAACATGCGGCGGCGGGCGTGGTGCTCGGCCACCATCTGCTCGGACGGGGCGACCCCGAGGGGGAACGCCTGCTGCTCCGGGTTGTCGCCAATCGCGACGAGAGCTGGATGGGTCGGGCTTGCGAAGTCCTCCAGGGGCATTTCCGCACCTACGGGCAGGTCGATCGCCTCCGCGAGATCCGTTCCCTGCTCGATCAGTTCGAGGGCGACCTCGCCGAGGCGCGCCGCGAGCGCTCCGCGATCCGGGCGGGTGATCCGTTCTCCCTCCACGACCTGGCGGTAGAGGAACTTCGACCTCTTCTCCACCTCCTGAGTTCGACGCCGGAATGCGCGGCCGGGTGGCTGGTCCGGAAGGACGTGCGTCACTTCCCGCACCGGCCCCTGTTCGTTCTGTGCGTCCGCGCCAAGGGCCCGCGCTGGGGATCGGGACGCGGAGAGCGCGATCGGGCGCTGGCCCGTCGGCTGATCCCCAGGGTCGAGCTGCCCGGGCAGGTTCTCGTCATCTCCCGGCAGGACAGCTTCCGCAAGCTCGCCGCCCGAATCATGTCGATCCCCGAATCGGAAATCTACTGCTCGGACCGACACGATTCCGCCGAAACCCCCCCGGCCGACGGCGGCAGTACGGTGTAGCGAGACCGTATCCCGAAAAATCGGCAAGAGGAATCGGAAAAGACCCGGGTGGCGCAGCAAAAAACCCCGGACTCTCCGGGGTTTCGCGTGAGTATGCCCGGCGGGATTTGAACCTGCAACCTTCGGCTTCGGAGGCCGACGCTCTATCCAGTTGAGCTACGGGCACGGCGATCACTCAATCTGGCCGATTGTCGTCCGGGGACGGCAGGTTGTCAAGCGTCGCCGAATAATTGCGCGGAGATGCCCGTCTAGGAATCGGTAAGGCCCGGGGATAGGGGTTGCGTCCGGAACGGGAAGGAACCTCAAGTGCCCCGACCCACCGTTGAGGATCTTGCAATGACTGGGCTCAAAATCGGCATCGCTGTGCTCGGATTTCTGGCCCTATCGGCGCGGGTCGCCCCCGCGCAAGGGGTGGTGCCCGGCGGGTGGGAAGCTGGGTTCAGCCACCGCCCGGGAGACTGGAGCCGGCCCGCCGGGGGCGTCGGCTTCGGGTATGGATTTTCCCCGTACAGCTCCAGCTACGGGTACGGATATGGATCCGGATCTGGACAGGTTCCGCCCACGTTCGTGAGGGGGCCGAGGCCCGGTTTCCGAGGGGCCGCCGCTGCGACGGACAATCAGCTTGTGCCGTTCTCGCAGGGGCTCGACCGCTCGTTACGGCCGTCGCGACGGGGACGATGAGCGCGGGAGCCCTCGCAAACAACAGGTTCCGCGCCCGGGCGCGGGACCCGGACGCCCCGGCCTGGGTGCTGGCGCATCGGGGCGATTCGTTCCGCGCCCCCGAGAATACCGTCGAGGCGGCGCGGCTCGGCCATGCGGCGGGGGCGGACGCCTGGGAGCTGGACGTCCGGCTGACACGCGACGGAGTCGCCGTGGTCATCCACGACGCCTCGCTCCGGCGGACCACCGACATCGCGACTCGCTGCCCGGGCGACCCTCGTGGAGTCTCGGGGTTCCTCGTCGCGGATTTCGACCTGGACGAGATTCGCCGGCTCGATGCCGGCGGCTGGTTCCTCGACCCCCTTGGCGGGCACCGCAGCGCCGTGGCCTTTGGGATGCTGGACCTGCTGGGCCGTGAAGATCGCCACCGTTATGCGTCCGGAGGCGTGTGCGTGCCTACTTTGGCCGACGCGCTCATTCTCACGCGTGATCTGGACTGGCTGGTGAACGTGGAACTAAAGGCCGACTTCGTGGACGGGCCGGCGCTGGTGGCGGCGGTGCTGGCGGAAGTTGAGGCCGCGGGAGTCGAGGGTCGGGTCCTGGTGTCGTCGTTCGACCACGACCTCGTGGCGATGGTGGGTCGCGAGTGCCCGGGGGTGGCGACCGGCGTCCTGACGGTGCACCCGCTCCACCGGCCCGACCGCTACACGCGCGAGGTCGTCGGGGCCGACGCGTACCACCCCTTGGCCTCGGCGCTTGAGGCATCCCGCGGGAGCGGCCTGCGTTGGGAGGCCCTGCGCCTGCTGCGCGAGGCTGGGGTGGCGGTCTTCGCCTTCACCGTCAACGACCACGGTCCGGGGGGACTGGCTGATCGCCTGGCGGCGGCGGGCGTCTCAGGGGTCTTTACCGACGACCCCTCGACGCTGGCAGCCCGCTGGCGAGCCGCCGAGAAAGGGGGGGCGATAGCGGGGAGGTGATCCGCTACCGCCCCTTGAATTAGTCCATCCGAAGGGCGCACCAGACGCCGCTGGGATAAAACTGGGCATCTGCCGGGCGGACCAACAGGGCGGCCCATTCCTCGGAGGTCCAGATCACGATCGTCGCCGCATATCCATTAATCCTCCATCGGGCCGTATTGCGCTCCGCTGTCGGGGGCTCGAAGAGCGCCGGACGCGGCGTGAGATCCGGATTCGTCAGGGGATTCGAGATCATCGCGCCCTCTATCGTCTTCGGGCGGTCGGGTTCAGTCAGGATCGGCCGCCGATCGCTGTGTCCACGCCTCCTCCTGAGCTCCATCCCAGGCTCACGCGGTCTCCGTTAACCGACGAGCCCACACTTGATCGTCCTTGAAAAGACAGCCGGTGAGCCTTGCTCCTCGCGTCCTGTCGCGGGACGGCCCTCGGACTCTTCCTCCCAAGGGGGAACCGCCAGTTCCCCCACAAGCCTGGGCTTCCGTTTGCGGCGGGGGGCCGAACCTGGCCCAACGCTCGTGTTCATCATGATGAAGGCCCCGCCTCTTCGGGTTCCTCGTCGTGGTTTGGAGTTCCTTGGAGTTCCGGCCGGGTCCGTCGGTTTCCCGCGCTGGAAGCATTTAGCACACAGGGCATACGCTCCGTCGAGCTTGTTGACCCGAATATTGCAATCCATTTTGCAGAAATTGCAACTTCAGTTGCAACGTCAGTATGCTACCGAGCTATTACTGGCGGATCAAGCCTCAGTTTTCTTTATTAAACCATTTTCTAAATGTTCCCTTGAGGTGATAACTCCAAGAGTTTATCTTGGGAGGTATGGGTTACGCTGAGAAGCTACAGAAGCTTTGTGTCCTGAGGGGCATGGATCAGACGGCGCTGGCCGAACGGGTCGGCCTGTCGAAGTCTTCGATGTCGCGCATCCTCAGCGGGACGCAGGAACCGAAGCTGCGCCTGGCCTACGACATGGCCAGGGCGTTGGGGGTCACGCTGGACTACCTGGTGGACGACAGCCTGGAGGTCGACGCCGCAGGCCAGTGGGTGGTGGTGACGGAGGACGAGCTGACCGTACTGAAGCTAGTGCGGCGGCTGGGGACCGACACGGCGATCGATCGCCTGCTGGGCGTCGGCGACGGCGAGGGGGCGGCGAAGCGCTGACCCGTCACGCGGGCGCGAGGCAGGCAGGTTGCGGGGCGACGCGGGATCGGTTCCAATGCGACCGCACGGACCCTGGGGCGTGGGCGGCAGGCATGTCGGGCAGGTCGGGTGGTCGCGGAGCGGCGGATGATCGAGGCCCGCGGGTTGTCGAAGTCCTTCGGTACGGTCAGCGCTCTTGAGGGCCTGACCCTCGACGTGCGGGCTGGCGAAGTTTTCGGCCTGCTGGGGCCCAACGGCTCGGGCAAGACGACGACCCTGCGGCTCCTGCTCGGCATGCTGCGGCCCTCGGCGGGCACCGCGAGCGTTGGCGGGCACGACTGCTGGCGCGATGGGCTGGAGGTGCGCCGGGTGGTGTCGTACCTGCCGGGGGAGCTGCGCCTCCCCGGCGCGATGACCAGCCTGGGACTTCTGAAATTCCTCTGCGCCCTTCGCGGCGGCTCCGGGCTGGACCGCGCCGTTGCGATCGCCGAGGGGGTCATGGGGCTGGACCTGCGGCGGAAGGTCCGCGCGCTCTCGACGGGGATGAAGCAGAAGCTCGCGCTCGCGCAGGCGTTCGCCGACCCGGTGGACTGCCTGATCCTGGATGAGCCGACCTCGGCGCTCGACCCCTCGGCGCGGCAACTGGTGCTGGGCCTGGTGGATCAGGCCCGCGCCGGCGGGCAGACGGTGGTCTTCTCCGGCCACGTCCTGTCGGAGGTCGAGCAGGTGTCCGACCGCGTCGCGATCATGCGTCGCGGGCGGCTGATGCGTGTCGAGGACCTACGCGAGCTGCGCCGGAGCCTTCGCCTGGTCCGCGTCCGCTTCCGGGGCGAGGCCCCCGCGCTCTACCCGGAAGCGCTGGGCCTGAGCCTCCGCGAGGCCGACGGCCCGGTCGTCCTGCTGGAGCACCGGGGGGAGGCGCGCCCGCTCCTGGCCTGGCTGGGGTCGCAGGACGTTCAGGACGTCGCCATCGGGACCGAGGGTCTGGAAGCGTTGTACGAGACCTATCACGGCCCGAACGCCGAATCCGAAGGGAAGGATCTGGTTTGAACGCCCCCCTGGCGATGGTCCGCAAGACCCTGTTGGAATCGCGATGGCTGCTGGGCGCGACGGCCCTTGCGCTGTTCGGGCTGGCCTGGCTGTTCCTGTTCATCACGTCGCGATCGGAGGCAAGGCGTCGGGAGCCCGTGGCCGACCCGTTGGCGGCGATGCGGCGCTCCGGGTTCGCGAGGATGGCGCAGGGGATCGGTGGGCCTTCGGTTTCGGAGTCAAACTCGGCGACGGTCGCGGTCGCGTTCTGGAGGCACCCGTTCTTCCTGTTGCTGCTGTGTCTCTGGCCGATCGCCAGGGGCTCGGCGGCGGTGGCCGGCGAGGTGGAGCGCGGGACGCTCGACCTGGTGCTCTCGCGGCCGATCTCGCGGACGGCGTACCTCGGAGCGCAGGTGGCGGCGGCCACCCTGGGGATGATAGCGCTGGGGGTCGCGGCGGCGGCGGGAGACCTCGCGGCGGCGCGGGTGTATCCGCTGGAGGCGCCCCCGCACGCCTCGGCGATGCTGGGGTCGATCGCGAACGTGGTGGCGCTGGGGATGGCGATCTTCGGCGGGACCCTGCTGTTCTCCGCGGGGGACGTGGTGCGGTGGCGGGCGACCCTGATCGGTTCGGGGCTGACCTTGCTGTCGTTCGTGCTGCTGGTGCTGGGACCGGTCTTCGCGGCCTTCCCGTCGCTGGAGGGCTGGAAATGGGTGGACCGGCTCTCGATCTTCCGGGCGTTCGACCCGGTCGAGGCGATGGTCGCGGCCCGCAACCTGCCGTTCAATGGCGGCCTGCTGGGCGGGCTCGCGGTGGGATTCATCGTCGTGGCGATGGGGATCTTCGCCCATCGCGACCTGCCGGCCAACGGATGAAGGCGTCGGCATGGCGGTTGCAGCCGCTGCGGTCCCCGGCGGGCCGCGTGGCTCGCGCCCCTCGCCAGGCTCAATGAAAGGGATAGGAAGTCATGGCGGCGATCCGCACGATGGACGAGAAATTCGCGCACGAGGTCGGCGACGTTTATGACGCCGAGCACCGCTTTCTGGAGGGGATGCGGGAGATGCTCGACGCCGCCTCCGACGCCAAGGTCAAGAAGCTGCTGAAGGCCCACATCCGCCAGAGCGAGGGGCAGATTGTCACCCTGGAACAGGTCTACCAGCTGATCGGCAAGAAGCCGAAGCGCGTCAAGTGCGCCGCCTCGGCCGGGCTGGTCGCCGAGGCGAGCAAGTCGCTGGAGGACGCCGAGGAGAACCCCGCGATCCGCGACTGCCTGATCGCCGGCGCCTCGGCCAAGGCCGAGCATTACGAGATCGTCAGCTACCGGGGCCTGATCGCCACCGCCGAGGTGTTGGGCCTGGCCGAGGCCGTCCCGTTGCTCCAGGAAATTCTTCAGCAGGAGGTCGAAACCGCCGCCCTCGTCGAGGAGTCGGCTCCGGAACTGCTGAGGAAGGCCCTGAACGTGAAGAAGAAGGCCGTGCCCCGCAAGGCGAAGGCGAAGTCCGGCCCCGTGGCCGAGTCCGAATCCGATGGCGAGGCCGATGCCGTGTGACGGCCCCCGCCACCTGCGTTCAGGCCGCCGGCGCCTCCAGCCCCAGGGCGCGGCAGGCGTCGGCGTAGACGGCCTCGAAGGGCTGCTCGCCGTCGACGGCGCGGAAGATCTCCGAGGCCCCGGCGCGGTAGTGGTCGAGGATCGGCGTGGCGTACTCGTCGAAGATCTGCTGCCGAAGCGCGACGACCTCCGGCTTGTCGTCGGTGCGGTTGACCAGCGTCGAGCCGTCGAGGTCGCAGGTCTCAGCGACCTTCGGCGGCTTGCCGACGATGTGATAGGTCGCCCCGCAGGTCGGGCAGACGCGGCGGCCGGTCATGCGGGCGATCGCCGCGACGGGGGAAACGGCGATGTCGAGGTAGCAGCCGATCGAGAAGCCGAGCCTACGCTCGAAGTCTTCCAGCAAGGGGACCTGGCCCATCGTGCGGGGGAACCCGTCGAAGAGCAGCTTCTCGGCCGCCGGGGCTTTGAGGCTCTGCTCCATCAGCTCGAAGATGAGCTGGTCGGGCACCAGGTTGCCCGAGGCCAGGTGGATCTCCACCCGCCGCCCGAGGAAATCATCGCGGCGCACCGCCGCGCGCAGCAGCTCGCCGGTGCGGAACAGGACGTAGCCGTGTTCGGCCCCCAGCCGCTCGGCGAGCGTACTCTTGCCGCTGCCGGGTCGGCCGAAGATCACGACGTGGGACGGCGGGACGGTCAAGCGATTGCTCACTCCGATGGCCTCTGTCTGAAGGGGGGATAGGGTCAACGGGGCAAACGGCGGAGTCTACGCCAGGAGTGTCCCCGACGTGGCCCCCAAAGGCAACGGGCCCAGGGGTTGCTCGCGGGTCAGGCAGTGCAGAGTGCCGAGCCCCCAGACGAGGTCGACGGCGTGGACCCCCACGACCTCCCGCCCGGGGAATAGGTCGGCGAGGATCGCGAGGGCCTTCCGGTCGGCCGGGTCGTTGAAGGTCGGGACCAGGACGACCCGATTGGCAATGAAGAAATTCGCGTAACTCGCCGGCAAGCGCTGGCCCTCGAAGCGGATCGGGCGGGGCATCGGCAGGCTGACGACCTCCAGGGGGGCGCCCTCCTGGTCGCGGGCGGATTGCAGGCGCGCTCGGTTCTCGCGCAAGGGTTCGTCATTCGGGTCGGCGGGGTCGTCCACCGTCGCGATCACGACGGTCCTCGGGCCGACGAACCGCGCCAGGTCATCGACGTGGCCGTGGGTATCGTCGCCGTCGATCCCACGGCCCAGCCAGATGACGTGCCGGGCGCCCAGATACTCGGCGAGCAGGCGTTCAAGCCCCTCGCGGCCCAGGCCCGGGTTGCGCGCCTGCACATCGCTGAGGAGGCATTCCTCGGTCGTCAGGACCGTACCGAGCCCGTTGACGTCGATCGCGCCCCCTTCCAACACCACTCGCGCCGGGGCCTCGCCGCCGGTGTCGGCCGTCGGCCTCCAGCGGGTGAGACCGAGGTGCCGGGCCAGCCGCTTGGGGACGCGGTCGTCCTTGCGGTGGTCGTCGTACTTGGCCCAGGCGTTGAATTTCCAGTCGACCAGGCCGATGCCGGGGCCTTCGCCCGGGTGGTCGTTGACCACGAACATCGGCCCAGTGTCGCGCATCCAGACGCGGTCGGTCGGGCACTTCAGGAACGTGACGCGGTCGAGAGCGACTCCGGCGCGTCCCAGGAGCTCGGCCGCCCTCCGGCGGGATTGGCCGTCGTTGACGAGGATTCCCACCGGCTCCGAGGCGGAGAGGATGCGGACAATCTCGGTATACGCCCAGGGGATCGGCCCGAATTTGCCGGGCCAGTCGGCCTTGCAGTGGGGCCAGGCGATCCACGTCGCCGCGTGGGGCTCCCACTCCGCCGGCATCCGGTAGCCGAGCGCCGCGGCGGTGGGCACTGGCGGCTCGACGTGGCGGGGAACTTCCGGCGCGGCATCGGCGTCTGATAGACTCATCGTTGGTTCGTGCGTCCGTGGACTGGAGAGGCCAGAAGGAGGTCGCCGTGGATCGTCGCTTCGCCTTGGCCCTGGCGGTCGTCGCCGCCCTGCCCGCGGCGGCCCTTGCCGACGATGGGCCGAAAGTCCGGATCGAGTCGGTTGGTGGCAGCAGACTGATCGGGACCTGGAAAGTCAAGTCGATCGCCATCCAGGCCGACTTCGGCAAGGTCGAGGTCGACCCTTCGAAGATCAAGTCGCTGACCCTGGGGGATCGCGACCGCGATCGCGACGGAGACACGATCGTCACGACCTCCGGGTCGATCATCAAGGGCAAAATCTCCGACGACGCCTTCGAGATCGAGAGCGAGTTCGGCACGATCAAGCTGGAGCGGTCGAAGTTGCGCTCCCTGACCCTCGCCAAGGACGCAACGCCGGGCGACCCGCCCCTCAGCCCGGCCGGCGATCAAGACCGCAAGAATTCCGATCCACCCGGGACCGATCCCAAGGCCGGGTCGAAAGAGGCGACCGCCGAGGGCCGCGGCGACCGTCCCCGGCCGATCCCCCGCTTTCTTACCCAGCCGTCCGCGCTGAAGGTCACGAAGATTTCCGCGGGCAGGCCGCCGAGGTGCGTCCTGCCGCCGATCCCGAAGCCGCCGCCGATTCAGCTCAAGACCTGGCTCGACGCGTCGTCGCCGATGAATCTGCGGACGATCAAGCCGTAAGCGTCAATCCGCCGGTCTCGCAGGAAGGGCCAGTGCCGGCGGGTCTCCTCCGAGAGCTTCGGGTCGCAGGCGACGATCAGGATTTCTTCGGAGTCGGCCGAGGCTCGCGCGACGACGCGGCCGAAGGGGTCGGCCACGAACGAGCCGCCCCAGAACTCGATTCCGCCGCCGGGGGCCCCTTCGTGGCCGACCCGGTTGACCGCGGCGACGTACAGGCCGTTGGCGATGGCGTGCGCCCGCTGCATCGTCTGCCACGCATCGGCCTGCGCGGCTCCGAACTCGGCCTTCTCGGCCGGGTGCCAGCCGATCGCCGTGGGGTAGAAGAGGACCTCGGCCCCCCGCAACGCGGTCAGGCGGGCCGCCTCGGGATACCACTGGTCCCAGCAGACGAGCGTCCCGATGCGCCCGAAATCTGTGTCGAACGCCTGGAATCCGAGGTCGCCAGGAGTGAAATAATACTTCTCGTAGTAGAGCGGGTCGTCCGGGATGTGCATCTTGCGGTACATCCCGGCGAGACGACCATCGGCGTCGAGGACCACCGCCGTGTTGTGGTAGATTCCCGCCGCTCGCCGCTCGAAGAGCGACCCCACCACGACGACCCCGCATCCCTTCGCCACCGCCGCAAGCGCCTCCGACGAGGGGCCGGGGATCGGCTCGGCGAGGTCGAATCGCGAGGGGTCTTCCGCCTGGCAGAAGTACTGCGTGCGGAACAACTCCGGCAGGCAGACCACCGTCGCCCCCCTCGACGCGGCCTCCCGCACCCTCTCGCACGCCCGCTTCAGATTGTCGACGGGGTCGGTCGAGCACCGCATCTGCACCAGGCCGAGGGTCATCTTCCATTCTGAGGGCATGGCGGGAGGGCTCTCGGGGGCGGGCCTCGGTGCGTCGGGTCCTTTATCCTAACGAGACCCCACCGGGCGGACGACCCGAATTGGGGCTTCGCTCAACGCGCAGGCACCTCCCCGATACGCTCGCCCGTCGCAAGGTCGATGAGCACCCGCGCGAGCCGGTCGGCCGAGGCGGCGAGCTTGCCGTCGAGGTAGATGTCCAGGCCCTTGCGGCCGTCGCCGAAATGGTCCGCACCGCCGGGTGCGTCCCAGGCGACGGTCACGTCATGGCCCCGGTAGTGCTGGCCGTCGAGGACGAAGTGGGAAAGTGCGCCGTCGGGCAAGAGGGGGTCAACCTCCAAGGTGTTGTCGTCGCGGGGGACGAGGCCGACGACGTCGGGAATGAGCAGGTCGAGCCAGGTCGAGTGGTTGTAGTCGCGCTCGGGGGTCTTCCATTGCGCGGTCTCGCCGTTGTAATACTCGCCCGTCCAGGGATAGGTGAAGTCCTGGTCGCGGTACTGGGCCTTGGTGAAGGAGTGGAACAGCTCCCACAGCTTCGCGGCCGTCAGGGGCGCGGCGCCCCCTGGGCGTTCGCGGTTGGCGCGGAGGGTGCGGGCCATGCCGCTCAGGACGATGGAGTTGGCGTGCGGCCAGGTCG
>JAABUQ010008450.1_pt1 | contig 14435 bp, 19 predicted proteins | sample 5560001 | NCBI WGS metagenome assembly JAABUQ01 (sample SAMN10711888, study PRJNA513371) | rock metagenome | isolation source: Antarctica rocks | place: Antarctica: Victoria Land, Finger Mt nord | collected 2015-12-18
GGCTGCAGTCGCCCGGCTGCCTCCGCAGGGCTCACAAGCTCACGCCCTAGGACCCATGCGCACACCAGTTGGGGGCAGCGCAGCCCGGCCCTCGGGCCCAAGCAGGAAGTCACAGAGAGGCAGTGCGGAGCAGACTGAGCAGAGCCACGTCTGGACTTGAGCGGGTGCACTGGCAAGGGCGCTTGGAGCAGCAGCATCATGAAAGAGGCCAGAGTCACCTCGCAGCAAACGCAGACGACTTGTGACTGATCAGTGCGCAACCGAGCTCCGCACGCTGTTCTCTACTGTTCTGGAGGGAATTAGCTTGCTAGCCATCAAGGCTGATCGGCCAAATTTGGCGGGCACGGGGACTTTGTTGATGGACTTTGATGTCAAACTGTTTACAGGCAGGCCCCGCAGCGCAGACGCTCCAGAGCTTGCATGCGCAGTGAAGATGCGTTCAAATGCTCATGCGTTGTAGCCGTGCACACAGGCTGAAAGCGGGTGGCCAGCGTCACCGTAGGCGCGGCCTGTGCGTCGCCGCGCCCCGCACGCGCAGCGCGCGCACCAGCTCTCGCCCGAGCACACACCGGCCACTGTGCATGTCAGCGCACGCGGGCACGGGCTTCAGTGCCATTATACAGGGCTCAGGCCGCGGCGCCGGCCAGCGCCTTGGCGGGCGCGGCCTCCGCGCAGACGAAATCGCCCTCCAGCCGCGCAAACAGCGGCGCGGGCTTGCCGAACGCCTGCCCGGCCGCCAGGCCGCCCCAGGCCGCGTCGCGCCACCGCAGCGCGCCGAAGCCGGCCTCGGGCAGGCCCAGCGCGGCGTGGATGCGCGCCGCCAGGCGCGGCGTGACGGGCGCCAGCAGAATCGCCACGATGCGCACGGCCTCCAGCACGGCCACCATCTCCAGCCCCGCGGCCGCCCGCTCCGCCTCCGAGCCCTGCAGGCAGTTCATGTATGCTTGTAAGCCAGCCCTAACCCTAACACTTATATTGTCTCCAGCACGGCCACCACCTCCAGCCCCTCGGCCGCCCACTTCCGCCTCCGAGCCCTGCAAGCCGCACATGCATGCTCGCGCACCAGCCACAACCCTGACCCTGACTTTGATGAACAGCTTGTCCGCAGGCGCGCCCCCGCGGTGACGGTCGCCTGGGCGGTGCGGCGCGTCAACCTCGTTCGCGCAAAGCGTGCCAAGCCGACCTTGACGGGAGGCGCTCCAGAGCCGGCGCTGCCACTTTCCCTGCCGGCCGGCGTGCAGAGCATCAAGAGGGCGCGCATCGGGGCGCGCCTTCTTAAACGCGGTCCAGGGCGCGACCTCCTCCATGAGCAGGTTGCCGCGCGCGGCAATAGCCACCGCGGCCTCGACCGCCTCATGCAGCGCGAGCGCCTCGTACGCTGCCGCCGCGGCCTCGACCTGCGCGCACGCCAAAATATAGGCCAAACCCTGGCCATAACCCTGCAGCAGCAACGGCGCGAGGCGGCACAGATTGGCGCGGGTCAAGCGGCCGAAGCCCGGGGCCCTCGCAGGGGCGGCATGTGCCAAGCAGGCGACGCAGTCTGGCGGCTGAGACACCAGGGGCACGAGGCGCGCGCAGCCTGGCCGGCGGGTCAGCCTCGCGCCAAAGCGGGTCCCGCAGCGCTGCACCCCGGCACCCTGAGCTCTACCCCACCCAGCCCCTGCACCTCTCATCACAGACCCTTTCGAGCGCACGCAGGCAACCGCACGGCCGGCGGGAGGGCGCGCGCCTGCGCGGCCGCGGCCGCGCGCAGCGGGTGCGCCGTGGGCACGTCCGCCGCTGCGGCCGGCAGCGCGCCGCCGCAGTTTTTGAACACCAGGTTCAACGCGCGGTTGGCCAGGTTGCCCACTGAGTTGGCCAGCGCCGCGTTGACTGTGTCGCGGAAGCGCTGCTCCGAGAAGTCGCCGTCCTGCCGCCGCCGCCGCGCGCGCACTGCCTGTCGGCGCTACCCTAGCGGGGGAACCCGCTTGACCGTGTCGCAAGCCCTGATCGTAGAAGTCGCCGTCCCGCCCCGGCGGCCGCGCTTGGAGGTTCGCAAGGAGGGAAAAAAAGGTGGCAAATATCGTGTGCGCGCTACCTATCGGGCTCAACCCTGGCGGCGGGGCCTGCTGCGAGCGGCGTGGCGCGGGCGCACACGTCAGCGAGAGCCGCCCTGCGTCTCACGCTCCCGGCACACCCTCAGCGTCCAGCCGTGCTTGCTATGAACAGCCCAGGACTGCAGTGCCCATTAACCCCAGGCCAGCTACCTCCCAGACTGCGGAGGTACCCGCGGAGGTGTGCGCGTGGCTGCAGCCGCCGCACACCCGCCGCCGCATCCGACAGGGGTAGGGTCAGGGTACGGGTCAGAGTAAGGCCGCGCGCCTGCCCCAACAGGACCTCCTTCGTGAAGAAGAGGCGGACGGCGTCGGAGCCGTACGCGGCCACGAGCGGCCCCGGCTCCAGCACGTTGCCGAGCGACTTGCCCATCTTCAGGCCGTCCTTCGTCTGCGCGGGCGCCGGCCGGGGCGTCGGCCCGCGGCGCGCCGGGCGGCAGGGGGCGGCGCGCGGGGTCGACCCGGCGTGGCAGCAGCCGCGAGGCCGCGGTATGTCAGATCGCAGGCAAGGCCACGCGCCTCCAGACGCCTCCAGACCGCAGAGATGGTCACATCCCAAGAGCATCGTCTCGTGTCTGGCACGGCACACACACCTTCACACTCGCCCAAACTGCCACCCCAACTGCAAGTTCAGCTTCAGACGACCAGCCAGCCCGCGGAGGCCGGCCGCGCACGAGGAAGCCGTGCGCAAACACGCGGCGCGGCAGCGGCAGGCCGGCCGCGAGCAGCATGCCGGGCCAGTAGAGCGCATGGAAGCGCAAGATGTCCTTGCCGACCAGGTGCACGGCCGCCGGCCAGCCCGCGGCCGCCAGCGCGTCGGCGGCCGGCGGCTGGCCGTCGCGCAGCAGCGCTGCGCGCGCGCGTGACCAATGAGCAGACCATGGCTGTGCGCGCGCGCTTCACCGCGTGCACCATGCGTGCACCACGCGTGCCTTGCTGCGCACGGACCGCGCTTGCAGCAGCCGGCTGGCAAGGCGAAGCTGCCAGCTGCCCTGACCTCATGCCCGCTCGCACAGCAGAGATGACCAGCGGGGCAGGTCAACACCATTGAGGCGACCCTGTTTGCGCCGTCCCTTACAGGCGGCGAGATGCGGATGTGATGCGAAAAAGCGGTCTGGTGGACACATGCTCCCGCTGCGAGACGTGTGCGCGCACCCGACGCGTAGCCAAACAGCGCGTCAAACCAGACGTACACGGTCTGGCTGGGGTCGCGCGGGATGGGGATGCCCCAGGCGACGGCCGCGCGCGAGATGCTGAAGTCCCGCAGCCCGCTGCGCACCCAGCCCAGCACCTCGTTGCGCCGCGCAGCCGGCTGCACAAAGTCGGCGTCGCCCTCTATCAGCTCCTGCGTGCCCGGTCAGTCGCACTTCGGTTGCAGCTTAACACGGCTGGGTGCCTGGTCAGCGCTCCCGTGGGCTTTCAGGACTTGCAGTGTAGTTAGCTTCCAAGAAGGACCCAGCTCGGCGTGTGGGATATGCGTGCAAGGGGACAACGTAGCAGGCCCGCTGTCCCATCCAACAAGGCCCAGCCCGCAGACGCAACGCCAGGGGCGCGCAGCCGGTCCGGCGCGGGCGCGGCCGCCGCGCGGCCGCGCCCGCAACCGCCCGGCGCGCGGCGTTGGGCACCTCGATCTGCCGCTGGTAGCGCGACAGAGCGAAGAAGTAGTTCTCCTCGTGCCGCTTCCTAACCTACCCTAACCCTAGCCCCATGCCGCATGCGCGGCGCCTCAATCTGCCGCTGGTAGCACGACAGCGCGAAGAAGTAGTCCTCCTCGCGCCGCTCCCTAACCTACCCTAACCCTAGCCCTGTGGCACGGGCGCAGCACCTCGATCTGCCGCTGGTAGCGCGAGAGCGCGAAGAAGTAGTTCTCCTCGCGCCGCTCCTCGCATGGCGCGCGGTGCAGCGGGCACACATGGCCGGGCGCCATCTCGCCATCGTCCTTGTACTGCTCGCAGCCGACGCAGTACCAGCCTGCGCGGGGGTAGGGGTAGGGTAAGGGCAGGGCGCCGCGCTGCGCGGGGACAGGGCGGCGGTCCGCCTGGGCGGCCGCGCTGTCTGGGAGCCCGGCACGGCGCAGGCAGCGCATGCGTGCATCATGCTGGCGGGCGCAGCCCCGGGCTGCCGGCCCGATGATGCATGTTGATGCCGCGGGAGACGGTCCACACAAAGGGACGCGGTGTCGGGCGAGAGGCAGGCACCACAGGGAAGCGCGGCCGGGTCAAGGCCGTGCTGCACAGGAGCTCGGCGACTCGCGCCGAGCGCCGAACATCGCGAAACTACCTGGGGAGCAGCTGCAGGGCGCAGCGGCAGGCGCGGGGCGCGCCCTCATAGTTGGCTTTGTAGATGTCGCCGCGCTCCCAGACCTGCTCCAGCATCGCGCGCACCACCGCCTGCCGGCCCGCCGCGCTAGGGTAGGGTATCGCTCACGCTGCTCAAGCAGGCGCGCGCAGCAGGCCGGGCACGCGCAGCAGGCCGAGCCTACTCAGGCCACTCCTCAGACAAGCATGCGCCCGTCCGCAAGCCGAGGCCAGGCCGCCAGACGCGGTGCCGCCCAAGCCGGCGAGCCCGCCGCGCCTGCCGCCGTGCGCCGGGACGGAGCGGTGAGGAGCGCTGCGCGCGCCTCATGCTTGGCGTCGGTCGTGCGGATGAATGCGTCGTAGCTGATGTCCAGCTGCCGCGCGACGCAGGGCCTCTCACGGTCTGCAGCCAGCCTCGGGCGCACGTGACATGGCGGCATGCATGCACAGGCGCCACCTCTGCACAGCGGAGCGGCTGTGGTAGGTGGCATGGACTTACCGAGCACTACTATATAAATTGCTGCTGGACCCCGACACTGCCTGCGAGCCCCGCCCGACCGGGCACCGCAGCGCGGCGACCTCACCGCCGCACGCACAGCGCCCTGGAGTGCGACCTGTGTGGGTGAAACGCTGCGGGCGGCGTGCGCGCACCAGGCGCCAGAGGTCCTGGAAGGCGGCGACAATGCCGTCGCAGTGCTGCTTGGGCGCCTGGCCCTTGGCGGCCGCGGCCGCCGCGATCTTCTCGCCGTGCTCGTCGGTGCCGGTGACCAGCGTCACGCGGCGGCCGCGCAGGCGCTGGAAGCGCGCGATCACGTCCGCCGCAATCGTCGTGTATGCAGAGCCCATGTGCGGCTCGGCGTTCACCTGCGCCGCGCCGCTGCAGCGCTCTCGGGTTTCTACAATTCTACACGGCTGAGGGCAAGGCTCATTGTTGTGTATGCAGAGCCCATGTGCGGCTCGGCATTCGCCTACGCGGCGCCGCTGCCGCGCTCTTGCAATGCACACAGTGCTATACGGCTGTGGGCACGGCTCAGTGTAGCTTGCAATACGTGTCAAGCACGAGAGACTTTGTGGTGGCCTTGGCAGCTGCACGGCAGCGGTTGCGCGGGGCGCACATAGTACAGGGGCGTCGTCAGGAAGAAGTGCTCCCCGCGCGCCTCCTCCGGCGCTGGCGCGGCAGCACTGGCCGCACATGTGCTGTGTCTCCTCACGCATGCTGTCCGGCAGCCTCTCCTGGGCCGTTCCGCGCTTGTGCAAAGGAAGGAGCCCCTGAGAATGCTGTCTAGCTGGGTCCGCAGGTGCGACGCCACGCGGCGCTCAAGCAGACGGTGCTTGCAGCAGCCCCGTGTGCCAGCTGCCAGCATCTTCGGGCTGAGAGTGCGGGTCGGCTGCGCTCATATGCAGGGCAGGTAAACGACTTGCCCTGTTGCACGCTGCAGCAGTGTGTGCACGAATTGCCGGGTACCTGTACTGGAAGAATGACCAGGGAGTAAGGAGGACGGTCCTCCTCCCTCCCGTGAGGGAGGGAAAGCGTGCAGGAAAGCTGAAGTGGAGGGGGGCAGCCCTGGTGCCGGGGTTAGGTGGTTGAGGCACATTCCCGAGGAAAGTCGAGAGTCGCGCTCTGCGGCAGAGCTTTCATCCGAGCCTCGCGCACTAGTACGTCCCTGCCTGGAAGGCTTGTTGCTAGGCAGGTGCTGACTCCCTGGGGGTGTGCGCGGAGGCAGGCTCTGGGTGGCCGCGCGGTGCCCGCCATGGCAGCCTGCGCTGGCCCCTGCTTTGTCACCGCTGCAGACCTCTTCATCTCGAACTCAGCACACGAAGACTTCCGCGGGCGGGAAGTGAAGCTGCACGGGCGCGATGCGCCACTCTCAGACATCACCACCAGCCAGGCACCTGCCGCCCCACCAAGCAGCCATCTTCAGGCGCCAGTGCTGTTCACAAGCTGCGCTTGTCGAAAACAGGCCCGCGAGCAGCAAAATAACTGGGATATGAACATATCAAGATGGCCGCTGCACAAAGAACGCAAGCTGCGACAGCAGCCCGGTCCTTGAAACAGTAAAAACAGTGTTTGTATGCGTGTCGAACTAGCGGCTGTACGGAGCGCGCAAGCGCGAAGAGACCGACAGCAGAGCGCGTGCGCACGCAGGAGGCATACAAGGCCTGGGCGCTGGAGGCCCATGTGGCGGCGGCGCCGCCTCGCGTGCGGCTGAGCGTGCCCTTTGCAGGCGTGTCCACGTACGCAGAAGCCTACCCCGCGCACGCGCACGAGCGCCCACCGCCGCCCGCGCAGGCCCCCGTGCAGCGTGCGCGCCCGCGTCGCTGTTTTTTTTGGGCTCTTCAGCCTGCTCGGTGTTCCAATACTTATAGGATATTCAGTACTTACATGCTCTGTGTGATGCTTTGTCAGCATCTGCAAGGCCGCTGTGCAGCGCAACATGCCCTGGGCGTGCCCGGCAGGCAGCCCTGTAAAGTTCGCAGCGCGCACAAGCTACGACGCCGACTTCCCAGCGCATGCCATAGAGCCGCGCCGGGCCCCGCCGCAGCTGCCGCCGCGCCGCGGCGGCGCGCGCTTCGACGCCGTGAGCATGTATAAGGTGCTGGAGCAGAGCAGTCCTGCTTGGGCCTCAATCCACTGCGCCGCTCTGACAAGGTTCTGGCAAGTGTGGCCGCACGCGCGTAAAACCCATAAGCTTTCACTACATGCGCCCGTTACTGACCTGCCAGCAAGTTGAACACCAAGGCGTCCTGCTACACGAGCATTCTATAGTATTCCACACACAGCAGCCAGGCAAATGGCTCCAGCCGGGTGTGCGCGGCCAGGAGGCCTTCCGCGCGCATGAGATCGAGGCGCGGCCGCCGCCGCCCGCGCGCGCGCCGCGCGCCAAGGCGCCGCGCTGGGAGGCCACCACGGCCTACCGGGACACGTTCACCGCGCACGCGATCGAGCCGCGCGCGCCGCCGCCGCCCGCGCGCGCCGCGCGCAGCGCGGCCAAGTTCTCGGGGACCACGACGAGCGCGGCGGACTATGTGCCGCACGCGCTGGAGCCCCGCGCGGTGCGCGCGCGCTCTGCAGGCACAGCGCAGAACACAAGCCTGCAAGGGTGGCACAGCTCACTCTTGTTGCACAGTCAGGACCTGGCGCGCCCTGTTATGCCAGGCCTTTGTACTAGAGCTGCCTGCGTGACGCTCCTGCTGGGCATGCATGCCTGATGATGTGCACGCCGCTCGCGTTCCGGCGCGCATGCGAGGCGCGGCTGCCTGCGCGCTGGCTGCTGCGCTTCAGGCGTCAAACCCTGACCGTAACCTGCGCACTGGATGCTGCGCGCCAGGCGGTGGTGCTGGAGCCAGCGCGCGCGATCGTGCCCTTTGCCGGCGAGACAGAGGCACGCGCCGCATACCAGGCCTGGCCCATACAGGGCCGGCCGCCGCTGCCCGAGCCTCCCGCGCGGCGCGCGGTGCCCTTCACAGGTGCGCGGGCCCGCTGGGTGAGCCTGACCATACGCCAAGGATGATGGCGAGTGTGCATGGCCAGGACAACTATGCACAGGCCGCCGCAGCGTCCGCGCAGAGGCGCGAGGAGGGCTTGCACGCCGCGCAGGCGCGTCCAGCAGCCATGCGGACTTTGCGGGCGCGCAGCCGCCGCCGGCGCGCGCGGCCGTCGGCGTCGCCATGCTGGGCGACCGCATGCACGTGCTCATCCCCGCGGCCGCGGCCCTGCCCGCCGCGGCGAAGCAGGCGCGCCGCGACCCGGGCGGGCCTCATGCGCGCGCCTGCATGCATCCAGCATGAAGCTGCCCGGCCGCCAGCAGCTCAGCGTCCAGCGCGTGAGCTACCAGCAGTGCCGCAGCCATCGACCGCCGCAGTGCTACACGTGTCGGGAGCACCTCTGGGCCATGGGCCGAGCGTGCCCGATCTTGCGCTGCTCTGTGCAACATGGGATGGTTCCGCTTCTGCGCAGGCACAGAAGGCTTATTGCTAATACAAACACAGAGAAGGCTATTGCAAGCCACACACAGAAGGGCTTGTTGCTGACCCTAACCCTAGCTCTGCGCAGGTGTTCACGACCGCGCACGCGGGCCAGCAGGAGGCGAGCCTGCTGCTGTATGCTGGCAATGACGCCCGCGCGTCGCGCAACCTACTGCTGGGCCAGGTCCACCTGCGCGGCCTGCCCAGCGCGCCGGCCGGGCGGGCAAAGATCGAGGCGCGCGCGGGACTAGGGTTCGGATAACCTCCGCCCCAAAGCGCTCGCGCCGGCGCCGACCATGGTGGGCGGCGGACTGTCGACACGGACTCTGCAAGGGCTATGCATGAGAGCCTGCTCCATGCGGACCGGGCATGCCGGCAGACGCCGGGGACGGTGAGCGGCGGGCTGTTCGACTGGAACACTGCAAGGGCTAGGCATGCATGCCTGCTTCGTGCCGACCGGGCAGGCCGGCAGATGCGGGGGACTGGGCGCGCAGGTGACGGCGGACGTGAGCGCGGCCGGCGACGTGTCCGCCGAGGCGCACGACCTGCAGTCCGGCCAGAGGTGCTCCTGGCAATGCGCCTCGAGCACGTCGTGAGGAGCCCCGCCAGCGGCAGCGCCGGCGCGCAGCAGCTGCAGCGAGCACATGCCTGCGCAGCACAGCCAGCACAGCGCCGCGCTTTCGCCTGTGGTTCCTGTCGTCCGCATCCGGAAGAGGGCCTCTGGCTCCATATTGCAGTACACGGCTCAGCTAGCTGCCTGCTGGTGGAGGGTCGACACATGGACTGTGCGGTGGTCATCATGAGTATGCAGGCGCCTGCGGGTCCCTGTTTGCCACAGGTACGGTTGCGCGCGTGATCTGAAACAGGCATACCGCTTCTGATCGTGGCTCTTGAGAATGTGCAGACGTGGCAGCGCATGCGTTCTGAACCCTGTTCACGAGGCCTTACATGTCCCATGAAGGCTCATGCTGACTGACCCCGGACACTGCTGACAATGCCTGGTAGGACCACCGAGCATCCCTCCTGAGAGCGTGCTGTAAGATTTGCTAGAAACAATAATATATAATGATGCTAAGATAATGCTGTAACGACATGCCAGCAGCGCTTACCATCGAGCTGTCTCACCCTGTAGGACCACACGGCGGCTCCCGCACACAGCGGAGTGGGTGCTAAGCCATGCCCCGCACTGAAGCCATGCATGCCCAGCACTGAAGCCGTGCATAAGCAGCCCTGCGCAAGTGCGCTTGCTGCCAATCATGCAATATTATCAAGCGCCGCGCCCGCCCTGCATCGTCCGCAGGCCGGAGCCATGTGCCGGACGCGCCGCCGGCCGCAGCGCGCGCTGGACACGCAGGCGCGCGCCAGCGGCGCCGCCAGAGCGCGCTCATCGGGCGCCGGCCTCGGCGGGCGCGCGCAGGCGCGAGGAGCGGCGCAGGCCAGCGCGGATTGCGGCCTCAGTCGGCGACAGGTCCTGCGGGTCGCGGTGCTTCGCGCGCCGCACGCCGCCGCCCGACAGCCGCCGCCCGGCCGGCCCGTGCACGCCCGCCTTGCCCGCGCCGGCGCTGGCGCCGGGCGAGGCCGCCCACGCATCCGCCACCGCATTCTCGGCGTCCTCGTCAAAGCCCCGCGGGCCGCCGGCGGGGCCCGGGCCGCCGCTGGCGTTGCGCGCCGGTGCTGCGCCGGCGGGCGCCCGCCCGGCGCGCACCACGTTGCCGACCTCGCGGAACGGCGCGGCGTGCGCCGCGGCCGCGGCGGGCGCGGCGGCGCCACGCCAGGGCTCACCCGCATCGGGGGCCGCCGCGGGCTGCGCGCCGAGCGGCGCCTGCGCCGCGCGCGCGGCGGTGCCTCCCGCGCCCGGCAGCACCCCCGGGGAGGAGGGCTCCTGTGTGATGCCAGGTGAGCCGTCGGGCGCAGGGGGCTCCTCGTCGCCGCTCAGCAGCGCGGACAGGCGCCGCACGGGGTCGCCGCCGGGGCCCGAGGCGCGCGCGGGCGCGGAGCCGCTCCAGGGCCGGGGCCCCCAGGACGGCTGCGCGCTGGCCGCGCCCGCGCGGCCGGTGCTGGAGATGGAGACAGTGTCCGCGCCGCTGCTGGCAGGCGTGGCCGTGCTTGCGGCGCTGCCAGGTATAGGGTAGGGTAGCGCGGCGCCGTCCGGCGTGGGGCCGTGCGCCTGCGCGCGCGCCGCCGCTGTGTCGCCCTGCGGCCGGGCGGCCCCGCACCTCCTGCCGACAGCAAAGGCATGCGCGCGTGCCGGTGGCCGACCACTTTCAAGCACTCTCGGCAGCGGGTCAGTGCCATGCCAACACGGGCAGGGGTCCCTGGCCGCACACCGCGCGGGGCGAGGCCGGCGCGCCCAGCGCGGCCGCCGCGCGGCCGGCGGCGGGCGCCAGGCGCGGCGCCAGCGCATCGTTGGGCGCATACATGAAGCCCGCGCCGCGCAGCAGCGCGCCGGTGGACACGCGCGCCGTCCCGCCGCTGCGCTGCGAGCGCCGCACGGGCGTGAGCACCTGCGCGCGCGGGGCGGCGCGCGTTATTAGGTTACCCTGGATAGGGTTAGAGCAAGGGGCGCGCAGGCGTGCCGAGGCGCTGACGGGTGCGCCCTGCTGCCTGAGCGCGAATATCTTTGCGATGGTCTGTCAATGTATTCGGGCGTGAGGCAGGGGGAGGGCACGGAACAGCGTGGCCAGAAAGACCATGCGTGCGAGGCAGAGCACGCGCGCGGGGGCACATTTTGCGTGCACACAAGCGCTCGTGAGCAGTGAAGCGAGAGCTGTGGCGTGTGATCCAAACATGCAGCGGCGCGCCTGCAGGCCGCCGAGCGCGTCGCGCAGGCGCGCCGGTGCGCGCACGGGGCTCAGCGCCGCGCGGCTGCCGAGCGCGGGCGCGGGCGCCTCCGCCAGGCCGGCCGCCTCGCCCAGCAGGCTGCGCAGCTCGGACCGGCCCACGCGCGGGCGGCTGCTGCGCGGCGGCGGCGCGCGTCAGCAATGCGCGGCCGCTGCAAAGCGGCTCTTGCAACGCAAGCATGACAATGTATTAATATTTAAAACTTAAATAAACATAGTCCGTACATAGTAAGGAGACAGATAAAGTCTGGCTCCCATCACCATACTGGAAAGTATCTACTGTGCAGGTGTGTGCCAAGGCTGATGCTCATTGCTCGGCCTGCATGTCATGGTCAAGCACGCCAGCATGTGGCACAAGCCCCGCAAGGCTGTTGAGGTTTCCAAAAGGACACAGAACAAAGGTTACACAGCGCGGTTGCATGAGCTACCAAAGGTGACCGAGCGACGGCCCGCACCTGGCGGGCGTGGCGACCCGCAGCGGCTGGCCGATGGCGGGCGCGCCCGCAGCGCCCTCGCCGCCTTCCCGTCGGCGCATAGCGGAGCGCGGCGTGCGCGGCGCGCGCGGCGCGTCCGCGCCCGGCGCCGCCACAGGCGCCCCGCCGCCGGCGAGCCCCGGCGCGCCGAGCTCTGGCGGCGGGCTCGCGCTGGGGTCGAGGCCCAGCTCAAGCGCGGCCGCGAGCTGCGCGTCCGCCGCCGGCGTCACCACCACGCCGGTCGCCGAGCACCCGGCCGGTGCCTGCGCAGGCGCCGCGGCGGCGGCCCTGCCGCTCCCACCTGCGGCGCTGGGGCCGCCCGGCGCGGCCGCCACCGGGGCGGCCGCGGGCGGCGCGGCCGCAGCGGCGTCTGCCGGGGGGGTCTGCTCGCCGCGGCCGCTCCAGGCAGCCGCGGCGGCGCCGCTCGCTGGCCTGGCGGGCTGAGCGGCGGAGGCCGGGGTGTACGCGCCCGCGAGCGCCAGCGGCGCGGGCGCGCCAGGGCTGGGCGTGGCGTTGAACAGCGGGTTGGGCTGCACGTGCATGCGCGCGCCGCCTACGCGCCCACACGGTCTGCACAGCCTGCACAGCTGCTCGGCGCGCGCAGGACATGGGCAGGCGTAGGGCACAGGACAGGCGACCGCACGCGCTCAGCAGGCAGGCGGTGGGCCTCGAGCGTGCAGGGCGAGCTCTTGGGGCGCACTGCTCGCGGGCGTGCGCGCGGCCGCGCGGGCCGCCGGGCTGCCCAGGCCCAGCAGCGCGCCCGCCGCGCGCGCCGGCTCGCCGGCAGCGCCGGCCGCTCCGGCGGCGCCCGGGCTGGGCGGCACCTCGGCACCGGCCCGGCGGTCGCCCGTCTCGGCACGGCCGGGGTCGCCGACGTGTGCGAGCAAGTCCATGGGCACAGCGGGTGCCCAGCCGGGGCCTGCGGCTGGCGTGCCGGACGGCGTGGCCGCCGCGGCGCTGTTTGAGGCCAGGCTGGCCTGCGAGCTGGAGCTGTGGCACGCCAGGTCGGGCGTCGCGCCCGCACCTGCGGGCAGCCCCACACGCACGCGCTTGCGCGCCGCGCAGCCGCCAGCTTGGCGTGCCCGCCGCGCTCCTGCCCAAATCAGCTTGCCTCCACACATATTGCCGCACAGTGACCGGCCGCTCAGCAGCTGCTATGGAAACTCAGGCCGGCAGTGTGCCTGTCGACTCGTCGCCTGGCACGACAGAGCGGCGGGCGCAGCGTGGGCCAGCCCAGAGGCAGGCGTCGCAGCATGCGGCAGCAGGCTGCATGCAGCGCCAGCGGCTGACAGGCAGTGCAGGCAGGGTTGAGCTGCGGTTCCCACCAGGCGCCTGCAGGCTCCGCAGCGGCTGGGCGGGCGTCAGGTGGATGGCGCCACTGCGCGGGCTCGGCGCGCCGTCCAGCCAGCGCCTGCGCCGGCCCGCCCGCCAAGCCCCCCTCGCACCACGCCACATGCGTTGCTGACCACGGACCCTGAACCCGGGGTTTAAGCGTCTGGCACCCCGGAGCCCTCTGCTTGCATGAGCGTTGCGGCCGCAGCAGGGGGCTGCGGCTCACTCTGCATCTGCATGCCGGCAGCAAAGCCGGTGACAACGAGATGGAAATGCGGAACAGCAGCCGGTCCTGACCTGACCTGCGGACCAGGGCTAGCGCGCGCGCAGGCGCAGGGGGCCGCGCCTCGAATCAGGCACGCGCTCCGCCCACCGCTCGTCCCCAGCCACGCGCACGTCCGCGCCCAGCACCGCGGGCGCGCCCTGCCGCTTGGTCGGTTCCGCAGGGGGCACGCCGCGGACGAACTCGCTGCATCCGCCACCGCCGGCCAGTGCTCCCATGCCCGGACTGACCACGGGCGCTCCCTGAGAGCCGGGCGTGGCTCCCCCGCATGCCGCCGCCCACGCATCGCGGCTGTCGCCGCCGGCCGCCTTACCGCCGAGGCTGCTGCCAGGGCAGCTGGGGCAGTCGCCCTGCGCGCCAGCGTCGCCAAAGCGGAGCCCCGCAGACGCGGCGCCCACCCGCGGCGCGGCGCGCGGCTCGCGCCGGTCGGAGTGGTACGGCGTGGAACCTGCGTGCGCGCTGGCGGGGCCCTGGCCGGGACCTTCGCCCGGGCTGCGCGGCGGCGGCGCCGCGCCGGCGACCTCCGGCGTTGCGCTGAAGCGCACGCGCGAGCGTCGCGCCTCGCGCAAGTTGCAGCGGCCCAGCTCCCCCCCTTTGCTGTTCCCCCGGTCCGGGCGCGCTCGGCTGGGCGGGGCCTGGCCGGCGTCCGCCCTCGCACTGTCTGGGCCGGGCGCGAGCGCCAGCTTTGCCAGGGACGCAGCTAGCAGGTCCTGGAAACCCTGCGGCCTGGCGGCGCTGCCCTGCGGCCGGGCGGCGCCGCGCGCGGACGGCGCGTGCGGCGCCGGCGTGCCTGCCGCAGCAGAAGGAACATGGCGGCTGCAAAAAGTTTAGGCTAGGGCTTGCGCTCATACGTTTGCTGCACTCGGGCAAGCCTCAATACGTGCGCCTTCATGGACCATGGCGGATATCACCAGCGTCCAGCTCTGAACCAGGCTCAGCCACATTCACGGGCTGGTCCGGGTGTGTCAGCGGCAGGGACCAAAGGCGCGGCTGCTCTGAAGCGGGGCTCAGGGCAGGTACGTGGTGTCCATCGCCACCGTCACAACGACGACAGCACAAGCACGCCTGGCCCAGGGGCAGGCAGGAGCCCTGGGGCGGACCGTGCATCGGCGTGCGTGCGGCGCGCGACCAGCTCGGCGGCTGCGTCGGTG
>JAABUQ010008452.1_pt1 | contig 14428 bp, 16 predicted proteins | sample 5560001 | NCBI WGS metagenome assembly JAABUQ01 (sample SAMN10711888, study PRJNA513371) | rock metagenome | isolation source: Antarctica rocks | place: Antarctica: Victoria Land, Finger Mt nord | collected 2015-12-18
GTTCATCGCACTGTGCACGCTCGCGACCACGAGATCGAGGTCCGCAAGCGTAGCATCGTCGTAATCGAGCGTGCCGTCGGAGCGGATGTCAACCTCGGACGAACACAGCGTATGCACGCCGTACTTTTCACCCAGTTCCCGGACGAGCGCGCGCCGCGCGCGCAGCCGGTCTGCACCGACCCCGATGTGCCCGCGGCCCGGTGAATGCTCGGAGATCGCATGGTACGCATAGCCGCGAGCAGCGGCACCGGCGATCATGTCTTCGAGTGAATCCCGTCCGTCGCTCCACGTCGAGTGCATGTGGAAGTCGCCGCGCAATTCTTCGAGCGTAACGGGCGTGGGAAGGGTTCCGGAAAGCGCCGCGTCGAGTTCACCGACACCCAGCCGCATCTCGGGCGCGATGTACGGAAGGCCGAGCGCCGCGTACACCTCCCCTTCGGTGCGGCACGTTCGGTTGATCCCGGTCGCGACATCGAGGATGCCGTTCTCGCTCACGCGCAAGCCCTTGCGCACGGCGTACTCGCGCAGTTGAATGTTATGCTCGCGCGAGCCGGTGAAATGCTGGAGTAGATTGCCGTAGACGTCTTCCGGAAGCACGCGCAGGTCGATTTGCAGGCCGCCCTCGAGCCAGATCGACGCCTTGGTGACACCTTCCGCGAGGACGGCGCGCGCGTCTTCGAAACGGACGAAGCGCGCGATCACGTCGCCGGGCTCGGTCGACGTGCACACGATGTCGATGTCGCCGACGATGACCTCGGCGCGCCGGACGCTGCCGGCGCAAGCGAGATTGGCAGCCTGACCGCCGGCGGCCAGATAGGCCAGCACGCGCTGCGCGAGCGGCAGAGCACGACCGAGCGGCGTTCGCGTGGTGCGGCCCTTGTACGCAAGCACGCCACGCCGCACGTTTTCGAGCGACTTCGTTCCCAAGCGTGCGACGCCGATCAGCGTTCCGGCGTCGAGCGCACCCTCCAGGTCGACGAGCGACGCGATGCCGAAGTCACGAAACAAGACCTGCGCCGTTTTTATTCCGATTCCGGGAACCGCCAGCAGTTCCGTCAGCGACGGCGGATAGCGCTCGGCGAGTTCCGCGTAATACGTGCACGACCCCGTCGTCGCAATTTCCGCGATTCGACCCGCGAGGGTCTTGCCGATCCCAGGTAATGTTTCCAATTCGCCCGCCGCAATCAATCCGGCAACCGGCGGTGCGTTTTCGAGCGTTTCGGCCGCGCGCTCGTAGGCCATGAACTTGTAGAACGGCTCGCCTGCGAACTCCATCAAGGTTCGTATTGCTCCGAGCATGCGGGCGATTTCGGAGTTCGACGGCGGGCGGTCCACGAGAGCCGCCGCTTCGGCGCGGTCACAGGAACGTCCCAGGGCTGCTCGTACGAAAGACGGGCATGTGGCGGCTCGATACGGTGCTGCGCGCCGCCGGGGCGGCCTTCGAGGATCGGCGCGACGGATTGATCGGCCCGTACGACTTCACGCTCCGCGGCGCTCACGCGTTGGTCCTCGAGGCTGCATCGCCCCGCGCAGCGTCGATTGCCGCGCGGATGTTCGGCGCCATCGTGAAACCGACGTCGGGAAACATCTACGTCGGCGAATACGATACGCGCTTGCAGCCGCCTGAAGCGAAACGGCGTCTGGGCTTCGTCGACGCCGGCGGGTTCACGCGTAATGCGCACGCATTCGATTGTGAAGTGGCCTTCCGCGCCGATGTCTGGAATCTCGACCGCGCCGGCAGCTGGCGGCGTGCGCATGCCGTGTTGGCGAGCCTCACAACGTTCGACGACACGTGGGCACGAGCGATCGCGCTCGCGCTCGTCGCCGACGTCGACCTCATCGTGCTCGATCAACCGTGTGCCGAGGCGGCCGACGCCATCCGCCGGGTTGCACCCGCAATCGCGATCATCCAAACGCAGGTCGCTCGCGCGCTGCCGTTGGTGTCCTGCGTGCCCGCGCCCACGCCGGCATGAACGGCCGGCGTGCGACCCTTGCGATCGTGCGGCGCCGCATCGATCGCGCTTACGCCTGGGACTGGCTCGTGCGGTTCGCCGTGCTCTGCGCGATCGCGTCTCTGTTCGCACCGCTGTTGGATCGTACCGCCACGCTCGTTGCGCTCATCATCGTGCTCCCGCTCGGCGGTGCAACGGAGTCGGCGCATGCCGAAGCGATGCGCCGCACGTCGTTCTTCGCGATGCCGCTCTACGGACGACAACTCGCCCGTGCCTATGCGCTCGCGCCGGTCTTGACGGCCCTTGCGGCACCGCTCGGTTATTTCTGCGGCCTCGCCATCCGGCATGACATGCTTGGCCCCGGTCTCGCGGCCATCGTGCTCGCCGCCAACGTCGTCGGCGCTCTCGTCGCTTTAGGCGCGGTCTTCCGCGATGGACCTCAGGCGTGGCTGTACTACGCCCTCACCCTGGGCTGCTGCACCGCACTTGCCGTACCGCCGCTCGTGCCGTTACCCGATGCCGTCGCCGTATCGCTCGGCCTAGCCGCAATCGTTGCGTTTATGGCACTGCGTGCGTTCGGCGAAACGCTCGCTCGCTACGATCCCCTGCCGTTGTAAAGTGCCCGCTCGGTCACACGGGCTGCGACACGCCCGCCGACAGTTTCTCGACCATCGCGCGGTTGAACAGCACCAAGTCGCCCAGCCCGCGCGTCGTGATCCAGTGGCCGTCCTGAACCATCGGCTGATCGCGGAAGAGGCCGCCCGCATTGCGGATATCGTCGGAGATCGACGGGGCGCCGGTCATCGTGCGACCACGCGCGACCTGCGCCGAAATCAACACCTGCGCGCCGTGACCGATGGCGAACATCGGCTTCTTGGCGGCGTCGAACTCCTTGACGAAGCGCTGCACTTCGCGGTTGGCCCGTAGCCGGTCGGGCGACATGCCGCCCGGCACGATGAGCCCATCGAAGTCTTCTGCCGTGCAGTCGGCCACGACTTCCTCGGCGCGCGCCGGCTGACCGTCGTCGAGGCCGCGCTTGCTGCGAATGCGCGTCTTGGCTTTGTCGTCGATTCCCACGATCGTGACAATCGCGCCCGCTTCCTCGAGCACGCGCCGCGGCTCGCTCAATTCCGCTTCTTCGAATCCGTCGCCGATCAGCGCTGCGATGCGCTTGCCTTCGATTCCTGATTGCATGATGGCGTCAACTTCACGGGTTCGCGAGCCGTTCCCCTCACAAGGTTCCTCCCGTCGATTGCACGGCGGCTCGCAGGAGATAGGCCAGTTCGATCTCGAGTTTTCCCAGCGGATCGAGAACCGTGTCGGCGGCAAGTTCCTTGAGCGTCGGGTTGCGCACGAGCATGTCGCGTTCGGGCACGCGATGGCGCGGGTTGATCTCGCGCATGTAGATGCGCGCATCTTTGCGAACGCCGCCCTGCGGCAAGAAATAGAGCGGGTCGAGTCCGAGCGCGTACACTTCGAGCGACAGAAGGTTCGTTCGTTGCATGAACTCGATCGCGCGTAGGCGCAGCGCCTGCGCCATTCGCGCGAGTTCCGGCACGGTCACGCGTTCCTCGCCCGCAAAGATGCGCGCGCAGCGGTGCGGTTCGAGTTCCGTCGCGGCCGCGAAGGCGGGGTCGTCGAGTTCGCGCTCTCGGGCAAGCGCGCACAGCGCAGTTCCGAACGCCGGACCGCCGGCGTTTCCGGCGCGGCCGTCCCACGCGGCGCTGCTAGCGTCCGGATTTGAGGACACGGTTGACTGTCATAGGAAAAGTCTCATGCCGGCGCGGAGCCCTTCGCCGATGCGGAACGACCCGCCCGCGGCGCGCGCGATCGAAGCGCGCAAGTCCCGCCACCTCGACATTTGTCTTGACGACGACGTGGCATCGCGGCTCGATGCCGGCTTCGACGGCGTGCGCTTACGGCACGAAGCGCTTCCGGAAATTTCGCTTGAGGACGTCGACGCGTCGTGTACTTTTCTCGGGCATCGTCTCGCTGCGCCGCTCGTGATATCGTCGATGACGGGCGGGACCGGGCGCGCCGCCGCCATCAATCGTAATCTCGCCGTCGCAGCCGAACGCAGCGGCGTGGCGCTCGCCCTGGGCAGTCAGCGGGCCGCTCTCGCCGATCCGTCGCTGCTTTCGACGTATCGCGTGCGCGACGTTGCGCCGAGCGTCGTGTTGTTTGCGAACCTGGGAGCCGTGCAATTCAATTACGGCATGACGGTCGACGACGCGCGTCGCGCCGTCGCGGACATCGGCGCGAACGGGCTGTACCTGCACCTCAACCCGCTGCAAGAAGCGCTGCAGCCACGCGGCGATACGAATTTTCGCGATCTGCTGCCGCACATCGCCCGTCTTACGCGCACGTTGGGGCTTCCCGTCATCGTCAAGAGCGTCGGTTCGGGCATCTCGGTTGGGACCGGCCGCCGGCTCCTGGAAGCCGGGGTCACCGCACTCGACGTCGCGGGCGCCGGCGGCACGTCGTGGGCGCGCGTGGAGGGCCGGCGCGCGGAGAACGATGACCACGAAGCGCTTGCCGAAACGTTTGGCGGCTGGGGTTATGCGACGCTCGAAGCGACGCTCGCGCTGCGCGCCGCCTTCGGCGATGCAACCATCGTGGCGAGCGGCGGCGTGCGTAGCGGCGTCGACGTCGCGAAGGCACTCGCGGTCGGGGCGGACATGGCAGGGGCCGCGTTGCCGTTTCTCGAGTCTGCCACGCGCTCGGCCGATGCCGTCGCTGCGGCGCTCGATTTCTTCACGCGCGGCTTCCGCATCGCGCTCTTTGCGAGCGGTTGTCGCAGCGTCAAAGATTTACCGAGCGCGCTTCAACGGCGGGGCTCCGGCGCGACGCAAATGGTCGAGCCCTCGACATGAACGTCGAACACGTCGATCGATGAAAGCCCCGGCATCGCGACCAGCTCCCCCGTGCGCACGTCGAACGACCAACTGTGCCACGGGCAGGTAACGACGCAGCCCTCGACCCACCCTTCGGCCAGCGGTCCGCCTTGGTGCGGGCAGGTGTTCTCGATCGCGTAGAATGTGCCGTCGACGTTGAAGACGCCGATCTCGCGGTCGCCGACGACGAACGCTTTGGCCTGACCCGGCGGGATGTCGGCGGTTGCTGCGACCGCGATGAAACGCGACATGGGCAGTCGCTTGGCTTCGCCGAAGAGAAGCGGCTTTTCATGCTCGCCGATTCCGGGCGTGGCGGCGATCGACTGACAGGCTCTTTTGACTCGAGCCTGCCAGCCGCGCCGTTACTTCACTTGATTGTTCCGTTGAGGCCGTTCGGAAAGAACGGCTTCACGATCGCAAGGACTTCTTGCGGCGTGCGCACGATCCCAAGGGCATTCTCATCAAGCGAGAAGAGATTGTTTCCCGACGGCGGCGGAAGAACGTCCTTCGAGTCAAACGCCTTCGTCGCAACGCCTTTGAGGCCGACCAAGAGCCGAATATTGCCGGCGTGTTGGGCTTCGGCCGCGAGAATGCGGGCTGCGGTGCCTAAGACGTCTTTGGACTGGATGAGCGGCGCAGCTCCACCGTACGCGCTGACACCCGTATCTTCGAAGGCGCGCGCCAACAACAAAAATTGCATCAAGTTGTCGAAGCCGACGCCCAGTGCGGCAAGGTTGATCGTGGGTTTGGCGACGGCGTCTTTACCGAGTGCTTGACGCAGCAGCTGCACGTGCGTTAATTCGTCATGGGCAAGCTGCTGGGCCGTCTCCGTGACGAGCTTTCCGCTCAGACTGACCTTCTTGCCGCCCGCCGTCTGGCCGCTCGAGCCCGAGCCCGTAACGGCAACGCCAAGTTCGGCGATGCCTTTTCCGTTGACGGCGTAGTTATAGAACTCAGCTTCCAAATATTCCAAGTTCAGCGCGAAATTGAGGATGTCCGTATCGGTGACGTTTTGCGCATTGACGATGGCGGGCTTGGTACCCAGCGCTGCAAACGCCGCGCCGAGCACCGTGCCGGTGGCGAGCGTCCCTAACATGTGCTTGCGCGTCGTTCGGGCTGAGGCCGCAACTGCTTGAGACTCATCTTTCATTCCAATATCCTCCGCTATTGCTGATGAAGTTCGGTAATGCAAAGCATGCCGGTGGTATGACGGTTATAGCGGTACCTCGGTTTGGCTCGCGCCAGCGCCAGTCGGCATCGTACTTTTTTCCGACTTCTTACTCTCGCGCTTCCGCGCTAGCGTAGCGCGGGCCTACGCGCCTTTGCGCTCCGCCGCGGGGCGTGCTATGATCCGGCGGTCGCCGGCCCGGACCGCGGTGCGATCTGGAGCCGAAGCGAGACCATCCTGTACAAGGAGCCTATTTCAGTGCCCATCTCCAAAGAACAGAAGCAAGATCTTTCGGTCAAATACGGCCGCGGCGCAAACGACACTGGTTCTGCCGACGTACAAGTCGCCGTCCTAACCGCCTCGATCAATCAGTTGACGGAGCACCTGCGGGTTCACAAGAAAGACCACCATAGTCGCCGCGGCCTTTTGATGCAGGTCGGCCAGCGTCGGCGCCTTCTCGGCTATCTGCAAAAGAAGGACGTCGAGCGTTACCGTAAATTGATCGCCGACCTCGGTCTGCGCCGCTAGCGGGATCGCGCCGCACGTTTGGCCCGAACTTGACGTTGCCGGCACGATGACCAACGAAGAACTGAGTCGCCTTCGCGCCGCCTCGCCGCGCGCCCTGACGCATCATCTGCCGCAATCACCGCGCGAGGCCTTGTATGCGTTAGCGGCCGCGACGCCGCCCCAGCTTGGCGCGGACAAGTACGGCGCGGCCGATTGGCTGCAAGCGTTCGAAGCGCGGATCGCACGTGAACTCGGAAAGAGCGCGGCGGTATTCATGCCGTCCGGCACGATGGCGCAGCAGATCGCCCTACGCCTTTGGGCGGAGCGGCGCGGTTGCCCCAACGTCGCGTTTCATCCGACGTGCCATCTCGAGATTCATGAGTCGCGGGCGTACGCGTTTCTCCATGCTTTGCGTGCCGTGCCAGTCGGAGCGCCGTCGCAACTAATGACGCCGGAAGACGTGCGCGCGATCGCCGATCCACTGGCCGCACTCCTGGTCGAATTACCGCAACGCGAAATCGGGGCGCAACTGCCGCCATGGGAAGCGCTCCTCGCGCTCATCGCAGCTGCCCGCAGCAAGGGCGCAGCGTTGCATCTCGACGGCGCGCGACTGTGGGAATCCGCCCCGCACTACGGCCGTTCGCATGCCGACATCGCGGCGCTCTTCGATAGCGTCTACGTGTCGTTCTACAAAGGTCTCGGAGCGTTGGCCGGCGCCGTGCTGGCCGGCGATGACGACTTCATTGCAGAAGCGCGCGTGTGGCAGCACCGCCATGGCGGCCGGCTGGTTACGATTGCACCGCTCGCGCTCTCTGCACAGTTCGCCTTCGAACGCAACCTGCCCAAGATGGCGGCGTATCGGGAGCGGGCACGCGCAATCGCGTCGAGGTTTGCTGAAATCGACGGCCTCGAGATCGAGCCGAATCCGCCGCACATCAATACGTTCCACGTCTTCGTACGCGGCGAGCGTGACGTCCTCGAAGCACGGGCACACGCGTACGCAAAGGAACGCGGAACGTTCGTGTTCGCGCGTCTCGCGCCCATCAGCGTGCCCCTGCAGCACAAATGGGAGTTCGTCGTCGGCGATGCAACGATGGCACTCGACGTCGCGGACATCGTGGCCGCCGTACGTTATGTCGTCACGGCCAGCGAACCGGCGCCAGGACGGAAACATCGCGCTCTGGCCTATTGATATTCAAGCAGGTGTCGTGACATTAAAGTGTGACAGCTCGCAAATTGGAGCAACTTGCGCGGCAACATTGTTGGCGTTTGCTGCGGGAAGCGAAGGGCAGCCATAAAGCGTTCACTCATCCGACACGGCCCGGAGTGGTCTACATCAGCTATCACGGCTCGAAGGACATCCCAATCGGGACACTCGAAAACGCTTTGAAGATTATTCGGGGAGAGAAGCCGTGAAATACGCGGTTATCATCGAACAGGGGCGTGATGGAGGGTGGGGTGCGCATGCGCCCGATATGCCCGGATTGGTCGTGGCAGCAGAAACGCGCGACGAAGTGTTGCGCGAATTGCCGATCGCTCTTCGTGGTTATCTGGAAGCGCTGCGCCAAACGGGGCAGTCTATTCCAGAGCCACGCACGACCGTGGAGATGATCGAGGCCGCGTAGCAGACGACCTCGACGTCGAAGGCCGCCTTGCGTAAGGCGGCCTTCTCTTCCGCGCGGGTTTTGCGGCGTTTGTCGGTGTGGGCGCCTGCCGGCCGGAGGTTCGTTGGCGGCCCGAGCCGCGGTACGTCGACCGGCAGAAGGCGCTTCGGGCGTTTTCGCATTGGCGTATCCTCCGACTTCAACAAACGCGCGCCGCCCGTCGAGCGTTGCATCGGACGGCCTGTCGGCAGGGCGGCCCAACACGCGGCGGCAAGCCGCGCCCATGATCGGAATTCGGGCGTTGTTCGCCACGTTGATTTGCTTTTGCACGCTTTCAGGGACCCTATATGCCGCGGACTTGCGCGTGTTGCCGTCACCGGAGCCGTCGGCACCGCCGCTACCCTCCGAAAGACCGACGATCACGCATCACACCATTGCGCTAAGCGGACGCAGAACCGCGTACACGGCGACGGCCGGCGTTCTAGTCGTTCGCAATGCGGCCGACAAGCCGCTGAGTTCAATGTCGTACGTGGCCTACACGCTGGACCACGTTCGCGATCCGGCGAACCGTGCCGTCAGCTTCCTTTACAACGGCGGCCCGGGCTCATCGACGATCTTTCTGCACATGGGTGCCTTTGGGCCCAAGCGGGTCGTAACGTCGAACGCGATGACGACGCCGCCGCCTCCTTACCGGCTGGTCGACAACGAATCGAGCCTGCTCGATGCGAGCGACCTCGTGTTCATCGACGCGCCGGGCACCGGCTACGGTCGCGTAATTGGAGGTCACGCCAAAGACGTTTTCGGCATCGATCAAGACGCCGCGGCCTTCGCGGATTTCATTCAGCGCTACATCACGCGCAACGAACGCTGGAACAGCCCGAAGTTTTTGATCGGCGAGAGCTACGGAACGACGCGCTCGGCGAACCTGGTCAACGTCCTTCATCAGCGCGGCATCGACTGCAACGGCGTCGTCCTGCTGTCGACGGCGCTGGACTACAAGACGATCATCCCCGCGCCCGACAACGATCTCCCGTTCGTCCTCTTCCTCCCCTCGGAAGCGGCTGCCGCGTGGTACCATCACGCGCTTCCCGCGTCGCATCCCGATCTGCCGGCATTTCTGGCCGACGTGCGCCGTTTCACGCTCGGCGAGTACACGATGGCGCTCGCGCAGGGCGACCGGCTCGATCCAACCGAACGCCGGCGCATCATCGCGGCACTGCACGCCGACACCGGTTTGAGCGAACGCTACATCGATCTCGCGAACTTGCGCGTCGGTCCGGACTATTTCGAGAAGGAGCTGTTGCGCGACCGGCGCCGCACGATCGGCCGGCTCGACGCGCGCTTCGTCGGCATCGACGCCAACCCCAACAACTCGCAACCCGAATACGACCCGACCGATAGCGCCCTCACTCCCGTCTATACGGCGCTGTTCAACACATACACCCGTACGGAGCTGCGCTGGAATCCGGCGATGCCGTACCGCACGAACGACTACGATGAAGTCTTCAAGACGTGGGATTTTCGCCGCGAGAACGGCGGCTTCGAAGGCAAAGTGCTTGCGCCGGCCGTGACCGAAGATTTACGCCAAGCGCTTTCGCAAAATCCCTCGCTGCGCGTGTTCACCGGCAACAGCTATTTCGATCTCGCGACGCCGTTCGCCGGAACGGAATACACGGTCGACCATCTGAGCCTCGACCCGACGTTGCTCGGTCACGTTGAGTTCCACTACTACGATAGCGGACACCTCATCTACGAAGATCCGGCATCCCGCCGCAAGCTCTCAGCCGATCTGCGCACCTTCATCGAAGGGCTCACCCGTTAGCTTGCCCTCATACAACATCTCGTCGCGTTTGGTGACGAAGCCGAGCGACTCGTACAGTGGCCTGCCTATCGCCGATGCGCCGAGCGACAGACGATCGATACGCAACGTGCGCGCTTCTTCGAGCACACGCGCCATCAACGCACGCGCGATGCCGCGACGCCGATGCGTCGGCAGTACGTAGACGTCGCGTACGCGACCATCGACCGATCCCGTGCTGCCCAAGCGCGGTAGCGTCGGAAGAATCATCAGGACAGCAGCGCCGACGACTCGCTCGGCGTCGCACGCAACCCACGCGCGCAAGTGCGGCTCGGCACGCGAGAACGCGTCCGTAAAGTAGGCCGCGCACGACCGTTCGAATCTCTCGATGATATTGGGCGCATGCGCGCCGCCCTCAGCGCGCATCATGGCGCGCAACGTACCGAGCACCGGCGCATCCGCCGGCGTGGCGCGGCGAAGCAGCGCGCCGCCGACGGCCGATTGTAAAGGCCGGTTGCTCATCTACGGCGAACCTCCGAGCGTTAACAAGATATGTAAGAACAAAAAGAATTAGGAGTAATCGTGCCAGAAACCGTCTCTCTCGAGATCGGTGGGCGGACGCTGGTCTTCGAGACTGGTGAGTTGGCGAAACAAGCCAACGGAAACGCCCTCGTTCGCTACGGCGATCAAAATGTCGTGCTCGCCGCCGTCACCGCCTCCGAGCGACCTCGTGAAGGCATCGACTTTTTCCCGCTGACGTGCGACTTCGAAGAAAAGATGTACGCCGCCGGCAAGATTCCCGGCGGCTACATCAAGCGCGAAGGCCGGCCATCGGAACACGGCGTGCTGTCGGCCCGGCAAATCGATCGTCCCATCCGCCCGCTTTTTCCGGACGGTTTTCGCAACGACGTGCAGATTATCACGACGGTGCTGTCGATCGATTCGGAGCTCGACGCCGACGTACTAGCCGTCTGTGCCGCCGGTGCCGCACTCGCCGTATCGGACATTCCGTTTGAGAAGACGGTCGCAGCCGTGCGCGTCGGACGCGACGAGGAAAAGAACTACATCGTCAATCCGACCTTGCCGCAATATGAGACCGGCGGCATGGATATCGTCGTCGCCGGCACTGCCGACGCCGTCATGATGGTCGAAGGCGGTGGCCACGAGATTTCCGAGGATGATTTTCTGGGCGCCGTTGCGTTCGCGCACGATGCGATCAAACAGATCGTTGCGTCGATCGACGAACTGGCAAAGAAAGCCGGCAAGGCAAAGCGTTCCTTTCCGCTGCTGGGCCACGATCCCGCACTCAAAGCGTGGGTCGAGAAGACCTTCAAGAAAGACGTGGCCGCCGCCATGCGCGTCACCGAAAAGGGTGACCGTAACGCCGCATTCGCGAAGCTGACGCGCGCCGAAGCGATTTCGCGCTGCGGAAAGAAAGACGACGACGTACGAGTCAAGCTTGAAGATCCGAATAACAAGGACTTCGAAAAAATCATAAAGACGATGGAGGAGGAAGAGCTCCGCGTCATGGTGGTCGACGATAAGATTCGTCCCGACGGCCGTAAACCGGACGAGATTCGTCCGATCTGGTCGAAGGTGCATTACGTCCCGCGCGTGCACGGTTCGGGTGTGTTTACGCGGGGACAAACGCAGGTGTTCTCGGCCGCAACGCTGGGCAGCATCAGCGACGAGCAGCGCCTCGACGGCATCATGGCGATTCCGAACAAGCGCTACATGCACTACTACAACTTCCCGCCGTACTCCACGGGCGAGACCAAACCGATGCGCGCGCCGGGACGCCGCGAGATCGGCCACGGGCATCTGGCCGAACGGGCGCTCGTGCCGATTCTGCCGCCGGTCGACGACTTTCCGTACACGCTGCGCGTCATCAGCGAAGTTCTCGAGTCCAACGGCTCGTCGTCGATGGCGTCGGTGTGCGGTTCGACGTTAGCACTAATGGACGCGGGCGTTCCGATTGCCAAGCACGTTGCAGGCGTCGCAATGGGCCTCGTCCTGCACGGCAAGAAGCACGCAATCCTGACCGACATCCAGGGTCTCGAAGATTCACTGGGCGAGATGGACTTCAAGGTGGCCGGAACGGTCGACGGGATCACCGCGATTCAGATGGACATCAAGGTCGCCGGCATCACGATCGACATCATGCGCGAAGCGATGACCGAAGCGAAGAAGTCGCGGCTCTTCATCATCGACAAGCTCAAAGAAACGATCGCCGCGCCGCGGAGCGAACTCTCGCAATTCGCGCCGCGCATGATCGTGCTGACGATCAACCCCGACAAGATCAAAGACGTGATCGGCCCCGGCGGCAAGGTGATCAACAAGATCATCGCGGACACCGGCGTCAAGATCGACATCGAAAACGACGGCCGCGTTTTCATCGCGTCACCCGACGGCGAAGGCGCGGACAAAGCGAAGAAGATGGTCGAGGCGCTTACCAAGGACGTCGAGGTCGGCCAGACCTACATGGGCACGGTCACGCGGCTGATGAACTTCGGCGCGTTCGTCGCGGTGTTGCCGGGCAAAGAGGGCCTCGTCCACATCAGCCAACTCGCGCCGCAGCGCGTCGAGAAGGTTGAAGACGTCGTCAAGATCGGTGACGAGATCATGGTCAAGGTCGTCGAGATCGATTCGCAAGGCCGCATCAATCTCAGTCGCAAGGCCGTCCTCGGCGGAGGAACCGAAAGCGACGACGACTACACGTCCCGCCCGTCGCGGGGCAACGGCGAATTCCGCCCCGCCGGCGCGCGATCCGGCGGTCCGCCGAGAAGGCGCCGCGAGTAAGCTTTTCACGCGGCTGAGCCGGGACCGCTCGACGGCGAAAGCGTTTCGAATCTGCTGCCTTGCGTCGCCACAGCGAGCTTGATATACTGGTCACGAAAGGTGACCATGAGACGATCCAGCAGCATCGACAAAACGTCGACGATCCCGGCGGCCCGTTTCAAGGCTACGTGCCTTGAACTGATGGACCGTGTCCAGCAAGAACGCGTGACGGTGACAATCACCAAACGTGGGAAACCCGTCGCGCGGCTTATGCCGCCCGACGACGAGCTTCCACCGCTTTTCGGTTCCGCGCCGGTCACGATCCTCGGCGATATCATCGCACCAATCGATGAGGAGTGGGAGTCGCAGCGCTGATCTTGCTGGATACGCACGTGGTCTTATGGTTACGCTCCGGCGTTACTCTACGATCGCAAGCAATGCGTGCCGTCGAGCGCGCTTCACGTGAGCGCGCCATTGCCGTCTCGGCGATCAGTGCGTGGGAAATTGGGATGCTCGCAAACAAAGGTCGGATCGCAGTCGAAGAATCCCCCGCGGCCTACATCCGCGCTTTGTTCGCCCGGGCCGATATTATAGAGGCACCTGTCTCCGCCGGAATCGCTGAACTCGCTGCGCGCTTGCCGGGCGCATTCCACGGGGACCCAGCAGACCGGATTATCACCGCCACGGCCGCAACGCTCGGGTGCCGCCTCGCGACTCGAGACGACCGGATTCTTGGCTATGCGCAATCCACCCACTTCATCAGCGTCGTCGCTGCGTAAACGCGGAGAAAGAATCTACTACCATGCGCCCATCCCTCGCTCTTCACAGCACCGTTTGCGCCTCTGCTTGCGCAATTACGTTGATGTTGATCTGTACGTTCGCGCCCGGCCCGGAGGTAAGCGCGGCTCCGCTCGCGCCGGCGCCCACCACCGCAGAGTCTTTCGACGTGGGGACTCTCCACATCGACCGTTACGGTACCGCAAAACCGGCGATGATTCTCATCCCGGGCCTGGGCAGTGGGCCGTGGAGTTGGTATGGAACGATCGCGCACTTCGAGCCGCAATACACGATCTATGCGCTGACGCTTCCCGGTTTTGATGGACGGCCGGCAACGACGAAGACGCCGCTTTTTGCGACGTTCGAAAGCGACTTCAACGCATTGCTCGATCAGCGCAAGATCGAGCGGCCGATCGTGATGGGACACAGCCTCGGCGGGACGCTTGCGATCATGCTGGGCGAACAGATACCCAATCGCCTCAAGGCCATCATCGCGGTTGACGGCTTGCCCATCTATCCGCCGGTCGCGAGCGCGACACCCGACGAGCGGAAAGCCGCTGCGGCGCAAGCCGCTGCGCCGATCGCCTCTTCCGACGCGGCGACCGCGCTCGCGTACGAAAAACGTTTCATGAGCACGTTCGGCACGATCGATCCCGCGCTCGTGGATCCAACCGCCACGCTCGAAGCCAAGAGCGACCCGAAAGCGGTCGCCGCATGGTTCCAAGAAGATATCGCCACCGATCTGCGCCCCGATCTCTCGAAAATCGCGATCCCGTTGCTTGAGATCATGCCATACTACGGCCCCGACCACACGCATCCGCCGCTGCAGTACACTCAAGCTCAGACGCTCGCGTTCTATCAGTCGCTTCTCGCCGGCGCGCCGCACGCGGACGTCGTGGCAATCCCTGACGCGAGGCACTTCGCGATGCTCGACCAGCCGGCAGCGTTCT
>JAABUQ010008453.1_pt1 | contig 14427 bp, 12 predicted proteins | sample 5560001 | NCBI WGS metagenome assembly JAABUQ01 (sample SAMN10711888, study PRJNA513371) | rock metagenome | isolation source: Antarctica rocks | place: Antarctica: Victoria Land, Finger Mt nord | collected 2015-12-18
GGCCAAGCGATTCCCTTGCTCTGCGCCGGTCCACGCCTCAACGACCCATAAGCAACCGGTCGGAAATATGGGGAGGGAAAACCCCGTGAACGGTTACGATCGACTGCATCCGGCCGGTCGCCGGGTCGATCGCCCACCAGCCCTGCGTGGCGTTCGAGAGGCTGAAAGTGGCGGCCGGGTCGGAGGCCGTCACCAGATACTGGTAGGTGGCGGCCGTGGTGGCGTATGTCACCGGGTCGGAGGTGATCGTCGGGGGGGGGGTGTTGTCGGGCGGCGCGGCGGAGACGACCACCGGGCAGGTTTGCATGTCGCGGCCCCCCGGGCCGTCCACCACGACCGTCAGGTCGTAAGTGCCCGCCGTGGCGGGGACCCACCGGAGGAGGTTCGGGTGTGCCGGGTCGGCCGAGAATGAGGGCCAAATCCCGGGGTACGGCCGGCCGGTGGACTCGTCGATGACCTGGTCGAGCCGGTATCGGAGCGGGTCGCCATACCCGTCGTCGGCGAGGACCGCGTAGATGTAGGGGACGTTGACCGTCGCCGGTGAGGGCGCGGTCGAGGTGATCACGGGCGGGGTGCCGGTCCCCCGGATCGTCAGCGTGTACGGCTGGATGGCCGACCCGCCGTAGGGGTCGCTGACCTCGACCTGGATCGGGTAGGATCCCACCTGACCCTGCCCGGGCAGCCACCGGAGGGTCCCCGTAGCGGGATTGATCGAGAGGCCGGCCGGGGCCTGGACGAGGCTCCAGGTCAGCGCGTCGTGGTCGGGGTCCGTCGCCGTCGGGTCGTAGGCGTAGACCTCGTCGGCGACCCCGTTGGTGATCGGGCGGGAGGTGATCGTCGGGGCCGAGTTCGCCAGAGAGGCGGTGACGGTGACGGTGAACGTCTGGGGGATCGACCCCATGCGGCCGTCGTCGACGTGGATCGCGAGCGGGTGCGCGCCGACTTGGTCGGACGTCGGGGTCCACTTCATCAGCCCGGAGGCCGGGTCGAGCGACAGGCCGGCCAGCGGCGTGTCGAGCACGTAGGTCAGGTGGTCGCCGTCGGGGTCGGTCGCCACGACCTGGTAGACGTAGGTCAGGCCCGTTGCGATCGAGTCGCGGGGCGTCGAGGTGATCGTCGGGGGCCCGTCCTTCTGGGGGGCGATGGCCGTCAGGGTGATCGACTGGGAAGCGGTACCGCCTCGGCCGTCGCTGACGACGATCGTCACGGTCGCAGGGCCCGCCGACTGGGGCGTCCACTCGAGCACGTTGGGCCGGGTCGGGTCGAAGAGCATCCCCGCGGGCGCCGGGGTCCACGGGGAAAGGGCGTAGGTCAGCGGGTCGTTTTCGGCGTCCTGCGCCAGGACGCGATACTCGTAGGTGTAGCCCACCTCGGGCTGGCCGGTCGGGGCGGAGGTGATGATCGGCGGCGTGTCGGCCGCGGCGACGGTGATCGTGTACGGCTGGAGGTCGACCCCGCCGCGGCCGTCCCGGACGCGGGCGATGACGCCCTGCGCGCCGACCTCGTCGGCCGTCGGGACCCAGTAGATCCGGCCGTCGGGGCTGATGAGCATGCCCGCCGGGTGGACGGGCAGGTCGAAGGCGAGCGGGTCGTTGTCCAGGTTGGTCGCCGCGGCCTGGTAGGCATAGAGCTGGCCGACGGCGGCGGCCCTCACCGGGTCCGAGGTGAACGTCGGGGGGTGATTCGCGGGGTCGCCGACCTGGAGGTCGAACTGTTGGGTGTCGGAGAGCCCCTGATTGTCGGCGACCTGGATGGTGACGAGGAAGCGCTGGCCGTAGTCGCCCGGTCGCGGCGCCCAGGTCACCTCGCCGGTCATGGGGTCGATCGTCATCCGGTCCGTCGGGCTGATGTTCGGGCCGCTCGGCAGCGAATACGTCAGCACGTCGCCGGCGGCGGCCGAGACGGTCGGCTGATAGTCGAAAGGATCGCCGGGACCGATCGACTTGGGGGGGGTCGAGGTGAACTTCGGCGGGGTGGCGCCGGCCGAGTCGGAGACGGTCAGGGTGTAGGTCTGCGTGTCGGTGGCGCCGTTGGCGTCGAACGCCTCGACGGTCACCCGGTACGAGCCGACCTGGTCGCGGCCCGGTTGCCAGTAGACCAGGCCGGTCTGGGGGTTGATCGACATCCCGAGCGGGCCCTCCTGGAGGGCGTAGGAGATGGCGCCGCCATCGCTGTCGACGGCCTTGACCTGGTAGGTGTAGGGGGACTCGGGGACGAACTAGAGGTCGGTCTGGACTTGCAAGGCGGCGGCCCCGGTCTGCCGCTCGGCGTAGAAGATGTCGATCGGATAGGTCTGGCCGATCACCAGCCCCAAGCCCAGTTGGTCGACGAGGGCCGTGCCGCCGGCCTCGCCGTGCATGCCGCCGTTGTCCAGCACGAGCTGGTTGTCGATGAAGACCCACGAATCGTCGTCGCTAGCCAGCGAGATCTGCTCGCCGCCGTGGTAGGTGAAGCTGCCGTGGAACTCGACCATGAAGTTGAAGTTATGTTCGGGGAAATTTGGATTGTCGTTGCCGAAGAGCTTTCCGTCGACCGGGAAGAAGGCGGTGCTGCTGAAATCGTACTGATTCGGCTTGGAGGCGTCCTTGGTCAGGACCAGCGGGAACAGCTCGGTCTGGTTGACGCCCGGGGCGTCGTGGTACCAGTCGTAGAACGACTGGTACCCGTGGATGATGGCAGTGTCGCCGTACAGCTTGCCGCTGTAGGTGGGGGTCCGGCCGCGGACCAAGCCGACGTCGTTGGTGGGGTTGCTCTCGATGACCGAGCCGCCCGCGTTGATCGTGGCGAAGAGATAGTACGTCCCCCCGGCCACGGGGAGGTGCAGGGTCGGGCTGGTGCCGTCGTGGTTGCCGACGGCCTTGTCGGCGGCGGCGGTGATGGCCTCGGTCCCCAGCAGGTAATCGGCCCCGCCGCCCGGGGTCGGGCTGGTCGAGGCGTAGTAGGCGATGGTGAAATCGGCCGGGGGGACCTCTCCGGTCACGGCGTAATCGCGCTTGATCGAGAACGGCGCGCCCGGCGTCAGCACCGTCGGCCCGGAGACGCCGGCCCAGTTGAGGTCGACCGGCGGCACGGCGACGACCCGGATCGCGTCGGCGACGACCGGGCCGTTGGCCCTGTCGGTGAGGACCACGTCGAGGGTCCCGCTGGCGACGTGGACCGTCGCCAGCGTCTGGAACGGCGCGCCGGTCGTCCCGGGACCGCCGCCGAAGGGCGGCCCGAGCGGCTTCCGTGTCTGGTCGACGGTGACGGACCGGAGCGGGGTCGAGCCGTCCTCCAGGGTATACATGGCGTCGGTCGCCTGGCCGGCGGCGGTGGTCCAGGTGACGGCCACCTGGTAATCGCCCGGGGCCAGGCCGGTGAGCTGCCAGGTGGCGGTGTTCGCCCCGGTCCCGCCGGTGCCCGGGCCGGGGCCGCCCCCGGTCGTTTGCACCTGGCCGCCGTAGCCCCCCGTGCCGCCGGCGGTCCAGCCCGTGCCGGTGGTCGAGAAGCCGGAACCCGAGTCGTCGACGACTGTTGGCGGGAACACGGGCGGGCCGGAGACCGTGAGCGGCTGCGTGGCGGAGATGATGTTGTTCGTCTCGTCCGACTCGTGGATCGCCCCCGCGGCGTCGATCACGGCGAAGAGGTGGTACGCCCCCCCGATGATGGGGAGGGTCAGGGCCGGGCTGGTCCCGGCGTGGGTCCCGGCGGCCAAGGCCGAGGGGGCGAGGGCCTCCGTCCCGAGGAGGAGGTCCCCGCCCTGCCCGAGCGCGGCGTTGGGCGAGGCGTAATAGGCGATCGTCACGCCCGTCGCCAGGTCCTCCCCGGCGACGGTGTAGGACCGCTGGAGGGTGACCGCCGAGCCCGCCGCGCCGGAGGTCGGCCCGGTCAGGGACGACCAGCCCAGGTCGGCGGCGAGGACGACCCGGATGGCGTCGGCGGCGACCGGGCCATTGGCGGCGTCGGTCAGGACCACGGCGAGCGTCCCGGACGCGACGTGGACGATGGCCAGATTCTGGAACGGGACCCGCTCGTAGGTCGCGCCCGAGGGGACCGCCGTCTGGTCGACGGTGGCGGTCGCCAATGTGTTCGCGCCGTCGGTGATCGCGTAGGTCGCGTTGGTGGCGAGGGTCGCCTCGGCGTGCCAGGTGCCCTGCACGAGGTAGTCGCCCGGGGCCAGGCCGGTGAGCTGCCAGGTGGCGGTGTTCGCCCCGGTGTGGCCGGTCCCGCCGCCCGTGGAGGTGAGCTGCGAGCCGTCATGACCGCCGCTGAAGTTCAGCGCCCAGCCCATGCCCTTCGACGTGAACGACAGGAATGGGTCCTGGGGATCCCCCTCCACGTGCTTCTGGCCCGTGTCGGCGATCGCGGGCAGCGTCAATCCGGGGCTGCCGGCGGCGATCTGGAGGAGGCCGAGCCGCGGGTTGACGAGCCCGGGATAAATTCCCGTGCCGAAATTCTGCTGGACGTCCGGGAAGGTCATCGGCACGTCGCGGACGGTGGCCTCGCTGACGATCGTCGCCTGGCCGTTGGCCCACGCGGGGAACTGGTACGTCGTCTTCGGCGTGCTGATGATGTGGATGTTCGCCTGGTCGTTGGGGTGGACCATGACGTCGTAGACCTGGGTGTCGTAACCCCCGTGCTGGTCGTCGACGCGGATCGCGACCCGGCCCAGGCCCAGTTCCTGGACCGTCGGCGTCCAGGCGACCTTGCCTGCCGCGTCGTAGATCAGACCGGCGGGGCCGGCGGCCAGCGAGAAGCGGAGCGGGTCACCATCGGGGTTGGCGACGGCCGATGGGTAGGCGTAAGGGACGCCGACGTAGGCGTCGACGACCGGCACCGAGGTGTAGTGCGGCGGCCGGTAGGTCGGGCTGCCGTCGACCGTGACGATGAATTTCTCCTCGGTCGTCCCTCCCCGGCCGTCGGAGACCCGGACCTGGATCTGATGCGTCCCGACGTCCGCTGCCGTCGGGGCCCAGGTCAACCGGCCCGGGACCCGAAGGTCGAACTGCATGGCGGCCGGGCCGCTCCCCAGCGTGTAGGCAAGCGGGTCGAGGTCGGGGTCGGTCGCGCCAACGTCGTAGGTGTACGGCGTGACCGCATGGACATCTGTGACCGGTGTGGTCGGGATTACCGGGGGCCGGTCGTGCCCGAAATCGTAGCCCGTGCCGGCGACGCCCGAGCCGACCCGGATGCCCGTGATCAGGCCGGCCCCGGCGACGCCGCCGAGGGAACCCGCGGTGTCCTTGCCGGGGAGGGACCCGGCCGGGGGCGTCTCGGCCACGGAGTACGTGCCTGGGTCGAGCTGGCCGAAAGCGTACGACCCGTCGCGGCCCGTGGTGGTCGTCTTCGTGACGTTGCGGCCGGCCGTGGTGCCCGACAGGGTGACGGTCGCGCCCGCGAGGCCCGGCTCCGCCGCCTGCTTGGTCCCGTCGTTGTTAGCGTCGTCGTAGACGGATCCCGAGACGGTCGCCAGCCGTGGCGCCTGGAAGAAGGAGATCGTCCCGATGGTCAGGAACGCGGCATCCGGCCCGCTCAGGCCGTTGATCGCCCCCAATTGGGGCGTGACGTCCGGGGGCAGGCCGCCGGGCCGGCCGACGAACAAGGCCGAGGGTGTTTCGCCATAGCCGAAGAAGTCGGAGAAGACCAGGTCACCGGTGTGGAACGCTACCTGCGTGATGGGCGTGCCGAAGTACGCGGGGTTGAGGTAGGTAACGTCCCCGCCGATCCCGACGCTGGCCGTGTCTTTCACCGAACTGATGCCCTGGCCGTTGGCCGGATTGACGACGGGATTCCCCGACGCGTCTAGGAGGACATTGAAAACGCCGAAGCCGCCGGGCGAGGATGCATCCGGCTTGGCCGACAGGATGAGGGTGCCGTCGTTGAAGCCCGTCCCCCGCGAGATGTTAGCATCGACCGTGGGGCTACCGTACACCTCCAGGAAGCTGTCCGACGATTGGTGTGCCGCGGTCTGAACGAACGCAAGCTGCGAGCCCTGTCCCCCGGGAGGTGGGGGAGTTGTGAGCGTGCCACTGATCACCAGGGTGACGCTGGCCACCACGGTGATCTGATAGTCCCGATTCAAGCCCGGCGAGAACGCCGCCGAGCCATTCACATCGTTGAGGCCGGCCACTTGCAACTGGAAGTCGACTTGGAAGGTGTTGCCGGCCGCCCACGAGTTCGGGGTGAAGGCGGGCGACCCGGGCGTGGGCAGGACCAACGCTTGCCCCAGGCCGGTGTCCATCGAAATGAGGTTCAACGCGGGCAAGGGGCCGTTGCCGTCGGGGTCGAAGGCGAACCCCGCCAGGAGCTGCCGTCGCTCGAGCGTCTGGAACCCCGGGGAGAATGGGCGGCAAGTCCGGCGGCGGGCGGGGGGGCGGCGCATGGTGTGATCCCTACGCGTGATGGCGGCCCGCCCCCCGGGGGGCGGCCGTTCACGGACCTTTTCGGGCGGCCGGACCGATTGAACGCGGCGATCCCGGCCGCGGGCGGACCTCATCGGTCGTGCGGGACGTACAACGTCCTCGCGAAGGCAAGAACATAGGAGAACAGATCTCCCGCCGGCAAGGGTCGACCGAACGAAATTCATCGGATTGCGAAAATAATGTTTCGTGCTTCGCACCACGCTCGCCCGGTCGGCCATCCTCGGAAGAGACGTAAGACGCCGTCATCTTTCAAGTTCGATTTGCCGCTTGGATTTCCAGACATCCCGATCACGGCAAATGGGGGGCGGGAGATCCGACCTTGACCGGCCGCACCGGTGTTCGAGGCCGCCGGGCTTGTGGAGGCAGGCGGCCCCGGCGGCGGCGGCGGCCGGGGCGCGGCCATCACCGAGCTCGTCCCCCGGGTCCCGGGCGACGATCGGGATATCCGGTGGCGCGGCCCGGGGCGGTCCGGTCCCCCGGGCCGATTCGGGGCGTGGCGGTCGTGAGGGTTGTGGAGTTCCCGGCAATGCCAATTACCTTGCGCCGGGGGGGATCACCTCCGGCGGCGGCCCGTCGTTGCTCAGCAGCTCGGCGAGCTGGCCGCCGAGGTCCTGGCGGTTGTCGTCGTAGATGGCCACCGTGTCGAGCCGCGCATGCCGGGTGAACCGGCGGACCCGGCGCACGTCCCCGCCGGTCATGTCCAGGAGCCGGGTCGTCGCCGCGTGGCGGAGGCCGTGCGGTCGCGCCGGGGTGGCCAGGCCCGCGAGCCTCCCCAGCCGGCGGACCGCCCGCCAGACCGACGCATGGGTGAGCCGCCCGGCCTGGCCCCCGGCCCCCGGGTCGGTCCGGGTCATCAGCGGGCCCCGCTCCGACCCCCTCGCGCGGATCCAGTGGGCCAGCGCGGCAGCCGTCGGCGGCCCGATCGTGAGCCACGCTCGTTCCTGCTTCCCCTTGCCGACGACGGCGAGCCGGCGGTTTTCGAGGTCGACGTCGGCGACGTCGAGGCGGAGTAGCTCGATCGTCCGCAAGCCCCGGTCGTACAGGCATCGGACGATGGCCAGGTCGCGGAGGCCCATCGGCGATCCGCCCGCCGCCTCGCGTTCCGCCGCCGCCAGGATCGCCCGCCAGCCTTCGAGCCCGGGGCCGGCGGTGTCGCGGTAGGCTTCGGAGCGGAGCAGCTCGACGTCGAGCGACCAGTCCACCAGGCCGAGCCGCCGGGCGACCCGGACGGCGCGGCGGAGGGTCGAGAGCCGGCGGTTGATCGTGTTGGGGGCCAGCTTCCGCCCGAGCTGGTCGGCCTTGAACCCCAGCGCCACGGCGTTGGCCCGGCCCGGCGTGCCGGCGACGACCAGGCCGAGGGCCGCGCCGGGCTCGGCCAGCCCGAGGAACCTCGCCAGCGCCGCGACGTCCTTGACCCGAGCCCGGCGCGTGGCGTCGGACACGGCGTCGGCGAGCAAGGCCCCATAGAGGTCGACGCCGGCGAGCTGGGCCGGGAGGGCGGGCGAGCCGGCGGGGCGGAACGCGATGATCTCACTCATCGGGGCTCCAAGGTGGATGAGAGTCGCCCCGGTCGGGGCGGCCCGGCAAGGTTCGCTCATGTCCCGATTAGTAGATTTTTAATCACTTACCGGTGAATGATTTACGTTGGTTACTGGTCAAGAAATGTGCTTTCGGCCCCTTTACAGAGGGATCACTTTCGACTTCGGCCGCCTCACCCGCAAGGCATATAACAAGGAAATAACACATGATCGTACTTACTTGGATCGCCCGCGTTCTCGTCGGGCTGCTTTCGCGCCCCCCGTCGGTCCGTCGCCTCGGCGCCTCGTTCCGCCTCCGGACGGCGCGACTGGAGTTGTCGCTCGACGCGCGGTGCGAGGTCGGCCCGGACCGGGGCGGAACGCGATGATCTCACCCGTCGGGCGACCCTTCGGGGAAGAGCCGGGGGCCGGCCTCGCGCTCCACCTGTTCGAGCACTTCGCGGAGGGCCGCGGCGATCGCGACGGGGTCGAGACCGCCGGCCTGGTCGACGGTCACCCTCGGGCCGGCGGCCGTCGACCAGCTCCGGGCGTCCCGCCGCGCGGCGGAGGCCCCCCCGCCCTTCCTCGGCGTCCGCGTCCGCTCCTTGATGTCGTCGCGCTTGAGCCGGCCCTGGGCCGCCTCGCGGGCCAGCTCGGCTTGCTCGCCGGGGTCGGTCACCTTGGACAGCTCGTAGGCCGTGTTCGGGGCGATCGCGCCGGACTCGACCTCGGCCTGGATCGGCCCGGGCAGGTTGAGCAGGCCCAGCGCCCGGGCGATGGAGGCATGGCCGATCTGGAGCCGGTCGGCGAGCTGGCGCTGGGAAAGCCCCCGCGCCGCCAGCAACCTCTGGTAGGCCCGGGCTTGCTCGATGGGGCGGAGGTCCTGGCGGAGGGCGTTTTCCACGAGCTGATCCTCCAGGATGTCCTCGGCCGTCGCCTCGCCCGTCGCGACGACGCAGGCGATCGATTCGAGCCCGGCCCGGATGGCGGCTCGATACCGCCGCTCGCCGACGACGACCACGTACCGATCGGCCGACTCGACCCACCGGACCCGGATCGGCTGGAGCTGGCCCCGGTCCTTGAGGCTGGCCGCGAGCAGCTCCAGGGCCTCGGGGTCGAACTCGGTCCGGGGCTGGTCGGGGTCGGGGATGATCCGGTCGAGCCGGATCAATCTGGCCGCTTCGAGCCGCCGCCGCCCGTCCGCCTGGCGCTGCAGCGGGGTCGGCGGGTGATTCCCCGGGGATGCCACGTGGCCGGAGGAACCCACCGGCGCCGGCCGGTCGTCCGTCGAGGCCGCGACGTGGGCCCTCATCTTCTCGTTGAACTTGGCCATCAGGGGTTCCCCCTCGGGCGGTCGGGGATGCGCCCGTCGAGCCGGGCGAGGAATTCCTCGGCCAGGGCCGCCGTCGCCTTGGCGGCGGCCGACTTCGGCTTGTGCCAGGCGATCGGCCGCCGGAACGTGACGGCTTCCTTGTAATCTTTGATGTGAGGGATGACGCGGGTGAAGACGTCGGCGCCGTGCAAGTCGCGGAGGTACCCTTCGTAAGTGACGTGGACCGACAGCGCCTTGTTGAACATCGAGACGAGGTAGCCGACCAGGGCCAACCCGTCGTTGGCCTCCGACCGCACGCGGTCGAAGGTCCGGCGGATCGACTTCATCCCCTGGGCCCCGTAATCCTCGGGCTGGACCGGGATGACGACGCCATCGGCGGCGACCAGCGCCGACCACGCCCACATCTGGGTATGGGGCGGGCAGTCGATCAGCACCAGGTCGAACCCCTCCCCCGCCTCGGCTAGCGCGTCGCGGAGGGCGAACTGGGCCATGCCGGAGAGCCACGGCTCGGGGTGGTTGTGCCGCTCGGCCGCCTCGGAGCCGGCCAAGAGCGCCAGGTTGGCGAACGCCGTCGGCCGGACCAGCTCGGCGGGGGAGGGGCCCCCGGCCTCGTCGAGGATCGAGGCGATCGTCTCGCGCGGATCCAGCTCCTCGGCGACGTCGGGCCCGAGCAACCCCTGGGTGAGGGAGGCTTGCGGGTCGGCGTCGACCAGCAGGACCCGGAGGCCGCGCCGGGCCAGCGTCCCGCCCAGGTGCATCACGGTCGAGGTCTTGCCGACCCCGCCCTTGCGGTTCATGAACGCCACGGTTCGCGGCACGGTCGGGGCCTCCGTCGGGTCGAGTGGTCCACCGTGAACCAACCCCCGGCCGGGTCAATCATCGGCGCGGGGGCCGGTCCACCGTGAACCAAGGGGGCGGGGCAGGTCTGGTTCACGGTGGACCGAATCTTGGTCCACCGTGAACCGACGACGGGAGGCGGCCCCGGTTCGCCGTGAACCGGGGCTGTCGCAGCGGCGGGAATTCACGCCTTGCCGCCGTCCAAGTCGAACACGCGATCTCCCCGGTACGTCGCGATGATGCCCGTCCCCGGCTCGTAGTGGCCCGGGCTGTCGGCGAGGACATAGAAGGTCGCCCCCAGCTTCACCGCCCGGGACACGAAGGCCCCATCCGGCTCGGGGCCGATCCGCCGCCCCTCGGGCGCGAGCATCCCGTGCAGGGCCTCGATCCGCTCGGCCAGCGCCAGCTCCGCCGAGTCGAAGTCGGCGGCGGCCTGGCGCTTCAGCTCCAGCCAGCTCCGCCGCTCGGTCACCTCGAAGGTGTCGGGCCTCGACGGCTCGGCGAGGGGCGGATAGGCCAGCTCGATCTCCCAGGCCGCGGCGCAAGTCTCCTCGTAACGGCGGATCGCCCCGACCAGCAGCGCCCGGGCCAGGGCCAGTCGCCGCCCCGGGGTGGCCGGGTCCGCCGGCGCGGGGCGGGGGCGGTCCCGGCGGATCGGCCCGCGTCGCGTCATCAAGTCCACCAGCTCGGCCCAGCTCATGACTCGCCCCCAATCTCGAAGAGGGCCCCGGGGACGTGCCGCCAGGTCCGGCCCGAGATCGCGTAGCAGACGGTGTTGCGGGCGACCCCGTACCGCCCGGCCAGCCGGCCGGTCGACCAGCCTTCCGAGCGGAGCCGGCGCAGCTCGATCACCCTGGCCTCGTCGAGCACCGCCCGGCCATGCTCGGAGCCCCGGACGGTCCGCTCGGCCCGGAGCATGTCCGCCGGCGCGGGGGGCCCGACCGGCTCGTGGGCGGGCCGGCGGATCGGCGGGACCTTGACGATGGCGGCGGGGTCGGCGTAGCGGACGGGGCGGGGCAGGTCGGCGACGATGCCCGAGACCTTGGAGGGGACCATCCCGAACCGGGCGGCCAACGCCCGGCCCGTCGTCCCCTCGGTCCAGAGCCGGCGGATTTCCTCGTCGCGCCTCGCGTCGGCCTTGGCCCGTCGGCTCGCTTCCTTGGCCTTGCCGAGTCGGGCCGACAGCTTGGCCTCGCGCCGCTCCAGGGCGACCCGGCGGGGGTCGCGTGCCTCGCGGACCTCGGCGGCGGTCAATCCGAACCGCTCGCCGATGGTCCCCGCCAGGACGCCCCGGTTCCAGAGGCGGCGGACCTCGGCGAGGGTCGCCGCGTCGATGGGCTTGCTCATGGGGTCGGGCCCCCTCCCGGCGCCGCCGGCGGCGTGCCGTCGGCCCCGAAGTCGATCCCGAAGTCGATCCCGCCGACGGCCCGCCGGAGGTTGTCGCAATCGGCGTGGCGGTAGTGCTTCTGGGTGTCGAGGCTCGCGTGCCGGAGGACGCGCTGGATCATCGCGGGGCCGAGGCCCCAGCTTTCGGCGTGCGTGGCCCACGAGTGCCGCAAGCTCAGCATGGTGAACCCCTCGACCCCGGCGCGGAGCCCGGCCGCTTTGAGCTGGTCGAGGGGCCGGTGTCCGGTCGGGCCGTCCTTCCAGCGGTTCGTCCGGGTCACGTTCGCGAACACCCAGGGGCAATCGGGCACGCCCTTGAATCCGGCCTCGGGTTGGTCCATCCGGTGCGTCAACCAGCCGGCGAGGATCGGGGCCAGCGCCTCGGGGATCGGCACGGGCTGGGCCGAGGCGACCGTCTTCAAGCGGTTGCCGGCGCGGGGGACGACCAGGAGCATCCGCCCCGGGAGGTCCACGTCGTCGACCGTGAGGCCGAGCGCCTCCTGCGCCCGGAGCCCGGTATAGGCCAGGGTGGCGGCCAGCGCCTGGAGCCGGCGGGCTCGCCAGCGGGGCCAGCCCTCGCGGTCGCGGACCTCGGCCGCCAGGAGGTCGAGGACCCGGCGGATGTCTCCGCGAGAGTGGTGCCGCTTCTGGGCAACCCCTCCGACCCGGATCCAGTGCTTGCGGAAGGCGAAGGGGCTGGAACGGAGGTAGCCTTGCGACACCGCGTAATTGCAGGCGATCTTGACCTTCACCAGCAGCGACCGGACCGAATAGGGGCTCAACTCGGGGGGCCGGGTCGCGACCAGCCGGGCGACCAGGGCGGGCGTCAGGCCGGCCGTGGTGGCGTCGGGCCCCAGCAGCTTGGCCAGCTCGCCGAGCATGGTCCGGATGCCGGAGGCGGTCGCCTTGGCGCGCAGGGGCGGGACGTAGAGGCCGAGCAACTCGGCCCGGAAGGTTTCGAAGGGGATCGGGGCCAGCCGGGGGGCTCCCCAGCCGTCGGGGTCCGGTGGTGATGCGTCGGGCATGGTGGGTCCCTCGGGCGGTCGGGTCGGGCCACGGCCGGCGGTTCACGAGGAACCGCCGGCGCGATCGGCGGCGCTCAGACGGCGGAGCGGGCGTTGTGGCGGGCGACCCGGGCCAGCATCCGGAGCCGGGCGGCGCGGGACTCGACGACGGCGACCCGGCGGAATAGCCCGGCCCGCGCGGCGGACCCCTTGGGGGCGTCGGCCCACTCGCGGCGGAGGTGGCGGGCCAGGGCGTCGGCGCGGAAGGCGAGCGCCCCGAGGCGGGCGGCGCGGGAATAGGCCCACATCAACGGGCACCCCCTTCCGCTCCCGCCGCGGCGAGGAACGCGGGGTCGGCCTCGCGGTCGGCGACCCAGTCGGCCCACAGCTCGGAGCGGGCGTCGAACTGGTCGGGCGTCTCGGCGCCCAGGAACCGGCATTCCTCGGCGAGCTGGGCCACCTTCGCCGCCAGCCACAGGGCCAGGCCCGACCCGCGCGAGCCGATCGCGGCGGCCTGCGCCTCGATCCAGCCGGCCATCCCGATCGGGATGGCCCCGCCCACCAGGGCCAGCCGGTCGGCCTCGTCTCGCGGCGTCGGCTCGAAGTCGCCGGCCGGCTCGGCTCCCATCTCGGCGAGGGCGACGGCGAACGCCCCGGCCTCCTCGCGGGCCCAACGGGCTTCCTTGGCGGCCAGCTCGGCGGCCGTCCAGCGGGGGCAGTCGCCGGGGGGAAGGGCCGAAAGATCGGCGGCCCCGTCGCGGACCGTGGCGGGGGGATGCGTTAGGATCGACATCGGGTGAGGGCTCCACGAAAGCCTTTGCCTCCGGGGCCGGTTCGGGATCACTACTCCCGAGCCGGCCCATCTCATTGATCCGGAACCGTTCCGAACCACACTAGAATCATATCGGAAGCATATCGTAAATCAAGTGCCTTCCGTCCGGATTCCTCGAATGCACAAACCGCTGACTATTTTCCTAGGGGTATCGGATCTACCCTTCCCGGCCGATCCTGCTAGAATACCCTGGCGTGCATCGGAATCGTTTCGGATGATCGTCGTGTGGACCGGGGCAAACCTGAGAACCCAATGACAGCCCTCATGGCCAAGAAGCACGACGACGCCGGCGATGCCCAGCCGCGACCGAAGGGCCGCCCGAAGGGCTCGGGGCGTCTAAAGTCACGATACTCAATAGTTCACACCCCTGAATATCGGACTTGGATGGATTCCTTCCTGGAATTCGCGGGGGAGTCGGAGGTTTCGGACGCCTTCCGCGAGGCGATGCGACGTTTCGCGGAGGCGAAAGGATTCCGGCCGCCGCCCAAACGGTAGGAGGGGCAGACCCGTTGATCTACTTCATGCAGCCGACGTGCGGCGGCCCGGTCAAGATTGGCTGCACGAACGACCTCCCGACGCGCCACAAAGCCCTGGAATCCCGCTACGGGCAACAACTGGCGATCCTGGCCACGATGGAAGGCGACCGGGCCGACGAAGCCGAGCCGCACGCCCGGTTCTCGCATCTGCGGCTCGGCAGGACCGAGCAATTCAAGCCCGGCCCCGATTTGATGAACTTTATCGATATGCCTTTATTCGTCAATCAAGGGAGTGTCGAGTTGATGCCCCCGGCCATCGCGGTCAACACGACGTCGATCCCATGCAAGCGAATCTGGAAGGATTGGCTCGAACGCTATGCGGCCCATCGCCGGGTCAAGGCGACGGTGATGATCGACCTGGCCCTTTCGGAGTCGGCCGCCCGGGATGGGTCCGGGCCGCCGCCGCCTCGCCTTTGAATGGAGAAAAGATCATGTCTACCGATCGCGATACGACCAACGGGACCCCCGATCGTCCCGGCCCGGCCCGCGTCGCCGACGACCGGGGCCGGCCCCTGCCGCTGTCCGACGAGCAGCGCCGCGACTGGATCGAGCGGGGCAACCGGGCCCTCGACGCCCTGGCC
>JAABUQ010008454.1_pt1 | contig 14426 bp, 13 predicted proteins | sample 5560001 | NCBI WGS metagenome assembly JAABUQ01 (sample SAMN10711888, study PRJNA513371) | rock metagenome | isolation source: Antarctica rocks | place: Antarctica: Victoria Land, Finger Mt nord | collected 2015-12-18
AAGGCCTGCAACGCCTTCACCAACCCGAGCACCAACAGCTACAAGCGGCTGATCCCCGGGTTCGAGGCGCCGGTGCTGCTGGCCTACTCCGCCCGCAACCGCTCGGCGTCCTGCCGCATCCCCTACACCACCAACCCGAAGGCCAAGCGGGTCGAGGTGCGGTTCCCGGATGCGACGGCGAACCCCTACCTTGCTTATTCCGCGCTGCTGATGGCCGGGCTGGACGGGATCAAGAACAAGATCCACCCCGGCGACCCGATGGACAAGGACCTGTACGACCTGCCGCCGGAGGAGCTGAAGGGCATCCCGACCGTCTGCGGCAGCCTGCGCGAGGCCCTGGGCGCGCTGGAAGCCGACCATGAGTTCCTGCTTGCCGGCGACGTGTTCAGCAAGGAGCAGATCGAAAGCTACATCGAGCTGAAGTGGACGGAAGTGTATCGCTTCGAGCACACCCCGCATCCCGTAGAGTTCGAGATGTATTACTCCGCTTGATTGCGGGAGGCGCCCCCGGCAGCTTCGCCGGGGGCGTCCTCAGATTCGTATTGAGCCTTTACGCGCCGTGGTGGCATCGGCGCCGCAGACATTAGGAAAGTTGGCCGTTATGCAGAAGATGCCGTTGTTCGCCGCCTTCGCCGCGCTGTTCGGCACCGGCGCCTACGCGCAAACGGCCCCCACCGTCCAGGAACAGACCGGCACTCCCGGCAACCCTGCCGCGGCGGCCCCGGCCGACAAGCCCTACGTCGCGCCGAAGAACCTCAGCGAGTGGGCCAGCAGCATCAAGCTCGACTTCCAGGTGGACGGCGGCATCACCGGCAACCCGGACGACCCAAGCAGTCGGCGCAACTTCGACCGCCTGTTCGACGACAACGCCAACCGGCTCGTGCTGAACCAGGCAATGGTGACCTATCACCGCGACGTGGACCCCAAGGCGACCAGCATAGACGTCGGCTTCAAGCTGCAGGCGATCTATGGCTCCGACGCGCGCATCGTCCACGTGCTCGGCGTGCTCGACCAGCTCATCCACGACCGCAACCAGATCGCGGTGACGGAGGCCAGCGTCAGCGTCCGATTCCCTGACCTTTTTGCAGGCGGCATGGACCTGAAGGCCGGGCTGTATCCGACTCCCCTGGGATTCGAGCTGATTGATCCCAAGAGCAATCCGTTTTACTCGCACTCCTACATCTTCAACTACGGCCTGCCGTATGAGCATGTCGGCGCGCTGGCGACCGCGCATGTCTCCGACACGATTGACCTCTACCTCGGCGTAGACAGCGGCACCAACGTCGCCGTCGGATATGGCAGCGGCGACAACAACAACCGGCCCGGCGGCATCGCCGGCATCGGCTGGAACGCGCCTGGCGGCAAGTTCACCGTGCTCGCCCTGACCCACATGGGGCCGGAGAACAGCAAGCGGAACACGCCCTTCGCCAACTCCGCCATGCGCTACTACAACGATGTCGTCGTGACCTGGAAGACGACGGACAAGCTGACGCTGACCACTGAGTTCAACTACGTCCAGGAGGACGGCTTCAACGCCAATGCGTATGGCGCCGCGGGCTATGCGTCCTACGCGCTGTCGGACACGCTGACGCTGAATGGCCGGGCCGAGATCTTCCGCGACAACCAGAACTTCTTCGTTTCCACCCCACGGTCGAGCCTGGACTACGTGAACCTTGAGCGAGGCGTGTTCGGCAGCTTCATCACCTCGCCCCGGGCCGCGACCTATACCGGGCTTACTGCCGGCGTGACCTACAAGCCCTCTGGCATGCCGGCGGCGCTCAGCACCGTGATGTTCCGCCCCGAGGTCCGCTGGGACCGGACGCTGGAGGGCATCCGCGTCTTCAACGATGGGCGCAGCCGTAACCAGGTGACCCTCGCCGCGGACGCGATCGTCGGATTCTAGTTTCTAGGACGGTCAGCGTCCAAGCCTGACGCTGACTGTCCGATTTCTTCAGTTGCGAGCAGATGCTTGCCGTCAGCCCTCGTTTCACCGCGTCTGGACCTGACTGCAAGCTGCTCCAAATGGGACGGCGCTGCCGATGCCGCAGCGCTCCCAGGCCGTCCGGGTTAGCAGGTGGCAGCCGAAGCGTCGCTCTATCCCGCCATCAAGCGGTTCCTGGAGGCCCGGGGCTATGCGGCCAAGGGTGAGGTCCAGGGCTGCGACGTGGTTGCCGTCCGCTTGGATCCCGGGGACGACAGCAAGCCCCTGCTGGTCATCACCGAGTTGAAGCTCGGCTTCACGTTGGACCTCGTGCTTCAAGGCGTGGAGCGCGCCGGTGTCGCGGACCAGGTGTGGCTCGCGGTTCGCGCGACCCGGCGGGGACGCGACCGGGACCGGCGCACGCGAGCATTGTGCGGGATGCTCGGCTTCGGGCTGCTGGCGGTGCAGGCCGGGCGTGCTGAGGCGGAGGTCTTGATCGAGCCTGCATCCTGGCGCCCGCGCGCGAACGGCCGCCGCCGCCGGGCCGTGCTGGCCGAGCACGCAGCCCGGCAGGGCGATCCCTCGCCCGGCGGCACGCGGTCCGTCCCAGTGATGACGGCCTACCGGCAGGAGGCGCTGGCCTGCGCCGCCGCATTGCAGGCGGGTCCGCTGCGCCCCCGCGACTTGGCGCCGCACGCCCCCAGGGCGGCGAGCATCCTGCATCGGGACGTGTATGGCTGGTTCGAGCGGCTGTCCCGCGGAGTGTATGCGCTGGCGCCGGCGGGTGAGGCGGCCCTGGCGCGATGGGGCGCTGGTGCCGGCGGTGTGATCGCCGAGGCGCCCTGACGCCAGCCTGCGACGGTCACGCCCATGGCAGGCTTCCAATTCCGTAGGGCGGAAAAGCGCCAGCGCCTTCCGCCATCCTGCAGCGCTTCCCCGTGGCGGAAGGCGCTGGCGCTTTTCCGCCCTACGTCGTTATGGTCTCGTCCGGTATGTTACGCCCGCGGCAACAACTGCTCCGCCAGCGTCGCCCAGTAGCTGGCGCCAACCGGCAGGATCTCGTCATTGAAGTCGTACTTCGGGTGATGCACCCCGGCATCCCCCGGGCTGCGCCGGGCGCCGAGCATGATGTAGGCGCCCTGCTTCCTGTTCAGCATGAAGCTGAAGTCCTCGCCGCCCATTGTCGGCGACTCCATGTGCAGCACCCGCGCCTCGCCTTGCACCGTGGCGGCGGCGCGGCGGGCGAGGGCCATTGCAGCCGGGTCGTTCACCGTCGCCGGATAGGTACGGCGGAACACGACGTCAGCCTTCGCGCCGAAACCCTCGGCAATGTTGGCGGCCAGGCGGTGTACCCCGGCCTCCAGCAGGTCGCCAACCTCGGGCGAGAACCAGCGGGCGGTGCCCAGCATCCGCACCGATTCGGGGATGACGTTGTAGATGTGGCCGCCCTGGATGCTGCCGATGGTGACGACGCCGGCCTCGGTCGGCTTCATGCCGCGGGCGACGATGCTCTGCAGCGCCTGGACGATGGCGGCGCTGACCACCACGGGGTCCACGCCCAGATGCGGCTGCGCGCCATGGGCGCCGCGTCCGGTGACGGTGATCTCGATGTCGGCGACGGCGGCCATCACCGGGCCGTCCCGCCAGTAGAACTCGCCCTCCGGCAGCACGGGCCAGTTGTGCATCCCATAGACCTGGTCCATCGGGAACTGCTCGAACATCCCCTCATCCACCATCATCTTGCCACCGCCCTTGTTCTCCTCGGCGGGTTGGAAGATCACGTGGACGGTGCCGTCGAAGTTGCGGGTCTCAGCCAGATACTTGGCCGCGCCCAGCAGCATCGTCGTGTGCCCGTCATGGCCGCAGGCGTGCATGACGCCGGGGGTCTGGCTGGCGTAGGGGACGCCGGTTTCCTCGGTGATCGGCAGTGCGTCCATGTCGGCGCGCAGGCCGATGGAGCCGCCGGGGCCGCGCCCGCGGATCACGCCGACGACGCCGGTGCCGGCCAGCCCGGCATGCACCTCATCCACGCCGAACGAGCGCAGGTGGTCCTGCACGACCTGGGAGGTGCGGTGCTCCTGCAACGCAAGCTCGGGATGCTGGTGTAGGTCACGGCGCCAGGCCGTCATCTCGGGGTGGAAGTCGGCGATGCGGTTTAGGATGGGCATGGTGCGGTCCTGAATGTCAGCGCCAGCCCGGCGGCTAGCGCGATCGGCTCTATGCCCAAGATGCGCCGCATGTCGGCAATGTCAAAAGCCTTGTCCTCACCGAGACGGCGGATTTCGTCGACGCCGATGCGGGGCAGGCCGGGCAGCCGGGTCAGCGGGGCCAGGGCGCGCAGCAGGGCGGCGGGCAGCGGCATGATCCGTGGGGGACGCAGCCCGGCAGCGTGGGCGACGGCGCATACAAAGTCGGCATAGGGCAGGGCGTCCGGCCCGGCGATCACCAGGGCGTCCGGTCCGTCCCATGCCCTCGCCATCGCGGCGCGCAGGCTGCGCGTCACGTCCGATTGGTGGATGGGCTGCACCAGGGCGCGTCCGCCGCCGGGCAAGGGCACTACGGGCAGGCGCCGCAGCAGGGCGGCCAGGCGCTGCACGTTGTCCTCACCGGCGGCGCCGTAGATCATGGTGGGGTGCAGGATGACGCCGGGGCGGCCGGAGGCGCGCAGGGCGGCCTCCCCGGCCTGCACGCCCAGGCCGTGCGCGTCCGGCCAGCGGGTGAAGCGGCGGGTGCTGCCGAGGAATACGAAGCGCTCGGCGCGGGGGGCCGCGGCCAGGATGGCGGGGATGTGCCGGGCGTGGGCGCAGGAGACGACCAGGCGGGCGTCGTGCAGGGCAGAGGGGAGGCTGCTGTCTGTCAGGTCTGCCACGCGCGGGGCGCCGGGCAGGCTGGTGGCGGTCCAGCGCTCCGGATTGCGGACAACGGGAATGTAGCCCAGCCTATCGGCCAGCAGCGACCGGCACAGTGCCGTGCCGGACCGGCCCGAGGCGCCGATGATATGGGGGGTCAGCATAGGGCCGGTTCTCTACTCTGAACCCCGGGCCGCTGCACATAGCGGCAGGTGCACGCCAATTCCCTCTCCCCTCGGGAGAGGGTTAGGGTGAGGGGGTCTTCACGCGCAAAACTTGCCCGGTCCAGGGCTGCAACGCGGCTGCACCGGCGGTCTACGATCCCCAGCCAAGACCCCCTCACCCCGACCCTCTCCCGGAGGGAGAGGGAGCAGGAACGCAGATTCCTGAATGTGGTATCCTAATACCACACCCAAAATCCCTTGACCTTTCCGAAGCTTTCCCCGATACCCCCGCAACTTCCCTGGGATCAGCACAATGCAGAAGACCACCGTTTCCCTCAAGCCGGCTGAGGTCAACAAGGCTTGGACCGTGATTGACGCCGACGGGCTGGTGCTCGGCCGCCTGGCCTCCATCATCGCCCAGCGCCTGCGCGGCAAGCACAAGCCGCAGTACACCCCGCACGTGGATTGCGGCGACAACATCATCGTCCTGAACGCCGAGAAGGTGCGCGTCACCGGCAACAAGGCGGACCAGTCGGTGTTCTACTACCACACCGGCTACCCCGGCGGCATCAAGGGCCGCACCGTCCGCAGCCGCCTGGAAGGCGCCCACCCCGAGCGCGTCATCGAGAAGGCGGTCGAGCGGATGATCACCCGCGGCCCGCTGCAGCGCAAGCAGATGAAGCACCTGCATATCTATGCCGGTCCGACCCATCCCCATGACGGCCAGCAGCCGCAGCCGCTGGACGTCGCCGCCATGAACCCGAAGAACAAGAGGGTCTAGCCCAACATGTCCGAAACCCTCGACGACCTGCCCCCCTCCGCCCCGGCCGAGCAGACCCGTACCCTCGCCGACCTCAAGGACCTCGCCGTCGCCTCCGCACTGGTGACGAGCGACAAGCCGGTCCGTGAGGCCAAGCGCGACGCGCAGGGCCGCAGCTACGCCACCGGCCGCCGCAAGAACGCCATCGCCCGCGTGTGGATTAAGCCCGGCAAGGGGGAGATCATGGTCAACGGCAAGCGCGTCACCCAGTATTTCGCCCGCCCGGTGCTGCGGATGCTGCTGACCCAGCCCTTTCTGGTCACCGACCGCTACAACCAGTTCGACGTCATGTGCACCTGCAACGGCGGCGGCCTGTCCGGCCAGGCCGGCGCGGTCCGCCACGGCATCAGCCGGGCGCTGACCTACTACGAGCCGGAGCTGCGCGGCGTGCTGAAGCTGGCTGGCTTCCTGACCCGCGACAGCCGCGTGGTGGAGCGCAAGAAGTATGGCCGCGCCAAGGCCCGACGCTCGTTCCAGTTCAGCAAGCGGTAAACCGTCACACCCATTCCATGCTTATCAGGGGGGCGGTCCGCAGGGATCGCCCCCTTTTTGCTGTCCACAGGAGGACCGCCATGCCTGACATGACCGTGTTCATTGACGGGGAAGCCGGCACCACCGGCCTCGGCATCCGCGAGCGCCTGGCCGACGTGCCCGGCGTCGCGCTCCGCAGCATAGACCCGCAGCACCGCAAGGACGCCACGGCCCGGCGCGACATGATGGCCGCCGTGGACCTGGTCGTGCTGTGCCTGCCCGACGCCGCCGCGAAGGAGAGCGTGGCGATGGCGGCCACCCTCGGCTCCGACGCGCCGAAGCTGCTGGACGCCAGCACCGCCCACCGCTGCGACTCCGCCTGGGCCTATGGCTTTCCGGAGCTGGCGCCGGACCAGCCCGGCCGCATCGCCGCGGCGCAGAACGTCGCCAACCCCGGCTGCTATCCCACGGGGGCCATCGCCCTACTACGCCCGCTGGTGGACGCCGGACTGCTGGACCCCGCGCATCCCGTGTCGGTCAACGCGGTCAGCGGCTATTCTGGCGGCGGCAAGTCCATGATCGAGGCGCACGAGGCCACCGGCGGCCCGGCGTTCGAGCTGTATGCTCTGGGGCTGGAGCACAAGCATGTGCCGGAGCTGCAGCAGTACTCCCGCCTGACCCGGCGGCCGATCTTCGTTCCCTCGGTGATCCATACCAAGCAGGGCATGGTGGTGTCGGTGCCGCTGCACCTGGACATGCTGCCGGGCCGTGCGCGGCTGTCGGACCTGCATGAGGCGCTGGCCGACCGCTATGCCGGCAGCGCCCTCGTGCGCGTCGTGCCGGCGACCGGGACGGGCGCGCTGGAAGCGACGGCGTTGAACGACACGGACGACATGGAATTGCGGGTGTTCGGCAACGAGGCCGCCGGGCACGCCCTGCTGGTCGCGCGCCTCGACAACCTGGGTAAGGGCGCATCCGGCGCCGCGGTGCAGAACATCCGCCTGATGCTGGACCTCGACCAGCCTGTGGCGCGGGAGCTGGCCCATGCCGGGTAACGGACCCGTCTGGGAGCTGGACGGCGTAGCTCCCGACGTCGCGCCGGATGCCTGGATCGCGCCGAATGCGGCGGTGATCGGCAACGTGGCGCTCGGCGCGCGCAGCAGCATCTGGTTCGGCTGCGTGCTTCGCGGCGACACCAACCGTATCACGGTCGGCGCCGGGAGCAACGTGCAGGATGGCACCATCGTGCACGTGAATCCCGCGGTCGAGCACGCCTGCACCATCGGCGCGGACGTTACCATCGGCCATGCCGCTATCGTCCATGCCTGCACGCTGCATGACCGGGCCTTCGTCGGTATGGGGGCGACCGTGCTGGACGGCGCCGTCATCGAGGCGGACGGGATGCTGGCCGCCGGCGCCGTGCTGGCGCCGGGCAAGCGGATCGGCGCGGGGGAGCTGTGGGCCGGCGTGCCCGCCCGCAAGCTGCGCGACATGCCGGCCGACGAACGGGAGCGGAATGCTCACATCGCTTTGCACTACCAGGACCGCGCCGCCCGCTTCCGGACGGGGCTTCGAGGCACCAGATAGGGATCAGTTCTTAAAAGAGGTCCCTTCGTGCTCCGCACACTCCTGCTCGCCGCTGTCTGCATCCTTCCTGCCGCGTGCGGGAACGTCCAGCCCTTCGTGCCTGACACCGCCCGGCTGACGACCGGGCAGCTTGGCTTGGGCTTCGACCCGGACGTGGCGGCGGTCAACCAGGCGCAGTGGGCGTTCGCGGACGCCGGGCGCACCTATGGCCGGCCGGTCGAGGCGGCGCGGGCGGCGGCGTCCATGGATTACATCGCCGGTGAAATCTACACCTCCCCACGCTGGTCCAACGTCTCGGCCTTGACCAAGGAGCAGTTGCTTCAGGGAAGGCAGGAAGTACGCACCGCGCTGGGCATTCCGCCGGGCACGCGGTCGCAGGCGGTGGTGGACCACCTGACGGCGGCGGGCAACGCGCTTGCGGCGGGCGACCAGCCGGCGGCGTTGGCGCTGCTGTACGGCCCGACCTTCACCAGCCCGCCGGAGCAGGTTTTGGCCCGGCTGAGCAACATGCCCTATTTGCGTATGGCCAACGTTTCCACGATGCGGGTGGCGAATGAGCTGTATAACGGCAACCTGGACGAGTTGTTCTGACACTGGCCGCGGTCTGACCCCGCTCTCGCTGTTTTTCGCCGGCAGCAGGGCGGCATGACCAGTGTTGTCAGCACGCTCCTTGCCGTGCAGCCGGGGCTGGGTGAAGTCAGCCAGCCGCAGCGACGGGTGGCTGACTACGCCGTTCGCACCATGACGTAGCTGCCCGGCGCATCCTCCAGCGCCGGCAATCCACCCGCACCGGGAACCCGCGCCGGTACAGTAGCCGCATCCTGCGCCAGCACCCAGCGGTGCCAATCCGGCCACCAGCTTCCGGCCATCTCGATGGCCCCGGCCAGCCATTCCTCTGGCGTGTCAGGCAGGGTGGTGCCGATCCAGTGGCTATACTTGCCGCCCTCCGGCGGGTTGACCACGCCCGCGACATGGCCGCTGCCGGCCAGTACGAACCGGTGCTCCCCGCCCAGTAGCGCCACGCCGCGGTAGGCACTGGTCCAAGGCGCGATGTGGTCCTCGCGCGTCGCCAGGGCATAGGCGGGGATGGTGACGCGGCCGAAGTCAACCGGCTGGCCCAGCAGTGTCAGGCCGCCAGGCACGCACAGCAGGTTTTCCTGGTAGATGCGCCGCAAGTAGAAGCCGTGCAGGGCTGCCGGCAGCCGGGTCGCATCGGCATTCCAGTGCAGCAGGTCAAACGGGAACGGCTCCGCGCCCAACAGGTAGGTGTTGACCACGAAGGACCAGATCAGGTCGTTGGCGCGCAGCATCCCGGTCTGCGTCGCCATGCCGCCACGCGCCGCCGGGCGCTCCTCCAGGCAGCGCAGCCCTTCTTCGTCCATGAACACGCCGAGGCCGCCAGCCTCCGTGAAGTCCAGCATCGTGGCGAACAGCGACACCGACCGTATCCGGGCGTCGCCCGTCGCCGCCATCCCCGCCAGCGCCGCCGCCAGCAGGGTTCCTCCTACGCTGTAGCCGGCGGAGTTAACCTCCTGCTCCCCCGTCGCATTCGCGATGGCGTCCAATGCGGCCAGGATGCCGTCCCGCACGTAGTCCTCGAACCCTGCGTCCGCGAGGCTCTCGTCCGGGTTCACCCAACTGATGCAGAATACGGTGTGGCCCTGCGACACGGCCCAGCGGATCATGCTGCTCCGGGGCTGCAGATCCAGGACATAGAACTTGCCGGTCCAGGGCGGCACGATCAGCAACGGGCGGCGCAGCACCTGCTCCGTCGCGGGCGCATACTGGATCAACTGCATCAGCCGGTTCTGGAACACCACCTTGCCTGGTGTCGCTGCCAGGTCCTGCCCCAGCCGGGACGGCCCGGCGCCCGCCAGCAGGCGCCCGCGTCCGCGCTCCAGGTCGCCCAGCAGGTTGGAAAGGCCGCGGAGCAGGTTCTCGCCGCCGGTCTCGGCCGTGCGGCGCAGCGCCTCGGGGTTGGTCAGCAGGAAGTTGGCCGGGCTCATGGCGCTGATGAAGTGCCGGGCATAGTAGTCCACCCGCTGCGCCGCCTGCGTGTCCAGGCCGGCGGTGCCGCCGGTGACATCCTGGATGTAGCGGGCGGACAGCAGGTAGGACTGCTTAATGAAGCCGAAGACCTCGCTGCTGTTCCAGGCCTCGCCGTCGAAGCGGCGGTCCCCGGGCGCGGCGGAGATGACGGGTGGGGCGTCCATGCCCCACATGCGCCGGGCAGAAGACTGCCAAAGCGTCATATAGTCTTGCCAGAAGCCGATGCCTGCGCGCACCACGCGCGTGGGGTCGCGCATGAGCTGCGCGGTCATGTCCAGGAAGGCGCTGGCCACCTGGGCGGCGTTGATCGGCTGGGCCTCATGCGACTGCCGGGCCAGCCAGTCCCGCACCAGCCGCTGCGACCGGTCGGCAATTTCGGCGACGGATCGGTCGAGCGCGGGGGGATAGCCGGGCCGTGCGCCTGACGGCGGCATGTTGGGAAGGTCGGGCATCGCGCGGTCCTTTCCGTCGGGGCGGGCGTCGGGCTACACAGCATGCGCCGGAGATGGCGTAGCGCAGGGGCGGGGCAGGGCGACTGATGTTCGACAGCCGGGTAACTAAACGCACGCCGGGGCCGGGACAACCCGCGCGGCCGGTGGTGCAGGGCTGTGTTTTGTTGCTTTGTGTTGGGCTGCTGGGCGGATGCAGCGCGGTGGAGCGGCTGAACGGCAGCAAGTTGACGCAGGACAGCCCGGTGGATTGGTGGCACACCCTGCAGGGCGGGCGCATCGCCCAGGACCGGCCGTCGCCGCCGGGGGCGTCGGACCCATATCCGAACCTGGCCTCCGTGCCACCGCGGCCCACGCCGACCGACGCCGCCACACGCCGGGCGCTGACCGAGCAATTGAGGGCGGAGCGCGACCGGACGGAACGTGCAGCCGCACGCGATCCGATCGTGCCGGCCGGCGCACCGGCGGCCGTCGCGGCGGCTAAGGCCGCGTCTGCGCCGCCGGCTGCTGCCGTGCCTGCCGGGACCAGGCCCAACAGCCCGGCACCTGGCGGTCTTGTCGCCTCCGGCCCTGCGCCGGCCGACGAGCCGTCCAAGGCCGTCCTCGAAGCCGCATCGGCGCCGCCTGCGCCAATCGCCCGACAGGGAGCGCGGCCAGCGCCAGCCGGCGCCGCTCCGCCCGCGTCCGGCCCGCTGCCGGACCTGCCTGCCGGCGCGCCGCCGATCCCGCAACTGCCTGGCCTGCCTGCCACTGCCTTCGCGCCGGCGACCCCCAAGCCGCTGCCGGTGGCGGTGGTGGCCTTCGCCCGCGGTTCCGCCGCGTTGCCGGACAGCGCCGACCCGGCCCTGCGCGCATTGGCCGGCCTGCGGGCGGGTGGCGGCATGGTCGTGCAGGCCGGCGGCGATGCAGAGAACACCGGGCCGGAGCGGCAGGCAGCCGCCGTGCCGCTCGGCCTGGCCCGGGCGCGGGCGATCCAGGCGGCGCTGGTCGCGGCCGGCGTGCCGGCAACGGCGATACGCATCGAGGCCGCCGGCCTGGGTCGCACCGGCATCGCGCGTCTGCTACCGTAACCGGCTGCAACCCCCGAGCCAGGCCATGACCCAGGAATTCCACCGCATCCGCCGCATGCCCCCCTACGTGTTTGCGGAGGTGAACACCGCAAAGGCGCGCGCCCGCGCCGCCGGCGAGGACATCATAGACCTCGGCATGGGCAACCCCGACACCCCGCCGCCGCCGCACATCGTCGCCAAGCTGATCGAGGCCGTGCAGGACCCGCGTAGCCACCGCTACAGCGTCAGCAAGGGCATCCCCGGGCTGCGCCGGGCGCTGGCGGGCTATTACGACCGCCGGTTCGGGGTGAAGCTGAACCCGGAAACCGAGGTCGTCGCGACGCTTGGCTCCAAGGAGGGGCTGGCCAACCTGGCCTCCGCCATCACCAGCCCCGGCGACACCATCCTGGTGCCCAACCCGTCCTATCCGATCCACCAGTTCGGATTCATCATTGCCGGCGCCAGCGTGCGCAGCCTGCCGGCGACGCCGGACGAAACCATGCTGGAGGCGCTGGACCGCGCCGTGCGCCACAGCGTGCCGAAGCCCACCGCGCTGATCGTGAACTTCCCCAGCAACCCCACGGCCTACTGCGCCGAGCTGGACTTCTACCGGGAGGTCGTGGCGTTCTGCCGCAAGCACGACATCTACATCATGTCGGACCTGGCTTATGCCGAGATCTACTTCGGCGCCAACCCGCCGCCGTCGCTGCTGCAGGTGCCCGGCGCTAGGGACATCGCCGTCGAGTTCACCAGCATGTCCAAGACCTACTCCATGCCGGGCTGGCGCATGGGGTTCGCGGTGGGCAATGAGCGGCTGATCGCAGCGCTGGCGCGGATGAAGAGCTACCTGGACTATGGCGCCTTCACGCCCATCCAGGTCGCGGCGACGGCAGCGCTGAACGGGCCGCAGGACTGCGTCGCCGAAATGCGGGCGCTGTACAAGGAACGCCGCGATGTCGTGGTGCGCGGGCTGCGCGCCGCCGGATGGGACATGCCCAGCCCCGAGGGCAGCATGTTCGCCTGGGCGCCAATCCCCGCCAAGTATGCCCACCTCGGCAGCGTCGAGTTCAGCAAGCTGCTGCTGGCGCGGGCCAAGGTCGCCGTGGCGCCGGGCCTCGGCTTTGGCGAGCACGGCGACACCCATGTCCGCATCGCCTTCGTCGAGAACACGCAGCGGCTGCGCCAGGCCGTGCGGAACATCCGCGGCTTCCTGCAGGAGGGCAGCAATTTAGCACTTCCCGGCGTCGCCGCGGAATGAGCAAACCGCTTTCGGTTGGGGTCGCCGGCCTGGGAACGGTCGGCGCCGGTGTGCTGCGCCTGCTGCGGGACAATGCCGAGGTGATCCAGGCGCGGGCGGGCCGCCCGGTTGCGGTCGTCGCCGTGTCCGCCCGGGACCGCACCCGGGACCGCGGCGTGCCCACCGGCGGGCTGCGCTGGTATGAGGACGCCGCTGGCCTGGCGTCCGACCCCGGCGTGGATGCTGTGGTCGAGCTGATTGGCGGCTCCGACGGCCCGGCGCGTGCCCTGGTCCAGGCGGCGCTGGCCGCGGGCAAGCCCGTCATCACGGCCAACAAGGCGCTGATGGCCGTCCATGGCGCCGAGCTGGCCAGCCAGGCGGAGGCGGCCGGCGTGGCCCTGGCGTTCGAGGCGGCCGTCGCCGGCGGCATCCCGGTCATCAAGGCGTTGCGCGAGGGCCTGGCCGCCAACCGGGTGGACCGGGTGGCCGGTATCCTGAACGGCACCTGCAACTATATCCTGACCGAGATGGGCCGCGGCGGGCGCGAGTTCGCGGACGTGCTGGCCGATGCTCAGCGGCTGGGCTACGCCGAGGCCGACCCGGCCTTCGACATTGACGGCGTGGATGCCGCGCACAAGCTGGCGATCCTGGCGGCGCTGGCCTTCAACCAGCCGGTGGACTTCGGCGCCGTGCATGTCGAGGGCATCCGGCAGGTGTCGGCGCTGGACATCGCCTTCGCGGCGGAGCTGGGCTACCGCATCAAGCTGCTCGGCATCGCACGCCGGACCGAGGCTGGGATCGAGACGCGGGTGCATCCCTGCATGGTGCCGCTGTCCGACCCGATTGCCCGGGTGGACGGGGTGTTCAATGCCGTGGTGGCGGAGGGCGATCCGGTCGGGCGGGTGATGCTGCAGGGCCGGGGCGCTGGCGCCGGGCCGACCGCAAGCGCCGTGGTGTCCGACCTGATTGACCTGGCGCAGAACCGGCGCACGCCGGCCTGGGGCGCGACCGGCGCGGCGCTACACCGCCTGCCATCCGTGCCGATTTCCGCGCACCACGGCGCCTACTACCTGCGGCTGATGGTCGTGGACCGGCCCGGCGTCATCGCCGACGTGACCGCCGCCCTGCGCGACGCCGGCGTCAGCCTGGAAAGCATGATTCAGCGCGGACGCGCGCCCGGCGAAGCCGTGCCGGTCGTACTGGTGACGCACGAATGCAACGAGGCCGCCATGCGCCGTGCCGTGGACGCCATCGCCGCCATGGACGCCGTGCTGGAGCCGCCTGCGCTGATCCGCATCGAGCCGGCTTAGCGCACGCAAGAGCCCGTTGCTGCAAGCACTTTACTGAAGAGGCATAGGCGTCGAGTATGCCGGCATGGACGCGGGTTCGCCGCGTATCTATGCTGTCGCGCATGACGGCCGGCATCGTAATAGTCCCTTCCAACGGCGATCAGCCCGAGACACCTCCCGAGCGTGATGGGCGCATACGTTTGGAGGCGGCTGCTATCGCGCGGGCAAGGGAACAAATCGCAGCGGGGCAGGGTATTGACGGCGACGCCCTGGATGCCTGGTTCGTTGTGCTTGAGCAGGATGAGAACGCTCCTTTTCCGACAGCCAAGGTGGCGCAAGCCCCACCGTCCAGCCGCTGATCCTCTATGCCTCGCAAGCTTGTGGTGGCCCTTGAGGCCGGGCGGGGGCTAGACGAGAGCTATGTCCGAATCTGGGTGACGACGGTTTGAGAAGGGCGGCGTATCGAAGCGGGTGAAGGCCTGCCTGAACTCCCGAAGGAGCCGATACGCCATGTCGAGCAATAGCAGCGTTGTTCCCCTCC
>JAABUQ010008455.1_pt1 | contig 14425 bp, 12 predicted proteins | sample 5560001 | NCBI WGS metagenome assembly JAABUQ01 (sample SAMN10711888, study PRJNA513371) | rock metagenome | isolation source: Antarctica rocks | place: Antarctica: Victoria Land, Finger Mt nord | collected 2015-12-18
CCCGTGGTACCGCCACAAGACGACCCTCAGCTACACCGACATGCTCGCCGCGCTCCGCCGCGAACTGATCCGCCACGAATATCAGGCACAAGCACCCGCCCAGACCACCACACCACAAATCACGCCCGCCCAATCACCATCAGCTCGCGCCGCCGCCTGAGACCCCGAAAGTCGAGACTAACGCTAACTGTTGGATTTCGCAGACTTGTGGTCGGAACCCCTTGTCGGTGGGAAGGCCAGGGCCGTAGAGCGGGATCCGTGCGATCTGCTTGAACCGCGGCATGAGCTTGAAGCCGAGCAGCTCGCAGAATCCGAACCCAACGATCGAGGCGCCGTGCGTGTCGGTGAGCTACCGGCCGAGGCCCTGGCCTACCGGCCGAGGCCCTGGCCACATACCGCGCCGAGCAGGCGGGGCGGCCGAGGCGGGAGAACCAGCAATGAGCAAGCCCACCACCGTCAAGGGACCATCCACTGGCCCACCGTCGGCGCCCGGAAAGCGCGGCAAGACGCCACCGAGCCCGGGATCCCGCCGATTCGGCTGATCGGGAGACTTGTTCTCCTCGGCGGGGCGGTATCCGCGCCGCCGGCCGCCCCCTCCTTTCAGCCGATGGACACCGTGTCGATGAGAAAGTGCCACGTGAAACTGCGCCTGCCGTTTACACAACGTTCGTATGCGTGATCAGGGTTATAGGGGTTGATGGCGCGGCGCTCGCATAAAAACCCCCTGGGGTTTCCGCGGTGTCTAATAGCGCGGCTGATAGTAGCGCGGGCGACTGACTTCGCCAAGCGACATGTCACGTGGTGCAGGCTCGTTAATTCTACACGGACGCCGAGAAGATTAATGGGCGGCCCACAACGCGAACGCGCCTGCGCATCACCGATGCCCCCAGCGATCACGGCGGCGACGAGAGCAGCGCCCGCGCATGCACGAACGCACCGCTGTATGCCGTCATTCCTCATACCCATTCTCCTCCCTATTGCTGAGTCTCATTGACCCCGACGGACCGAAACTGTGCGAGTCTACCATAGCTCGGCGCCGCCGCATCTGTATGTGCTCGATGTCGCATCGGATTCGATCTGGCCGACGTCCGGGACGGTGCGGCTGTCTGGGTGTTCGGCCGACCCGCTTGAGCCGTGGTCGTACCCTTCGCCGTGAGGACGAGTAGCTCAGTTGGGGTACGGCCAAGATACGCCCGAAACCCGCAATAGCCGCCATGAGGTCGCCTGAGAGCCTTTGAGCGGGTTGAGCTACTCGTCGATGGGGAGCAGGTCGATCGCTTGGCTGCGGTCCGGCCTTCCGGTAGCAATGGAACAGGAACGTACGCTAAGCCTCACCAACGCCCGCGGCCGCATCGGTGGCGTTCTCGATCAGCGCCGTGCTATTGGGGTCGACGCGGGAACCCGGCCGAGAGCTGGTGGCGGCTCATGCGGGACGACGAGCGAGCTCGTACGCGAAGTCGATCGTTTCTAGCAGCATCCCCGCGCTCTCATACGCGCTGAGCTCGCCGGTGAGGTCGGCCTCGAATCTGCCTGCGAGGTCCCCCAGGACCGTGCGGGGAAGAAACGAGGTTGAGTACGCGAACCCGACCAACTCTGAGATCGTCCAGCGCTGCTCGGTGGGGAAGCGGTAGGAGCCGACCAACTCGTATGTCGCCTCTTGCAGGATGCTCGTGTCCGGGCGCTCCTCACGGACCCGCTTCCAGGGCCTCGTAAGCATCAAGCATACCGTGGGTGGCGCAGACCAATCAGATTGTATTGATCGTCGTGTCTCAGGAACGATCGTTCGCGCAACACCTCGCTACCGGCTTGTGGAGTCCAGACTCTACAAGCCCATATCTGTACCGGTTGCCGTGTACGCGGCAAAGTAACGCCTTCGAAGGTTCGCGATACACTGGGGCACGTGCGCATCGGCTACGGACGAGTCCGTCGCGCAGATCGCCACCGAGTTCGGCGTCAGCCGCCCCACGATCTATCGCCACCTCGCCAAGACGACGGGTTCAACCGCACCGGTTTAGCGGCACTTTTCGTTCCGTTGTTCCTCAGGGCCGTGACGTAGGACGGGCGTCGTGATCACCACCTACGAGCGCGCCGCTGACTGAGCTCGCCGCAGCCAGAGGCCGGCAGCGTGTCAGCGAGCGCTTGGATCCATCGCACGGCGCGGCTGCTCTTCGGCAGGAGTCTGCTTTTCGATCTTTCTGTTAGACAGCGACGCGGGACCAACCACTTCATCGCGCGCCCAACGCGCGCCCCCGGCCCGGCCACCACCCCGATCGCGAGAGACGTCATGACCACTCTGTTGCACATCAGCGCCAGCCCCCAGGGAGACGACAGCGAGAGCCTCGCCCTGGCCGATGCCTTCCTCAACGCGTACGTGAAGGCCAATCCCGAGGTCGAGATCGACCACCATGACCTGTTTGATGGGACGCTGCCGGCCTTCGGGCCGCGCGCGGCAGCGGCCAAGATGGCCGTGTTTGGCGGCGGCGACCCCAGTCCCGAGGACACGGCCGACTGGAATGTCGCGCGGGGGGTGTTTGACCGCTTCGCCGCCGCCGACACGTACCTGTTCTCGGTACCGATGTGGAACCACGGCGTCCCGTACGTCCTCAAGCAGTGGGTCGACGTCGTCACCCAGCCCGGCTGGGTGTTCACCTTCAGCCCAGAGGAGGGCTACGGCGGGCTGATCACCGGTCGCAAGGCGGCAGCGATCTACACCAGCGGCGTGTACTCGCCGGGCGTGCCGATCGCCTTCGGCGCCGACTTCCACGCGGCGTACTTCAACGACTGGCTGCGCTTTGCCGGTTTCACCGACGTCACCCAGGTCCGCTACCAGCCGACCGTGCTGACGCAAACGCCGCAGGAGGACCACGATGCGGCCCTCGAGCAGGCGACCGCCGCCGGCGCGTCGTTTTGATCAAGCCGGGTCAGTACCGGCGCTCGTAGCGCCGGCTGTCAAGGCCGGTTGAAAAGTGGACCACTGAACGCCGGTTGAAGAGTGGACCACCTTCGGCCGGTTGGGGTCCCGAGAAGTTTCGTACGGAAAACCGGGTTTGGGCGACGCTCTGGCTCGGGGCTTCGGGGAGTCGAGGCGCGACCGTGCGCGGCAGCGACCCGCTGCTCACTCCGGCCGCCGCGGCTTCAGCGAGTGCCGCGTACGTGATGCCGCCGTGTGATAGTGGGGATGTCCTCTACTCGGAGTGGTACCATATTACGTACTACTTACGAGGAGGGAGGGAGTTGTGGCGATCACAGCAACCCAGGCGCGGCGGAACCTGTTCCCGCTGATCGAGCAGGTCAACAACGACCGCACGCCGGTGGAGATCACCTCGCGTCGTGGTCACGCGGTGTTGATGTCGCTGGAGGACTACGAGGAGCTGGAGGAGACCGCCCATCTGCTGCGCGCGCCCGCGAACGCGAGGCGACTGCTCGAGAGCCTCGCGCAGGCGGCCGCGGGGGAGCGCCAGGAGCACCCGCTGTCGCAGTGAGGCTGGTTTTCACGCCCAACGGCTGGGAGGACTACAGCTACTGGCAGTCAGCTGACCGCGCCACCGTGAAGCGGATCAACAAGCTGATCGACGATGTGTTGCGCGACCCGTTCGCCGGCATTGGGAAGCCCGAGCCGCTGCGCCACGCGTTGTCCGGGTGCTGGTCGCGACGGATCAGCGAGGAGCATCGACTCGTCTATCTGGTCGAGGGCGAGGACATCGTGATCCTGCAGGCTCGCTACCACTACAGCTGATCGGCGCGCAGCGCGAAAGGACCGGCGTGCTACAGCACTTCGCCGGCGGCGTGCTACAGCACTTCGCCGGCGCTCGTCGAGCGCGGTCGTGGTGCGGATGTAGGGGATTCTTGGCGCGGAGCCTCCTGGGTGGAGCGTCCGCGCCGGTTCGTAGGGGTTCCGCGGGGAATATCCCATTCCCCCGCGACAAAGACGTCCGAGCCCTGCGAGCATCGGGCGATTGAGCTGTGCTCAGCCGACGCCGGTCGCGCCTATTCCCCGCGATAACGGTGCTGACGGCGCGGCGAGATCCCCGCGAGCGTGTGCGCGCAGCGCGGGGGCTTCCCACCAAGCGTGGGCGCGCCACGCCGGCGCGCCACAGCCGTTCAGGACCTCCGGCGGCGAGCAGCTCCACTCGGCGCACCCCTCTCGCCGCGACGCGTCGCTGCTCTCGCCGACGGCGCGACGTGTCGCCGTGGGGGCCCACGCTCCGGGCGAGCTCGTCGAGGTCCTCGGCGACCCGGGTGGCTCAGAGCATGAGGCGCAACGCGAACGCCGAGGCGCTCGCGCGCTCCGGTGAGGCCGGTTGGCGATGAGCGGCGACATGGGGTTCCGGCAAGATAATGCTTGTCAGCCGCTCGCTGAGCGCGCAGCCGCACGATTCTGCGCCCGGATCTGGTCACGACCCGGACCCAACTGCCAGTAGCCTCGCGCGGGGCAGGAACGCGGCGAGCGCGAACCAGAACTGTTCGTCGTGGCGCAGAGGCCGCAGCTGCCCCCGCGCAGCGGGCCGTCGAGCGCACGACCAGTGACATCCCAGCCGCCGCAGGGCTTCGAGGTGTTTATCCACCTTGTATTCGGATTGATCCTGGTCCCGTTCTTTCTAGGCGCGCTCAGGCGCGGGCGCGCGACGAGTCCATCCTGAGCTGCGCGCTGGCATGCCGGGCGACAGACGGGCTTGGTCACCACAGCGCGCCTTGCACCGTCCCCCGCATCCGGCCGGGACTCGGGCAATCTGGCGCGGACGGTCCAGGTAGCGTGAGCGGCCCGCGCGCTCGCGGCGCCGCTCCGGCGTCACGCCTTGTACTCAGGGTAATCGCGGACGGCGTCTTTGACCGACAGCCGCGCGCGGTGCAAGCGGCTCTTGAACGCCGCCTCGCTCAGCCCCAGCACCGCGGCCGCCTCGCTCGTCGACAGCCCTCGATGTCGCGCAGGATCAGCGGCGCCCGGTACTTCACCCCCAGCGCCCGGAAGGCGCGCTCAAGCTCGGCCCGTAGCTCGGCGCTGGCAGCCCGCGCGTGCGGCTCGTGCCTGACATCCGCAGGCTCGACCGCGCCCTCCTCATCCAACGAGCCGATCAACCACCGCGCCGGCTCGCGACCCCGACGGCGCTTGGCCTCGTTGATCGCGACCCGGCAGAGCCACGTCAAGAACCGCGCCTCGCCCCTGAACGCGCCGATCCCGCGCCACGCGCGCAGGAACACCTCCTGCGTCACATCATCTGCCTCCTCTTCCGACAGCGACAACCGCCGAACGACCCCCCTGACCCGATCCGCGTGTCGACGCACAAGCTCCTCAAACGCCTCCCGATCACCGCGTTGCGCGCGCGCCACGAGCAGGCTGTCGGGATCAATCCCGGTCCGCTCGTGCAGCCCAGAGCGCGCGAGCCGCGGTGGCATCGCTAACTAAAGCTTCGCACGCCGGCGCCCTGACAGGCGCACTGCACCGGTCACGCCGGCGTTAGTGATACAGGCCGATCATGAAAAGGGCCACCAACACCGCCAAGCACCCAACGAAGAACACGATCGCCCGGCGAAGCCGACGCCACTCCGCCTGTAGTGAATCGCTCGTGCGAACCCTGCGTGACCTCATGTCCCTCTGACCGGCTCAGTAGTCGCGAAAACCCGCGCGCTCAAACCGATGATGACGAGGATGTCGCACTCGTCATGAAGAGTACTCCCGTCAGACCGCGACCCACCGTCGTCTGGCACGACGAGGAACACCGGCGCCGCCGCTGAGACGCTCGCAGGCGTTCCACAGCAGCACACTTCGACCAGACGCTCGGTTCCGCTGGACGAAGCGGTAGTGATCGATCACTTCCACAATGCCACGGATGCGAGCGCGTGGGCGGCCGCCGACCGGCTGCGGTCCTGAGATGCTTGGACGTGCTCAGCAGCGGTAGCAATGCTCGACCTTTCCGCATCGCCTGGAGAATCCGGCAGTGAGAAGGCGGATGTGCTCCGCCGCTGAGCTCGTCCTGATCGAGAACCTTGGTGGCGCCGCCGGGACGACCCCATCGGTCTCGAGGCGGGACTGGTGTGGACTGCGTATGACGCCCTTCGCGGGATTTCGATTCGGACGGGTCTATCGGGACTCGGGCACAAGGCGCTCCTGTCGGCCAACCGGACGGGCGATCAGCTCGTGATCACCAAGCTCGACCGACTCGGCCGATCGCTCGAGCATCTGATCGAGCTCTCCAAGCTCCTACAGGCCCGCGGGGTCGACCTCGTGGTGCTCGACCAGGGGATTGACACCTCCACCGCTATCGGCCGCCTGTTCTTTCAGATCATCGGCGCGATCGCCGAGTTCGAGCACGCGCTCATGTCCGAGCGCACCATCGACGGGCTCGCCGCCGCCCGCGCCCGCGGACGCACCGGTGGGCAGAAGCCGAAGCTCGGAGCGCGGCAGGTGAAGCTCGCGCGTGAGATGTACGAGGAAACCGGCATGGACGGCAAGCGCACGCACACCGTCGCTCAGATCGCCGCCGAGCTCGGCGTCAGCCGACCGACCATCAACCGCCACCTCGCCAAGGCGGCGGATTCAACCGCAACGGCTTAGCGGCACTCCTCGGTCCATTGCTCCCGACGGGCAAACCCCGATCACCGACGACGATAAGCCAAACGATTCCGCGGCTTGTTTGCGGCTGGGGGACAGCCTCCTGAGGAGGCCCTGCAGATCTGTCCGGCGAGGGCGTTCGTCGACGGGCTCCATCGGTATGCCACCGAGTAAGGTTGCCACCAATCGGGGTGATATACCAGATGTCAGCGGATCCGTCCGCGGCGAGTGGGATACTTCCGGAAGTCATGCGAACACACGTTCGCTTTAGTAGCATGACGACCCTAGACGACCACATCCGACTCCTCGCCTTCTGCGCGGTTGACAAAGCCAACTGGCACGACTCCGAGCTCGGGCAGTTCATCGCCGACGAGCGGGCCGAGTCGCCATACGAGTGCGCCGTGGAGATCCTCACCAAGGAAGCGCTGCGAGAGGCCCCGCAGCAAAAACCAGTAACCGCCGCCCCATTCCTCGTGGCGCAAGTAGCGCCGCCGGTGGGCCTCCGGGCTTGGTTGAAAAATTCGCAACGAGATAGCGCAGCTGACGGAGCTCCATAAGCCGAGCATATAAGTAGGTGCCAATACTCGTCTTGGACATCTGAGCCGATCGGCGCCATGATGGTCGAGCAGTAGCCTCTCCTCCTTCGAGCACGCCCCGCAGACCCGGTCTCATATCCGTCGGGTCGGGGGCGTGACTCGTTTGGCCCCGGCGCAACTCAAATCGGCGCGCGGGGGTCCGCGATCCACCAATATGGTCTGCCGGGTGGCCACTTCTTCCGGACCGCCGCCCCACGAGCCCCGGCCGCCCGACGGGCCTCGGCCGGCCGAGCCCTCGTCCAAGGCCCCCTCCGAGCCAGGTGGAGCCCCCAGCCGCGGGCCCGGCGCGAGCACTAGGAATCGCCGGGGCTCGGACGGCCCCGGGGCTATGCTCGTCCTTCGAGGGCGTCAACCGAAAAGGGGTTCCCTTGCCCGACGTTCATCCGTCCAGGCCGCCCGGCGCCACCGCGTCGCGTGGCGCCAGATCGCCGGTCCTCGCGGAGCGCGAGGCGAGCAGCACCCAGGTCCCCGAGGGGGAGGGCGTCGAGCTGCGCCGCACGGCCGACGGCAAGGGCGACGGGGTGATGGCCACACGCCCGTTCGCGGCCGGCGAGACCGTAATGGTCGGCTTCCTGGTCGGGGCGCTCACGAGCAACGACTCGCACGCGACGCAGGTCGGTCCCGGCCGCTGGGTGCTCCACGGCGGCCTGGGACCGAAGGTCAACCACTCCTGCGACCCCAACTGCGGTGTCCGTCTCAACGACGGGCAGGCCTTTGACTTCGTCGCCCGCCAGCCGATCGCCGTTGGGCAGGAGCTGACGTTCGACTACGCGATGCGCAACTTCACGATCGACCACTTCCCGGCCGTGTGTCTGTGCGGTGCCGCGCGGTGCCGCGGCTCGGTCACCGGCTGGAAGGATCTGCCCGCCGCGCGTAAGGCAGACTACGGCGAGCTCGTCGCGCCCTACCTGCGCACGATGGACGGGGAGATCCGGCGAGGGACTGCGCCGGTTGGCGGCGTCGATCACCACTGACAATCCGACGCAATGGCCGCAAGACGCCAAGCGCAAAGCCTGTAAATGGCGCCACCGGACGTTGGTTCGAAGCGCCACATGGAGATCCTTGAGGCGCGCGTAGAGCGTCTGGAGGCGGCGCTCGAAGGACTTCAGGACGCCATCCTCGCCCAGACGGTCCTGCGACGGGCAGATAGACGAGTTGGACAGGCGGGCCGAGCCCCATCAGATCGCTCGTGCCCCAGCCAGGACGCGCAAAAGCGCGGAGTCTGACGGGCTCTTCACGGCGGATCGATGTCCCGCGGGTCGAAGCTCGCTATCACCACGAGCGCCATGACCGCCGCCTTGAGTCCCTGGTAGGCGTCAGAGATCGCGAGCTGCACGCCAGCGAGGCGAGCGTCGCCGCAGCGGAGCAATGCGGTAGACCGTTTGGGTGTTCGCCTCGCCGGCGTCGAGGCCGCACGCCCCGTCTCGTGCATGGCGTGCGCGACCACAAGGCGCTCGCGCACGACCCGACGGCCGTCGCGGACCTTTTCGACCTCCGCGTCGAGGCCGCAGATAGCGGGAGCGGTCCTCGAGTCGGGCAATCCTTCTGAAGGCCGCGGCCGTGTGTGATCGGGCCCGGGGGGAGGGCCAGGCGCTCTTCGCTGGTGTGAGATTGGGGGGGGCGACCGCCTTCGAGCAGTCCACCGCCCGGCTCGTGGCCGTCGATGACCTCGGTGCCTCACAGGTGCTCGTTGTGGAGAAGACACCGCACGGCGCTTTAGCCGTTGGCATCAGCGCGGGCAAGCCATTCGCGGTCTCTAACCGCTGCCGCCATCTGTTCGCCTCACTCGTCAAGGGGCACGTGACTGATGATGGATGCCCTGCAGTGCCCGTGGCACGCGGCGCTGTACGACGTCGGTACCGGCGCGATGGTGCGCGGCCCGCAGGGCGCGTTCAAGCCGCTGGCGGGCCGCCGTGAAGGCCACGACCGGCGCCCGGTCGCTGAAGACATTCCCGGTCGAGGTGCGCGACGGCGCAGTCTGGCTGGTCGACTGAGCGACGGTCGGTCGTGCCCAGCCTCGAGATCCAGGATCACCTCGACGGGCGTCTAGGTTCGGTGCCCGAGCCTGTGCGCGAAGCCTGAAGGGAGCTCGGTCGTCGTCGCGTAGGTTCTGCGCTTCGCGGAGGTTCTGGAGCTTCTTGAGCGACTGGTTTTCGATCTGGCGGATCCGCTCCCGGGTGATGTTGAACGTCCGTCCGACCTCCTCGAGTGTGCGCGGGTGCTCATCACCGAGGCCGTAGCGAAGCTCGAGCACGCGCCGCTCGCGGTAGCTGAGATTCTCGAGCGCGTCTAGCAGGGCTTCCTTGGTGAGGATCTCCACGGCACGCTCGTAGGGAGACTCGGCTTGTTCGTCGGCGATGAACTGGCCGAGCTCAGCATCCTGCTCGTCACCGACGGGCTTCTCGAGCGAGATCGGCGCCTGCGCGAAGCGCTTGATCGACTCGACCTCGTCGGGCTCGATGCCGATCACCTCGGCGATCTCCTCGGGCGTCGGCTCGCGACCCAACTCGGTCACCAGCATGCGCTCAGCCCGGCCGATCTTGTCGAGCTTCTCGACCACGTGGACCGGGATCCGGATCGTGCGCGCCTTGTCGGCCAGGGCACGGGCGGTCGCCTGGCGGATCCACCAGGTGGCGTAGGTCGAGAACTTAAAGCCCTTGCGGTAGTCGAACTTCTCCGCCGCACGGACCAGGCCGATGGTGCCTTCCTGGATCAGGTCGAGGAACGGTAGCCCCTGGTTGCGATAGTTCTTCGCGATTGAGACGACCAGCCGTAGGTTTGACTCGACCATCTTCTGCTTCGCGTTGATGTCGCCGCGCTCGATCCGCCTGGCGAGATACACCTCCTCCTGGGCGGTGAGCAGCCGCGCCTTGCCGATGTCCTTCAGGAACAGCTGCAGCGAGTCGGTCGTCATGTCCGGCTTCAGGTCCAGCGCGGTCTTCGCCTTGCGGCGGGTGCGCTTCTCGGGCGCGCGATCGATGCTCAGGCTCGCCGCAGTGGCTGGGTCGATTTCCTCGACCAGCTCGATTTCACAGCGCTCGAACACGCCATGCAGCTCCTCGACGTCGACCTCGTCGAGGCCGAGCTCGCCCGTGGCGGTCGCGATCTCAGCGTATGTGAGCACGCCGAACTGCTGGCCGCGTGCGATCAGGCCGCTGACCTGTTCGAGCTCCTGAAGCTCCGCTACTGACATCTGGTCGCGTTCGCGTTCAGCCCGCGTCGCTCAACGGGCTCGTGTCGGTGCGTGGCTTACCGACCAGGAACACGTCGATCGTGATGCTCGCGCGGGCGCCGCGCTCGCCGCTGCCGTCGTCTTCGCGGCGTCGACCCATTTCATGGCGCGCCAGCCGGCTCGATCACGCGATATCCGACGATTTACCCAAGTCGCCGACTGGCTCCAAGAGCGATCCGCAGACGGGGCATCCCAATCGGATCGGCTTGGCTTTCCGGGCTGCGTAGACGCGTCTTGCACGCCAAACATTTGAAATGCGGCATCGCCACGCCCTCTAGTCGGACGATCGCGTCAGGTACGCATAGCGGGGATCGCTCGGGCCGAGCGGGTCTGCTTTGGTCGGGGTGCTATCCGGTCGCCGGGTGTTCAGACGTTGTTGGGCATCGACCGCCTGCGAGAGCCGCCGCGCCCCGCGATCGGACTCCCCTCGCCTGCGCGCCGCCAAGTCCACTCGCCTCAGGGTCATGGTCTTCAAACCTTCCCGTCGCTCTATTGAGGTCGCGCGAAACGAGAGGGCTAAAACCCTCGCGCGGTCATCAGATTGGGACGCGCCCACCGGGCCGGTGGGGTAACGCCGGTAGAAGTACGGCACCGGCCCCGCAGTCAAAAACCAGTAACCGCCGCCCCATGCCTCGTGGCGCACGTAGCGCCGTCGGTGGGCCTCCGGGCTTGGGCTGAGGAATCCTGGCCGCCGGAGCTCGGGTTTGACTCTACTCCTACTGCGGGCGCCCGCGTGGACGCTGAGCCCAAGTCGTACGCCAGCTATGCCGCCTGCGTCGCCTGGGGCGCTCAGCGCGGCCACCCGCCCCGGCGCGACGGTACCGCCACGCGGCCGTCCCAGGCGCGTGCTCGCGCCTGGGACGAGCTCCAGCAACGACGCATCAGCCGGACGGCACGGCCGCTCCTGGGCGGGAAGCGGCGTGATCCGGTTCGGACGCAAGCTGGGCATTACCCTGCCTCAGGCCGGACGCAATCTGCCACGGATCGTCACGAGAGCGGCGGCGGACTCGCTCGGCCGGTAGCGACCTTGCCGGCCGCTGAGGCGCCGAACTGGCGGCGGCTGGCCGGCGGGCCTGCGGGAAGGTCACCAGCCGGCCGCGATCCTCGTCCCAGAGCTTGAGCCGCACGGCGCGCAGCCCGTCCCAGAGCGACAGGGTGGGCACGTCGTGGAACATCGGGTTCTCGTCGTGCGCGCGCTGCAAGTTGTAGTTGGGAATGCGAGCGCTGAGGTGATGCACGTGATGCAAGCCGATATTGGCGCAGAAGAACTGCAGCACCTTCGGGAGCTTGAGGTACGAGCTGCCGCGCAGCGCCGCGTCCGCGTAGCTCCACTCCGACGCCCTCTCCCAGTACGTGTCTTCGAACTGGTGCTGGACGTAGAACAGCCAGACGCCGGCGGAGCTGGCGAGCAGCACGGTCGGCGTCTGCACGAGCAAGTAATCACGCCAGCCCACGAGCCAGCACAGCATGCCGACCAGCACGACTAGCGCGACGTTGGTGCCCATCACGCTGCGGCGCATCCGAGGACGGTCAGAACGCGACACCAGGCGCGGATGCACGACCAACACGTAGAACGACCCGATGCCGAACATCACCAGCGGGCTGCGGAACACGCGGTATCCCAGCCGCCCCCGCCACGAAAGCGCCACGTACTCGGCCACCGTCAGCGTGAGCACGTCGCCGACCCCGCGGCGCTCGAGGTCCCCGACGGTGGCATGGTGCACCGCATGGTTATGGCGCCACCACCCAAACGGCGAGTAGACGACCACGCCAAGAAACTTGCCGACCCACTCGTTGGCGCGCTTGGACGACAGGAACGAGCCGTGCGTGCAGTCGTGGAAGATGACGAACGTGCGCAGCAGGAAGCCCGACGCTGGCACGGCTATAGCCATCGTCACGAGATATGAGACGCCGAGCGACAGGTACATCACCACCGAAAGCACCAGATAGGGCACGATTGACGTCGCGAGGTCCAGCAGGCCGCGGCCCAGACGGGCCCGTTCATAGCCAGCCAACGCGTCACGCCAGTAGGGACGCTCCGCACGTCGCGAAGGCCCGCTACTCGCCGCCGGCGGACACCGCTGGGCCAGGACGCCGTCTTCGGTCAAGACGCTGACCTCCATCGGGGCCCCAGCGAGGACGCCGGGGCCGCGCGGCCGGCGACGAGGGTCGCCCGCAGGGCGGTGGCGATCATCGTCGCTGCGGTGTCCTCGTTGAGCCCGACGAGGCGGGCAGCCTGGCGGCGACTGTGCTCACCGAGCAGGATCAGCGCGAGCAGATCCCGCTCCACGCGTGGCAGGGCGGCGAGCGCTCCGAGCCTTGACCCGTGTCCGCGGAGCTCGTGCGTTGTCCGCGTCTCGATGCAGCGAATGTACACCTTGCCGGCCAGGGCGCCGCGGACGCTCCGCTCCCCGAGGTCGACGCTGCTAGGGGCTCGCCAGAGGGCGATGAACGCCCCGACGACAGCGTCCTCGGCGGGCTTCCAGTCCCCGACGATCAGCAGTGCTAGCCGATAGAGGGCATTGGCGTGCCGATCGTAGGCCTCCTCGACCGCCTCGACCCGGCCACCGGCGACGGCCGCCAGCAGCACGGCGTCGTCCACTCCGGCGAGGGTCGAGGTTCTCCGCTGCTCCACGTAGGTGCTCATGACGGAGATGCGGATGACCTGCTCGAAGTCGACCAGCAGGCCAAGCAGCCGCTTGGGGATCTGCCGGGGACCAGCCGATGCCCTGCGAGCCGCCGCGCGCCGCCAGCCGCCGCACGGTGGTGGCGATCGCCCGCGGGCACAAGCAGTCGATGAACTCCAGCTCGGCGAAATCGAGCACCACATGGCCGGAGTCGATCCCAAGCTGCGCGAAACAGTCGACCAGGAGCGTGACGGTCAACACGTCCAACTCGCCGGAGCGTCACAGCGCTACCCCCGGCGTCAACGCTCACGGCGGTGGCGAACAGCGGTGGCGAACAGCGGCGAACGCAAGCCGTCGCGGCCTTCTGATTCGCCGGACCGCGCTGTAGTCCTGGCGCCGGTGAGGTCCTGGTGCTCGAGTCCCATACTGCTTCAGACATGTGGTGCGACGGTGCGAAGACGCCACCCGGGCCTGGGATCGACACGAAGTAAAACCAAACGCTGACGAGGTCACCGTACTCCTTCGGAACTGGGAGGCGACCATCAGCGCTCGGCACCTCACGGCGCTCTCGAGGGGATCCGTTCGCTTCGTCGGTCCGGTCGATGGCAGCCCGGAAGAAAGCGCTGCTCGCCCGAGGCTGACCGGGGTGCTGATGCCGATAACCAATCGGGACGGTGATGATCGAAGCGGTGGTCTATGGCACCCCGGTCATCGCCTTCCGCAAGGGCGGCAGCCGAGAGCTCGTCGCCGACGACCAAACCGGCTTTCTCGTCAGTGATGAACCGGCGATGGTCAAGGCCATAGGTCGACTGGATCAGATAGACCCGAAAGCTCTGTCGCCGTTGGGAAGCTGAAACACGGCGACATCGACGTTGTCCCTCCACGCTGATCAGCGGACGCTGGGGCGGTCGCCGCGAGCCGGTCGCTTACTGGCTTCAGACCGGCGACCCCGCACAACGAGCCGAAGGTCACCCGTCAGCGACGAGGCGATCAGCCACCTCAGCCCCGGGCACTACGAACCGATCAACGCACGCTCAGCGCGCGTGAGCTCGCCGCGGTCGACGGCGCGCTTCACGTCACCGTCGACGAGGGCGCGCTCGCGCTCGCGCCGCTGCTGCGCGCGCTGGACGCCGACGGCCTGCACCCCGCAGCGGTGACGGTCAGCCGCCCGTCGCTGGACGACGTCTTTCTCACCCTCACCGGCCGCTCGCTGCGCGAGGAGCACGCGCCGGCCGATCCCGAGCCAACCCCCGTCTGAGGAGCATGACCATGGTCACCGAAACCCTGATCGTCTTCCAGCGCCAGATGCGCATCCTGCTGCGTAACCCCGTCTGGGTGATCTTCGGCCTCACCCAGCCGATCATCTACCTCGTGCTGTTCGGCCCGCTGCTGAAACGCGTGACCGGCGGCGGCCTCGGTG
>JAABUQ010008456.1_pt1 | contig 14424 bp, 4 predicted proteins | sample 5560001 | NCBI WGS metagenome assembly JAABUQ01 (sample SAMN10711888, study PRJNA513371) | rock metagenome | isolation source: Antarctica rocks | place: Antarctica: Victoria Land, Finger Mt nord | collected 2015-12-18
CTAATAAAGAAAGGGTTTAATAAAATTATCTATTAATATTTTAATTATAAAGACTTATTTAATAATAATATAATTATTCTGAACTTCTTAATAAAACTAATATTAATATATATTAATATATTTAAAATATATAAATAGCTTAGGAGTAAGTTAATTAATAAGGTTTAATATTTACTAATTATTATAAATAATAATAATATTTTAGCCTATTTAAAAATATATATATTCAAAAAATCTATTTTATTAAATTATTTATTAAGTTATTTTATTAAGAATAAGTAATTTAGCTTTAATATTAAATATAATAATAATAATTTGTTTTGAAGCTTTCTAATTAATAAAGTTATTATATAATTAGAAAAAATAACTAAATAAGCTTTTCTTAATAATAAAGTCGTTAATAAATATAATATTTAATATTAATAAAAAAGTATTATTTTATATTTAATTATTATATTTAATTACGAGCGTTTTGATAATAAATAAATATATTATTAATTAATTAATTAAAGCCAAATAATAAGGGAATAAATTTTGGAAGAATTAAATAAGCCAAAAATTAGCAAAAATAATATTTAATTTAATAATAATAATAACGAACGAAATAAAGCTAATATATTATTAATATAAATATATTTATTTAAGGGTAATTTGATATTTATATAAAAGAATTTCTTTTATTAATAATAATATTTTTAATAAAATATAACTTTTAAAAAGGAATTTATTAATTATTTTTTCAATATATAAATTTTGACTTAATTAGACTTATTTAATAAAGCGATTTCTAATAATATATATATTAATAAATTATATTAGCTCTCTTAAATACTGAAGCTTATATATATTAAAGAAAGATATTTCAAAAATATTATATTTAATTTGATATTATTTCTTATATAATATTATAAAATTATTAATATAAAAAAATATAATTAATTAATTATTAATAAAAAAGTATTTTATTCCTAATATTATATATAAGCCGAAATATTCTATTATTTTAATAATATTCTAAAGCTAAAATAATAAAAATCTTTTTAATTTATATAATATTTTTATAAATAAAAAATATTTATATAATATATTTAATCTCTTCGGAAGATTAATACCCTTAAAATAATAAATATAAATTTCCTTATTAATATTATTATTAATAAAAGTATTAATTATATTATATTAACAGAATTCAAAGGAAAAAATAATTATAATAATTATAAATATTTTCAAAATTTTAATAATTAAGATAATTATAATTATTTTTTATTTTATTTATTATAGATCTCCTTTAATATATAGACGAGCTTTATATCTTTCTAAATATTTATTTTTATTATATTTATATTTAAAATTTTAAATAAGAAAGAGAATATTTGCTCCTTAAGATTTGAAGCTTATTTAAAATATATTTTTATTATTAAAACTAATATATTTTTTATATATAGCTTATATAAAAATATTATTATAAGGGTATTTTATTAAGGTTTTCTAGCTTTTTGGCTTTAATAAAAAGTTATTATAATATAAATATTTAATAAAATTAAGGTTTTTCGTAAAAGCTAAATAATATCCTATATTTTAGCCGAGATTTGTAATAATTAATATATAAATATAATAATAATCTCTTATTCGTATTTTAAAAAATAAAATATTATTTTTGATTATTCTTAATAAGATCTCGAAGCTTTTAAGAGCTAAATTTATTATAAATTAATAAAATTAATATAATATTAATAATAATAATAATATAATAAAAATATTATTTTCTAAAATATAGCTTTTTAATATATTATTAATATTTTAATTTAATATCTCCTTTTTTTTAATAACAAATATATAAACTAATAATATTCCTGCTAAGATATTATTTAATAAAGAAATAAAAAAAATAAAGTAAAAATAATTAATTAAAGTTAATAAAATAATTATTATTATTTTTAGAGTTAATAGCGAAATTTAATAATAAAATTAATTTGCAATATTAATATTATTAACAAATAAATTTATTTTATCTATTTTATTTAATAGCTAATTATTAGCTAATAGCTAATTAGCTTCTTTATTAATAATATTTACGGCTTTATTAAGCTTCGGAGTATTAAATAATAAGCCTAAATTAATATTTATAAAATTATAATAATAATTTTTATTAAATAAAATATTCCTAACCCGAATAATATATTTTTTGCTTAAAATTTATATTTTAAAGATATTTCGTAAATTATAATTAATAAAATAACTTAAATAAGCTCTTTATTAAAGCTTTAAAAATTTAGGAACTTTTAAATATATAAATAAATATACTTTATAGTTAAAAATATAAAAATAAATTAATAATAGCTTTATATAATAAAGAGCCTTAAATAATATTTTATTATTAAATATTTTAATTAATATCCGATTAAGAAAATATATTACTATTAAAATAATCTTAAGCTATAAATTATAAGGAAGTTTTAAAATTATTTATATATATTTATTTTTTATTATAATTATTCCCTTAGAATATTTAAATAAACCGTTCTATTCTATAATATATAAGGCTATTAACTTTATAATAATATTATTTTCCTATATTAATATATCAAACGCTTTTTTTAAAAAAGGTTCGCTATTATTATAAAGGTATTTAATTAAATAGTTATATTATTATTTAACTAAATAAATTATTTATTCTATTATTTTAATAGCTTAGTCTTTTATATAATAAATTTATATTTAATAATATTTGATAATAAAGCAAATAAAATAGCTTAGTTATTTATACCCGTTAAATCCTTTTTTAATAAGAATAAAATTATAATAAATATATTTTAATAAATTTATTGCTTTATATTTATAATTTTAATAATAAAAAATAATCTTTTTAACTTTAAAAAGATAATATAATTAATATACTTTAAATTAGCCCCAGGTTAATAAGGTAATAAGCTTAATTCTAATAATATTTTCTAATAATATTGTAATTACCTTAAGACTAAAATAATTTATTAGCAAATATTAATATAATAATATAACCTTAATTAATAATTAAGGGCTTTTAGATTTACGTTATTTTATTAATATAACTATAATTGCAAGTTTTTCTAGGAAATCCTAAGCTTCTAATTAATCGGTTTATAAAAGCTAATAATTTTAATATTAATAAAATTTATAAAAATAATCTTTATAATTATCTTTTATTATATAAAATATATTATTTCTAATATTTTAATAAATATTAACTTAATTAGCCTTGCTAAAAGATATTAAATTAATTATAAAATTAGAAATTAAAATTATATTTTAAAGCTTGATTATATTACGTTCTTTAATAAATATTAAAATATAAATTTTATATATTTTAAAAGCTTTAATTTTATATAATATTTTCTTTAAAATAATTATATTATTAGAAGTAAATAATTGTTAATAAAAGAAATAATCTTAATTATTATATAAATATATATTAAAGCTAGAATCTAATATTTAAATATTAAGTAATATATTATTATAAAAGTTAAAAAATATAACTAAAAAATAAAATAAAATTTATTTAATAAAAAGCCTCGGTAATAAAATTTCTATTATTTATTTTATAAATATTTTTATTTCTAATATTCTATTGCTTATATAAATTATTATAAAGGTACGAGGCTTTGCTAATAGTATTTATATTTAATTTATTAGAAGTTTTAATAGGATAAAAGTTAAAAAATATTCTTTAAATACTTTCTAATTAATAATAGCTTTCTTGACTCTTTCTTTAAAAAAACTATTTTTTATAAGCGTTTTAGCTTTCTTAATATATATAATATTTGAGATTCAGTTTTTTAAGTAAGAAGCTTTATTAAAATAATAATATTTAATAAATTAATAATATATCTCTTCGATTAAGTATTTAAGAATAAAGGTATTATTATATTATATAAATTATTCTTTTGAAGGTCTCTTTTATAAAATAATAAAAAATAAAAACGTTCCTGCCTAATAAATTATCTTTTCGTTTATTTTATATAATTATTTAATTTCTTATATAAGTTTTTTAAAAGTTAATAAAGACTTTCCTTTATTCTCCTTATAATCAAAATATATTTTAATTATACTAAACTAGTTTTAATTTATAAAGTTAATATTTTTAATAAAGTTAATCTTTATTATTATTATTTAAAAATTAAGATATTTAATTTCGGTAGCTTCAGAAAATATTATTTATTATTTATTTAATTAAAAATTTTATATTTTAGCCTTTAGTCTTTTTAATATATAATATTCGATATTCCTTATCGACGTTAAAATATCGTACTTATATAATAAATATTAATTAACGTTTAAAGCTTTTAAAGGCTTAATAAAGAATAATATAATTAATAAGGTATATAATAAGATTTATAGAAATTAATTTTTTAATATTAGTTTATAAAATTCGTATAGTTTTTATTTAATCTAAATAATATTTCTCTTTATAATTATATTCGATATTAAATATTCTATATATTTTTTTAAATATATAACCTTTATATTTAGCTTATTTACTTATTTATTTTACAAATAATATAATAAAAAATATTAATATTAAATAAGAAAGTTCCTTAAGTACTTTAAGGTTAATAAGGTATTAGATTTTGGCCGATATTATTTTGTTCTTAATATTTAAAATCTATTAGAATTAATTATTTATATTAATAAATATAAAAAATATAAAAATAATAATAATAAAAAATATAATATTAAGAATATTTTATATTCAGGAATATTTAAGTAGTTTAAGAGCGATTTTAATATAAATTATATTTATTTAAACCTAATAATACTAAATAATTATAATAATAACTTAGCAAATTAATTAAATAAATTTAATATAATAGGCTAATATTATAATCTGGGCTTATAACTATTAAATATACTCAAGGCTAAATTATTTAATTAATAAATAATAATATATAATATCCTAATATATATAATAATAAAACCTTAAATAGGGGTAAATAAATATTCCTAGCCCTATTTTATACCAATTGCTTCGCCTAATAAAGTAGAGAATAGGTAGTATAATAATAATGTTTTGGTAGTATAATTAAGGGTCCAAATAACCCTAGAGAAAGCAAAATAGGAAAACACGGGCTGACAAGGGAAAATAGGGGCAATGACAGCTGACACATACTTAACGCAATGGCAGAGAGTAAGCCTGTGCTGGTGTCTTAGTCGATGTGTACATTCGCTATGCAATGCTTGGTGTATATATTGCTTTTGCAGTGTTTCTGTTGTACCGTCCACATTTCCTTGCCAAAAATTCTTTGAGATCGGATGTCAGCGTCGAATTTACCTGGTGTCGGGGACTGGCACTTCAGAAGTTTAAGGCCGGCGACTCAGGTAGCTAGGGTGTAACTTGTTGACTCGTACAACTCTGGAATTGCCGCTCTCGGCTGCTCCAGCATGTTCCTGGTGGAGCTCTATTAATTGGTGGTCTTTCTGTCTCGCTCTGGAGGGGCAATGAATGACTTAAAATCTTATACCCCAACTTTATCAGGAACAAGCGCTCGGACATTGACGTGGTTTAGGAATTGGAGATTGATCTTGCAACCCAAGTCGGGGCAGATCGAGCGCCCAACAGATTGGTTTACCATTGCCTGTTCGGATCCATTGCCGCCGAATGTGATATGGTTCTTATATAGGACCTCACAGGCTTCGTGGTAGGAATAGTGGCTGCAAGTAAGAACGGTCAGTCTGGGCCAACTCAAAGATCAAATTGGAACTTACTTGACTCGAAGAAGCCTGACGGCTACTTTGGCAGTTAGTGGCGTGTCAGTATGGAATGGAAGCTCCAGAGGGCCTTCGCCTGGGGTTATGGTGAAATAGACCACACGGTTGACGAGCTCATTGGGCAGATTAAGGAGACGAAATTTGCATCTTGCTTCTGGCTTCATCTCGTAGACAGCCTACTTAATTCCGCCGAAACCGTTACCAATGGTGTGTGCGAAGATTCTGAAATGATTTTAGTTAGCTTTGTTCCATGTTCTATGCCCTCGATGCGTTTGCTTGATCTTTGTATGCCATCAAGCACGTGTCCAAGTTCAGCCACCAGATGAAACGGTACCCACCAGGACTCCGCACTACACAGAACCCACAGTCAGTATATATATTTATAACACTCTAAGCATTCTCTCGATCGCTGAAAGCTACTTTCAAACCAAAAAGAGCCTGTTGTTGATGCCCGAAGATACAGAAGAGAATGAAGCGGAAGAGGAGATGGAGCAAGAACAAGAGAAGTATCAGAAGCTTCCGGAACTTTGCCAACTCGCTAATAACACTCTCCTCGCGAGATGAGCAATCTTGTCGGTCCCTGAGCGTTTGCTTTCTGTGTTGTTCGGCTCTGTGCACTTGTTTGCGAGCCAGCTTGTGCCGGGAAGGACACGCATAGCTGCAGAATCTGTCCGAGCGTCTCCAGCACGTGAACACTATTCGATCAAAATTAACAGCGCGCTCGTCGCCGGTTTGATAGTACCATAAGCGACCCTATCACTTTGGAATGATCCTGATGTGTGGTGGTGGTGTGGTGGAGATGGTTGGAAAAGTGGAAAGCGGCCCGGGGAAAAAGACCAATCTCAGATCTTACCCCCTCAGCGCCCAACACCCACCTTGTCCAGTTCACTCAAAAACTACTCTCGTCGTCGCCCATATACCTATGTGAGCGACGATAGGATGGCGAAAGCGTCTGCTTGTGTGACCATTGTATGCTGGGGGCGGTTGGACGGGGAGAAAGTTGTGTCCCGAATAAGGGGCAAAGCTGAAGCTCACAGTCAATTTTACTACTCGCAGCTCAGGACATTTCCATCACTTATTTCACCCCACAACGACGCTCGCCGCCGCTTACTTGCCAGCATAGGCGACGACACAACGGAAACAGCGTCTGCTTGTATGTTTGTCGAATCCTGGAGGCAGTTGGAAAGGAAATATCGGCTTCCCAGGTCAGGAGCAGATTTGAAGACCATCACTAAAATCACATTTCGCTGCCCAACTCGCCCGCTTCACTCGATCTACTTGGGGATTTTTCTTGTGGTTGCTTTAATAGCATTACGAATGCCTCTATTATACTTAATATGGCTGGTTCTATGCTAATTGATCGATGGTGTATTGGAGCGGGGATGATTAGGATGGGAAAGGTGGCTCGGCTGGCTGGACTGCAGCCAACTTCCTGATGATGCCACTAGGATTTGTGGGGGGCTCTACGTATGTAGGCATAGAAGAGACGGTGTTTGTATGACACATATTGAATTACGCATGGATATCCATACCTGGGTCTTTGATACTGTGCAGGATGGCTGGATGTATGGGGAGGCTAGTATAGCGCTGTGGTGAATCCGAACGTTACTTCTCCTCTATGCTGCCGCACACTTATGCATGTAGAGTAGAAAGTTCACATAGAAAAGCCCGTGGCCATGGCATTTCGTGAAATGGGTAGAATTGAGACAGGGTTAGGAGTACAGCAGGGGCTTGTAAAGGCAACATGGTAGTCACATGACCCAGGGCAAGTCGGGGGAGCATCAATACCATGAGGAAAAGGGTAGTCCCATGAGTTTGATAATTGGCTATGCATACCGGTTACTAAAAGCTCTGGTGCAATCAGCAGGTTTAGCAAAAATTCACAATCGAGAAGAGCTGCTGGATTGAACACGCCACTTTGAGAGAACGCGAGTCATCTGCCTTGGACAAGGATTACCCCGTCCTCCGCACTCTCCATGAAACTCCGTAGGGTTAGTATAAGGCCATCGAATTGGCATATGTCCCGGACTAGACGCAAGGTAGCCATTAGCAATCTAGAGAGCCGAAGTACGGGAGAAAAGGGAGCTGTAGACGGCGTCGACGACAGGCTGAGCGCTGATCTGGCGGCCACCGAAGAAGCGACCGTTGAGGCCTTTGATGGCATTCTCACCGCCCGTGACGCGGTCGAATTTGAGGTAGATGTCGCCTTGGGTATTGGGATCTAGAGCAATGTGAACGACTTTCCCGTATTTCTCGTTGCACTCAGCTCGGACGTCGTCTTCAAGTTCTTTGATCCATACTTCGCCTTCCTCCCTAACATTTGTCAGGACGAGATCATGGTCAGGATGTGGGAAGGAGACTAACTCGGCAGGATTGAACATGTTTCTCAGCAAAACACAACGGCTGGCTTGGTTGACACTCACGGGTAGCGGCTTGTTCTCTGCCTTGGGTTTGGGTGCATGACGTTTTTGATCGGCAGTATTTGTCTCGGGAGCAGGGTCATCTGTTCTTGCAAGCTTCCTCATCAATGCGTCCCTGGAATAGTTGTTGAAGTTTACCCCAGCAACGTCTGTATCGTCAAGAGCGCTCGCACCTCCACCGCCCTTTTCGTTGTCGCGGCCTCCTGCACGGTCGAAGGCGCCTCCACCTCCACCTGCCTGAGCACCACGGCCGCCGTGCCCGGAGAAAGCAGATCCCTGGTAGTTGCGTTGGTGCTCTTGCCCTTGGAACCGCTGCAGGAGATTTGCGGTAGATTCAGGGGTGAACTTATCGTTACCGAGGCCGACCCTAATAGGACGCCCAGCAAGATCGAAACCATTCATCTTCTCCAATGCTTCTCTAGCCTGGTTGGGATCACGGAATCTAGGAGACACGTTAGTAGGTGATGAATAGGGAGGGTTTGGGAGAACGGACTGTACGAAACCATAGCCGCGGCTACGCCCTTGCTCCTCCTTCTGTAGTTGGACAAACTCGAGCTCTCCGAAGGGTTCGAAGACATTCTGTAGATCGCTCTCAGTGATGCTAAAATGTATGTTGCCTACGTAAAGCCTGTGGAAGGGGATCTGGTTGGGGTTGCTGTTGGTAGCTTCTGGGTTGCGGGCTTGGCGATTTTTCTCGGCTTCGGTGAGCTGGGCGATGATGGGAATGCCTAGAAGTTTTTGTCCTGTGAGCTGTATAGCTGGAGCGACCGACTCTTCTTGTTTGAATTCGACGTAGCCAACACTGTCAACCATTAGCTTGGCTCGTCGAAACACTAGACGTTCATACCCTTTGGATCTCCCACTGACTCTGTCCTTGACGATTTGGGCCTCTTTGACTGGACCAACCTTTTCAAAGAATTGGATCAGCTCTTTCGTCCTCAACCTAGCGGCAAGCTGTTGCACAAAGACAGTCCTCCGATCACGCTCGTCTTCCGTTGGTTGAGGTGTTGGCGATTTAGGCTTGGTGCTTGGGGAACGCTTGCGTGCACTATTGCGATCTCGGCGAGGGCTTCTGTCTCTATAGCTGTCATCTTCATCACGACGAGATCTGCCACCTGGCCGATAGTATCTGTCACCATTAGGTGACCTTGATCGAGAGCGGGCACGCCCACCACCACGGTAGAAGTCTCCTCCTGAACCGCGGTAGGCATCTTCTGGATCTACAGAGTCCCTATGGCGGCGTGAATGGCGTCTATCACTGTCCCTGCTCCGGCTTCTTCGCTTGCTTCGACGTCCATCCCGTCCACTCGTACGCTCGCTCCTTGGACTCTCCATTGCCACATCACCATCAACGTCTTTGTCCCTCTTCACCCTATCTCTGCTTCTATCCCGGTGTCGGCGATCTCGGTCTCGGTGGCTACCATCTCGATGACGGTCACGATCGCTCTTGTGTCGGTCACCATGATCCTTGGAGCGATTGTCGCCTGTGTCTGGAGGGGCGGCGTTGGCCGTAGAATCTAAGAGGGCCTCAACATCAAGGCCTGACATGTTGAGAAGTAAAATGAGTGGCTAGTGGTTGTTATTTGCACCACGGTCAGGATAATTAGAGAGCTCTTCACTTTGGGCGGGTTAGAGCGTTCGCAGATGTGGCGGTGGTAGGGCAAACCCTTTGTTCTTGCGGGATAACGCTGGATCAATCTATTCAAGGCAATGTAAGTGGAAGCACTCGCAACAAGCTTGCGGGTAGGGCGGTCTATACGGAATAGTAGTGAGTGTCGAAGGTTGGGATGTGGATGCGTGAGCGCAAATTGTGGGCGGAGGAAAGACTCGGAGACTCGCAGGGTGGAAAATGTACGCTAAACCTTTTAGACTTAGCGTGATCATGTGGTGTCCCTTCCGTCCAAGGCCAGGATTCCTCAAATGGAACCATTCTATCGTGCTTCATGAAAGAAGATTCCTTTTGAAATGAGACTCCAGAGCCTGTGCTACACGTCCAGCTCACAGTAGTCCCTTTTTAATAGCCCCAAATTGGCTGGTGATTGTAGGGAGCGGATACTGCTGATCATGTCAGGGAGGCATCGGTGCATCAGGTTATCACAAACACGAGCATCAAAGCACGGAGATCTCTGAGAATGCAATCAAAGCTGAATAGGCCCAAAGTCATCGTTGAAGCCCCATGAGTCTCCCCTCGTGCAGTCCCGAGATATGTACAAAGGCCCCCAAGCGCCGCCAACCTTCTCCATTGCCAGTAGCAGTCTAGAATTCAACAATAGTATCGCCTCTCCTCTTTCCCCGCATGTCGTACTTGCCCTGTCGATCAGAATGTCAGTCAATCGCTTCCAACTTCCTTTCGAACCTTCTGGTCCAACACGACCACATCTCGAGCCTCTGGGGTGGGCGGCATTGTTGAGCAGATAGCGGTGCGGAGACTCACATCTGTCATAAAACCTATGTAGACTACGACAGAGGGAACTGCTACAACGTAGACGAATGTAATCCATGCCGTTCGTGGGGTCCACCGAAAGTATTTGTAGCGGTTGGCGTTCATGTCTGATCGTGACATCAGCACCGGCCCGATCAGATCGAAGCCCCAGCAAGATGTGGCGTCTTCATATCGCATGTAGCATCGCGAATCTTTTCATTGAAAAGATGGAGGGACTCGGACGTACTGTTGTATTTGACCAGCGCTGGGTCCATGAGGAGAGCTAGAGAACGATGTCAGCCGCTTTTAGAGCTCACTGGTCGTTATTGGGACGTACAATGGTTGTGACCTGCCATCCTGCGAATGGTTGGATGCATGATTGCGGGGCCCCTACACTGCGAATGTGAGTATGTTTGTGCTCTGGGAGCTGGGATGGAGAGGAGGGAGCGAGCTTAGCGCCAATGCTCCTACCGAGGTTTCTCCGATGAATTGTCACGTTTTTACGATGTTCACCACTACCGAGAGCAAGTATCTTATTCACGAACTGCGTCCAACTCACTCAGACCCAGTTGACGAAACCAATTTCTCCCGTCCGTGAGGTTGTTCTTTAATCATCATGGATTTCGCAGGTTTGATGTCAAAGGAGATCTCCAAAGGTCGCCAAACCTCTTCGCCCTCCGCTCCCTCCGAACAAACGAAGCAGTACCTCAAACGTGCGCAAGTCGAAGCTCAGAGGCAAGAAGCCTACCTACAAGAGCAGGCTAAGATCCAACATGAGCGAGAAGAGAAGCTTACACAAAAACGAAAGCGAGATGAAGAAGATGCAATCCGCACTCTCGCGCGTGACGAAAAGCGACGGCGATTGGCAGAAGAATCCAAAATGCGAAGGGAGGAGGAGGAAGCGAAGAAAGAACGGGCGAGGAGGAAACGGCTAGGACTTCCTGACTTGCCCTCGCCTACTGAGGAAGATCCGAGCGTCTCACGAGAGGCGATTGAGGACATCCCAGACGAAGAACTACTGGGCAAGCTCCGTGGCCTCAATGTGCCGGCCGTTCTCTTCGGCGAGACCCATACCACACGTCTCGGTCGATACATAAAACTTACAGCGCCTGTCAATGTACAGCCCACTCAGACGACAGGCCCAATTCCCACGACACTATCTCTAGTCCCGGAAACGGAGATGAAAGTGCCCTCTACCATACCTGCAGACCCAGAGACCCTCAAACTCGTCTACAGACAGCTAGCATCATACTTCACAATGCTCCTTCGTGAATGGCGCATTGCCCTCCAGCACCGACCCGATTCTGTCAAGGAATCTGCGCAAGGGAAACAAGCCGAGAACACAATGCATCAAACCCTTGCCAACATGCGTCCACTGTTCCGCAAGATGGAGACCTTTTCTTTGGAGGAAGGGATCTTAGAGCCTGTGGTCGATATCGTACGGGCGGCCCAAGAGCGACGGTACGTCGACGCGAACGATGGGTATTTGAGATTGAGTATTGGGAAGGCTGCATGGCCGATCGGGGTGACCATGGTGGGCATTCACGAGAGAAGTGCCCGAGAGAAGTTGCATGAGAGTGACAAGGGAGCAGCGCATATCATGAGTGATGAGGTGACAAGGAAGTTTTTGCAGAGCATCAAGCGGTGCCTGAGCTTTGCGCAGACGAGGTGGCCGCCGGAGGACTTAATGCAGCTGATGGGTTGAGCGATGCCGATGAAGAGGTGGACCGAGTCCTGAGAGCGTGCACATGAGGTAAGAAAGAACGAGGCGTGCTGGTATCGGCATCTTCTGCTCAGCCAAATAACGGAAGAGGAGAGTCGTCTCGTCGAAGCTGCCGCATACGCGATGTTACAAAGATGGAATTCTGATCAGTATGTCACCAAGTGGATCATGTTAGCTCTGTGGCAGCGATCACCGAACGGCTTCAGCTAATCATCCCCACTCGCTCATACCATCCTTTGTTATCGAGTCTTCGAAAGACCGAGTACATCATTCGTTTGCTTTAGCTCCGATTTTGGGGTGTGATATGGCTCTATCACATCAGCAAAACGTGTAACCATTTTCCATTGCCTCCGTTCCACGTCACTCTCTCAGAACACCGACGAGGTGATTTGCTGGAACGGTTTGTCAGCTATTACCGCATCGGGTCTAAATACCATTATTTCGGCTTTCGGGGTATTCGAGACATCGCGCTGCTTACTCAACATACTTTAGGTCCTGTCGGGTTCATCGTAATTACGAACCAAACATCTGCTTAGCATTCTCGCGGACGTAATCATACTACACTGTGCTATTGGCAGCAATGTGACGACTGGGAGACTGTATCTGTGCGAACAAGCGGATATAAAGCCCAGCGCATGTCTGAGCAGTTCTAATGGATAAGAAGCATCATCTACACCAATCGTGAACAATCACCCAATCTGCATCATATCGTCGCATACTCCAATCCAATCCCGCTTCCAACAACTGTCTCCTCAACTGCAAAGAAAGATCCTCCACCTCAACATACAGTCGACATGTCCTCCCCAATCAAGAACGTTCTCATCATCGGCGCTGGCGGAAACCTTGGCACGCACATACTCGCCGCCCTCCTCGCCACGCCCTCCCTCAAAATCTCCGTCCTCTCCCGGGCATCCTCCAAATCCACCTTCCCCTCCACCGCCAACGTCATCACAGTCCCAGACTCCTACCCTGAACACGCTGTCGTCGAAGCCTTCAAATCCCAAGACGCCATCATCGACTCAGCGCCCCTCACCGAAATCCCCCAACACTTGGCCTTCATCGAGGCCGCGGTCAAAGCAGGGGTGAAACGCTTCATCCCCGCCGAATTCGGCAGCAAAACCTCGGAGCCCCGCAACATCGAGGCTGTGCCCGCTTTCGCCGGCAAGGTCACCATGCGCGATCTCCTCATCAGCAAAGAACACACCGGCCTCACCTGGACGGGCGTGATCAACGGCATGTTCTTCGACTGGGGCCTCCAAACCGGCTTCGCCGGCTTCGACCTCAAGACCCACAAAGCCACCCTCTACGACGAGGGCAAAATGCCCGCGGACCTCTCCCTGAGATCCACCATCGGCAAGGCCGTCGCCGCCATCCTCGCCGACCCCCACGCGTACGCCGAGTCCAAGAATCGCTACGTGGCTATCAATTCCTTCCACGTCTCCCAGCTGGACATCCTCGCCGCGCTGGAGAAAGCCACGGGCAAATCGTGGGAGCGGGAGCACACCAGCTCGGTCGAGGCGAGTCGGGTCGGGAAGGAGAAGTTGAGCAAAGGGGATTTCAGCGGGTTTGCGCCTGCTGTTCTGGGGCTGGAGTGGGGTAGGAACGAGTGGGCGCATTCGAACGGGGTTGATAACCGATTGCTCGGATTGAAGACGGGGGGGACGAAGGAGCTGGACGAGGCGGTGGCGAAGATTGTTGCGGGGCAGGACGTCTAGTATAGCTATATTAGTGGCAGCACGTCGTTGCGTCCTCGGGCGGCGCGGCAATAATCGAGGATCTAGATATCATGATCCTATGACTTCGTTCCGCTTCATAATACCTAGCCTATTTCCCCTTCTATCAACGTCTATGCTTACCTCTCTGCGTCATCCCACACCCTCCCATCTCCCAGCCTCCTTAAGCCGACTCATTCGGCATCCCCTCCGCCCCTGGCTCCCCCTTGTCCCCCCGCGTCCCAGCCAACACCCCCTCCTCCCTCTCCACCCCCCTCTGCATAGGCTGCACCCGCTCATCAACCCCCATATTCCCACTCGCCACACTCGCCCCCCCCCCCCCCCCCCCCCCCCCCGCCCCCCCCCCGGGGGGGGCCCCCCCCGGGCGGCCCCCCCGGGGGGGGC
>JAABUQ010008457.1_pt1 | contig 14421 bp, 13 predicted proteins | sample 5560001 | NCBI WGS metagenome assembly JAABUQ01 (sample SAMN10711888, study PRJNA513371) | rock metagenome | isolation source: Antarctica rocks | place: Antarctica: Victoria Land, Finger Mt nord | collected 2015-12-18
TCGCCGACGCGGAGGCGGCGCGGGCGGAGCTGGATTGGGTGGTGCGGCTGGTCGGCGAAGTGCGGGCGGTGCGGGCGGAAATGAACGTGGCCCCCTCGGCCTTGGCGCCGATCCTGCTGCGCGACGCGAGCCCGGCGACGCTCGCGCGGGCCGAGCGCTGGTCGGAGGCGATCCGCCGCATGGGGCGCGCGACGACGGTGGGGCCGTTGCAGGGCCCCCTGCCCTCGGGCAGCGCGCAGGTGGTGGTGGACGAGGCGACGGTGGTGATCCCGCTGGCCGGGCTGATCGACCTGGCGGCGGAGCGGGCGCGGCTGGAACGCGATCGCGGCCGGGCGCTGGGCGAGGCGGAGAAGGTCACGCGCAAGCTCGACAATGCGGACTTCGTGCGCCGCGCGCCGCAGGACGTCGTCGATGAGAATCGCGAGCGGCTGGCCGGTTTCGAGCGCGAGGCGGCGCGGCTGGCGGCCGCGATCGCGCGGATCTCGGTGGCGGCATAAGGATTAGGGAGACAGACGATGTTGACCAAGCGCTGGGATAAGTCGCGGCTGCCGTCGCGGCATGTGACCGAGGGGCCGGGGCGGGCGCCGCATCGCTCGTATTACTACGCGATGGGGCTGACGGAGGACGAGATCAACCAGCCCTTCGTCGGCGTGGCGACCTGCTGGAACGAGGCGGCGCCGTGCAACATCTCGCTCAGCCGGCAGGCCCAATCGGTCAAGAAGGGCGTCAACGAGGCGGGGGGCACGCCGCGGGAGTTCACCACCATCACGGTGACCGACGGGATCGCGATGGGGCACCAGGGAATGAAGTCGTCCTTGGTGTCGCGCGAGGTGATCGCCGATAGCGTCGAGCTGACGGTGCGCGGGCATTGTTACGACGCGCTGGTGGGGCTGGCCGGGTGCGACAAGTCGCTGCCGGGGATGATGATGGCGATGGTGCGGCTGAACGTGCCGTCGGTGTTCATGTATGGCGGCTCGATTCTGCCGGGGAGTTTTCGCGGCAAGGACGTCACCGTGGTCGACGTGTTCGAGGCGGTGGGGCAGCACGCGGCCGGCAAGATGTCGGATGAGGATCTGCACGAGCTGGAGTGCGTGGCGTGCCCGAGCGCGGGGGCGTGCGGCGGGCAGTTCACGGCCAATACGATGGCGACGGTGAGCGAGGCGATCGGGCTGGCGTTGCCGGGCTCGGCCGGGTCGCCGGCGCCGTATGAGGACCGGGATCGGTGGGCGGTGGAGAGCGGGCGCGCGGTGATGATGCTGCTCGAGCACAACATCCGGCCGCGGGACATCGTGACGAGGCGGGCGCTGGAGAACGCGGCGGTCGTGGTCGCGGCGACCGGGGGCAGCACGAATGCGGGGCTGCACCTGCCGGCGCTGGCGCACGAGGCGGGCATCCGCTTCACGATGGACGACGTGCTCGAGATCATGCGCCGCACGCCCTACATCGCCGACCTCAAGCCGGGCGGCAAATACGTCGCCTTCGACGTGCACAAGATCGGCGGCATCCCGGTGATCCTGAAGGCGCTGATGGATGGCGGGCTGCTGCATGGGGATTGCCTGACGGTCTCGGGCAAGACGCTGGGGGAAAACCTCCAGGACGTGGTGTTCCCGGAGAACCAGGACGTGGTCTATCCGGTCTCGCGCGCGATCACGAAGACCGGCGGCGTCGTCGGGCTGAAGGGCAATCTCGCGCCGGACGGGGCGATCGTGAAGGTCGCTGGGATGCAGACGCTGCAGTTCGAGGGCACCGCGCTGTGTTTCGACAGCGAGGAGGAGGCGTTCGCGGCGGTCAACGACCGGGCCTACAAATCGGGCGACGTGATCGTGGTCCGCTACGAGGGTCCGAAGGGTGGTCCGGGGATGCGCGAGATGCTGTCGACGACGTCGGCGATCTACGGCCAGGGGATGGGGTCGGACGTGGCGCTGATCACGGACGGTCGTTTCAGCGGGGCGACGCGGGGGTTCTGCGTGGGCCATGTCGGGCCGGAAGCGGCGGTGGGCGGGCCGATCGGGCTGCTGAAGAACGGCGACCGGATCCGGATGGATGCGGAGGCTGGCACGATCGAGGTGCTGATTTCGGACGAGGAGATGGCGTCGCGTCGTGCGGCCTGGCATCCGCGGGGCACCGACTACAACAGCGGCGCGATCTGGAAATACGCGCAGACGGTCGGCCCGGCGCATCTGGGCGCGGTGACGAACCCCGGCGGGGCGGCGGAGACGCACTGTTACGCGGACATCTGACTCGCTCACCCTGACCCCCTCCGGAGGGGGTCGGGGTGAGCGCTCTGGCTACATATACCGGCTCCAGCCGCGGGCGAGGAGTTCGCCGAGGCGCTCCTTGACCGGGCGGTGACGCCAGGTTTCGAGGCTGACTCGGTCGGCGTGGGCGATCCAATCGCGGAGCATGGCCTCGACGGCCGATGCGGTGGTGCGGCCGAAGACGATGGCGTCGATCTCGTTGTTGAACAGGAAGCTGCGGCGGTCGAGGTTGGACGAGCCGATCGCGGTCCAGACGCCGTCGATAGTGGCGACCTTGGCGTGCAGCATGCCGTCGTTGAGTTCGTGGATGCGCACGCCGCGCTGGAGCAGGCGGCCGTAGAGGGCGCGGGCGGCGTGGGTGCAGGCGGGGATGTCGCTGTAGCCGGCCAGGATGAGGTCGACCTGGACGCCACGCTCGGCCGCCTCCTTGAACAGGCGGAACTGGCCGTGGGAGGGGACGAAGTAGCCCGTGGCCAGGATGATGTGGCTGGCGGCGGCGGCGGTGGCGGCCTTGAGGCTCTCGAAATAGAGTTGGCGGTGTTGGCGGGGGGCGCTGCCGTCGATGCGTACGGTTTCGTCGCCGGCGGGTGCGGGCGTCGGCGCGGGCTCATTGCCGTGCTCATGGCCGTGCTCAGGGCCGTGCTCAGGGCCGATCGGGGCGCCGCCCTGGTGACGCCAGTTGGCGCGGAAGATGCGGGCGATCTCGGCGACCGGCGGGCCCTCGATGCGGGCGGCGGCGTCGTACCAGAAGCCCTTCATCGGGTCGGGCGGGGCGCCGGCGCTGCGCGGGTTCTCGTAGACGCGGGAGAGGTTGACGCCGCCGATGATGGCGATCTCGCCGTCCGCGAGCAGGATCTTGCGGTGGTCGCGGTCGTTCAGGGTGAACGGATTGAAGCGGCGGCGGAACGGGTTGAACGGGCGAAATTCGAGCAGCAGCGCGCCCGCTCGCCGCAGCGTCTCGAACACCGCGTCGTCCACGTCCTGCGACCCGGCCGCGTCGTAGCTGACCACCAGCCGCACGCCCTGGCGGCATTTCTCGACCAGCAGATCCACGACCCGGCAGCCGCGCCAGTGCACGTCCTGGAACTCGTAATATTCGAGGTGCAGCCACTCCCGCGCCTGCTCGATGGCCTCGACGATGGCGTCGAGCGTCTCGGCGCCGCCGGGCAGCAGGGTGACGCGGGCGCCGCCCACCAACGGGACGCGCGCGGCCTTGCCATGGAGGGCCGCGTGGCGGCGGAGATCGTCGTCGAGGCTGTCGAGGGGCGAGGTCATCGGTGCCCTACGCGCATGGGCGCGGCGCGTTCCCGATCACTCGGTTTGGGGGGCGGGGCGCACGGGATAGTCGAGGATCTCGGCCGAGAAAGGCGCTGGCGGGGCCGCTCCGGCGGCTTCGAGGCGGGCGGCCTCGCGGCGGGCGAGGGCGACGATGAGGCGGCGCATGCTGTCGGGGGTCGTCGCGGTCCAGGGCGGGACGCCGAGGATCGAGGCGGCGGTCGCCAGGTCGATGCAGGCGGTGGCGAACACCTGGTTGATCGGGCGCAGCAGATCGGCGTCATCTGGGTCTTGCCGGCTTTCGCGGCGGCGCTGCCGGGTCAGGCGTGCGCCGCCGCGGCGGAGCACGCCGAGCTCGTGGCTGACGCGGATGGCGGCGTGGACCGCTTCGGTGGCGCGCAAGAAGGCTTCGACCCGGTCGAACTGCGCATCCGAAATCTTCCCGTCGGCGTCAGGCGCGAAACAACGCGCGATCTCCATGCCGATGTCGGCCAGATGGTCGAACAACTCCTGATAGCCCCAGCGTTCCTTCGGCGCGACGTCGAAGACGGTGTGGTGGCGGGGGAGAGTGGGCGGGGCGGTCATGAAAATGAAGGAACATTTTCTTAGACCGCCCTGTCAAGCGACGTGTGCCGATCAGTCGGGGAGCGTGTCGCCGGAGCCGCCGAACTCCTTGGGGAAGTCTTTCAGCTTGGGCAGACCGTCCTTCATGGGCAGGACGGTTTCGGCGTAGTTGACGTGCACGGCGGCGGCGAACGGCATGGTGGGGATGGTGGCGGCGAATACGTCGACCATTTTCAGCGGCGGGTGTTTGGCCATGACGTGGCCGCCGCACTTGGTGCAGAATTGGCGTTCGCTCATCGGCGTCTTGGCGAAGGTGGCGAGGTGTTCGGCGCCCTTGGTGACCTCGACGGCGTCGGGGTTCCAGAGGCTGAAGGCGTTGACCGGGCCGCCGGACCAGGAGCGGCAGGAGCGGCAGTGGCAGTAGCCCATGACGTTGGGCTGGCCGGTGGTGCGGATCTCGACGGCGCCGCAGAAGCAGGCGCCGGTGTGGGTGTTCGTTTCGGACATGGGTTCCTCCAAGTGGGTCAGCTCTGGCGGCTGAATTTTAGGGTGCCGTCCTTGAGCGGGGACAGGCGATAGCTGATCAGGTCGAGCAGGTAGTTCTGGTAGATGCGCCAGGGGCGTTTGGCGCCTTGGCGGGGCAGTTGGTCGAGGCTGCGCTGGACGTAGCCGGAGGAGAAATCGAGCAGCGGTTGGGAGGCGATGGCGGCGTCGGGGTTGGGGGTGACGGAGGCGTACCGATGCCGCGTCATGTAGTTCAGGATGCGACAGACGTAGACGCAGGTGAGTTCGCTCTTGAGCGTCCAGGAAGCGTTGGTGTAGCCAAACGATGTCGCAAGGTTCGGGACACCGCTATACATGAGGCCGCGGTAGGACATGGTCTTGCCGAAATCGACCGGGGTGCCGTCGACGGCGATCTTCATGCCGCCGAGCAGCTTGAGTTGCAGCCCGGTCGCGGTGACGACGATGTCGGCATCGAGCGTGCGGCCGGAGGTGAGCGCGAGGCCGGTTTCGGTGAAATGGTCGATCCGGTCGGTGACGATCTCGGCCTTGCCCGCCTTGAGCGCGCGAAACAGATCGCCGTCCGGGACGAGGCAGAGGCGCTGGTCCCAGGGGTTGTAAGAGGGGGAGAAATGGGTCGCGACGTCGTAGTCGGGGCCGAGGTATTTCTGGATTGCGCCCTGGATCTTGGCCTTGGTTTGCGCCGGCCGCGAGCGGGCCATCTTGAACAGAAAGATGCCGAGCAGGATGTTGCGCCAACGTACCAGCTTGTAGTGCAGCCCCGGCGGCAGATGCGGGCGCAGGCGCTCGGCGAGGCGGTCGGTCGAGGGTAGCGAGACGACGTAGGTGGGAGAGCGCTGCAGCATGGTGGCCTGCGCGCCGAGCTTGGCCAGCGCCGGCACCAGCGTCACCGCGGTCGCGCCGCTGCCGATGACGACGACGCGCTTGCCGGCGACGTCGATGTGCTCGGGCCAGGCCTGCGGGTGCACGACCTGGCCCCGGAACGATTGCCGGCCGGGGAAGTCGGGGGTGTAGCCGCCGTCATAATCGTAATAGCCGCTGCAGGTGAAGAGAAAGCCGCAGGTGAAGACGCGGGTTGCGCCGTCATGCTCGACCTCGACAGTCCATTTCGAAGTAGCACTGGACCAGTCGGCGCGGAGCACCTTGTGACCGAAGCGGATGTGACGTTCGAGATCGTGGGCGGCGACGATCTCGTGCAGGTATTTCAGGATCGCCGGGCCATCGGCGATGACCTTCGGGTCTTTCCACGGATGGAACGCGAAGCCGAGCGTGTTCATGTCGGAGTCGGACCGGACGCCCGGATAACGGAACAGGTCCCAGGTCCCGCCGAGGGTCGCGCGCGCCTCGAGGATGAGGAAGCTTTTGTCCTTGCAGCGTGTCTGCAGGTGGTAGGCGGCGCCGATGCCGGACAGCCCGGCGCCGATGACGACCACGTCGGCGTACTCGGTCGCGGCATCGGCGGGGCGTTCAGTCGGGCGGGCGAGGATGGTGGCGCTCATGCGGACAGCCGTTGCAGCGGGGCCAGCTTGGCGGCGACGCGCTCGATGAAGGCGACGGTGCGGGCGGGTTGCGCGATCGGGGTCATGTGGCCGCCGCCGTCCACGAGTTCGAGTTCGGCGCCGGGGATGGCGTCGGCGAGGCGGCGGCCGTGCAGCGCCGGGTCGAGGATGTGGTCGCCGCTGCCGTAGAGGATGCCGACGGGAACGGCGATGGTGGGATAGCGCGGCACCAGCCCGACCAGGTCGGCGGGGGCGGCGACGAGGTCGGTGGACGCGCTGTAGAACGCCTTCGGGCGCAGGCCGAGCAGGCCGCCGTAAGTGGTGCCGTAGTCGGCGGGGATCGTATCGGGGGCGAACACTTCCTTCAGCGTCTCGGCGCCGCGGGCCATGGCGGCCGGCACGGCGAGCGTCCAGGCGATCAGCAGGCGCTTGAGCGGCGATTGGACGACGAGGCCGCGGAACGGTTCGGGGGACGCGTCGACCGATTGGGTGAGCGGCGCGATCAACGCCAGGGCGCCGACGCAATCGGGATGCTCGAGCGCCAGCGTCAACGCGAGCGCGCCGCCGAGCGAGTGACCGACGAGCACCGGGCGATGCAGGCCGAGGCGCTCGATCAGGGCGGCGACGGTCGCGGCCTGGGCGCGCAGATTGGCCGCCGCGTTGTAGGGGCGCGTCGAGAAGCCGCTGCCGGGCCGGTCGAACACCACGACCCGGTGGCTGCGGGCGAGCGGCTCGATCACGGCCGGCGGGAAGTTGCGGGTCTGGCCGCCGAGGCCGTGGATGAACAGGATCGCCGGCCCGCTGCCTTGATCTGTGTAATGGATCGACTGGCCGGCGATGTCGATGAAGCGGCCCGTGGGCGGCACGGCGGCCTCGATTTGCCGCGTGGTCCACCAGGCGAAGCCGACCAGGCCGGCGCCGGAAAGCGCGGTCGCGCCGAGCAGATAGCCGAGCACGCGGCGCATCAGTAGGCCGCCTTGCGGGCGGAGACGCGTTCGAGGATCGGCCAGTAGCTCGTCGGGCGCAGGCGCTCGACGAGGAGCGCAAGCTTGGCGTCGCGGCCGACGATCACGCGGGGCTTGCGGCGCTCGATGCCGCGGACGATCTGCTCGGCGGCGCTGGCGGGCGGCAGGGTCAGTATCGATTTGAACTTGGCCAGGCGCTCGCGGCCGGCGGCCGAGACGCCTTCGCCGACGCGGGCGTTGTCGGAGATCGACGTAGCGACGCCGCCTGGGTGGATCACCGTGATCCCGACCGGGCTCGCGCGCAGTTCCTGGCGCAGCGATTCCGAAAAGCCGCGCACGGCGAACTTGCTCGAGCAGTACGCCGTCTGACCCGGCGGCGCGATCAGGCCGAACAAGCTCGACAGGTTCACCAGCCGCGATTCCGGCGAGCCGAGCAGCATCGGCAGGAACGCCCGCGTCGTGCGGACGACGCCATAGAAATTGATCGACATCAGCCAATCGAAATCGGCCGCCGACACTTGCTGGAAGGTGCCGCCCAGCGCCACGCCGGCGTTGTTGATCAGGACCTGCGCCGGGCCGTGCGCCTCGTGCACGATGGTGGGGAAGGCGGCCACCGCTTCGGCGTCGGCGACGTCGAGCCGGTGCGACGTAACGCGCAGGCCGGCCGCGTCGAGCGCGTCGACGGTGCCGTGCAGCCCGGCTTCGTCGATGTCGGCCAGCGCGAGGTTGCAGCCGCGGCGCGCGAGCGAGTGCGCCAGCGCGCGGCCGATGCCGCTGCCGGCGCCGGTGATGATGGCGGTGCGACCACGAAGTTCGAACATTCTGGACGTTGGCATCGACGGTTGACCCGGCTGACGTGTCGGGCAGGAACGTGAGGATCGGCGGCCGGGTTCCGGCCGGGCCTGCGCGTTCAGGGCGGGCATCCGCGGTCAGGTCGGGCGTGCGCGGTCAGGGCGGCTGCTGCAGCGTCACCGCCCAGCCCGCGAACGAGAGCCACAGCCGGCGATGGCGCAGGTAGTCGGTGCCGAGCAGGCCATCCTCGCCGGTCTGCAGCGGACCGACCAGCAGCGTTGGGCGATCGACGGCATCGTGGCCGAGCGCGAGCCGGCTGAAGCGGTGGGCGTGGACGCGGGTGCCGTCGGGCCCGGCCGAGTGGATCGGCAGTTCCCGGTCGGTCGCGAGCGCGGCCGGGTCGAGGCCGGTGCGCTGCTCGTTGAGGTAGGTCGCGGTGGCTCCGGTATCGACCAGCAGCGACAGCTCGCGCCCGTCGACCTGGACCGGGACGTGCATCCGGCGGCCGGGGTTGGGGCTGACCTGGAACGTCACCGCGGCGCCGTCGAGCGGGGAGGTCGCGGGGCAGCGGCGGGGCTGGTAGAGGCCGAGGCGGCCGTGCGGCAGGTCGATGTCGAGGTCGTAGGCCGCGAGCGCCCCGGTGCCCAGCAGCCCGTCGACGCCCTGGCTCATGGAGATGCCGGTTTCCGGCCCGGCGACGAGCATGTTCACCGGCTCGAGCTGGGCGGCGCCGATCCCGATCGTGACCGGCTCGGTCGCGCGGCTCAGGCCGTGGGCGCCGATCGTGGCGATGTTGACGGTGAAGCGCAGGTCGTAGCGCAGGCCGAGCCGGCGCACCGCCGCCTCGCTGAGCAGCATGACATTGGAGCCGGTGTCGAGCATCAGCCGGGCCGGCTGGCCGTCGAGCGTGACGGCGACGATGGCGCGGCCGCCTTGCAGGGTCAGGGCGGTTTCGGCGGCCGGGACGAGGCGGCAGGCTTGCGGGGTGTTGGCGGCGGCGCAGGCGGCGAGCGGCGCGGCCATGGCGAGAGCGACGAGGGCGCGCGGCAAGCGGTCGCTCCATGGCGGAAGACCGAACTGTGCCGGATGCGGCCGGTCGATACCAGGGGTGAGGTTCCGCTGGCGCGCGAACTGGCCTAAAGCGCGGGCATGACAGAGAACATCTTTGCGCGCGTGCGCCAGGCCGCGCTGGTGGCGATGCGTCGGATCGTGCCGGACTTGCCCGAGGAGGTGCTGGCGCGCGTCGAGGTGACGCCGGCGCGCGAGGCGGCGCATGGCGACATGGCAACGAATGCGGCGATGGTGGCGGCCAAGGTGGCGCGACAGCCGCCGCGGGCGCTGGCCGAGCAGTTGGCGGCGGCCCTGGCCGAGGGGCCGGACGTGCTGGCGGCCGAGCCGGCCGGGCCCGGCTTCGTCAACCTGACGCTGCGGCCCTCGGCGTTGATCGCGACCGTGCCGGCGGTGTTGCGCGAGGGCGAGGCGTTCGGCGCCAGCGGCGTGGGCGCCGGGCTGCGGGTGAACGCGGAATACGTGTCGGCCAACCCGACCGGGCCGATGCATATCGGGCATTGCCGTGGCGCGGTCGTGGGCGACGCGCTGGCCAATCTGATGGCCAAGGCCGGCTTCGCGGTGACGAAGGAGTATTACATCAACGACGCCGGCGCGCAGGTGGCGGCGTTGGCCTGGGCGGCCTACTGGCGATATCTGCAGGCGCTCGGGACGACGCTCACCGAGGCCGCGTTCGCCGCCGCCACGCCCACCGGGCTGCAATATAAGGGCGACTACCTGGTCCCGGTCGGCGATGCGTTGATGGCGGCGCACGGCGACGCGCTGGCCGGGCCGGGCGTGAGCGTGGCCGAGCCCTCGCGCTGGTTCGACACGGTGCGCGAGTTCGCGGTGAGCGCGATGATGGACAGCATTCGGGCCGATCTCGCGGCGCTCGGCGTCAGCTTCGACGTCTTTACGAGTGAGCGCGCGCTGCTCGAGCGGGGCGAGGCGGATCGCGCGATCGAGCGGCTGCAGGCGGGCGGGCTGGTCTACGAGGGCGTGCTCGAGCCGCCGAAGGGCAAGACGCCGGAGGATTGGGAGCCGCGCGAGCAGACCCTGTTCCGCTCGACGCAGTTCGGCGACGATGTGGACCGGCCGCTGCGCAAGTCGGACGGGTCGAACACGTATTTCGCCAACGACCTCGGCAATCACCTCGACAAGATGGATCGCGGCGCGGAGCTGATGATCGACGTGCTGGGCGCCGACCACGGCGGCTACGTGTCGCGCATGAAGGCGGGGGTGAAGGCGCTGGCCGGGAACGGCAGCCAGCGGCTCGAGGTCGTGCTGTGCCAGATCGTGCACGTGCTGCGGGGCGGCGAGCCGGTGCGGATGAGCAAGCGGGCGGGGACCTACGTCACGCTGTCCGATCTGCTCGAGTGGGTCGGGCGCGATGCGGTGCGGTTCACCATGCTGACCCGCAAGTCGGACGCGCAGATGGAGTTCGACCTCGACGCGGTGGTGGCGCAGACGCGGGAGAACCCGGTGTTCTACGTGCAATACGCGCATGCGCGGTGCCGTTCGGTGCTGCGACTGGCCGAAGCGGAGGGCTACGACCTGCGGCCGGAGGCGCTGGCGGAGGTGGACCTGGCGAGCTTGGCGGCGGCGGCGGAGTTGGGCTTGGTGCGCCGGCTGGCGAGCTGGCCGCGGACCGTGGAGGCGGCGGCGCTGGCCCAGGAGCCGCACCGAATCGCGTTTTACCTCTATGATTTAGCGGGCGACTTTCATATGCTGTGGAACCGCGGGCGGGACGATTCGACGCTGCGATTCCTGCAAGCGGACCGGCGGGCGGAGACCCAGGCGCGGCTGGCTTTGGTCGCCGCGACGGCGATCACGATCCGGTCCGGGCTGGACGTGCTCGGGGTCGCGCCGGTGGAAGAGATGCGCTGATTGGGGAGGGGCCCGAATGTCCGACGAGATCAGCATTCCCAGCGCCGGCGGGGCGCGGACCGCCTACTCCCGCTCCTATCGATCGCGCCATAGCGGCGGCGGGTTCGATGCCGGGACGCGGGTCCTGCTGATCGCGGCAGCCGGGCTGGGGTTGGTGCTGGTGGGCGGAATGGCGGCGTGGTCGCTGGGCGGGCACCATCAAGCGGTGGGCGTGCCGACGATCGAGGCCGACAGCCGGCCGCTGCGGATCAAGCCCGACAATCCCGGCGGCATGAATCTCACGATGTTCGGCGACGTGTCGGCGAGCTTCCCCGACGCCGCCGGCCACCCGGCGGCGAGCGACCTCGCTCCCGCCGCCGAGCAGCCGGACCCGCAAGCCCTGCTGGCGCAACGCCAGGCCGGGGTCGCGCCGCCGATCATGACCCAGGCCGTCGCCGATGCCGCGCCGGTCGCGGTTATTCCGGCGGCCGGCCCGGCGGCCGGGCCGGCGGACGGGCCGGCGATCGTGCCGGCAGCCAAGCCGAAGCCCGTGAGCACGGTTTTGGTGCAGCTCGCCGCGGTGGCGAGCGAGACGGGGGCGGCGACGGAATGGCAGCGGCTCGCGCACCGGTTGCCCGATATGCTCGGCAGCCGCCAGCCGGTGATGCAGCGCGCCGACCAGGGCGGCAAGCCGATCTGGCGCGTGCGCACGGGCGGGTTCAGCGACGCGGCGGACGCGGCCCAATTCTGCAAGCGGGTGCGCGAAAAGGGCGTCGGCTGCACGCTCGCGAGCTTCTGAGCGTTTGCTCGCCGGCATCGTGGGGATCGCTGGCCCGGCGCTGACCGGGGCCGAGGCGGCGCTGCTGGCCGCCCATCCGCCCGCGGGCGTAATCCTGTTCGGACGCAACGTGCAGACGCCCGAGCAGCTTCGCGCGCTGACGGCGTCTTTGCGCGCGGTTTTGCCAGTAAACGCGGTGATCGCGGTCGACCAGGAGGGCGGGCGCGTGGCCCGGCTGCGGCCGCCGCACTGGCCGGCGCATCCCGCGGCCGGGGCGCTGGGCGCGCTCGTCCCGGCGCGCGGGCGGCGGGCTGCGTATCTCACTGGCGCATTGATCGGCGCCCTCTGCGCCGCCGAGGGGTTCGACCTCGTGTGCGCGCCGGTGCTGGACCTGCGTGTCGCGGGCGCGAGCGACGTCATCGGCGACCGCTCGTTCGGGACCGATCCGGCAGCGGTTGCTGCGCTGGCGATGGCGATGGCGGACGGCTTGTTGGCGGCGGGGGTGTTGCCGGTGGGCAAGCACGCGCCAGGTCACGGGCAGGCGCTGGTGGACAGCCATTTGGCGCTGCCGACGGTGCCGGCGGCGGCCGATCTCGGACCCGACATCGCCGTGTTCGCCGCGTGCCGGGGGCTACCATGGATGATGACGGCGCATCTCCTATATGAGGGCCTCGATGCGACGCTCCCGGGCACGCTGTCGCCGCTGGTGATCGAGCGGGTGATCCGGGGGCGGATCGGGTTCGAGGGGGTGTTGGTGTCGGACGATCTGGCGATGCGGGCGCTGGCCGGAGCGGGTGCGGGCCCGCTTGCTGCGGCGGCGGTGGCGGCGGGCTGCGACGTGGCGCTGCACTGCACCGGCGCGCTGGCCGAGAGCGAGGCCGTGCTGCGCGCGGTGCCGCCGCTCGCCGGCCGGGCGCGGGCGCGATGGGCCGCGGCGCGGGAGTTGGCCCGTGTGCGCCGCACCACGCTCGACCCGGCGGCGATGACGGCGGAGCGGGATCGTCTGCTCGCATGCTGAGCGCGTTCGGCACGCTCGCGCTGGCCGCCGTGCCGGTGATCATGGCGATCACGCTGCACGAGGCGGCGCATGGCTACGCGGCCTGGGCGCTCGGCGACGACACCGCGCGCCAGGCCGGTCGGCTCTCGCTCAATCCGCTGCGCCACGTGGACCGGTTCGGCACGCTGATCCTGCCCGGCATCCTGTTGATCGTGCAGGCGGTGACGTTCGGGCGGGTGCTGTTCATGTTCGGCTGGGCCAAGCCGGTGCCGGTTTCGGCGTGGCGGTTCCGGCATCCGCGGCAGGGGATGGCGCTGGTGGCGGCGGCCGGGCCCGCGATGAATTTCGCGCTCGCGTGGCTGGCGGCGCTGTCGATGCATCTGACCGACCGGCTGCACGGCGCGGCGGGCGAGACGCTGGAACAGGGCATGGAGCTGTTCATCCTGTCCAACCTGGTGCTCGGCCTGTTCAACCTGCTGCCGGTGCCGCCGCTGGACGGCGGGCGGATCGCGGTCGGCGTGCTGCCGGCGCGCGCGGCGGTGGCTTGGGGACGACTCGAACGGGGAGGTATTCTGATCGTCCTGTTGGGAGTGTTCCTGTTGCCCCGGCTGCTCGCGCAACTCGGCATCCAGTTCGACCCGGTCGGCCATGGGCTGCGCACCGTGCTGCCATGGGCCAGCGACCTCGTGTTCCGCGCGGCAGGGTGGGATGTCTGAGCAAAGCGTCGACGGGTCAGGCGACCCCGTCCTGCTGCTCCATCTGGACGGGTTCGAGGGCCCGATGGACTTGTTGCTCGAGTTGGCGCGGGGGCAGAAGCTCGACCTGCATCGGATCTCGATCCTGCAGTTGGTCGAGCAGTATCTGGCCATCATCGAGGGCGCGCGGCGGGTGCGGATCGATCTCGCGGCGGATTGGCTGGTCATGGCGGCGTGGCTCGCCTGGCTGAAGTCGCGGCTGCTGCTGCCGGCGGGCACCGACGATGCGGAGGAGGGCGAGGAGGCGGCCGAGGTGCTGGCCGACCGGCTCGCCTCGCTGCAGTCGGTGCGCGAATTGGCGGCCTTGCTCGGCGGCCGGGTCGCGCTCGGGATCGACGTCTACGCGCGTGGTGCGCCGGAGACGCTGGTCGCGATCGACCGCTCGGGGTTGTCGGCGGACCTGCCCGGCCTGGTCCGCGCCTATGCTTCCGCCCGGCGTCGGGCGACGGCCGCGATCGCCTATACGCCGCGACGGCCGCCGTTCTGGTCGTTCGCCGACGCGTTGACCCGGCTCGGACGCCTGCTCGGCCGCTCGCGGCAATGGACGGCGCTGGCGGATTTCCTGCCGCCTTTGGCCGGGGACGCGGTCACGTTGCGGGCGGCGCTGGCGAGCACGTTGCTGGCCGGGCTCGAACTGGCGCGGCTGGGGGAGGCGGATTTGCGGCAGGAGGCGAGTTTCGGCCCGATCCTGGTCCGGGCCGCGTCGTGAGCGAGAGCCCCGACCTGGCTGGGCAGGTGCGCCTGGCCGAAGCGCTCATCTTCGCCAGCGCCGAGCCGGTCGGCCCGGCGGCACTCGTCCGCGCGCTGCCCGACGGCGCCGACGCCGACGCCGTCCTGGCCGCATTGCAGGCGCACTATGCCGGCCGCGGCGTCGAACTGGTCGCGGTCGGCGGCGGTTGGCAATTCCGCACCGCCCCCGACCTCGCGCCGCTGCTGACGCGCACGATCGCGCAGAAACGACGGCTGCCGCGCGCGGCGATGGAGACGCTCGCGGTAATCGCCTACCACCAGCCGGTGACGCGAACCGAGGTCGAGACGATCCGGGGCGCGAGCCTGGGCCAGGGCGTGGTCGAGACGCTGCTGGACGCCGGCCTGATCGAGCC
>JAABUQ010008458.1_pt1 | contig 14421 bp, 13 predicted proteins | sample 5560001 | NCBI WGS metagenome assembly JAABUQ01 (sample SAMN10711888, study PRJNA513371) | rock metagenome | isolation source: Antarctica rocks | place: Antarctica: Victoria Land, Finger Mt nord | collected 2015-12-18
GGACCCTGATCGAGACCGAGCGGGTGGCGCTCCGCGAGAACCTCCTGGCCGAGATCGCCGTCGGCCAGGTCCGCACCGGCACGGTGAAGAACCTGGCCGACTTCGGCGCGTTCGTCGACCTCGGCGGGCTCGACGGCCTGCTCCACATCACCGACATGGGATGGGAGCGGCTCAAGCACCCCAGCGACCGCCTCCGCGTCGACGACCAGATCGAGGTCATGATCCTCAACGTCGACAAGGAGCGCGGCAAGGTCGCCCTCGGCCTCAAGCAGCTTACCGCCAACCCGTGGGAGCAGGTCGCCGAGAAGTACCCCGTCGGCGCCCGGGTGGCCGGCGAGGTCGTCAACGTGATGAGCTACGGGGCCTTCGTCAAGCTCGAACCGGGCATCGAAGGGCTCGTCCACGTCTCCGAGATGTCCTGGACCCGCCGGATCAACCACCCCAGCGAGGTCGCCCAGGCCGGCGACAAGGTCGAGGTCGTCGTCCTCGGGATCAACCAGCAGAAGCGCGAAATCTCCCTCGGGATGAAGCAGACCCAGGCCGACCCCTGGGACCTCGTGGCCCAGAAGTACCCGCCTGGCACCACCGTCGAAGGCACCGTCCGCAACCTGGCCAACTACGGCGCCTTCGTCGAGGTCGAGGAGGGGATCGACGGCCTGCTCCACGTCTCCGACCTGTCCTGGACCCGCAAGATCGGCCACCCCGGCGAGGTCCTCGAGAAGGGCCAGGTCGTCACCTGCCAGGTCCTCAACGTCGACCAGGACCGCAAGCGGATCGCCCTCGGCCTGAAGCAACTGCGGCAGGACCCGTGGGAGGCCGACATCCCGGCCCGCTACGGGCCGGGCGACGTCGTCACCGGCAAAGTCACCAAGCTGACCAACTTCGGCGCCTTCGTCGAGCTCGAGCCCGGCCTCGAAGGGCTCCTGCACATCTCCGAGCTGGCCGACCGCAAGGTCGACAGCCCCGAGGAAGTGGTCGCCGTGGGCGACTCGATCGAAGTGACCGTCCTCCGCGTCGATCCGGGCGAGCGCAAGATCGCCCTGTCGCGCAAGAAGTCGCAGGAGCCGCGCGACGACGACGCCGAAGCGGGCGAAGCCCCCGCCTCGACGCCCTCGGCGCCTTCGACGTCCGCGCCCGCCCCGGCCCCCAAGCCCGAGCCCGCCGGCCTCAAGGGCGGCCTCGGCGGCGGCGGTCCCTTGTTCACCCTCGGCGGCGAGTCCACGACCACCGACGCGACCACGGGCGAGGAAGAGGCCGAATCCGAGTGATCGGCCCGTCCGGCAACCCCGCGGTCCGAGAAACGAAGCCGTCGCGCCCTCCCTTAGAGGGAGGCGCGGCGGCTTTCGCCGTCACCCGACATTCAAATACCAGGGGACGTTGATCACCACGACCCGGTGATACCCGCTCAGGAGCAGGTACGCCTTGATCAACGCCGCCGTCTGGTTGTGCAGCACGTAGTGATACCAGCGCGTGCCGACTAGCTCCGGCACGATCACGGCGATGTCCCGGCCGGGCTGGGCGTGCTGGAGGTCGGAGAGGGTCTGCTTCAACGGGCCGTAGAGGCGGTAGTAGGGCGAGTACACCACGATCAGGCGGGGCGAGGTCAAGCCCGCCCGGATCGAGGGCTCGCGGACATTCCGCTCCCAACCGTCCTCGAGGGCGACCATCGCCCCTTCGTCGTCGGCGATGTGGAGGGCGTAGACCTCGGGCGAGACCTTGAGGGCGAACCGGAGTGCCTTCCGCGTGATCCCGCTCCAACCCCGGATCGGCACCAGGACCAGGGGCCGTTCGAGCCGCTCGGCGTCAATCGGTAGGTCCGAGGCGACCTCGGCCGCGACGATCCGGTAGTGGGCCCGGACCGCGGTGAACAGCCCGAGCATCCCGGGGATCAGCAGGACCATCACCCAGGCCCCTTCGCCGAACTTCGAGACCAGGACGACGACCAAAGTCACCGCCGTGCAAACCGCCCCGGCGCCGTTGACCATCATCGCCACCTTCGACCCCGCCCCGCCGACCTTCCTCCAGTGCTCCACCATCCCCGCCTGCGAGAGCGTGAAGGCCAGGAACGCCCCGACGGCGAACAGGGGGATCAGGTTGTCGGTGATCCCGCCGAAAGCGATCAGGATCCCGGCCGAGAGCACCGCCAAGAGGATAATTCCCTGCGAATAGACCAGCCGGCGCCCCCGGTGGGCGAAGCCGTTGGGCAAGAACCCGCCCTGGGCGACGACCCGGCAGAGCCTAGGGAAGTCGGCGAACCCGGTGTTCGCCGAGAGCGCCAGGACCACCAACACCGACCCGATCGTGACGTAGTAAACGACCCCCTTGCCGACCACCGCCGCCACCAACTGCGACAGGACGCTGTCGTAGCCGGGCCGGGCCGGCCCGGCTCCGTGGCGCCGATGCCATAGGCGTGGCAAAGGTAGGCGATCCCCGCCAGCATCAGGGCCAGCAGGGCGATGATCGCCGAGAGGGTCCGCCGGGCGTGCCGGACCGTCGGCTCGCGGAACGCCCCGACGCCGTTGCTGACCGCCTCGACCCCCGTCATCGCCGTGCACCCGCTGGCGAACGCCCGCATCAGGAGCCAGAAGCTCGCCCCGGTCGTCGCCACGGGCAAGGTTGGCGGGGCTAATATCGCCGCCGGCGCCCCGCTTGAGGCCACCGACCGGGCCAGGCCCAACGCGATCACCCCGAGCAGCGAGGCCACGAACAGGTACGTCGGCACCACGAACGCCAGGCCCGCCTCGCGGACCCCCGGAGGTTGACCACCGTGATCATCGCCAGGATCGCCAGGCAGAGCGCCAACGTGTGCGGCTGCAAGCCCGGCACGGCCGACACCAGCACCCCGACCCCCGCCGAGATCCCCACGGCCACCACCAGCACATAGTCCAGCATCAAGGCCGCCGCGGCGAGCAGGCCGGGCGTCGTCCCCAGGTTCTCCCGGGCCACCGTGTACGACCCCCCGCCGTGCGGGTAGACCGCGATCGTCTGGCGGTACGAGACGAACACGACCGCCAGCAGGAGGATGATCAGCGTGCTGATCGGCCCGATGTACCCCAGGCCCGCCGCCCCCAGCGGGATCAGGAGCGTCAACGCCGCCTCCGGCCCATACGCGGCCGAGCCCAGCGCATCCAGCCCGAGCATCGGGATCCCGGCCCAGACGCCGACCCGTTGCTCCCCCTCCTCGTCCGTCGCCAGGGGGCGGCCGACGAGGTAATCCACCAGGGCCATCGTTCACCTTCGGGTCGGGCGCCGCGGGTCGAGATCGAGGCGACGAGGCCGAAGGATCGGCCTCGCCCCCGGTCCCAACCCCGCACACCGCATGCCCGCCTCGGGGCCTCGATCGCAACCGGTTTCCGGGACGTGACTAAAGGCCGATGACGAGCTCACCGGATGAGTCGAAGCCGACCGTCCCGCCGTGCGAGATCCCGGTGAGACGATCGGCCATCGTGCATTTCGCACCGCCCGACCCGAGATCCGGGGCGATCCGTCGATCCCGTGCATTCGTTAACCGACCCCTTTTGCGGGGCGGCCGGCCGGAGGGTTAAGCTCCACCTTGGGCCGTTAATTGGTTAGCCAGAGGTGATCGCCCTGGCCCGCCCCCCTTCGGAGACCCTGACCGGCCGCGAGGCCCAGATCATGGACGTGGTCTGGCGGCTCGGCGAGGCGACGGCCGAGCGGGTCCGGGGCGACTTGCCCGACCCGCTCCACGACTCGACCGTCCGGACGCTCCCGCGGGTCCTGGTGGCGAAGGGATACCTGGCGCAGGACCCGCGAGGCAAGGCGTTCATCTACCGGGCGGCGGTCCCCCCCGAGAACGCCCAAGGCCACGCCTTGAAGGACGCCCTGGCGCGGTTCTTCGGCGGCTCGGCCGAGGACCTCGTCCTCCGCCTGATCGAAGACGACCGCCTGACCGCCGACCAGCTCGACCAGATCCGCCGGGCCGTCGCGCCCGCGCCTCGCCCCGAGGCCGGGCGTCGGGGCACCTCGGGGGACGAATCATGAGCACGTCCTTCGATCTCCTCGCTGGCGGCCCGTCGAAGCTTCGCCCGGCGGCCTTTGATCACGTCGTCATTCATGTGAATATTAATATACATACATATTAACAAAAATAATTATTATCATTAAGAACGCCGCGAAAACTTTTTGGTTCACCCGATTAGGCACTTGCAAAGCTTCTGACCGTTCATTTATATTGGGCCGCATCGAACAAGCTCTCAAAGTTGAGGACGGCCCGCGTTACTTAACTTGAGTTGCAAAAAGTCGTGGCTCATCCGGGATTCCGGGCGGCTACTTGACCAGGAGGCCGATTAGAGCCCCCAGCAGCGCTTTGCCCCGTTTTCGGACGTTGTGAACGAACTCGAAGAAACCGAGATAGAGCGGCAACTTCTCCTGGGAAACTCCCCGGTGTGGACGCAGCCACGACCGCGGCAACGACCAGAAGCCCTCGATGGTGTTGACATGGACTTCACGGAAACCATCGCCATCCTCGTCGCGGGCGAACTCCCCGGCGGCATGACACACCGTCCGATGGCCGTGGCCCCACTTGGTCAGCCGTGCATAGATGTCATATTCGTCGGTATACACAACAGTGCCGGGAGCGATCGTGGCCCGGATCAGTGGCCCGATCGTGACCTGTCGCACGTTCTCCAGCATCCGAATCACCACCGTCCCGGCTCGTTGGATCATGCCGAAAATAGGCGGCTTCTCCTTGGCCAATGTCCCACGACCCCGCTCTCCCTTGAGCCGTCGTCGGCGGGGGGGTCTCCCTTTTTTTTCACCGCCTCGGGATGACCCTTATGTCCCGCCACCACATAGACTTCGTCGCATCCCACCTCGCCGCTGAGGACCTCGACGGGCTTGCGTTCGACGATCCCTTCGCGGAGTTGGGTCGTCATCACCTGGGCGTCGTCGGGGTCGAGATTTAACTCGTGGCCGATCTGCTCATTCGAGAGATTCAGCCCCATGAAATAGAGACAGAGGATCCAGACTCGCAGCGGCTGGTGATGGCCGGCGAAGACGGTCCCGGTCAAGTCGTCGAAGTGTTTCTGACAGGCTTGGCATTGGTAGCGTTGACGCTCAGGTTGGGTCGTGTCATGACCCTGTTTGGTGATCCGTGAGGAGTCGCAATGGGGACAGGTGACGCCCTGTGGCCATCGCAACTCGCGGACGGTCTCGAAGCACTTCAGGTCATCGATGAGCCTCTGGATGTTGACCACCGTGCTTGACCTCGCGATCCTGGCGAATGGCTGCATCCATGAGCCCAGAAAAGATGCCGATAAAGAAGGATCGTACGCCCTGAGAGATCATTCTGACAGAACCGCCTGGAATCCCGGATGAGCCATTCGCAAATCGCTCCCGAGAATCGAGCGACTCGAGTTGAAAGACCTGCTCTCCCCCGCCGCAGGCATGCTGTTTCCCGGGGATGAGGTCCAACGACTAGCCGAGGCCGACAGGCAGAGGCTTTCGCCTGCGTCGTCCTTCGGAGAGCCGTCCCCCACCGGGCCGACGGTCCGTCCCTACGCATTGGAGCAGGCAGCCGGCGGTGGGAGGGTGGAGGCGAACCTGGACTATCCCTGGGGGGCTGGAGGCTCCGGCGGAATCGGCCCCGATAGCTACGGGGCGGACGCCAACCCTGGTTCGGGCGGGAGCCCTGGCAGCGACGGGCATTCCAGTTCGGGCGGAAGCGGCACTGTGGGGGGCAGGCCGAGTTCCAGTTCGAGCTATTATTCCTGGACTGCGGAGTCGAGCGGAAGTTCCGAGTCCAGCGATTCCGGCGACGATGGCGGGGGCGGAACCTTCTCCTACGACGAAAAATACACCTGGGATAACATCTCGACTTGGGACACCAACGGTAATTCCAGTTGGTCGAGCCACACGACGCACACTTACACCTTCAACGATTCGGGCACGACCTCCGAAGGTGTCAATTTCTCGGAGGCGATCAACGAGAACGGCCACTACGACGGCAGTGGATATGCCCACAGCGACGGCACGAGCCACTCTCAAGGCGACTCATCCGAGGACGACATCTACTCGGACCACAGCGGGGATAGTTCCGGCGACACGTACGACGACGGCGGCAGTTATCACGACACGAACCCCTCCCAATCAGACGCCACTTCGTCCGGCAGCACGAACAGTTCCACCGATGACAACAAGAGCGAAGGGCACTACAACAGCCACTATCAGGACGGGTCGAACACGGAGGACAACGGCGACGCGGCGCATGTCACGAATCACTCCGATAGCAACGCGACCTGGTCAAACGGCGTCCTTACCGACAACCACTCCAACAACATCCACGACGACGATTCCAACGATCAAGGCAACAAAGTCGTGGACGACGGCAGCGGCAATTCGGACAATGCCTCATACTCGGACAATGCGAAGGGCCACAACGAGTCGCACGCCTCTTTCGACGGGACCACGTGGACCAGCACCAATTCATCGTCTTCGGACGACAGCGGCAAGGCGTCTAACGATGTGGCCGTCTCCGACGGCGGAGAGGTCGTCCATACCGGAGGCTCAAATCACTACGCGGATCATCAAGACAGCAACACCGATGGTACCGGTGCCACCACGATCAACTACATGCACGACGCCGGGGGCAAGGACAACACTACCATCACGGAATCCGATGGTATCCTCAAGGATGAGGGTGAAAACGACACCTATTCGCAGCACGAAACGGGCACCATCAGCCCCGACGGGTATGACACGGGCACTTTCGACGACACGAGCAATGGGAGCGATTACGCCGATTTCACCGATCCGGGGGGCTCCGGGAGTGGTAGTCCTTCGGATAACCCCGGGTTGGGGGTGACTGCGAACGCAGAGGGCGATCCAGGTCAGGGCGGAGCGGAAGGGGCCGGATGGCGGGTGGCCTGGGTCACCGAGCGCTACGGGGTCTATCGGCTCCTCTATTCGGCGGAAGCGGCGGAACTCAACGGGAAACGAGGCGCACTCCCGCAGTCGGATCTTGTACAACTACGGGCTGATCTGAAGGTCAAATATCAGAAACTCACTCCTCCCGAGGTCAAACGAGCGATCAACGTCGCTTTTGGTCCGAATTGGAAAGCCAAGGTGCCGACTGGGTCTTTCAACCCCGGCAAGACCAATTCGCCCCTCAACAGGGCAGCCACGATCGCAAAGCCGGTTGGCAAAGTCTTCGTCGTGGTGATGGTGGCCGACGAATTGAACAAGATCCGGACATCCAATGATTGGGCTCGCCAGCTCGGCTCCTCATCGGCTGGGGTGTTAGGCTCGGTCGGCGGCGGCTTTCTCGGCGGCGCGGCGGCGGGGTTCGGCCTCGGTGCGCTGGGATTCAATCCATTCACCATTGCGGCTGGAACCTTGGTGGGCGGTATCGCCGGAGGGTATCTGGGTTACAACGTGGCTTCGGGCGCGTTCGAGTATATTTACGACCTAGAGGTGGATGTCCTGAAAAAGTGACGGAATGAATCACCGTCGCTCTATACCACGCGGTGGGCCGACGGACGCATCTCCCTCACGGGGCTTACGATCCGTCGGCATCACCCCGCAGACATTCATGCGACTACCTTAGTCCATAGGTGTAATCTCAGAGACTCACTTCATGCTCGACCTGAGATCAATCATCGATCAAATCAAAGGATATGACACCTATAGCGTCCGCAATGGCGTCATTATCCGGAGATATGCGCTCTTCCGCGAGGAGCAACTGCCTGTCGAGGAAGTCGAGTCCTGGGCGATCTACCCTGAGATGATCTTTGATGTCGTGGAAATCAAGAAAAAAAACTCCCTTTCATTGATCTGGTTTGATTACAGGAACGATCTGATCGGAATCCTCAAATCGCTGGCATAGGATCTTCGGTTTGTACGATGATCGCGAGGAGAAAAATATCATCGCGGGGCTCTGTAAAACTAGACAAGAAACGGTGTCGAGTCTTGACAATGGTTCGGTCGGTGGAGAAATGTCATCCGCGTCCTTCTCGCGACGGATTCGTTCTATCTGGATGATGCCGCTTATACTCGCACAACCGGCCCGATCCTGAGATTGCTATCAGAGGCCGGTTGCTTGGTCGATGTTCTCTGCGGCCGTCCGCACGACAGCGGGGTCCGATCCGCTTTCAATCGATCGCCTAATCCTGCAAACCCTGAGTTGATCTCATCAAAGACCGGCTTCGCGACCCGGTCCGATGGAACTCAGATTGAAATCCCGTCGCATGCGTGGTTTGACGATAACGGCATCAAGATCACCATCCATCGATGGTACTCTGACTCCGACAAAAACTCTGGCGACGAAATACTGGCCGAGTTCTTGCGGCTTCTCGATATGCTTTTAGACCGAGTCCGCCCAGACATAGTGCTGACCCCGGCCGGATCCGTCGCAGGCGAGATCCTCCGGCGTGGCAAAGCTCGTGGGGTCGTTGCTGTGCAGTTGCTTGATCGCCTCGACCGATGCCTAGTCCCTTCGCCCGGCGTGGTCGATGCGGCGATCGCCCACACCCGATTTGCCGCCGACTTCTCTGCGGCGGCTTTCGGCTGGCCATGCGTCGTCCTGCCGGCACCGGGACTCGAAGGGGTGGCGGCCGAATCAACAAAGGCCCGATACGTCACCTTCCTGGACCCGACCCCTACCAACGGCGTATGGGCGTTCGCACGGATTTCGGATGAGCTCGGGCGCAGGAGGCCCGACATCCCCCTCCTCGTCGTGGAGGGCCGGGGCACCGAAGAGGACTTGGCCGCCTGCGGGCTGGACCTGCGAGCCCACGGCAACCTCGGCGTGATGCCCGCCCCGGCCGAGCCCCGCGATTACTGGCCCCTGACGCGGGTGGCGTTGGTGCCGACGCTCGGCTGGGACGGCCCCGCTGGCGCGGAGAGTTCCGCCCCAGCCTGGGGCGTCCCGTCGCTCGTCGCAGATCGAGGCGGCCTCTCCGAGATGGCGGGCCGATCCGGGATCGTCCTCCCGCTCCCGGCCCGGCTCACGCCCGCGACGCGGGTTCTACCCACCGCCGATGAGGTTGGCCCCTGGGTCGACGCGATCGTCCGCCTGTGGGACGACGCTCGGCTTCGCGAGGAATATCGGTCATTCGCCAGCCAGGACGCCGCGAAGCGCCGGCCGAAGGATCTGGCCCCCCGGTACACCCAATTCCTGTCCCAACTGCGATCGGGCGCCCCGCCGATCCCGGTCGAAGGCCCCGCCCGCAGCCGATCGGTCATCCTCGTGCCCCACCTCCACGGCGTCGACTGGGAGTGCGATCAGGGGCTGCGGGCTTTGGAACAGAACGGCATCCGAGTGGCCCGTCGGGGTGGCAGTTCGGCCATCGACGCGGCACGCAACGAATTGGCCTCCAACGCCCTGCACGACGGCGCCGAGGCGATGCTGTTCATCGACGCCGACATCGGATTTGATCCCGCGGATGCGTTGCGGCTCATGGCCCGCCCCGAACCGGTCGTCTGCGGCGTCTACGCCAAGAAGGGGCAGCCTGGCCTCACGAGCCACTTCGCCGCTGGCACAGCCGAAGTGGTCTTCGGACCGCACGCATCGGGGCCATACCCGGTGCGATTCGCGGCGACCGGCTTCCTGATGATCAAGGCGTGGGTTCTCCGTGATATGATCGAGCGGCTCGGGTTGCCGCTCTGCAACACGAGATGGGGTCGGGGCGCGTGGCCGTTCTTCATGCCGATGATCATCCCCATGGGCGACGAGGAATTGCACTACTTGGGCGAGGATTGGGCCTTCAGCCACCGCCTCGGGCAGATCGGGATCACGCCCCTGGCCGACACGACGATCCGCCTCTGGCACTGGGGACGGCATCCGTTCGGTTGGGAGGACGCCAGCGAGGCGCGGGCCCGCTTCCGGTCGTACAAGTTGCGCCTTCCCGAGTGATAATCGCCCCGCCGCCCAATCCGCTTGCGCCAGGGGAAGTCCCGCCGGCCGATAGGGTAACCATCGAGTGAGCGGAGGCCGGATTTTGGCGGGTCACGCCAAGGCTGGCGGGAATCGTCGCGAGCGGGCCGGGCGCGGGATTGACGGGGCCGGCCGGGCGGATCAGACTGATGTCGTAGCCACTTCCCTCATTTCGCGGATCCCTCTCGGCGGAGCTTCTCATGGGACGCCTCTTCGCCTGCTCGATCGCCCTAACCTTGCTCGCCGGCCCGGCCTTGGGCTGCATCAACGACTCGGCGCTGCCGAGCGACGAGCAGGAGTTCCGGTCGCAGTACACCCGGGCGACCCCGCGGCCCGCGCCGGTCGCATCGGCGCCGGGCCGTTGGCCGGTGGTGGCCGGCGGGCTCGCCATGCTCGGTTCGGCCGCCGCCCTGGTCCTGCTCAACGGCCGCTCCAAGGGGTGACCCGATGACGACGGTCCATCGGCTCCTGGCCCTGGCCTGCGCGGCCGGGCTCGGGTACGTCGTCGGCCAGGCCGGGGCGGGAGTTTACCACATCCGATCCCGGCCGGAGCGGTATCCCTTCCTGGTCGAAGAGGTCCCGCTCCCCCACCACGTCCCCGAGTACGCGGGCGGGGTCTCGCTCCGGTTCGCGATGGTCCACGACGTGATCCACGAGCGATTCCCCAAGCACGGCCCGGCTTACTACCGGGAGCGTGACCGGCTCACCCGGGCGAAGCTGGCCTCCTTGGCCGCCGACGACCCCGCCCGGTTCCCGCTGCTCGACGACCTGGCGACGGGCGCGGAGCGGCTCGGCCATTCGGACGAGGCCGCGACCGTGATCCGGGAGAAGTTGGCGGCCCAGCAGGCGATAGGCGCCGGCGGACGCGAGCTTTACACTTCTTACGCCAATCTCGGGACGTTCTTGATCCACGCCAGCTTCCAGCAAGCGTTGGTCGGTGATTCAGACGCTCAACACCGCTTCCGAGAGGGGGTTGGGTTCGTCCGGAAGTCGGTCGAGGTCAACCCCGAGGCCCACTTCGGCCGCGAGCGGTGGCAGGCGTCGATCGCCGAATTCCTCCTCGCCGCGATGGCCGACCCGGGCCTCCTCAAGAGCTTCGACTGCCTGGGCAACCGCCTCGACCTTCGCCTGGCCGAGATCGTCAGCCTCGACCTCGATGCGGCCGACTGGGACACCGGCCACGGCCGGCCGACGGAACTGTCGTTCCGCGACGAGCATGCCCCCCGCGCCATGCCGGCGTACTTCCGGCCCGACGCCCCGATCGACGACCCGGGCCGCTGGGCCGAGTACAAGGAGATCCGCCGGTACATCGCCAAGGTCGGGGCGGAGGCCGACGCCTACAAGTCCGCCGTCCCGTCGCACCCGGAGCCGACCCCGTTCGACGAGCCGGTCCTGGGGATCATCGGGATGTGGCGGCAAGGAGGCGGGGCCAACCCCCACTTCGCTCTCGCCTTGGGCGAGACGATGCTCCGGGTCGGCCAGCGGTACATCGCCTGGGACGCCTTCGAGCGGGCCTCCCGCTTGGCCGGGCGGTTCTGGCCCGACCCCGCGCTCCAGCAGGCCCTCCGCGACCACTGCCGGGCCCGCCAGGGCGAGATCGAGGCCGCCCTCGCCTCGGGCCCGATCGCCCCCGGAGGCCCGCCGGCCGACCCGAAGGCCGTCGCCCGCCTCCGGCCCGATTTCGAGAAAGAGTTGGACTTCGGCCTGCGATACCAGGAGGATTACCAGGAGTACGAGGCCGCCCGGATCGCGGCGGGGAGGTCGATCAACGACCCCCGCTTCTTCGACGAGTTCGACGCCGCCCGAAGGCCGATCGCCTCGCCGACCGGCCCCGAGGAGTGGTTTCCCTGGGTCCCCCGGCCGAAGATCGAAGCCTACGCCGCCTCGTCGGGCCGGGCCTGGGGCCTGTTCGGGGCCGGGTCGGCGGCGATGCTCCTCGCCCTGGGCTCGCGCCTCACCCGGCGGCCCAAGGTGCCCCGGTTCGACCGCTTGGAGGGCGCGGGGCGCGACGACCTCGAGAATCCCTCGGATGGTTAATCGAGGGCCGCTCGGCCTCCTCTGGCGTTTCTGGCTCGCGGAAGCGATGCTGGCCCTGATGATCGCCGCGCTATTAGTCGTGAACATCCTCTGGGGCGTCCCCGCGGCCCCGTTCCTCGCGGGGTTGGTGATCGGCCGGGTCTCCACCAGCCGCCTCGGATTGGTCGGGTGGAAGCCCGGGCTCTTCTTTTACCGGCTCACCCGCCTGGTGGCCCGCTTCCGGTCGATCCGGGCCGGCCGGGTCTCGGTCCTGTTCCCGCCCGGGCTCGACGGGTCGGTCGCCCTCGATGCGATCATCCGGGCGGCCGAGGAGGAGCGGGACGACCTCGCCCGGCGCTTCGGCTTCCGCATCCGTCGACGGCTGCGGATCGTCCTGTTCCCCGACGGCCGAGAGCTGTCGGGCGCCTTCGGCCGGCCGGTCCGGGGCCTGGCGCTGGTGCCGGCGAACGCCGTGCTCCTCGCGGCCGAGGCGGCCCGGCGGGAGGGCTTGCGGCACGAGCTGGCCCACCTCTTCGCCGCCCGGTGGAACCTCAACCCCCCGCCTTTGTTTCAGGAAGGGCTGGCCGTCTGGCTCGAAGGGTCCGCCCGGGACGCTCCCGCCACCGCCGGCCAATGGTCCGATGTGGCCGACCTGCTCGAAGACCGGCACTTCTTCTCGAACGACCAGGTCGACCGCTGCTACGGCCAGGCGGGGATCTTCACGGGCTTCCTGATCCGCCGCTTCGGCTGGGACCGCTACCGGGCCTTCTACCGCAAGGCCCGGCGATCGGGCCTCCCTCGGGCCTTCGCGAAGCACTACGGGATGCCCCTGGAAGTCGCCTGGCTCCGGTGCCGCGACGAATCCCTGGCGATGGCCCGCCTGGACCGGAGGCTCCGCGAGGACGACCTGTTCCGCCTCCGAGCCTGACGTCGGCCCACTCGCCGGGATGTCGGCGGGGCAGGGGGTACCGCGCGAGCTTCCGCATCGACCCGACCCCGCCCGGAAATCCCGGCCCTCCGCTCAGGCGCCGAGGCCGAACCCGTCGCGGTAGTGCTTGCGGATTAGGGGGTCGGCCTCGGGGGCGTTGGGGGCCTTCATGGCGAGGGCGTCCCACTCGACCCGCTTCTGGAGCCGGAGCGACAGGTTGCCGACGAGCAGGGCCTCGGTGAACGGGCCGGAGTAGGCGAAGCCGGCCTTGGCGTCCTCGGGCTTATGATCCTTGCACGCCTGGATCCACTCGGGGCGGTGGCCGATCGAGCGGGGGATCGTGGGCTTGGGCGGCTCGAAGTTGGAGCGCCGGGCCTCGGGGTAGAGGGTCGGGGCGCCCGACCAGCCGCCGCAGACCATCGTCCCCCGGTCGCCGACGAAGTAGATCCCGTTGTCGGAGAGCGGGACCGACTCGGGCAGGTCGCGCGGCCTCGGCGGGGTCTTGCCGCCGTCGTACCAGGTGAGCGAGAGGGCGGGCCGATCGCCCTGGGCGGCGAATTCGTAGCGGAGGATCGTCCAGAGGGGGTACGACTCGGCCTTCAGCCCGCTCGTGGTGGCCTCGACGGCCGAGGGGGCGCCGAGGTCGAGGGCGTAGAACGCCGGGTCCATGTTGTGGATCGCCATGTCGCCGAGGGCGCCGGTGCCGAAGTCGAACCAGCCTCGCCAGTCGTGGGGGTGGTACAGCCTCGAGTACGGCCGCATCGGCGCGGCGCCGATCCAGAGGTCCCAGTCGATCGAGGGCGGCACCGGCGGCGTCTCGGCGGGCCGGTCGTGATCCTGGGCCCACCACTTGCCCGGCCGGTCGGACCAGGAGTGGACCTCGCGGACCGGGCCGATCGCGCCGGCTTGGAGCCATTCCCGGGTCAGGCGGAGCCCCTCGCCGGCGTGGCCGTTGTTGCCCATCTGGGTCACGAGGCCGGCCTCGCGGGCGACCCGGGTCATCACCCGGGCCTCCTCGATCGAGTGGGCCATCGGCTTCTCAACATAGACATGCTTGCCGGCGCCGAGGGCGGCGAGGGTGATCGGGGCGTGCATGTGATCCGGCGTGGCGATCATCACCGCGTCGATATCCTTGCGATTGTCCAGGAGGGCGCGATAGTCGCGGAAGACCTCGGCCCTGGGGTGCTCCTTGAACGTGGGGGCGGCCTTGGCCGAGTCGACGTCGCAGAGGGCGACGATGTTCTCGCCGGCCATGTCGCGGATCACCCCTCGACCCTGGCCGCCGACGCCGATCCCGGCGATGTTCAGCTTCTCCGAGGGCGGCGTGAACCCCCGACCCAGGACGTGGCGGGGGACGACGGAGAAGGCGAAACTCGCGCCGGCGGCGGCTTGCAAGAATCCGCGACGTTTCATGGCTCGTCGGCTCCCTTGTGCGGCTCGATGATGATCGAAGGCGGGCGATAAGCCGAGCATAAGGCGGCGAGAGGGGGCGGGCAAGCGGCCGGCGGCCGGTCGGCAGGGTCGATCGGGCGGGATCGCATCGCGAAACGACCATAAACATGTAGGGTGGTGCCGAGCGGAGCGG
>JAABUQ010008459.1_pt1 | contig 14421 bp, 12 predicted proteins | sample 5560001 | NCBI WGS metagenome assembly JAABUQ01 (sample SAMN10711888, study PRJNA513371) | rock metagenome | isolation source: Antarctica rocks | place: Antarctica: Victoria Land, Finger Mt nord | collected 2015-12-18
TCCCGTGCGCTTGATGTTGAATTCCGCAAGATACGGCGCGATGTCTTTGGTGTCGTCGAACGTGCCGTCGATGATGTCGGCGACCGTCACGCCGTTACCGAAGTAACCGTGCCGAACCGGCATATCGAATGCACTATTGACCAACTGGGGACCGAAACCGCCGTCCGGCCCATATTCCGGCGTTGCCGTCGGACCGACCAGTGGTCTGGCTGCCGGCGTACCCGGCCCGGTTTTATGGTTGCCCGAATGCGACGCGTACGCAGCCGCTGAATCCGTCGTGAACAGCGGACGACTCTGAAAGCCGGCAACGGCGTTGACCGTAGCGCGCAGTGCAGCCGGAGTGACCGCAGACGTAACGTTGGCATATGCCGTATGGCGCCCGTCAACCGTGATCGAGTGCAATGTCGTGGAGAAATAGCGCTCGACGACCGCAGCAGGGGCGCGGACGTCGATGAGCGTGCGCATCGGATCGTTGCCGACGATCGAGAAGCCGGCGCGCTGCAAAGCGTCGACGGTTCTCTCATAGTCCCCCGCCGTGGCACCAAAAGCGTCGCGCACCTGTGCAGCACTCAGGAAGTGCCGGTAGACCGGCGAGCGCGGATTGGACTGCGCCGCGATCAGGCTGTCGAGATCGCTTCCCTCGCGCAGCCGCAGGTTGACCGATAACCGGACCGGCTGCGTCGCCGGCAGCGGGCCGAGGTCGCGCGCCCCGCGCAGATCCGCCGCTTGCGCTGCGATACTGGAAGTCGCGCCGTGGAGCGTCGCTGCCGCGGCGAGTGAGGTGGCGCCGGCGAATAGCGCCAGCGCGAGGTGAGTAAAACGATGGAGAAAGTTCATGCGTTTACCTTTCGATCAGCGCGCCACGCCGGCGAGGTTGCCGACGATCTCGGCGCCGATGCCGGTCATCCGATCGTAACCACGCTTCGCGGGATAGAAGCCGTTGTTGCCGACGCTGATGTCGCGGAAGATCGGGAGGCCGCTATGCGTGTAGCCGTACGTCCGATAGGCGCTATAGAGTGCCGGGTTCACGAAGCCGCCTTCGCTGCCGCGAAGTTGATTCGTGATCGTCTGCGCGGCACCGAAGATGGGAGAGGATAGCGACGTGCCGCCGATCGGGCCCTGGAAAGCACCGGCGTAGTAGAACGATTCACCGGTCGCGGGATCCGCATCGAACGAGACATCTGGAATGTTGCGGCCTCTCGGGATGATGTTCGTCACCCCGCGCTGATAGCGCGGCAGCGGGAACACGACCGAAACGCCGCCGCCGGTCGCGCCGAAGTTGCCTTGGCCGCCCCAGCCGTATTCGTGCTCGAGTGCGGCGCTCGATGGATTGAGATAGAGCGACGTGCCGCCGATTGCCGCGAAGTACGGATCCGAAGCGGGTGAACTCACCGACGTCCACGGACACCCGAAGGTCTGATTTCCGGAATCGCCGGTCGAGGCGTGGAACGTGATGCCGAGCGCTGCACCCTGCAACGCGATCTGGTTGGACATCTGGGCGAAACCGCCGTTCTGGCCGAACTGCGTCTCGCATCCACCGAAGCTGGAGTTGGCGGTCCCGACGAAGTCGTCGATCACAACCTGCTCGTACGTATCGAGGATGTATTGCGGGTTCGAGAAGTCGGGAAACTCGTAGACGTAGAGCGACGTACCCGGAGCGATCGAGACGATCGTCTCGACGTCAAGCGTCGTCTCGACGGAATCCGGGCTGCCGAGTCCGGGCGGAGGACCGCCGTCGATCGGTACACGCACCGTCGGTGGCCCCGAGCGGTACACGCCGAAGTACTGCAGATATGCGGCGAGGTCGCTGTCCAGGAAGTCGGCGTCGATCACGACACCGGAAGCCTGGCCTTTACCGACGGCCGTCTTCGTCGGAATTTTGTAGGCGTCGATGAAGGCGGTGGGACCGTAGCCGTAGTCGGGGCCGAACAGCTGTCCCGGAACCGCAAGATACGGCCGTGCACGTGCCGTGCCGGAAGCGTGCGCGAACTGGTTTGCCGTGCGGAACCGCGTGACGTTGTCGAGGCCGGTTACCCCTTCGATGAGACCGCGCACGTCGGGAGGCGCGATCGCGGGGCGGACGTTCTGATACCGAACGCCCTGGCCGCCGCTCGGCGCGACGCGATGGATCTCCGTCGAGAAGTAGCGCTCGACCACCGACGACGGCGCCGTGGCGTCGACGAGCGACCGGTTCGAATAGGCGTGCCCAATCGTAAAGCTGGCGCTTTTCAGCGACGCGAGCACGTGTGCGTACGTCTGGGGTTCAGGTGAAAAGTACGCATCGAATTGCGAGCGGGTGAGAAAGTGATGGTACCATGGGGAGCCTGAGTCGCCTTGCGCGGCGACGAGTCGTTCGAGTTCGTCGTGATGCCGATAGGGCAGTGAGATCGCAATGCTGATTCGCGTGGTCGCCGGTATGCGACCGAGATCGCGGATACCGGTTCCCGAGGGGACGCTTGCGACGATGTCGGGTGAAGTGGCCGCAGAAGCGACTGCCGTGCCTATGACGAAGGCCGGCAGCGCAAAAAACAGCGATAGGCTTACAAGCCTCATGATCGCCTCCAGAAACGCAATCGTGAATTGAGGGGGAAGTCACGCTCGTTGCACACGGCGAGCCGAGCGTGGACTCGTACATTCCCATTCATAGGGCAATCACCCGTTTCGGGGGGAACAAAGTATCAGTCGTCACGGATCACGGGCGGAAGGCTAAGATGGTGAACCCGCGGGAACAAGTCGATGTTATCGTGTCGGGGAGCGAGTGCGTCGAGACTCCGGCGGAGTTAGTCGCGCGCATCGTCGAGAAGCGGCGTCTCACGGTCAAGCTCGGTATCGACCCGACCGGTTCGTTTTTGCACTTGGGACACGCCGTCGTGCTGCACAAGCTGCAAGAGTTCGTCACGCTCGGACACCGCGTGATTCTTCTCATCGGCGATTTCACCGCGCGCATCGGCGATCCGACCGGGCGCAACGACACGCGTCCACCGCTCGACGACGAAGCGATCGCGCAGAACATGCGCGATTATCGCGAACAGGCCGGCACGGTTCTCGATCTCGAGCGGGTCGAAGTGATGTATAACTCGACCTGGCTTGCGCCGCTTTCGCTCGATGCGCTTATCGGTCTGTTGGCGCAGACGACCGTTGCCCAGATGCTCGCGCGCAATGATTTTGCCCAGCGGCATGCGAGCGGCGTGCCGATCGCTCTGCACGAGTTCCTATATCCGATCGCTCAAGCCTACGACAGCGTGGCCATGCAGGCCGATGTCGAACTCGGCGGTTCGGATCAACTCTTCAACCTGTTGCTCGGGCGCGAGTACCAACAGCATGCGGCACAGCCCAAACAAATCTGTATCACGACGCCGATCTTAGAGGGCACCGACGGCATCGTGCGCATGGGCAAGTCGCGCGGCAACTATATCGGCCTCACCGAACCGCCGAGCGAACAATTCGGAAAACTGATGCGCATTCCCGATGCGCTGGTTCCGCGCTACGCTCAACTGGCCGCCTTTCGTTCACCGGAGAGCGTCACGGCGCTGGAAGCGCAACTTGCCGGCGGTTCGCTGCACCCGATGGACGCAAAAAAGGACGTTGCGCAAGAGATCGTCGCGCGCTACCACGGAGCAGAAGCAGCCCGTTCCGCGCGCCGTAGCTTCGAAGCGACCGTTCAGCGCGGCGAACAGCCGCCCGATATGCCGGAGATCCGTTCCCCCGGTTCTTGGCGCACGCTCGCCGACGCACTGATCGGGTGCGGCTTCGCGACGAGCAAGCGTGAAGCAGAACGACTGGTCGCCGGCCGCGGCGTGAAGCTTGACGGGATCGTCGTGGACGACGCGCGCCGCGCGTGGGTGGAAGCGCCAAGCGCGGTTCTGTCCGTCGGAAACCGTCGCTTCGTGCGCATTTTTGGGCGGCCTCCCGCCTCGTCCGGGGGCTGATGACGCCTCCTCGGGGGCGCGGACGAAACGCGGCGCGAAGCGTTCATGCATGGCAGCCCACAAGCCCGAAAAATCGCCCGCGCCGCGCACCTACACGCCTAGGCCGCCCCTTTTCGGACACGTTCTGACGTGCACGCGTTGTAAGCGCGTCTACCCGTATCCCGTGCCCGGTGGTCCGGCGATCCGCTGCGAGTGCGGCTGGTGGTACGAAAACCACGACGGGTTGATCGCCGAACAGTTCAAACCGCGCCTCGGCGTTTGAGTCTTACCGGAAGGCACCGCGCCGATAACGGTGCAGCGTTAGCGAGCGCCTAGGCGTTCGATGAGGAGCTTGACCTCGTCGTTGGACATCACATACGCCGTCTTGCAAAATTCGCACACCGCCTCGGTCTGCGGCTGTTCGGTCGACATCTTGCGCAGTTCATCGCTACCCAATCCCAGCAGCGCGCGCTCGACCCGTGATCGCGAGCACGTGCAGGTGAAAGCCACCCGGTATTCACGGGTGTAGCGCATGCGCAGCGGTCCGGCGAGCGACGCGATTAGTTCCTCGACGCTGGCGCCGCCGTCGATTTGCGAGGTGACGGGCAACATCACGCGCGCGCGTTCTTCGAGCGTGGCGATCGTCGTTTCGCTTGCTCCCGGCAGCACTTGCGCGATGATTCCGCCGGCGGCTTTGATGCCGTGCGGGTTTGCGAGAACGCCCAGCGCGACGACGCTTGGAATCTGTTGCGACGTTCCGAGGTACCCTGCGAGGTCGTCGCCGATCTCGCCGCTTTGCAATTCGACGATACCGACGTACGGCTGCCCGACTTCGAACGAGCGCGTCACTTGTAAGTAACCCCGTCCGATCGCGCCTCCCACGTCGAATTTTCCCTGTTCGTTGAGCGGAAGGTCGACGGTGGGATTCCGCGTATAGGCGCGCGCGCCGATTTCGTCGGCTTCTTTGCCGGCATGCGTCGCATTGAGTTGCACGTCGGCGATGATGCGTTGCAGCGGACCGTCGCTTGCAATCTGCAATGACATCTTCTCGCGGCCCTTGAGACTCGCGCCGAGCAGAGCGGCGCCGGTTACGAGACGCCCCACCGCCGCGCTTGCGGTCGGGGCCAGTGTGTTGCGGCGTTGCGTCTGCGCGACAAGCTCGGTCGTAATGCCGGCGACGATCGAAAAACTGCCGTCGCTTGCCGTAGCGGTAAGAATGCGGTCGGGCACGTAACGCACTTTTCGAGGGCGTGTCGGTTTCCTCCACGAACGCGTGGCCTAAGTGAACGTGCTGCTCATCCATGGACCCAATCTCACGTTATTGGGGTCGCGCGAGGTCGACGTGTACGGAACCGCAACGCTCGCCGACATCGAGGAGCGTTGCAAAGTAGAAGCGCGCGAACTCGCAATCGATATTCATTGCGTCGCGCACACGTCCGAAGGCGCCATCATCGATGAACTGCATGCTGCGCGACACGCGTACGATGCCGTCGTCATCAATCCAGCTGCCTACACGCACTATGCGTTTGCTCTTCGGGACGCGATCGCGGCGATCGGTCTACCGACCGTCGAAGTGCATCTGACCAACCCTGGGGCCCGCGAGGAGTTTCGTGCGACAAGCGTGATTGCACCGGTCTGCCGCGGCACGATCGCCGGATTTGGGGCCGAATCGTATGCGCTCGCGCTGCGCGCCTTATGCGCCCTTCGCAACGCATGAACCGCAAAGCCCCGTGCCGCCGGGTTTTCCTGTGACCGTACTGCAGGAGGGAGCGAGCATGCTGCCAATTAGCCTGCCGATACCGCGCGCGTTGCGTGTCCGCACTGGTTCTGAACGTTTGGAGATTGCCGGTGACCAAAGCCGAACTCGTGGAGTCCATTTCGGGAGAGGCCGAACTACCGAAGCGCCAAGTCGGCGAACTCGTCGACATGGTGCTCGACGAAATTCGAGACGCTCTCGTCAAGGGTGACAAAGTCCAGCTGATCCCGTTCGGTAGTTTCGTCGTTCGCGAGCGCGCGAAGCGTGAGGGGCGCAACCCGAAGACGGGCGAAAAGCTGACGATCGCGGCGCGCCGCGTGCCGGCCTTTGCGGCCGGCAAGGGCTTGCGCGATGCTGTCGCAGCCGGCGGCAAAAAGCGCGGCGCCAAGAAAAAATAACGCCGCCGCTGCACAGGGGCAGCAGCAGCCGAAGATCGAACACCACCGCCTTCGGGCAGTGGCGCAGCTTGGTAGCGCACTAGACTGGGGGTCTAGGGGCCGCAGGTTCAAATCCTGTCTGCCCGACCATGCAAGAAGCGAGGCCCACGACGGTCGCCTCGCTTCGCTTTTCCTACGCCTGCGTAACCGGGGGGACCCTGCGAAACAACCCTGACGAGCTTCCGAAAACCTACGAGCCTGCAGCAGTCGAGGAAAAGCGTTACGCGGGGTGGCTCGAGGCCGGCGTCTTCCACGAAGAACCGGATCCGGCGCGCCCGCCGTTCGTCATCTCGATGCCGCCGCCGAATATCACCGGACGCGCGCACTTGGGCCATGCATCGACGTACACGGCGATGGACGTGCTCACGCGCTACCATCGCATGCTCGGTGACAACGCGGATTGGCTGCCGGGTCAGGATCACGCCGCAATCGCCACCGAGGCCGTAATCGTTCGCGAATTACAAGCCGAAGGGTTGACGCGAGAACAACTCGGCCGTGAAGCGTTTCTTCTTCGCGCCTGGGAGTGGCGTGAAAAGTACGGCGGCGAACTATATGAAGCGTTTCGGGCGCTGGGCTTCGGACCCGACTGGCAGCGCGATCGCTTCACGCTGGATCCCGGGCTGTCGGCTGCCGTCGCCAAGGTTTTCGTGGCGCTCTACCGCGAGGGCCTCATCTATCGCGGCACGCGGCTCGTCAACTGGGACCCCGTATCGCGTTCAACGCTCTCGGATGCCGAAGTAGAAGACGTCGAACGCGATGGAAGCCTGTGGTACATCCGCTACGCCGCGACCGACGGCACGTTCGCCGTCGACGTTGCCACGACGCGTCCGGAGACGATGCTCGGTGATACGGCAATTGCCGTTCATCCCGACGATGAACGCCATCGCGCCTTCATCGGTAAGACGGTCATCGTCCCGCTCGCGGACAGACCGATTCCGGTGATCGCCGACAGCGCGGTAGAGCGCGATTTCGGAACGGGCGCCGTCAAGGTGACGCCCGCGCACGATCCTCTCGACAATGCGATCGGCGAACGCCACGGCTTGCCGATGCCAAGTGTGATCGGCTTCGATGGAAAGATGACGGCGCACGTGCCCCCACCCTACGTCGGCCTCGACCGCGTCGCAGCCCGCGATGCCGTCGTTCGTGATCTCCAAGCCAGGAACGCACTCGTTCGCACGGAGTCCCGCCGCCATACCGTTCCGGTCAGTTCGCGCAGCGGCGCGGTCGTCGAGCCGCTCCTCTCCCTGCAGTGGTTCTGCAAAATGGAATCGCTCGCGGCCCCGGCGCTGGCAGCTTACCGCGACGGAAAAGTTCGGTTTATCCCTGAACGATTCGGACGGACTTACGAGCAATGGTTGGAAAACATCCGCGATTGGAACATCTCGCGGCAGGTGTGGTGGGGTCACCGCTTGCCGGTCTGGTACACCCCCGACGACCAGCCGATCGTAGCCGAAACAGAAGAAGAAGCGCGCGCCCTTGCCGCCCGCGAATACGGAACCACCGAACTGCGGCGCGATCCCGACACGCTCGACACCTGGTTTTCCAGCGGCCTGTGGCCGTTTTCGATTCTCGGTTGGCCGGAAAAGACGCCCGAACTCGCGCACTGGTATCCCAACGGCGTGCTCGTCAGCGGCCGCGACATCATCTTCCTGTGGATCGCGCGCATGGTCATGCTGGGCCTCAAATTCGTCGGCAACGTCCCCTTCAAAGACGTCTTCATCGCGCCGCTCGTCTTCGATCTGCAAGGCCGAAAGATGAGCAAAAGCCTGCGCAACGTCATCGATCCGCTCGACCTCGTCGCGCGCTACGGCGCCGACGCCACGCGCTTCGGCATACTTCGTCAAATGCGCCTCGAATCGCAAGAGCTGCGCTTCGACGAGCGCTACGTTGAAAAAGCACGTGAGTTCAACAACAAACTGTGGAACGCGTTGCGTTACATCCGCGCGCTGCCGGAAGGCTTGCGCAACGCCGATCGCTTGCCGCGCGCGCGCGACCTGTCGCTCGCCGATGCGTGGATGCTCACGGGACTGCGCTCGACCGTCGAGCGCGTAAGCCGCGCACTCGATGCCTACGAGTTCGGCGTCGCGGCCGACGAACTGATCGACTTCGCTTGGTACCACTACTGCGACTGGTATCTGGAAGCCACCAAAACGCCGTCGGCGAGCGCGACGCGCGCGCCGGTCCTCGCGTACGGCATGAACGTCATCGCCCGCTTGTTGCATCCGCTGGCGCCCTTCGTCTCCGAAGAAATCTGGCAAGCGCTCCCGCACGACGGCCGTACGATCGTGACGGCCAGCTGGCCCGATCCGGCGGAGATTCCAGCGAACGAAGCGGCCGCCGCGCGGTACGACCGCCTGCGCACCGTGGTGACGAAGGTGCGTGACCTGCGCGCCGAACTCGGTCTCGCGCCGCGCGAAAAGTTCACGCTCGACGTCCCGGCCGCCCTCGACGAAGCGGCCCGCGAACTGCTGGCCGTTCACGCCAACGCGACGCTCGCGGACGCGCCGGCGTTGCACGCTGCGCCGGACGGCGACCCCATCCTGGCAGCGACGCCCCGCGCCCCGAGCGTCCTGCTGCGTGCGCGGTACGTCAAGGATATCGCGCGACTGGATGCGGAGGTCGAGCGCGCGCGCCGCAAGGTAGAGAACCCGCAATTCACGAGCAAGGCGTCCCCACAAATCGTTGCGAAGGAGCGCGACAAGCTGATGCGTTACGAAGACGAACGGCAACGCGTGCGCGCTGCACTCGCTGCGCTCGACGCCGAAAACGACGCATGAAGACGTCGCTCGAAAAACCACGCGAGCGCACGGTGATGTCGGCCGAGCAAGTCGATCGCATCGTCGCACGCTTAGCGCACCAGATCATCGAACCCGAAGATGCGCAGGACGGCGTCGTGCTCATCGGAATCCGCCGCGGCGGCGAACAACTGGCCCGCCGCATCGCAGAGAAGATCGAAGCCATCGGCGGTCCCAAGCCCGCCCTCGGCTTCCTGAACATCAACCTCTACCGCGACGACGACATCGCGCGCAGTCTACCGGAATCCGAAATCCACGCCGATCTCACCGGCAAACTCGTCATCATCGTCGACGACGTGCTGTTCACCGGGCGCACCGTTCGTTCGGCGCTCGACGCCGTCACCGATCTCGGCCGCCCGCGCGCCATCCGCCTCGCCGTGCTGGTCGACCGCGGTCTGCGCGAGCTTCCCGTGCAAGCCGATTACGTCGGCCGTACCATTCCCACCAGCCGTAGCGAACACATCGAAGTACGGCTCGGCAAGACGTTCTCCGGCGACGACCGTGTCGCGATCCACGCGGAGCGCGGCGACGCCTCCTCGTAACGCCGCTCGCAGCCTTCTCGACCTCGACGACCTTGCGGCGCACGAGATTGAAACGTTGCTCGCGCGCGCGACGCACTTCGCCGCTAATCCACCGCCGCGCGACCTGTTGCGCGACGTATGCGTCGTCAATCTGTTCTTCGAAGCGAGCACCCGCACGTATACGTCGTTCGCGCTTGCCGAACAGCGCGTCGGTGCCGACATCGTCGCCTTGCCGCCCGGTTCATCGAGTTTGGGGAAGGGCGAAACGATCGCCGACACCGCGCTCACGCTGGCCGCTATGGGCGTGCGCGTGATCGTCACCCGTCATCCCGAATCGGGTTTTCCGTACCGATTGGCGGAATCGTTCGACGGCCACGTCATCAACGCCGGCGACGGCCGCCACGCGCATCCCACGCAGGCGCTGCTCGATCTCCTGACGTTGCAAAAAGAGTTCGGCAAGGTCGCCGGTCTACGCGTGGCCCTCGTCGGCGACATCCTCCATAGCCGCGTCGCGCGGTCGAACGTCATCGGTCTGCGCGCGCTCGGCGCCGACGTAACGCTCGTCGGTCCGCAGACGCTGCTCCCCGATGCCATGGCGCGCGAGGGCGTACGCATTGCGCGTGACCTCGATGCCGTGCTGCCGCACGTCGATGCCCTCATGCTGTTGCGCATCCAGCACGAACGCATCGCATCGGGCGTGCTGCCGTCGCTCGACGATTACGCGCGCAACTACCGCCTCGACGCCCGGCGGCTCGCGCTGCTCGGCCGCAACGCGATCGTGATGCACCCGGGCCCGTACGCGCGCGGGATCGAGTTGACCGAAGACGTTTTCGCCTACTCCGGTTGGCGTTACGCGCAACAGGTGTCCCACGGCGTCTTCGTGCGCATGGCCGTGCTCGACTTTCTCGTCAACGCATCAGCGCGGCAAACGATCCCCGCGTGAAGCGCGACCTCGCCGCCGCGCTCCTCTGCTGCGCCCTGGTCGTAGTCTGTTCGGCAAGGGCCATGCACGCAGCGGCGACGCCCGATCAGACCAAACGCAACCTCACCATCGAAGACATCATCGCCACCACGCCCGTCACCGGTCGTGCGCCGCGCGATTTCCGCTGGTCCCCGGATGGCCGGCGTTACGTGTACGACGTGCCGGCGCCGCTCGAAAGCGCGCCGCCCGATGTCCGCGTTCACGACGTCGCGCGCGGCACCGATAGCGCGATCCGCGCGGCCCGCGCCGGCGTCCGCGGTTCGCGGTCACGCCCGATTGCGGAAATCGCGTGGTCACCGGATTCCCGTTCTCTGGCCTACGTCGATGCGGGCACCCTGCGCGTCGCCAGCGCGACGGGCAAAGACCGCGGCACGTTCGCGAGCGGCGCCGACGACCCGCAATGGTCGCCGGACGGTCGCGTCCTCGCGTTCGTAAAGGACGGAAATCTCACGCTCGTCGACACGCGCACGAAACGCGTACGCCGCCTCACGCACGACGGCAGCGACGCCGTGCTCGACGGCGATCCCGACTGGCTCTACAGCGAAGAGCTCGACCTCCAACACGGCTACGCATGGTCGCCCCGCGGTGATGCAATCGCATACCTGCGCTTCGATGACCGCCCGGTCACGGCGTTCCCCATCCAAGACTACCTCGTGCGCGACAACACCGTCGAACGGCAACGCTATCCGCTCGCCGGTGAACGCAATCCGCGCGTCAGCCTGCACGTCGTCGACGTCGCCGGCGGCGCCGACCGCCTCCTCTACGATGCCGCGCCGCGTGACGAATACATCGCCACCTTCACTTGGCAACCGCACGCGGAGGCCGTCGTTGCGCAAATCTTAGACCGTCCGCAGCGTCACCTGCGCCTCGCAGCGTTCAGTGCAAACGCCGCCGCCCCGGCGCACACGATCCTGCGCGAACAAAGTACCGCCTTCGTCGACGTCGCGCCGCCGCCGCTCTTCCTACCCAACGGCCGCCGCTTTGTGTGGCTCTCGGAACGCGCAGACGTTCAGTCCTTATATACAATCGACGCGCGCACGGGCAATGCGCAACGCCTGACGCACGGCTTCCCCGTCTCCGACGTTCTCGGCCTCGACGCCAAGCGCGGAACCGCATATGTCGACGCGCGCTATCCAACGCAACGGGAACACGCGCTGCTCGCCATCGCCTTGGAACCAACACGCGGCGAACCGCGCATCGTCCTGCTGACACCCGGCGGTGGAACGCACGTCGTCACGCTCGCCCCACGCGGCGGCGGCTTCATCGACCGCTGGTCGTCGTTGCGAGATCCGCCCGTCATGCGGCGCGGCAACGTCGACCGCCGCGCCACGACGACGCTCTTCGCGACGCCGTCGCTCGCGCGCTTCCCGCTCGGCGAAACACGCCTCCTGCACATTCCTTCGCCTTACGGCCCGCTCGACGCGACCGTGATCCTCCCGCCGAATTTCGACGCGCAGAAACGCTACCCGGTCGTCGTGGAAGCCTACGGCGGCCCCCTTCCGAGCACCGACGCCATCCCAAGCGACGACGCGTTCCCCGGCCTGTGGCCGCACCTGCTCGCCGAGCACGGTTTCATCGCGTTCTCGATCGACGGCCCCGCCTCGCGCTTCGCCCGAACACGCGACGTGCAGCGTTTCGCGCCTCACCTCGGCGAGATCGCACTCGCGGGGCAACTCGCCGGCCATGATTGGCTCGTCAGACAGCCCTACGTCGACCCGACGCGCATCGGCCTGTGGGGCTGGAGTTTCGGCGGATACTTAACTGCTTATACGTTGACCCACGCGCCGCAAGCGTTCACCGCCGGCATCGCCGGCGCCCCCGTCACCGACTGGGCGTTCTACGATTCCGCGTACACCGAGCGTTACATGGGTCTTCCCAAAACCAATGCGACCGCGTACCGTCGCAATTCCGTCCTCCCCGCCGCGGGTGCTCTGCGCGCGAAGCTGCTCGTCGTGCAAGGCAGCGCCGACGACAACGTCCATCTCGAAAACTCCGTTCAACTCCTGAACGCGTTCATCCGAAACGGTAAACAAGTTGACTATTTTCTCATCCCCGGCGCTCGCCACGGCCCTACGGCAATCGACGCCAGGCGCAACCTCCAACACAAGATGCTCGACTTCTGGGAAACGACGCTGCACCCGTGAGCACGCTGCTCATCCGCGGCGGCCGCGTCATCGACCTTGCCCAAAACCTCGACGCCCTGCGCGACGTCCTCCTCCGTGACGGCGTCGTCGCCGCCGTCGGCGAGCACCTCGGCGACAGCGACGCCGCCCGCGATTGCGCCGTGTACGACGCGACCAACGCGATCGTCGCCCCCGGATTCATCGACATGCACGTCCACCTGCGCGAACCGGGCCAAACACACAAGGAAACGATTGCGACCGGCAGCGCGGCCGCCGTCGCGGGCGGCTTCACTGGGGTTGCGTGCATGCCCAACACCGAGCCCGCGATCGACTCCCCCGCGCTCGTTGCCGAAGTGCGCCGTCTCGCGCAGAGCGCCGGCCTGGCGCGCGTGTACCCGATCGCTGCCGTCACGCGCGCGCGCGCCGGCGCCGAACTCGCGCCGTACTGGCAGCTCCACGACGCCGGTGCCGTCGCCTTCAGCGACGACGGCTCGGCCGTGCGCAACCCGCGCGTTTTGCGACAAGCGGCTCTCTACGCGCGCGACGTTCGCGGCGTCTTTATCTCGCACTGCGAAGACGTCGACCTGCGTGATAACGCGGTAATGAACGAAGGCGTACGCAGCTTCGAACTCGGCCTCGCGGGTTCGCCCGGCCTGGCTGAAGACGTCAACCTGGCGCGCGACCTGCTCATCGCCAAGGACACGGGGAAACCGTTCCACATCGCGCACCTGTCGACCGCGATGAGCGTCGAACTGATCAAATTCGCGCGCGCCCACGGTATCGTCGCAACCTGCGAAGTCACGCCGCATCACCTGCTCCTCGACGATGCGCGCTTCGAACGCTTCCGCGCGGACGCCAAGGTGAACCCCCCGCTCCGCGCCGAGGCCGACGTACGCGCGCTGCGCGACGCCGTCCGCGACGGCAGCATCGATGCCTTCGCGACCGACCACGCCCCGCACACGGCCCAAGAAAAAGCCCGACTGCTCAGCGAAGCGCCGCCAGGCTTTTCCGGACTCGAGATCGCCGTCGGCGCGTACGCGCAAGCCCTTCCGGACCTTCCGCTGTCGCGTTTCGTCGAACTGCTCTCAACCAATCCCGCGCGCATCCTCGGCATCCCCGGCGGAACGCTCGCACTCGGCGCGCCCGCCGACATCACGATCTTCGCGGAACGCCCCTGGCGCGTTGACGCCGCGTCGTTTCATTCGCTCGGAAAGAACACGCCTTTCGACGGTACTCTTTTCCAACGCCGCCCAATCGCGACGATCGTCGCCGGCGCTCTCGTCATGAACGACGGCAACCTCGCGCGCCGTTGCGCGCTTTGAATCAGCCGCGAACGTTGGCCCACTGACGCGAACTTACGCGGCGCCGGTTGAAATTGTACGAATGCCGATGACGGATGGCGGCGGAATGCAACGGCCGAATTCACGTTCCGTCTCGATCCAGATATCGAGACCGGCCCTGAGGCTCGCCTCCGCCTGTTCGATTGTTTCTCCCATGCCCGTCGCTCCGGGAATCTCCGGAATCCATCCCCAGATCGCACCGTCCGCTGCGCTTTCGAAGATGGCCGTATAGTTGCTCATCGCAAACCCGCCTTCCGTACAATCGAATTTGCTAGCGGCGGGGAGACGTCCCGGCCCATGTCATGTACCGGTACTACGACGGTTGAACGATGCGGATGAACGTACACACGGTGACTCCGGCGGCCGCGATTCATATCCCAATGGTAGCCGTTCGTCTCCAGTGCGCGGATGAGTTCACGCGCTGTCACCGTGAAATCAGCGTTCCTGCCGACGTAGTGTTCACGACGCCGTTGTCACGACGACGGCCCCTTCCCGCTCGACATGCTCGATGATCGGTTGAGCCGCAGGCGTTATCTCTTCGGAGCCGCGCCGCTCGAGA
>JAABUQ010008461.1_pt1 | contig 14419 bp, 5 predicted proteins | sample 5560001 | NCBI WGS metagenome assembly JAABUQ01 (sample SAMN10711888, study PRJNA513371) | rock metagenome | isolation source: Antarctica rocks | place: Antarctica: Victoria Land, Finger Mt nord | collected 2015-12-18
TGCCGCTGACACCACGCATTTCACCCTCCTGTCCGTAAGCATAGTTCATCTGCCGGATGGCCGCCCCGCTCTCGTCATAGCTGCTTGTGCTCAGCAGAGGGCCGTCGGGGTAAAGGTAGGCATTGAGGGCGAAGGCATGGCTCGGCCCCTGCTGGCCTGTGGCGGGGAAGGTGGTCTGGACGGGCTGGTTGGCGAGGTTGAAGCTCATGTCGGTCTCGTTGCCCAGCGCATCAATAGCAGCAGTCTGATTGCCACGTACATCATACTGCATATGGCTGGCTTTGCCCAGATTGTCGGTCGCCGCCAGCACCTGACCAGTCAAGTGGATACTCACTTCGCAAATGGTACAGTTCTCAGGGGGACAGATCAGAAGCACTTATCCTAACAGGGTGTTTCACTTCAACGGTGCAGTCCACTTCATCACAGACGACTAGTATCAGCAGAACGCCCCGCGCTTGCTGTCTGGGAAGGCCAAGCCCGTCTTCTCGGACAGTGAGGTCATTCCCCTATCCATCGCCCAGTACTATCCGACTGTGCCGCAGATGTCGGTGTAAGGAGCTGCTCCACCTGGCTTCTATGATACGAAGCTATTTGCCATGACTTATCCTAAGAACACGCCCGTCTATTTGGGCTATCTCTGCGATGGCCACTCCCCCTACTGGCCTATTAGGGGAGACCCCTATGTGTGTAGCAGGCATCTTCTGTGAGAGTGATCCCGTTACAATCCAGACGTTACCACGCCGCCGCGCATGGTAGGGCTTCTCCCGTGCAATCTGCTCTCTGCCATAAATCGGCGTCCAAATCGCCACAGCAATATTGATCGCAGTCTGGTTATCCGGCACATACCCCTTTTTGGGGACGAACGTGTGCGGCGCCCCTCCGCTCAGAGCAGGTGCTGCCGACACAATCGAGCTACCTCCTGCCAGAACCACATACGTGAGGCAATGCCGGAGGTTGTAGATCAGTCGTATCATTTCGTTGGTGCCCTCCCTATAGGAGTGATTACTCCTCGGCCAGGTTTTCCCTGAATAGGCTGATATTTGAGGATCTGCCCACCTGGAGTTCCTAAATACCCAGCACTCCCATATGCATCATCCGTTGCTTTGTCTGTAGGCGAAAAATGTTCGTTATCGTACCCTGGGTCTGGCCCGCCGTGAGTATGATAATTACCGCAGAACGTTGTGCCCGGAGGAACGCGCGAGGGATCAATTTTGCCGCCAGCCTGTCCAGACTTTGTCGGTGGTGTGTAGGAGAATCCTCCATTTGGGAATTTGTAGATCTCCCCTGTATATTCACGGTCATCTCTGATTGACGTGGGATTGATGTCTCTAATCGCCTGTTTACCAGCACCGTCCTTACCCGGGTATCGATTTCCAGGATGAAGTCCTTCTGGATCATCCCAATAGACTGGATCATTCACACAATACCCATAGAGATTAATGCCCCCATTATAGTCAATGGGGTCTCTGGTGAGGAACCGGCCCGCATTGGGGTCATAGAAGCGGTGGCCCAGCAGGTACAAGCATGAGCCGCCCCTATCCGTGCTGGTCTCCCAGTCCGCGTAGTAGCCCCACTGCCCACCATACCCGCTGAATGGGTCAGGGTGCGTGTCCGTCGTGGCTTCATGTCCCTGCGCATCGTAAATGGACGAGCACAGGATGTTCCCCGTGCGGCTGATCTTCTGGGACAAGCCGCCTTGCGGGTCAAACGTGTAGAACCAATCGCTTGTGGTGGTGTGTCGCGCCCACACGCCGTCCGCGCCGAAGTCGTTGACTGCCGTCAAGTTTCCGTTCCCGTCCATCTCACACACAGGCTCTTCCCCGTCGTAGAGGAAGTAGGTGCGCGCTCCTGAGGGGTTCTGCTTCCACGCCCGCAGGCCGTCGCCTGTGTAGCCGCACGACAGCAAACTGCCGTAGCGCGTCATCCGGCTCTCCGGGTCGAAGGACAGGGACTGCCCGCCGTAGGCCGTCGGGTTGCCGTCGCCGTCATAAGCGTTGGCCGCGTCCTGGTTGTCGGCGTTGTAGGAGCGGGCCACGCCCTTAAAGGTCGTCGGGTTGCCGGGGCCGGTCGCCGTGCCGCCGTCGTAGGCAAAGCCGTTGGTGTAGGCGAAGCCGGTGGATGCCTCCTGGGTCAACTGGTCGCGCGTGTCATAGGCGTACTTGACCGTGCGGCTGTAGCTGGGGGAGGCAGGGACGCTGCTGGTCCAGGCCGTGCGGTTGCTGGCGCCGTCGTAGGTCAGGCCGGTGTAGCCCGACAGGGTGGAGCCGCTGCCGCTGCGGTTGGTCAGCCCGGTCATCTGACCGCGCGGGTTGTAGGCGTCGGAGGTGACGGCGACCGGCGTCCCGGCGTTGCTGAGGGTCTGCTGGGCAGCCCAGCCGTTGTCGAGGTAGGCCCAGGCGGCGGCCTGGTTGTAGGGGCTGGTCATGCCGGTCAGGCGGCTCACGGCGTCGTAGGTGTAGGCGTAGGAGCCGACGGGGCTGGTCAGGGTCTGGCGGCTGCCGTCGGGGTAGTAGCTGTAGGAGACCGTCTTGGCCGGCAGGCCGCTGTAGGTCGTGGTCACGGACAGCGAGCTGTCCCCGTCGTCATAGGCATAGGACTGGCTGCCGGTGCCGTCCGTCATGCCCGCCCGCCGTCCGTAGGCATCATAGCCTAGCGACACGTCACCAGTCATGCTGCCGGTGTAGCCCTGTGGGTAGACATGGTGAATGTTGGTCAGCAGGCTTTGCGGGTCGGCGGAGTAGGTGTAGTCCGTTTCGACGTTGTTTCCGTCGATGCGCTTGGTGGCGTTGCCGTCGGTGTCGTAGGACGGGAACGTGACGGTGTCGCGGGAGCCTGCCGGGAGCGGGGCCGTAGCCGCGCCGGGGTAGGCGATCTGGTAGAGATAGCCCGCCGGCTTGTAGAAATAGCGGGTCATATTCCCGCCGCCGTCCGTCAGGCCCGTTACGCGATAAAGGGCATCATACGAGTACGTGACCGGCTCGGTGCTGCCGCTCAAACCTCGTGTCTCGCCTTCCTGGCCGTAGGAATAGTTCATCTGCCGGATAGCCGCACCGCTCTCGTCATAGCTGCTTGTGCTCAGCAGAGGACCGTCGGGGTAGAGGTAGGCGTTGAGGGTGAAGGCATGGCCCGGCCCCTGCTGTCCGGTGGCGGAGAAGGTAGTTTGCACCGACTGGTTGGCGAGGTTGTAAGTCTTGTCCGTCTCGTAGCTCAGCGCGTCCGTGACGGATAGGCAGTTGCCCTGGGCGTCGTAGCGCCGGTGGGTGACTTTGCCCAAGTTATCTGTGACCGTCAGCGGCAGCCCGATGGCGGCGGCCTGGGTGTAGTTGCCGTCACTGGTGTAGCCGTAGGTTGTTGTGATGCTGTTTGTGGCGTTGTTGCCTGGCGAGGTCTCCGTGAGCGCATTGCCGTAACCGTCATAAGCGTAGGAGGTCGTGACCGTTGCCCCCGTCCCCGTCGTGCCTGGCTTAGGCGTGCTCATGTTCTGCACCAGACCGCTCGGCTCGGCATAGGCATACGTCGTTGCCGTCTTGCTCCCCTCCTGCTCACTTACCAACTCCCCCAGCGCAAAGCTCGCGTAGCTGTACGTGTTGGTCGTCACTGTCCCACGCGGGCTGGTCTGGCTCGTTTGGTTGCCAAAGCTGTCCCAGGTGTACTGCGTCACGTGGCCGTTGCCGTCGGTTACTGCCGAGGGGTGGTAAGGGTCGTTGGGATCACTGTAGGAAGGCGTGGAGACCGCCTGCCCCGCCCCGTCCGTCACCGCCGTGGCGCTCATGTCCGGGTTGTAGCCGTGCAGCGACTTGTAGACCACATTCCCCCGCGCATCCTTGACCGTCACCAGCGTGCTGTTGGTCTGCCCTGTGGTCGGGTTCCCCTGCGCGTCCGCCGACTGGTAGTCCGTCTCGTTGCCGTTGCCGTCAATCTCGCTCTGCACGAAGTCCGTAGTTGCGTCGTAGTTCCAGGTGTACGTGCTCAGGCCCGCTCCCGTCGGCGAGGGCACGCTGCACGTGTGCAGGAACGGCACCTGCTCGTAGCCGCCCGCTGTGGTGGCGCTGACATTGGTATTGGACAGCATCTGGTAGGCATACACGTAGCGGTCGGGCGGGTTGGTGTTGGTTCCAGTGGGGACAATCTGCGAGACGCGGTCGAGCAGCTGCAGGGAGCGTGCCCAGGGCTTTGGCACCTGGGAGTTGGAATACATGCCGTCATGGTAGAAGACTTCGCGGTTGTAGCAGTCCTGGATGAGCACGATGTTGCCCGTGCCGTCGGTGGCCCGCTGGATCGTCAGCAAAGCCGTGCCGTCCTCATTGGTGATGCTGGAGAGCAGCGGCCAGTGAAAGCCGGGGGCGGGGGCGCCATAGTTGAAGGTGGTGGCGTGGCCGTTGCGGTCCACGATCCGCGAGAGCGGGTAGCAGTTGATGACGCCGATGAGTGGCCCCGTGACCCAGCGGGTGCGGTTCTTGAAGGTAATGGTGTAGTGTCCGCCGGGCGAGCCGTCGTAGTTCCAGTCCAGCAGTGTTTCCGTGCCATGCTTGAGCGGGGCGCAGTGGACGACCGGCAGCACGGCGGTAGGGATGGCGGAGGCTGTAAAGGCGGAGCGGGAGCCGTTGGGGAACACAATGCTCCGGGCGCCTGTCGCGGTGCCGCCGCTGGGGTCGGACACGGCGATGTTGTAGGGCTGTGTCCACTCAGGGCCGAAGTCGTTGCACTGGTACGCAGGGTCGCCCTGGGCGAAGCCGTCGCCGTTGCCGCGCAGGCTGCCGTAGGAGCGCTGCCAGGTCACCGACGGGCCGTGCGGGTTGTACACGGTAAGGTCGGGTGTTGGGTCATGCTCCTCTTCGCCCGTCGCCAGGTTGACTGAATGGCAGGTGACTGGGCACTCAACTTCCGAAGTGCAGTGCTGCGAGACCGGCTGGCTGCCACAGACAATCAGGGGGAGGTTGTTGAAGAGCACGACGTGGGCGCGCAGCAGCGCCAGGGACGGAAGCAGCGTCTGCACGCGGGCGGGGCGGAGCAGCCCACGCAGGGTCAGGCTCGCCACCCGCGTAGAGGCGCGGGAGGCCATGCCGAGCATGGGAGAAGCGGACGCGCCGCCGAGTGCCGCCAAGGTGCGATCCCAGACGCTGCCGGATCGGGACACGACGGCATAAGCGCCAGGGTCAAGCGCGCGCCACTGCTTCCAGGTCAGGTTCACCTGTCCGCCGGGCCAGGGGCCGCAGTCGCTGCATAGGTAGGAAACACCTTTGCTGTCTGCCCTCACGACAGCGATGAAGTGGTCGCGCTCGACGTAGGCGATGAGCGGCTTGGGCAGCAGGCGCAGGCCCGCCTCGTCGGCCGTCACCGCGCGCACGCTCGCGCCCAGCCGTGGCCCGGACGCCACTAAATCCGCCAGGCTGCTGCCCAGGCCGGTGGGGCGGCAGGCCGCCAGCACCGTCTTGCGGTCTGACGGCAGGCCCGCTCCGGCCAGGCTCGCCGCCAGAGCCGCCGCGCCGCAAAGTGGGTCCAGGCTGGGCGGTTCGGGGATGCCGAGCCGGGCATGCGCGTCGTGATAAGCCGTGCAGGCCGAGGCGTGGCGCAGCCAGTAGGCGCAGGTGCGTCGGTTGTAGCCGAGCAGAGCCGTTTTTGGGGACAGCAGCCGCTGAAAGGCGTCTACGGCGTCCCCGTAAGCGCCCCGCTCGTAGAGGACGATGGCACGGTCGTAGGCGGCGAGGCCATGCCGGGCATCACGCCCGCCGGTCAGGTGCATGGCGGCGCGCAAGTGCCAATCCGCCTGTTCGGGCTGCTGATCGTGCGTCAGCGCCCATTCGCCCAGCCACAGGTGCAGCTGCGCGGCCCGCCCGGCATCGGGCTTGGCGGCATCGTTCAACGCTCGCTTCCAGCCGGACACCGTGGCCGGGGAAGGCTGGACAGCCAGACGGCCTGCCTCGTCCAGCAAGGTCTGGGGCGTTGAAAGGTCTGCCGCCGGAGGAGGAACGGGCGTCTGGCCGGGGCGGGTGCGCTGGGCCGCGTACAGCTGGTAGGGGAAACGCGACAGGTGCGCCTGGAGCAGCGCCATCTTCTTGGCCTGCGTTTGCAGGAGGAACATCCCTGCGCCCGTCCGTTGCCTCGCCGAGGAATGGGGCACGGCGGCGGAAAGGCTGGGCACCAGAATGAGTGACCACAGGAAGCAGAGCGCCATCAGAGCGCTTACGCGCCGCAGCACGGCGGGGCGCCGCCCCAAGCGGGCGTCGCTGAGCTTCTGCTGAGGCGAATGATTGTCGGCAAGCCGGCGAAAGGCATAATTGCTGACGAGACGCATGCTTGAACCCCTTCGGGGGTCATTCCCCGAAGCTTGCTTCGTCACCGGCTTTGTCCGAAAGCGCTCTAAGGCGCAATCCTGATCCGGTCTTTCAGATACCTCGGGGCTTGCCCTGTCAGGAACTTCATTCGTCCGTATTTCTCACGGTGACATATCCCTCTGACCAATGATCTTGATCCATTGTATATGTATCGATATAAAAATCTTTTGGAGTATCCTGAAAGCCAGGTTGCGACCGTAGCTTTGCTATCGCTTCCTCGGCTTTATCCTGAGTCGAGTAAATACCAATAATTTTAATTTCTTCTTCTTCTTCGAGGTAGTAAGCATGTTGAACAAGAAAAACCTTCATAGCACTATTCCATCCTGCATTCGTGTTAGTTAACCCGAGTCTTGAGTTGATTAAGCAGAGATAATGCCCGCTTGACACAGGTTGCAGTGGAGTATCTTGAGTTTGATTGTACTCCACAACTCCTGCCAAGAGCGTGACAGAACCCGGTCTACGAAGCCAGCCCACAGGCTGCTGAAGCTGGTCTCGACCGCTCCCGCAGACTGTTGATCACGCCTGCCGATGCGGGCGAGCGGGACAGTGAGCGGCGGGCATGATCAGTAGCAGGCCCGTCTCCGCGGCCAGTGCCAGTGCGTCGTTCTTGCTTCGGTAGCCCAGGTCGGCCAGCACAGCCCCGCCGTCCACCGACAGACGCAGCGCCACGTCCTGCTCCCAGTCCCTGCACACCCACTGCGGCCTGCATCAGGCCACCCATCAGGGCCGAGAGCCGGTGCAATCGGGCGACCCATTGTGAGTAGCTGCACAGGCACGGGAAGGCCGAACGCTAGCCGAAGGCGACCAGCAGGTAAGCCTTCTTGAGCGTGGCGCAGCCGAAGATGCCCTGCATCAGTCCGATGGTGAGCACCTCCGCATCGGTGAAGGCAGGGGCACGGTTGGGCGAACCCCGCCAGTCAGCCTGTGCGGGGTTGAGCCTTGAGGAAGTCGTCCACGAGTGTGTAGAGAATGCCACGAGTGTGGAGAGAATGGTCATCTGGTCACTGACCGAAGGTGCTATACTGTCCATGTGCCGGTTGTCCTGTCTTAGAATTGGTTCTGGCAACTCCATTCTATTCCAAGCCAAAACAACCGGCCATTATCCTGCCAACCTAAGATTCGGGTTTACTTAAGTGCCTGAACTCAAATACACTAGGCTATCCATATTACAGAGAACGTGTACTTTCAGAGCAAGATCATCCTGTTGGCCCAAAAGATTGTCTAACCTATTTACGTTCGATCACTCAGCTCCCATAATACTATCATTGTCAGCGTTGCATAAGATGTCTATGGCAATACTTTAAGCATTGGCCGTACTCACCACCTCTTATAGGGTACTCCCCAGCACCATATTTTTCTTTGAAAATACGTGTGCAAAATTCATCGCAGCTTTCGTCTGGTTTCTTACGCTCACCTTTTACCCAACTAGGTGCGTCAGTAGCTCCCTCTTTGCCACTCTTTCTAGTTCCTTTAGCCATGTTCTGAGGCGGGCAGGGCACGTGCCCATTCGGAGGCAACCCGAGGCTCGGCGGCGCACTCCCGCCTGGCCCCTTGCGTGTGGCCTTGCAGTAAAAGATTGGTACGCCGGTTCCAGGGACAGGCGGCCAGGGCGTAGCGTACGGCGGGGTATAGCCACCTGGAAGCTGAGGAATGCCGACCTGCGTCCCGTCCGGGTCAACCCCATTAAGTGGGCTGTTGCCGACGTAGGCGTACAGGTTGACCCCACCATAATAGTCGATAGGGTCTCGGGTGAGCCATCGCCCGGCTTGTGGGTCGTAGTAACGGTGGGTGCAGAGGGCTAGCCCTGTCTCAGCGTCGGTGTAGTAGCCCCACTCGCCCCCGTACCCGCCGAACGGGTCCGCGTCGGCGGATGCGGTGCTCGTCCTGGCCCCGAAGGCATCAAACAGGCATGAGGAGAGGACGTTGGCCCCCGCATCGAGTTTTTGGGCCAGGTTGCCCTGTAGATCAAACGTGTAGAAGGCGCTGCCCGTGCCGGTGTGCCGCGACAGCACCCCACCCATGCCAAACGTGTTGACGGCAGTGACATTGCCGGAGCCATCGAGTTCACAGACCGGCTCGTCCGCGTCATACAGGAAGTACGTCCGTCCTGCACTGCTTTGTTTCCAGGCGCGCTGTTCATCACCGGTGTAGCTCGCTGTCAGTGCGGTTCCGTAGCCCGTCATGCGGCCTTCGGGGTCGAAGGCGAGTGACGTCCCTTTGTATATGATGGGATTGCCGTTGCCGTCATAGGTGTTGGCACTGTCCTGGTTGTCGGCGTTGAAGGCGTGGGAGGCACCTCGGAATATGGTGGGGTTGCCGGGGCCGGTGCTCATGTTTCCGTCATAGCCGAATGTGTTAGTGTAGCCGCCGTTGCGGGTGGAGGTCTCCCGCGTCAACTGGTCACGGTTCAGGGCTGGGTTCGCCGTCTGACCGTAATCGTATTGGTAGGCTGTCGTACCGCTGTAGGAGGGTACGGCAGGCAGGTTGGTGGTCACGCCGGTGCGGCTGCCGAAGCCGTCATAGGCCACGCTTCCGTAGTCGGACAGGAGCGTGCCACCACTCGTCGTGGTGGGTTGGTCTGTGATGGCGCCCCAGGCGTTATGGGTGAAGGTGGTGACAACGCCGTTGCCCAGTGCCTGCGTGTGCAGCCAGCTGTTGTCGTAGTGGCTCCAGGTGGAGACTTCCGAGTAGGGGTTGGTTAGCCCCGCCATGCGCCCGTCGGCGTCGTACTGGTAGCTGAACGCTCCAGCGGGCGTGGTCATGGTCTGGCGGCTGCTGTCCGGGTAGTAGCCGTAACTGATAATACGGGTAGGCACACCCGTATAGGTGGTTGCGACGGAGAGTAGGTCATCTTGGTCATCATAGGTGTTAGTTTGGCTACCACTGCTGTCGGTCATGCCGGAGCGCCGCCCGTACTGGTCGTAGGAGAGGAATACGTCTCCCGTCATGCCGCCGGTATAACCTTGTGGATAGACGTAGTGAGTCAGAGTCAGCAGGCTTTCAGGGTCGGCAGTGTGCGTGTAGTCCGTCTCGACGCCGTTGCCGTCAATGCGCCGGAGCAGGTTGCCATCAATGTCGTAGGATGGGAACGTGACGGTATCGCGGGAGCCTGCCGTCAGCGGGGCGGGGGCGGCTCCCACGCTGGGGTAGGCAATCTGATACAAATATCCCGCTGTGTTGTAAAAGTAGCGGGTTATGTGCCCGCCGCCGTCGGTCAGGCCGGACAGCCGGTAGAGGGCATCATAGGTATACGTGACCGGCTCGGTGCTGCCGCTCAAACTCCGCGCCTCGCCCTCCTGGCCGTAGGCGTAGTTCACCTGCCGGATGGCCGCGCCGCTCTCGTCAGTAGTCGTGACGCTCAGCAATGGGCCATCGGGGTAGAGATAGGTGTTAAGGCTGCCTGATTGTCCTGCTCCCTGCTGACCAGTGGCAGGGAAGGCGGTTTGCACCGGCTGGTTAGCGAGATTGTAGGTCTCGTTGATTTCATTGCCTAGAGCGTCCGTGACGGACAAGGTGTTGCCTTGAGCGTCATAGCGCATATGGCTGATCTTGCCTACGTTGTCGGTGACCGTCAGCGGCTGTCCAATGGCGGCGGCTTGGCTATGCCCGCCGTCCTGCGTGTAGTTGTAGGTCGTCGTGATGGTGCTCGCCGCGTTGTTGCCAGGTGTGGTCTCTGTGAGCACGTTGCCATAGCTGTCGTAGTTATAGCTCGTCGTGACGGTCTGGCCGCTGCCTGCTGTGCCCGGCTGAGGCGCATTGATGCTCTGCGCTAGGCCACTGGGTTCGTAGTAGGCATACCTCGTCGCTGTCTTGCTCCCCTCCCGCGTCTGCGTCAGCTCCCCCAGCGTAAAGCTCGCGTAGCTGTACGTGTTGGTCGTCACCGTTCCGCGCGGGCTGGTCTGGCTCGTCTGGTTGCCAAAGCTGTCCCAAGTATTGTGTGTTACGTTGCCGTTGCCGTCGGTCACTGCCGAAGGGCGGTAAGGGTCGTTGGGATCACTGTAGCTCGGCGTGGAGACCGCCTGCCCCGCCCCGTCCGTCACCGCCGTGGCGCTCATGTCCGGGTTGTAGCCGTGCAGCGACTTGTACGCTACGTTCCCCTGCGCGTCCTTGACCGTCACCAGCGTGGCGGCGGACAAGCCGCCCACCGGATTGCCGTTCGCGTCCGCTGCCTGGTAGTCCGTCTCGTTGCCGTTGCCGTCGGTCTCGCTCTGCACGAAGTCTGTGCTGGGATCGTAGTTCCACGTTGTCGTACTCACGCCCGCTCCCGTCGGCGAGGGGACGCTGCACGTGTGCAGAAACGGTACCTGCTCGTAGCCGCCCGCTGTGGTGCCGCTCGGGTTGGTGTTGGAAAGCATCTGGTAGGCATAGACGTAGCGGTCGGGCGGGTTGGTGTTGGTGCCGGTGGGGACGATCTGGGAGACGCGGTCGAGCAGCGTCATGGAACGTGCCCAGGGCTTGGACACCTGGGAGTTGGAATACAGCCCGTCGTGATAAAAAACCGTGCGCCCGTAGCAGTCCTTAACAAGCACGATGTTGCCGCTGCCGTCGGTGGCCCGCTGGATCGTCAGCAAAGCCGTGCCATCCTCCTACCAATATTTTAGAATTTCGCTGCCGTCTCTGCGTTGTTAACCACTGCCATATCACGACGACTGCAAGCCATTCTTAACTTATGGATGAGGCAGTATTAATCAGGTTTACGATGGCACTGTCCGCGTTACGTTTTGCAATTGCTAAAGCAGTCTCTCCGTCTTGGTCCATGGCATTAACTTCTACGCCAGCATCGATAAGCGTCCTAACCGTCAGCAAATCGCCTGATTCAACGGCATAGCTTAGGACTGGTACACCATATTTGTCTGTTACGTTAACATCAGAACCCGCCTCTATTAAGAGTCTAGCAACCATAGATTTACCTGCTGACGCTGCGTGTATCAGTGCTGTCCTGCCGTACATATCTTGGTTATCCGTCGAGGCACCATTTTCAATAAGGATTTTTACGATGCTAATTAACCCCCGCTCTGCTGCCAGCATCAGTGGAGTTTCTTGATGCTCTTTATCCCTTGCATTCACGTCTGCCGCCTGTAACAACGCGTCTTGAACTTTTACATCTTGCCCCATCCAAGACGCGTCTATGATCTGCTGATTGAGTTGCCGCTTTATTGCCGATGGCTTCATAAGCATAAAACTTTCGTAGGTAAGTGCCTGAACCGAAATACGTTAGACTACCCAACTATCAACAACAGGTAGCTTTAGAGTAATTTTGCTGTGGTTGACTCAAAAGGTAATCTAACGTATTTGCCTTTGATTACTTAGCGTAACCCGTTATATCAGAGTGCTGCGCGAAGTCCGCCACCAACAGCCAGTCCGCATAGCTCCGGTTGAATAATGCAAACTAACACAACACCTCCTCCTATAACTATAGGAACCCACGGAATGCTTGGCCCAGAAGGAGTTGGTAAAGTCACAGGTGACGGCACCGGTATAAAGGGCGGACACGGCGGCCTCCTGTTGCTACAATTCTTAAGTTTGGTTAGGCATTTACCATACGCTTTGTAAAGATCATCTATTTCCTTTGAATGACGTCCTCCACCCCTCGGTGCAGGCATATGCTGATCCCAACCCTCATGAGATTCAATCATTCTCTCTATAAGGTACATTTTTGCTCCAATTGTTTCACAAGTGTCATTAGAAGTGCATCCAAATTTGACGCCGCCAGGTGGGTGGTAAGGACCACCAGGTTTTGAGCCACTTAATCCAAGCGGGTCGCTACCGTCTACAGGATCATTCTTGCAATATGCATAGAGATTAATGCCACCTTTGTAGTCTATCGGGTCTCGGGTAAGGAACCTTCCGTTGTTAGGATTGTAGAAGCGGTGGGTGCAGAGAACCAAGCCAGTTCCGGCGTCGGTGTAGTAGCCCCACTGCCCGCCGTAGCCGAACACGTCGGCGGCACTGCCCGTGCTCTGCCGCCCGCCGAATCCATCGTATAGGTCCGAAGACAGGACGTTCCCGCCCCCATCCAGCCGCTGCGCCACATTCCCCTGCGGATCAAACGCGTAAAAGGCGCTGCTTGCGCCGATGTGCCGTGACAGCAAGCCGTCGCCAAAAGTGTTGACGGTGGTCACGCTGCCGTTGCCGTCGAGTTCACATACAGGGTCATTGCCATCGTACAGGAAGTACGCCTTCCCTGCACCGATTTGCTTCCATGCCCGCAAGCCGTCACCAGTATAGCCGCAGGCCAGTACCGTTCCATATTGTGTCAGCCGGTTCTCTGGGTCAAGGGCAAGGTTTGATCCTGAATAGAGCGTTGGGTTGCCGTTGCCGTCATACGTGTTAGCGGTATCCTGATTGTCGGCGTTGAAGGCGTGGCCGACGCCCCGGAACGTGGTGGGGTTACCAGGGCCGGTGCTTATGTTTCCGTCATAGCCGTAGGCATTGGTATAGCCGCCGTTACGGGTGGAATGCTCCTGCGTCAATTGACCACGGTTAGATGCAGCATTTGCAGTTTGACCGTAGTCATACTGGTAAGTGGTTTGCCCGCTGTAGGTCGTAGGCGCGGCGGGCAGTTTGGCGGTGATGGTCAACCTGTCACCGACACCGTTGTAAGTTTGGCCGCTAAATTCGGATAGCAGGGTTCCGCCGCCAGTCTTGTTCTGAAGATCGGTGACGAGGCCCCGCGTATTGTAGGCGTAGGCCGTGGTCGCCCCGTTGCCGAGTGTCTGGGTGCTGAGCCAGCCGTTGTCCAGGTACTGCCAACTGGAAACTTCCGAGTAGGGGTTGGTCAGACCCGCTAGGCGCCCATCGGCATCGTACTGGTAGCTGAACGAGCCACCGGGCGTGGTCATGGTCTGGCGGCTGTCATCGGGATAGTAGCCGTAGCCGATGGTCTTAGTAGGCAGACCTGTGTAGGTCGTGGTGACGGAAAGCGGGGAGTTCTCGTCGTCATAGGCATAGGTATGGCTGCTCGTCCCGTCGGTCATGCCCTTCCTTCGCCCGTACTGGTCGTAGGTGAGGAACACGTCTCCCGTGGTGCCGCCCGCGTACCCCTGTGGATAGATATAGTGGGTCAGCGTCAGCATGCTTTCGGGGTCAACATTGTGCGTGTAGTCCGTTTCTACCCCATTGCCGTCTACACGCTTGAGAACGTTGCCATTGGTATCATAGGCAGGGAACGTCATCGTATCCCGTATGCCCGCCGCTAATGGCGTCGTGAATGTGCCCGCGCCGGGGTAGGCAACCTGATACAAGTATCCCGCTGCGTTGTAGAAGTAGCGCGTCGCGTTCCCGCCGCCATCCGTCAGGCCAGACAGCCGGTAGAGGGCATCGTAGGTGTACGTGGCCGGTTCGGTGCTGCCGCTGACACCACGCATCTCACTCTCTTGACCATAGGCGTAGTTCACCTGCCGGATGGCCGCCCCGCTCTCGTCATAGCTGCTTGTGCTCAGCAGAGGACCGTTGGGGTAGAGGTAGGTGTTGAGGGTGAAGGCATGGCCCGGTCCCTGCTGTCCGGTGGCGGGGAAGGTAGTTTGTACCGGCTGGTTGGCGAGGTTGAAGCTGGTGTCGGTCTCGTTCCCCAGCGCGTCTGTCTCGCTGATCTTGTTGCTCTGGTTATCCCAGCGCATATGGGTGACCTTGCCCAGGTTGTCTGTGCCCGTCAGCGGCTGGCCCAGAGCGGCGGCCTGAGTGTAGCTGCCGTCCTGCGTGTAGTTAAACGTCGTCGTGATGGCAGATACAACATTATTGCCAGGAGTAGTCAGCGTTAGCACATTGCCGTAGCCATCGTAGGTGTAGGACGTGGAGACCGTTGCCCCCGTGCTGACAGTACCCGGCTTGGGTGTGTTCATGCTTTGCATCAGGCCGCTCGGCTCATAGTAGCTGTAGGTAGTGGCTGTCTTGCTCCCTTCTTGCATGCTTACCATCTCGCCTAGCGCAAAGTTCGCGTAGCTGTACGTGTTCGTCATCACTGTCCCACGCGGGCTGGTCTGGCTCGTTTGGTTGCCAAAGCTGTCCCAGGTGTACTGCGTCACGTGGCCGTTGCCGTCGGTTACTGCCGAGGGGTGGTAAGGGTCGTTGGGATCACTGTAGGA
>JAABUQ010008462.1_pt1 | contig 14418 bp, 18 predicted proteins | sample 5560001 | NCBI WGS metagenome assembly JAABUQ01 (sample SAMN10711888, study PRJNA513371) | rock metagenome | isolation source: Antarctica rocks | place: Antarctica: Victoria Land, Finger Mt nord | collected 2015-12-18
AGTCATGATGCACGACGGGCACCTTCTCGGACGAGGATGGCCGGGCCCCTTGGTGAGCTAGCTGCCAGCGACCCCGGGCTCCAATTCCATTCAGCAGGAAAGAAGAAATCCTCATGCGTGTTTTCCTCACCGGCGCGACCGGCTTTGTCGGCTCCGCCATTGTCCCGGAACTGCTCAAATTCGGCCATCAGGTTCTGGGGCTCGCCCGGTCGGACGAGGGTGCCAACTCGCTGATCGCTGCCGGTGCGGAGGTGCATCGAGGCGATCTGGAAGACCTGGAAAGCCTGCGCAGCGGGGCCTCGATGTCGGATGGCGTCATTCACGCCGCCTTTAATCACGACTTCTCGAAGTTCGCGGAGAACTCCGAGGCGGACCGGCGCGCGATCGAGGCGCTGGGCGACGTACTGGAAGGGTCCGAGCGGCCTTTGATCGTCACCTCCGGGCTGCCCCCCACGCCCGGCCACCCCACGACCGAGGATGATGTGCCGCCTTCCGGGTCAAGCGGAACGCCCAGGGTTTCGGAGCAGACCGCAATCTCGATGGTTGCGCGCGGAGTGCAGGCGTCGGTGGTGCGCATGTCTCAAGTTCACGACCGAGACAAGCAAGGCCTCGCCACCTACATGATCGCGGTCGCTCGCGAGAAGGGAATTTCGGCCTATGTCGGCGCCGGGCTCAACCGCTGGCCCGCGGTGCACCGCCTCGACGCGGCGCCCCTTTACAGGCTGGCGCTTGAGAAGGGATCTGCCGGAGCGAGGTATCACGCGGTAGCAGAAGAGGGTGCCTCGGTTCGAGAGATCGCGGAAGCCATCGGCCGGGGGCTGAAACTACCGGTCGTGTCCTTGTCACCCGAAGAAGCCGCAAGTCATTTCGGCTGGCTCGGATTCGCTGTCAGCATGGATGCTCCGGCGTCAAGCGCGCTGACGCAGCAACGGCTGGGATGGCGCCCGACAGAGAAGTCTGGGTTTATCGCTGATCTCGAGCGCTCAAGCGCATTCGCAGCTTGAGTTGGCTGCATACTGTTGCGCTATCTTTTGTCTGGAATGGGCCGTTTGCTTCCCACCCTCCTGAGACGCTGGCCAGATCCGCTTCAAGCGCGACGGCGAAGCCCTGCAGCGGCCTCAATATTTAATTCGCGCAGCTTGACCACGCCGGTGCTCGTGCCGAACCACGAGAAGAGCATCCCACAGTGCCTGGTCTTGGCGATCCTTCGGCAGATCGCCAAGAGCGTTGAAGCCAGGCTGATTCCAAGCAGCAATCACGTTTTAGGAGACGACAAGCCGGCACGTCTGACCGACCGGCTCGTCCGGTTCTTGTTGTGAGAGCAGAACCTGTTCCTGACCGGCGGAAACCCTCCCAGCTTGCAGGGGTGATTGACCTCACATCGGTAGCGTACGCCTTACTGGTTCTTGAGCAGGGCAGTTTTCGTCTAACGGGTCAGGCGTTGGACGTTCGAACGTCAGTTGTCAGTCGGCGGGTGCGCGCTTTGGAGGACGCGATTGGCGTGGCCCTGTTCAATCGGACGAGCAAGGGGGTTCAAGCGACGATTGCCGGAGAGCGGGTTCTGAAGCGCGGACGCGCGATCCTGGATGATGTCGAGGCTCTCAAGAGAACGGCTACCCTCAACGGACGGGGTGAAGAAGGAGGACTCCGTTTCGGTATCGTTGCGTCGATCGCGGCCGGTTTTTCTCGCCAGCTACTCGACACCTTCAGCAATGCTCACCCGGGCATTGAGCTGGCGATAATAGAAGGATCTCCCAAGGCGAATGCTGCAGCGGTCCGGATGCTTACGATAGACTTCGCCTTTGTCACAGGCATGCCGTTGTTCCCGGCGTGCGAGATCGAAGAGCTATGGCGTGAGCGTATACTTGTTGCACTATCGGAGAAACACGCTCTCGCAGCGCTTCCAGAAATCGCCTGGGAACAACTCGCGGCAGAACGCTTCATCGTCAGCCGCGTGGATCCCGGACCGGAAATTCAGGATTATATCATCCGCGGCTTGGCCGATCTCGGTCGTCACCCAGAAGTAGATCAGATGCCTGTGCAACGGGAAACGCTGCTGGGCCTCGTCGGTCTTGGGCAGGGGCTAAGCCTCGTCGGTGAAGCGGAGGCTGGCGTGACGTATCCCGGAGTCACGTTCCGGCCACTCGACCACGAGGAACTTCCGTTCAGCATCGTGTGCTCCACGCAGAACGACAATCCGGCCTTCAGGCGCTTCCTGAGTTCTGCGCGTGTACGGGCGGCAGAGCGGCGTGCAAGTTCTACACGGGCGTGATTTCCTCCAGCGCCGGCGCTCTTCGCGCTTTGGCGAACGCGCGGTCGGTCGCCATGAACCGGGCCAGCATCGGAGCAACAAGCTGGGCCGGTTCGACCGCCTTTCCCGTCTCGCGACCGAGCACGTCTGCGTAGGCCAGAAGGTCGCGATGAACGGCCGCGGGCAGCTCGGCGGTGAGCCGCACCGGCTTCTCGTCGGCGATCGGTCCGAGTTTCAGCTTTGCCACGGCGATCTCCTCAGCCCTGGTAGGGCTCCATGACCAGGTCACGGGTGACGATCACGCGGACCGGGAAACCGGGCCGGATGGTGATGGTGGGCTGCACGTTCAGCGAGCGCCCGACCACCTGACGGCCGGTCTGGCTGATGCTATCGGACGATCCGCGGCGAATAGCGTCGAGGAGGCCGCCCTGGTTATTAGACGTGCCCGCCTCGGAGCCGACGCTGAGGATGGTCGAGAGCAGCGCCGCCTTGAACAGCGCGCCCCAATGGTTGTCGACCCCGTCCTCGAGACCGGCATAGCCTTCGGGATCGGCGCCTGGCTGCCGTTCCAGGGCGATGGAGCGGCCATTCGGCAGGATGATCCGGCTCCACACTAAGAGCGCCCGGCTCTGCCCGAACGCGACCTGGGCGTCATATTGCCCGATCAGCCGCGCCCCTTGCGGGATCAGCAGGATGCGTCCGGTCGGGCTGTCGTAGACGGCCTCGGTTACCTGGGCGGTGATCTGGCCCGGCAGGTCGGAACGAAGGCCGGTGATCAGCGCAGCGGGGATCACTGCACCCGCCTGAACCACGTTGCGGCTCGCGGGCGGCTGCACCCGGTCGGAGCTAGTGGTCTTGCGGTCGACCGGCGCTGTCAGGAAGGCGAGCTTGCGGTCGGCTTCGCTCTGCTGGGCCCCACCCTGGCCGACATTGGGGCCGAGCGCACTCGGATCGAGCAAAGGCGTTGGCACGGTCGGCGCTCCTGTTGCGGCCGCAGGCTGGACCGACGCGCGAGCTTCGCCGGCGAACAGCCGGCTGACGCGCGCGGCCTCCATCTCCTGCGCGAGCCGCTGCCGTTCCTGCTGAAGGCGTTGCTGCTCGGGGTCGGGGGCCGTCGCAGGAGCAGGACCCGAGATGGGGGGCGGCTGCGCCCCCGCGTTCAGCATGGGGCGGTCAAGATCGCCGGGCAGCGGCGGCCCGAGCTGGGGAACCGTGCGCGGGATGCCGCTGTAGTCGCGTGGCAGCCCGTTCAGGCCGTCGGCGGTGGTGCGGTTGTCGGTGTTGTAGAGCTCCTCGCCGGGAGCTTTGGCCCCATGCGGCCGCAGCGCGAACAGCAGTGCGCCGGCGATCACGATGGCCGAGGCACTGCCGAGCCCGGCTAGCACGCGCCGCGACAGCCGCGTAACGCTGGGCCGCTCCGGTCGCAGCCGCAGCTCGGCGGCGATGTCCTGATCCGAGCGCGGCCGCTCCGGCCGGACCGAATCGAGCCGGCCGGACTCCTCCGGCTCGGCAGGACCGCCTTCCTCTTCCCGGCCCGTCACGAGGTGGGCCTCCCGTCCGTGCGCACGATCCGCACCTTCTGCTGGTGCTCGCCACCGAGCCGAAGCTCGGCGGCGGCGAACAGCCGGTCGACGATCATGTGGTTGCCGCGGACACGGTAATTGACGAGCTCGGCCCCGCCCTGCGCGCCGATGACCAAAAGCGGGGGCATCTCACCCTGGACGATGCCGCGCGGGAACTCGATGAAGACCTGGCGGCCATCGTCATAGGCGCGCAGCGGCCGCCACGGCGGACGATCGCCTTCGATTGCGTAGCGGAAGTTCAGGGCGTCGATGTCGACGCCGGCCGCCACGGGCTGGGCGGTCTCGGCACGCTCGTTCTGGCGACGCAGCGCAATCAGCTGGTCGCTAGCATAGGACCAGGAGACGCTGGCCATGTAGGTCCGCTCGGCCGAGCGCATCTCCAGATGATAGGTGCGCTGGTCGGTGTTGATGACGAGATTGGTCAGGAGGTCCGCGCGCGATGGCTTGACGAGAATGTGGAGGCGCTTGGTCGCCCCCGAGCCGCTCTCCGTGTCGCCAATGATCCAGCGGACGGTGTCTCCGGACGCGACCGGTCCGGAGCCCACCAGCTGCTCGCCGGGCTCGAGCGAGATGTCGGTCACCTGCCCCGGCGCGGCGTAGAGTTGGTAGAGCGCGCCGTCCGAGAAGGGGTAGACCTGGACGGCGTTCAGGTAGCCCGACCGCGTCGGCTGCACGCGCGCCGCGCTGTTTGCGACCTCGACACGGGTGCGCGGGTCGGCAGGCTCGGGTGGCGCGGTGCGCCCGCCCGGCAGCGGCTTGAGTTGGCCGGGCAACGGCAGCGGCTGCGGCACCTGTACGATCTGGACGGGCTTGGGCGGATCGGCCGCGAGCACCGCCGGCCTCGGCGTGTCGTCGTAGGCGATCTCCGGCGGCGTGAACTTATGGGCGCAGCCGGCCAGCGACGCCGACCCAAGTAGGAGCGAGATGAGGATCGGACGGCGCATCAGCCGAGCTCCTTGGACCAGTTCAGGGCGGTGACGTAGACGCCGAGCGGGTTGCGCTTGAGCTTCTCGGCGTCGTGCGGGGTCTGGATCACCACCGTCAGGATAGCGGTCCAGCGCTCGGTCGCGGCCAGAGTGCCATCGGTGTAGCGGCGCTCGGTCCACGCGACCCGGAAGCTCGACGGCGAGGCGCGGATGACGCTCGAGACGTCGACCGCGATCTGCGTGTGGCTGAGCTTGCCGAACGGGTCGGCGGTGCGGGCATAGTCGTTCAACGTCAACGCGCCCTTGTCGGTCGTGTAGTCGTAAGCCCGCAACCAATCCTGGCGAAGGATGATCGGGTCGGCCGGAATCGAGCGCACCTGCTCGACGAACCGCGCGAGATGGAAGGCGATCTGGGGATCGGTCGGTTGGTACGCGGCGTCAGCGGGCGCGACCGCCTGCGCTTGACCGACGCGGTCGACTTGCACGACCCAGGGCACGATCGAGCCGGAAGCCGACTGCCAGACCAGCCCGGCCGCGAGTCCGCCAGAGAGAAACAGCGAACCGAACGCCATCAACCGCCAGTTTTTGGCTTGCACGCGGGCGGAGCCGATGCGGTCGTCCCAGGCCTGGGCGGCACGCTGGTAGGGCGTCTCGGGTTCGGGGGTGCGCCCGTAGCGCACGTCGGGTCGCTTGAAGAACATCACTCGCCTTCGGACAGATTGATGGAAGAGCCGGAGCCGCCGTGGTCGCCCGAGCGCACGACGTGAGCGGCAGTGGAAACGCCCTGGTGGGTCGCCTGGCGGCGACGCGCGGCGCGAGCCCAGGCAGGCTCGCCACCCGCGCCTGCGTCGGCCGGAGCGCCTGCGTTTGTTTCGGCTGCTTCACCGCGAATCTTGCCGCCGGTCGCGGTGAAGGCGCTGCGCGCGCCCGACCGATAGCTTTCGCCCATGCTCGCGGCGGCGCGGCGGAGCGGGCTGGCGGCGGCCTGCACGGCGGCCGAGCCGCCAGCCCCGGCCACGCCGCCCATCCCGGCGGCGACCGAAGCCGCGCCGGTCTCGCCGGCGGCGGCGGTGCGATAGGCGGTCGTGGCCGCTCCGGCGATGCTGGCGCTGCCCCGGGCCGCTCCTGCAGCAGCGCCCCCGGCGGCGCCGAGCGCACCGACACCGCCCGCGGCAAGGCCCGCGCCTGCGGCGACCATCCCGCCCGCAGCGAGACCCGTTCCGACCGCGGCCCCCGCGCCGAGCTGGGGTCCGCCGGAGACGATGCCATTGGCGATGCCGGGCCCGAAGATGCCGAGGCCGAGTAGCGATAGCGCCGCGAGCACCAGGCCCATGGCGTCCTCTATCGTCGGCTGGCCCGTGAACCCCTGGGTAAACTGGCTGAACAGGGTCGAGCCGATGCCGACGATCACGGCTAGCACTAGCACCTTGATGCCGGACGACATGACGTTGCCGAGCACGCGCTCGGCTGCGAAGGCGGTCTTGTTGAACAGGCCGAACGGGATCAGCACGAAGCCCGCGAGCGTCGTCAGCTTGAACTCGATCAGGCTGACGAAGAGCTGGATGGCCAGGATGAAGAAAGCGAGGATGACGATCGCCCAGGCGAACAGCAGAACCGCGATCTGGATGAAGTTCTCGAAGAACGACACGAACCCCATCAGCCCGGAGATGGACTCGAGGATGGGCCTCCCAGCATCAAGCCCGACCTGAGCGACGCGGCCGGGACGGAGGAAATCCGCCTCGTTGAGACCTGTGCCGGATGCCTTGAGCCCCAGCCCCGCGAAGCTTTCGAACACGATGCGCGCGAGGTTGGTCCAGTTGTTGATGATGAAGGCGAAGCTGCCGATGAACAGCGTCTTCTTGACCAGCCGGGCGATGACGTTCTCGTCCGGCGCCATGGCCCAGAACAGGGCCGCCAGCACCAGGTCGATGGCGATCAGCACGCCGGCCAGCCACTTCACCTCGCCTTGCAGTAGACCGAACCCGCTGTCGATGTAGCGGGTGAAAACCTCCAGGAAGCGGTCGATGACGCCGGTGCCGCCCATCTCAGCGCACCGGCGCCGGATGGGCGCGGCCGCCGAAGAAGCGGCGGCGGTTTTCCGCCCAGGCGGCGCGGCAGCCGGCGTCGTCCACGGCGGCGTTGCCGAGGCCGTTGCAGCGGGCGAACTCGGCGGCGAGCGGGTTCTCCGCCGGGGCGGCCACGAGCGTCGAGGAGCGCACCCGGAACCCGTCCTCGTCTTCCTTTCCGGCCATCACGACGGCCGCAGCGATCAGCGCCGCGCCGAGCGCGCCCAGCACGAGCGCGCGGCGGACCGCCTTGGCGTCCCAGGCCGCATAGGCGCGCAGCCGCCGTGAACCGAAGCCCCTCATTGATGGAACATCGTCACGGTGGTGGGCTGGTAGCCCGTGCCGGGCGTCAGGAAGCGGCGGAGCTGCTCCTGACCCTGGCTCTGGGCAGCCGCGCGCTGCGCGGCTTCCAGGCTCTGCGCCCGCCCCTGGGCAGCGACCGCGGCAGTCAAGTCGGCGAGCTGCTGCGCCTGGAGCGCGAGGAGCTGGTTCCCGGCCTGTGTTGCTTGGAGCGCGCCGGTCGCCGACTGGCTAGAGGTGACGAGCGCCGACATCTGCGCGCTGTTGGCTGGAAGATTGCCCACCACCGTCGCCTGCGTACGCATGGCGTCCTGAAGCGCCTGCACCGACTGCTGCCAGCGCTGCTGGGCGCCCTGGATCAGGGCCTGGTCGGACGAGGAGGCGCTCGCCGGCGCATAGCTGGTGCGGAACGCCTGGTCGATGTTCTGGACGTTGTAGGCGATGCCCTGCGCTTGGGCGAGAAGCTGCTGGGTGCGCGCGACGTTCTGCTGGAGCTGCTGCAGCGAGGAGTACGGCAGGCTGGCGAGGTTGCGCGCCTGGTTGATCAGCATCTGCGCTTCGTTCTGAAGCGAGGTGATCTGGTTGTTGATCTGCTGGAGCGACCGCGCGGCGGTCAGGATGTTCTGCGAGAAGTTGGAGGGGTCGAACACTGTCCACTGCGCTCGCGCGGGCGCTGCGGTCAGCGCGAGCGTGAGGACGGCGACGCTGGCGCACGCGGCGCTGCGGAGGCGGTGGAAGCAGCTCACGGTCATGGCTGAGGCTCCAGATCGAGGGTGGACAGGAGGTCGACCGCCCAGCCGACGCCGCGGGCGTTCAGCCATGCGCGCGCGAAGCCGGCGCGGCCGTGGGCGCGGAACAGCTCGGTGATGAGCGCCTGGTCGGTCTTGGAGGAGGCGGCGGCGAAGGCGAGCGCCACATCGCCCAGCCCCAGCTCGAACAGCCGGTTGCCGCGGCGGGACTGGCAGTAGTAGTCGCGCTTGGGCGTCGCGCGGCTCAGGATCTCGATCTGCCGGTCCGAGAGGCCGAACCGGCGATAGGTCGCCGCGATCTGCGGCTCCAGCGCCCGCTCGTTGGCGAGGAACACCCGGGTCGGGCAGCTCTCGATGATCGCCGGCGCGATCGCGCTGTTGTCGATGTCGGCAAGGCTCTGGGTCGAGAAGACGACGCTGGCGTTCTTCTTCCGCAGCGTCTTCAGCCATTCCCGGAGCTGGCCGGAGAAGCCCTCGTCGTCGAGCGCGAGCCAGCCTTCGTCGACGATGAGCAAGGTGGGGCGGCCGTCGAGCCGGTCCTCGATGCGGTGGAACAGGTAGGCCAGCACGGCCGCGGCCGCTCCCGTGCCGATTAGCCCTTCGGTCTCGACCGCTTGCACCTCCGCTTCGCCGAGGCGCTCGGCGTCAGCGTCGAGCAAGCGGCCCCACGGTCCGTTCAGGCAGTAGGGCTGCAGCGCGCGCTTCAACGCTTGGCTCTGCAGTAGCACGGTGAGCCCGGTCAGGGTGCGCTCGTTCACCGGCGCGGACGCGAGCGAACCCAGCGCCGACCAGAGGTGCTCCTTCACCTCCGGGGTGACCGATACCTTCTCGCGGGCGAGGATCGCGGCGATCCATTCCGCCGCCCAGCCGCGCTCCTCGGGCAAGTGGATGCGCGCGAGCGGCTGCAGTGCGACCGGCTCAGCCGTGTCCTCCGACAGCGAGCCGCCGAGGTCGTGCCAGTCCCCGCCCATTGCCAGCGCCGCAGCGCGGATCGAGCCGCCGAAGTCGAAGGCGAACACCTGGGCGCGCTCGTAGCGGCGGAACTGCATCGCCATCACGGCGAGCAGCACGCTCTTGCCGGCGCCCGTGGGACCGACCACGAGCGTGTGGCCGACGTCGCCGACGTGGAGCGAGAACCGGAACGGGGTCGAACCCTCGGTCTTGGCGACGAACAGCGGCGGCGCATCGAAGTGCTCGTCGCGCTGCGGTCCGGCCCACACCGCCGAGAACGGCATCATGTGGGCCAGGTTGAGCGTCGAGATCGGCGGCTGGCGGACGTTGGCGTAGAGCTGGCCGGGCAGCGAGCCGAGCCAGGCCTCCACCGCGTTGACGCTCTCCCGGATGGCCGTGAAGTCGCGGCCCTGAATGGTCTTCTCGACCTGCCGCAGCCGCTCGTCGGCAATGCGCGCGTCCTCGTCCCAGACGGTCACGGTGGCGGTGACGTAGACTTGGCCGATCAGGTCCGAGCCGAGCTCCTGCAAGGCGAGGTCGGCGTCCGCCGCCTTGTTGGAGGCGTCGGAGTCCATCAGCACCGAGGACTCGTTAGTCATCACCTCCTTGACGATGGCGGCGATCGACTTGCGCTTGGCGAACCACTGGCGGCGGATGCGGGTCAGCACCTTGGTGGCGTCGGTCTTGTCGAGGGAGACCGCGCGCACGCACCAGCGGTACGGAAAGGCGAGCCGGTTCAGGTCGTCGAGCAGTCCCGGCCAGGTTCGTGACGGGAAGCCCAGCACCGTCAGCGTGCGCAAGTGCGCGGAGCCAAGCCGCGGCTCCAGGCCGCCGGCGAGCGGCTCGTCGACCAGGATGGCATCGAGGTGCATCGGCGTCTCGGGCACCCGCACGGAATGGCGGCGGGTCGAGACGGTGGAGTGCAGATAGGTGAGCGTCTCCTCGTCGGAGAGCCACGCCGCTTCGGGCATGAATCCCTCGACCAGCGCCAGCACGCGGTCGGTCCGGTCGATGAAGCCCGACAGCGCCGCGCGGCCGTCCGCGCCCGCGCGGTCCTCACGCCCCTCGTAGAGCCAACCCTCGGCGCGATCGGCAGCGTCGGCCGGCGGCAGCCAGCAGAAGGTCAGGAAGTAGGCCGACTCGAAGTGGGCACCCTCCTCCTCAAACTGAGCGCGTCGCTCCATCTCGACCAGCGCCGAAGCCGGATCGGGGAAGCGCGAACGCGGGTAGCGGTTGGCCGGGATACGCTGCGCCTCGACGAAAATGGCCCAGCCTGAGCCCAAACGACGGAGCGCCCCGTTCAGGCGCGAGGTGGTCGAGACGAGTTCGGCCGCCGTGGCACTGTCGAGGTCGGGCCCGCGGAATCGGGCCGTGCGCTGGAAGCTGCCGTCCTTGTTGGCGACCACGCCGGGCGCGACTAGGGCGGCCCAGGGCAGGAAATCCGCGAGGCCCTGAGGCTTCCTGCGGTACTCGGCGAGGTTTAGCATCGCGCCCTCAGCAGCCGAGATGCGCGGGGTAGCGAAGGTGTCGGCGGACCACGTCGACGAAGGCCGGGTCTCGGCGCGCCGCCCAGACCGCGGCCATATGACCGATCGCCCAGATCACAAGGCCGCCGATCCACAAGCGCAGCCCGAGGCCGATCGCGGCCGCCAGCGTGCCATTGATGATGGCCACCGTGCGCGGCGCGCCTGCCATGAAGATCGGCTCGGTGAGGCTGCGCCGCACCGGCGCGTAGAAGCCGAGCACGGGCTCTTCAGCCTCTGTCATCAGACCAGGGCCCCGCCCGAGAACGAAAAGAACGACAGGAAGAATGAGCTGGCGGCGAAGGCGATCGACAGGCCGAACACGATCTGGATCAACCGCCGAAAGCCGCCCGAAGTGTCGCCAAACGCCAGCGTCAGGCCGGTCACGACGATGACGATCACCGAGAGGATCTTGGCGACCGGGCCCTGAATCGAGTCCAGGATCTGCTGCAGCGGCTGCTCCCACGGCATGTTGCTGCCCGCCGCGTAGGCGGGCGCGGTCAATAGCGTGACGGCCGCGAAGGCGAGGCCCGCGCCGAGGCGGCGACGGATGGAACGGGTCATGCGAGGTCTCCCGATTCGAACAGCAAGGGTTGGGTAAGGCGGTAGTCGCCGTCCGGGCCGAGGCCCTGGACGAGGGCGAGCTCGGAGAGCCGGCGGGCGGAGCCGCGGCCGGTCAGGACGGCGATGACGTCGATCGTCTCAGCGATGAGCGCGCGCGGGACGGTGACCACCGCTTCCTGCACGAGCTGTTCGAGACGGCGGAGCGCGCCGAGCGCCGAGCCGGCGTGCAGCGTGCCGACGCCGCCGGGGTGGCCGGTGCCCCACGCTTTGATCAGGTCGAGCGCCTCGCCCCCGCGCACCTCGCCGATCGGGATGCGATCAGGGCGCAGGCGCAGCGCCGAGCGCACGAGGTCGGTCAGCGACGCCGCGCCGTCCTTGGTGCGGAGTGCGACCAGGTTAGGCGCGGCGCACTGAAGCTCGCGCGTGTCCTCGATCAGCACCACGCGGTCTCCCGTTGCGGCGACCTCGACCAGCAGCGCGTTGACGAGCGTGGTCTTGCCGGTGGAGGTGCCGCCCGCGACCAGCACGTTCTTGCGGGCGCGGACGGCGGCGCGGAGCGTCTCGGCCTCCGGGCCGGACATGATGCCGGCGGCGACGTAGTCGCCGAGCGTGAACACCGCGACCGCTGGGCGCCGAATCGCGAAGGCTGGCCCGGCGACGACCGGTGGCAGAAGCCCCTCGAACCGTTCCCCACTTCCGGGCAGCTCGGCCGAGACACGCGGCGCGCCAGCATGGACCTCGGCCCCGACATGGTGGGCGACGAGACGGATGATGCGCTCGCCGTCGGCGGCGGACAGCGACAAGCCTGTGTCCTCCAGCCCGCCCGCGAAGCGGTCGAGCCAGAGACGGCCGTCGGGATTGAGCATGACCTCGCCGACGCTGGCGTCGTCGAGCCAGCCGGCGATGGCCGGACCCAGCGCCGTGCGCAGCATCCGCGCGCCGCGGGCCTGGGCTTCGGGCCTGAAAGCGATGGTGGTCACGGATAGCTACCCCGCTTCGATCTCAGCGCCGGAAGCGGCGTGGATCGTTCAACGGGATGGATAAAAACCGCCTGATCGGGGCCGGCTCAACAAGCTTAACGGCGTAGTAGTGGCCTAGCGTGCAATTGCAGGCGCAAGGGATGGACGTCTATTCCGTCTGACCGAAACCTTCGGCGAAGATCAAACACCTGCGACTTGGTCACGCCGACATCTTCCGACTCAGGAAAGATTGGCGGCGCACCGCCCCAGGAGCTCGGTGAGCGAGGCCACGTCTGGCGCAGCGAGCGAACCGATCATCGTCTGTTCGACGGCGGAGGCCGCGGCATGCGCTTCGCCGAGAGTCTTGCGGCCTTTCGCGGTCAGCTCGGTCTTGAGGATGCGGCCATGCGTGGGGTCTTCGCTGCGCCTGATGAACTCATCACGCTCGAGGTTGGCGATGACGCCTTGCATGGTTTGCGACGTCACGAACGCGGCGCGTGCTAAGGCAGCGTTCGATAGCCCCGGCTCAAGCTCGATCGCGGAGAGCACCGCATATTGAGGGGCGGTTATGCCCAATGGGCGGAGGGCGTCATCCATGCGTGTGCGCAACGCATTCTGCGCCCGTTTGAGAACGTAACCGAGTCGCCGGGCCATAGGATCGGGCATCCCATTACCGCTGGACATATCAGGCCCCTTACACTATATCAGGTACCTGACACTAACAGCAGGAGTACGTCATGGCCAAGCTGATAGGACCCGACTTCATCGCGCTCCAAGTGCGCGACCTGGAGGTCTCCAAGCGCTTCTACACAGAGCGCCTGGGCCTTGAACTGGCCGACCGTAGCCCGCCGGATGCAGTGGTTTTCGACACCAAGCCGATCCCGTTCGCCATCCGTAAGCCTCTTGTCGACCTCGACGCGACCAGCCGCCTGGGCTGGGGCGTCTCGCTCTGGATCGCATGCGACTATGCCGAGGATCTGCACGCATCGCTCGTCGGCGCGGGGGTCGCTGTCGTGACGCCGCCGGCTGACGGTCCGTTCGGGCGCTTCTTCTCGTTTCGCGATCCCGACGGCTATGCCATCACAGCGCATCAGCCCGCAGGCTGAAGGGAGCAGCGGCGGTGCGCTTCTGGATCGGAGTGGCCTCGCGAGACCACGTGCGGGCGGGCGTGGCGGGCGGCTTCTGCCAGCTCTGCCACGGCAAAGCCGCCCCAGTGCGCCGTCTTAGGTCGGGTGACCGCATCGTCTACTACTCGCCAGCGACGCGGATGCGCGGCGGCGAGCCGGTTCAGGCATTTACCGCAATCGGGCTCGTCGAAGGCGGCGAACCGTACGCCTATGACATGGGCGGCGACTTCGTGCCGTTCCGGCGTCCGGGCGCATTCCTGGAGGCCTCGGAAGCTCCGATCCGTTCGCTCCTGCCTCGCCTCTCGTTTACCGAGGGCCGAGCTTCTTGGGGCTACGCTTTCCGGCGCGGCGCGTTTGAAATCACGCCGAAGGACTATAGGGTCATCGCCGGCGCGATGGGCGTCATCGACCACGTCGATCAGGTAGAATCCGATCCGGCGTTACCTGGAGACGCCAAGTCGACGTCCCGGGACACCTCGTCGGCAAAGGACTTGCCCTTGGCAACTCGACGGCCGAGCGCCTCGACGAAGCCGTCGTAGCGTTCGCGCCCTTTTGCCTGGGCGGCGGCCTGCGCGCTATCCGGGAGCGGCGGCACGGCCGTCAGCCAGAAGCGCACGAACAGAGCGATGGCTTCGTTGCCGATCGTGCTGTGGCGCTCCAGCCGCTCGATGCCGCGTGTCATGCGGTCGAGGCGCCGGGCGAGAGCGGCCTCGAGCCGGTCGGCGCCGTCGGGCGAGAGGTGCGATGCGAGCGCCGCCTCCACCACCTGCGCCTGCGGCACGCGCCGGCGGGCCGAGTAGTCCGCGAGCTGAGCGGCGAGATCGGTCGAAAGCCGGAAGGTGTATTTGCCGCGCGCCGCCATGGCTCAGAGCGCCATGCCGTCGCCGGGGTCGAGCGCCACCTTACGGGCGAGGCTGCGGGACGCCCGCGCCTGCAGTACGCGCGCCTTGATCCCTTCCGCCTCGGCGTCCGGCTCGTCGTCGATATCATCGAACTCGCGCACGGGACGCGTCTGCGGCGTCTCCGGCGCGATCGCTTCATGCTCGGGCAGCTCAGGCTCCCGGCGAATGCCTGCGTTGGCGGGATCTTCGGTCTCGGTCGGCTTGGCGACGTCCGCCGCAGCAGGCGTCCCGGCTGGCGCGGGCGCTGCGGCCGGAACGGGCGCGAGCGCGGGCGCAGCGATCGGCTTCAGCCCACTCCAATCGTCGCCGGGAACGGCGCGCTCAATTCTTCCCGGCTTTCGCTCCGGCGGCGGCAGCACGCGCGCGGCGAGCCTCTTGTCGGCATAGTAGCGGTATTTGCTCAACCCGGGTAGGTAGCGGCCTGCCCGCGTAGGGTTTGCTGGATAGCCTGGTAGGCGCCCACGCCGCGGCGTGCGGCGGTGCCGATGACGGAGCGCACGCCTGCGAACAGGTCGGC
>JAABUQ010008463.1_pt1 | contig 14416 bp, 16 predicted proteins | sample 5560001 | NCBI WGS metagenome assembly JAABUQ01 (sample SAMN10711888, study PRJNA513371) | rock metagenome | isolation source: Antarctica rocks | place: Antarctica: Victoria Land, Finger Mt nord | collected 2015-12-18
TGTAGAACATGTGTACTATAATACCGCGTCTCAGCTCCGTTGCGCCATGGATTACTGCTCAAGAAGCAAGAGAAATGGTCAGCAGACATCCGGCCCCAAGCAGCGCCGTGGCAGGGGCGAGCAGCGCAAATAGTCGTCGACGGGACTGAAGATTGGTGAGCGCGCGGCGGCTGATTCTGACGGCGCTGATATCCAACACCCAGGCCACCAGCAGTAAGGCCTCCGCCAGCGGGGAACGGTGCGGAATCACGGCGGCCGTACCGACAATCGCCACGAGGTTAAAAGACAGCACGATCGCGAGACGGGTGCCCGCAACTCCCAGCAGTACCGCGAGTCCGCGCTGGCCGACTGCACGATCATTTTCCAGGTCGGGATAACTGTTGGCAAGATGCACAGACAGCAAGAGGAATACACCGGCCGGATACACCAGGAGAAATGGCGGCGTGAAGTGGCCGGCCACCAGCCACACCCAACTGACAAGGGAAAGAAACCCGCCCAGATAGCCCAGGATGCTGACTGGCGTGGGCTTCAGCCACAGATCGTAGGCGAGGCCAGACGTCATGCCGATTACGACCAGGAGAAGCGGTACCAGCCCAAAAGTCGCCGCCAGCAGCAAGCACACGACGAGGCTCAGTTGACAGAGGGCCAGGACCGACCGTGCCTCCACTTTGCCCGAAGGGATCGGCTTGGCCGGTTGGCTGATTGCGTCACTGTGTCGATCTCGGTAGTCATTGAAGCTGCCGACGGCAATTTGCGAGCAGAGCACAACGCCGAACATGCGCCAGAGTGTGCCAGTTGTCGGAAAACCGCGGTGGGCGATGAGAGCAAGGCCCAGCGTGGTCAAGACCACCACGCCGGTGGGAAAGAGATGGACTGAGCGCGCCAGCCCCAAAAGCCTGGTGTAGCCGCCGGGTACAGCCGTCATGACAGCCTGTCGCTCAGTGATCTCACCATGTGGACGGCGGGGCCCCCGCCCCGGTGCAGCTCGGTGTTAGCCGTGCAGAACGCTTATCGTGCAACGTCGGCAAGTCAAATCAAGTCAAATAAGGTGCAAGCCTACCGTCGCCAAGGCCAGAACCGCGGTCGCGCATCCGACTCCAAGTGCCGCGCCCGCGAGCACGTCCAGTGGATAGTGAACGCCAACATACACGCGAGAATAGCCAAGTAGTGCGGCAACCGGCAAGAGAACGAAGGCCCAACCGGGGTAGCCGTAGCCGAGTACCAGGGCAGCGGCCATGGACGAGCCGGCGTGCGCCGACGGCCATGAATACGCACCGGGTGCTTCCACCAATAGACGCTTTAGCCCATAGCGAGAATATGGGCGTTCTCGCGCCACCAGTGGCTTAAGGAGCAGATTAATGAGCCCTTCGGCACAGAGCAAAGCGGCAACGCTGAGGCAGGCCACCACGCGCCCGTGCTGTGTGCCGGCCAGAAGGAGCCCCCCGGCCAGAATGATCCACAACGATCCCTTGGTGCCAGAGCTCGTGAGCCACACCATGATGGGACTAATCCAGGGCCAGCGAAACTTCCTTTGACAGAGTAGGTAGAGGCGACGGTCGAGCTTCACTAAATTTTCCACGCCACCTCTCCATCGCCCGGATTGCAGAGTCACTATCCGAGCGCCGCCCTGACCACTCAGGGCCACCGCGTTACACTCGTCTATGCTACTCCCAACGAAAATAGGGAACGTAGCGATACCCCGACAGAACGCGCCAAGGGAGGCAGGAGTGACGGATTACGCACGAGCTAAATACGTGCAACTGCGAGAAAGTGATGGAAACTTTTGTATTGTCCTGCTTGACAGTGAGCGACAAGAGTTGGGTTTCGGGTACAAAGGGCCGACGTTGAAGCGAGCCCAACAAGATTTAAAGTACTGGACCCGCGATAAGGGGCTGGACGAAGTTTCTGCCTGAGCCACGACGTGACAGGTGTAGTATTCCCGCTGCTTGGGGCGTATTGATGGACCGCATGATCATTCACCTGGACATGGACGCTTTCTACAGCTCCGTCGAGCAGCGCGATCGGCCGGAATTTAGGGGGCAGCCGATAGTGGTGGGGGGCGACCCCGACAGCCGAGGCGTGGTGGCCACGGCCAGCTACGAGGCGAGGCGCCACGGTATCCACTCGGCGATGCCGTGTCGTACAGCAAGGCGTTTATGTCCCTCAGCCATTTTCATTCGACCGCGATTCGATGTCTACCGTGAGGTCTCGCGTACGGTCATGGCGATCCTGCGTGATGTCTCCCCGTTGGTGGAAGCAGTGGCGCTTGACGAAGCCTACGTGGATGTATCGACCGTGGTAGCGACTGAGCAGGATGCGGCTGCTCTCGGGAATGACATCAAAGTGAGAATCAAAACGCAAACGGATCTCACCGGGAGCGTTGGCATCGCATCAAACAAATTGGTCGCTAAAGTGGCGTCGGATTACCAAAAGCCGGACGGACTCACTCGGGTGCGACACGGAGAGGAGGCGCGGTTCCTGGCGCCGCTCTCGGTCCGGCGTTTGTGGGGAATCGGTCCTCATGCCGAGCAACGGCTCTCAGCACAAGGGATCACGACCGCAGGGGAACTTGCAGCGCGCGATGAAGCGTGGGTGGCCGGCTGTTTCGGGCACGGAGGTCTCGAGTGGCAGTTACTCGCTCGCGGTATCGACCGGAGCGCGGTGAGACCGGATGCGGAACTTCGGCAGATCAGCCGAGAAACGACCTTTGAGGTGGACGTTGCAGAGCCAGAGTCAATTCGCGGGGCAATCACCCGGCTTTGCACAGACATGAGTCCCACTCTATCGCTGCAGCGACCCGGGCGAACTGTGACGTTGAAATTGCGCTATGCGGACTTTGAAACGGTCACCAGACGCTTGACGCCAGGAACGACTATCAGTGCGGCAGCGCTGCCCGGCCACGCTCTCCTGCTCTTCGACCAAGCGTGGAACGGAAAATCCCTCCGGCTGGTGGGAGTCGGCGTCTCGAATTTCATTCCTGATCAGCCCGATCAACTTCGATTGTTTTAGCACAGGACGCGCAAAGCCGCCGACGCCTGGCGTCGGCGGCTCAATCTCGGACGGTTAGACCGCGGCAACCTCGTGTACGTTGGTTGCCTCGCGCAGGGCCTCGACCTTGTCGAGTCGCTCCCAGGGAAGATCCACATCACTTCGGCCGAAATGGCCATACGACGCGGTGTCGCGATACATGGGACGCTGCAGATTCAGATTCTGAATGATGGCCGTGGGCCGGAAGTCGAAGTGCTCATTGATGATGCTGATCAATGCTTCATCGGAAACCCGACCCGTGCCGAAGGTCTCTACCATAATTGAAAGCGGATGAGCGCGCCCGATTGCATAGGCGACCTGAATCTCGATCCGGTCGGCTAAGCCGGCCGCCACCAGATTCTTGGCAACGTACCGAGCGTAGTACGCCGCCGAACGATCAACCTTGGTCGCGTCCTTGCCCGAGAATGCGCCACCACCGTGGCGCGCCATACCACCATACGTGTCGACAATGATCTTGCGACCGGTGAGTCCCGCATCCCCGTGGGGGCCACCAATCACGAAACGACCGGTTGGATTGACGTAATACTTCGTGTTGTCGTCGAGCAGGTGAGGCGGGATAACGGGCTTGACCACGTGCTCCATCAGATCAGACACGATCTGTTGATGGTCTATCTCGTCATCGTGCTGAGTCGAGATCAAGACCGTATCGACCCGAAAGGGCTTGCCAAACCGATATTCCACAGTGATCTGTGACTTGCCGTCCGGCCGCAAATATGCGACGGCGCCGGTTCTCCGCACCTCGGCCAGGCGTCTGCAGAGCGCATGTGCCAGGTAGATTGGGAGCGGCATGAAATCCGCCGTCTCCGTGCAGGCGAAGCCAATCATCATCCCCTGATCGCCCGCCCCGATCTGGTCGGTTTTGGCATGGGTTTCTTCGGCTTCTTGCGACTGATCCACACCCACCGCGATGTCCGGCGACTGCTGACGGAGTCGGACAGCGACCTGCACGCTGGTGGCATCGAAGCCTAGCTCCGGACGGTTGTACCCGATGTCGGCGATAGCTTTTCGCGCAATTTGTTCGGGGTCAATCTTTGCCGACGTCGTGATTTCGCCAAATATGAGGACGTACCCTGTGGCTGCGGCCGTCTCGCACGCGACCCGCGCCCCGGGATCCTGCTCGAGAATCGCGTCGAGTACTGCGTCCGAAATTTGATCGCAGATCTTGTCTGGGTGCCCCTCAGTCACTGATTCAGAGGTGAAAAACAACTGAGAAGATTGCATAAGGGTTGTAGTCATTAACGCTCCTCGAGAACTCCTTACCGATAATTCTCCGTATTATAGCCGCGTTGACAAGGGATTTCATGTGGTGTTCCGTTTCGTGTACTCTGCAACATGCCTGAGGAGGAAGAGGTCGGACGGCGGTCGCCAACGCTCGGCGGCAAGGCTAGGCTGACCGCGACGCAGCGGGCCAATCGGACTCACAATTCCCCTATCGGGCGCCCACGACCCAGGCCTGCCAGAAAGCGCGGAGGTCAACGTGGCGGCTTCGCCGTATTTGCTCTGTTTCTTGCTCTCAGCGCGGTCGTGGCCATTACTGTCGTCGGGCGCCTCCATCAGGCCTCAGACCTGTCTTACGCGTCGCCCTACGGCCGCGCAGCCCACGCCGTCATTTTTGTTATTGACGGGGCAAGCGCTGGCGACCTACAGTCGCCGGGGCTGAAATCGATCCGCGCCCTCGAGGATCGAGGCGTCCGCTACAGCGAGGCCTGGGTTGGTCAGGTAGAAGGGGTGCCTGCCGCCTCTGGCGCCACGGTTTCCACGGGATCATTCCCGGCGGCGACGGGTGTCCTGGGTAATGCCTGGACGGACGCGAAAAGCGGGCAGGTGCGGTACCCCGCCGATCCATCTCAAGTGCTCGTCGGCAGTCTCGATCAGGTGATGGAAACCCGGCCGGTCACTCCGGTAGCGACGCTGATCAAGACGCGAAATCCGCGAGCACATGTGTTGTCGGTGGGCGGTGAAAGCTGTGCCGGCGCCGCAGCCGCCGCCGCATGGACCGCTGATTACATTGTGTGCGCGGTACGCGAGGGTCCGCGGTGGCTCGCCACCACAGTGGTCGGACACGACCTGCCGGCAGGAACCTTGAGCAACGGTGTCGCGCCCGCTGGTGGACCACGAGATCGCCGCTTTGCCGTCCGCGTGCAAGGCTGGCCCCTGGGACAGCAGGATCTGTGGGTCGCACGGCAGACGGTGGACGCTATGCGGAGGGTTCATCCGGCACTGACGGTAGTGACTTTCGGTGAGCTGGGCATCCTGCTGCAGTTTGCGCCTGCGCCGCTGCGTCAGGAGGTGAAGATGCGTGTGATGGCGGGGGTGGACCGCGATATTGCACTGATCGAACGCGAGATGCAAAGGGAACGGGTGTTTCGATCATCCGTATTTGTCGTCACGTCTGGGAGAGCGCTGTCACCAATTCGGTCGCGCCTACGACGCTCTGCGCTTGAAACGGCAGTGATCGCCGCGGGTGGAGTGCAGAACTATCTTCAGTCCGATACGGCCTCGTTTCTGGGACTGAGTACTATCATTCAGGCTCAACCAGTTGCCCAGGCGATACAGGACCAGCGCCTTGGCGGCGTCGATGCTATTTACTACAAAAATCGGAACGGGAGTTCCTGGTCGTATCAATTGCAGTATCCGAATCCGGATCTGCCCGCCCGCTTCGCCGACTCCAGTTCCTATTTACTTTCGACCATGGCCACGTCCGATTCGGCCGATGTGGTCGTCAGCTACGCGCCGGGCACAGGTACGGGAGGGGTCGCGCGCGGCGGGTTCGCTCAGACTTCCGGGTCGCTTGGTTTGCAGTGGGATAATCAGCACGTCCCGCTAATCATCGCGGGACACGGTGTGAACCAAGGGGTCGTCTCCTCTTTTCCAGCGCGTCTGGTCGACATCGCGCCGACCGTGGAGAGCCTGCTGGGACTTACGCCGCCGCGGGTTGACGGTGTCGTGCTGGCGGATGCGCTGATCGAGCCACATGCCGGTGCAACGGAGCGCCAGCAGAAGCGAGCCGGACCGCTGACTCGCGTCGTTCAATCACTACGGCAGCGCTTGTCTCTTTAAGAGCGGAGGGACGCGACCCGGTCTTTTACCGACAGGAGCCGGGGAGCAACGCGGTCCAAGGTCTCAAGCCGTTTCGAGAATGCGAAGCGCACCTGCTGCGCTCCTCGCCGCGGCTCACTGTAGAAGCTGCTGCCCGGCACCACGGCAACTCCCACCTGCTCCACCAAAAAGCGCGTAAAACCCACATCGTCTTTGAACCCGAAGTCGCTAATATCGCAGATGGTGTAGTAGGCTCCGTGAGGCATGTAGGGCTTGAAACCACTGTCCTGCAGCACCGGCAGCAGGAAGTCTCGCCGAGCCTGGTACCCCGCGCACAGGTCGGAATAGTAGCTATCGGCAAAGGCCATGGCCACCGCTCCCGCAGCTTGCAACGGCGCCGCGGCTCCCACGGTAAGAAAGTCGTGGACCTTGCGGATGGCCGAAGTGAGCTCGGGTGGCGCGATGGCGTAACCGACGCGCCAGCCGGTCACGCTGAAGGTCTTCGATAACCCGTTGATGAGAATCGTACGTTCGCGCATATTCGGCAGCGTCGCGATTGAGATATGCTGCTGATGGTCGTACACCAGGTGCTCGTAGATCTCGTCGGCAAACACCAGCACGTCCCACTCCTGACAGAGTGCCGCAATTGCCTCTAGCTCGAGCCGCGTGAACACTTTGCCAGTCGGATTGTTGGGCGTATTCAGCACGAGTCCACGAGTCTTCGGCCCGAACGCAGCGGCAAGCTGATCGCGGTCGAAGGTCCAGTGCGGCGGACAGAGCGGTACGAAACGGGGCACCGCCGCCGAAAGGATACAGTCGGGGCCGTAATTCTCATAGAACGGCTCGAAAATGATCACTTCGTCTCCAGGATCCAGTGTCGCCAGCATCGCGCTGATCATCGCCTCGGTGGCGCCACAGCAGACCGTGATTTCTCGCTCCGGGTCAACCTGGATTCCCAGGAACCGCTCTGTCTTGGCTGCGATTCCATCGCGAAAGGCCTTCGCTCCCCAGGTAATGGCGTACTGATTTAGGTCTGCTTCGATAGCATCACAGGCTGCCCGTTTCAGCGTCTCGGGAGCCGCGAAGTCTGGGAATCCCTGGGCCAGATTGATACCGTCGGTTGGGTGGTGCAGCGCAATTAGGCGCGACATCTCTCGTATGACAGATTCAGTAAAGCCAAACGTGCGCTGCGCGGCGAGTGACGCCATAGGCTAGACCTCATCCATTTCGCTAAAGAGTGAGAGTTGGCGTGGCCTAGCCAATCCCGTCCAGCGGAGTGACGCGCGGTCACGCTCTGCCACGCCGACGTAGACGGCGCCAAGCCCGACCGCTTTCAGAGAACGGGTCACCGTCTTTAAGGCCGTAGTAGGAGAGTTGTTCTGCTTGCTCAAATGGGCCAGCCACACTTCGACTCGATCGTTCTTGACGTGGCGCACAAGTATGTTAGCCGCCTGAGAATTCGACAAATGTCCGGTCGGGGCGGCCACGCGTTTCCGTAGGTGATAGGGATATGGCCCGTGGAGGAGCATCTCACGATCGTGATTTGCTTCCAGCACGACCAGGTCCGACTGCTCCACGGCGTCAGCGACCTCAGCTGATGCGCCACCCAAATCCGTCGCAAGCACAATCACCCGTCCCTGAGCTTGAATGAGAAACCCTACTGGGCAAACCGAGTCGTGAGCGACGGGAAAGGTGTTGACGTGGACATCGCCGAACTGGACACCGCGGCCCACTCTCAGCGCTTCGCTGTGCGCGTCGTCGTGGAGGCCGATCGCTCGTAATACCTCAGCGTTGGCGCACACCGGTAATTGGTGCGTGGCGGCAAGATCCTGAGCCGAGAGGCAATGATCCCGGTGCTCGTGGCTGATCAGGATTGCGCTCAGCCCGTCCAGACTCAATCCTTCGGTCGCAAGTCCTTTAGACAGCGCCGGCATCCTGAGACCTGCCTCGAAGAGCAAATTCACGTGATCGGTACGCAGCAGGTAGGCATTTCCTGAACTGCCGCTGGCAAGGGCGCGAAAGACGAACAACGGTAATCCTGAGGAATCGGAGGACGTTGTGGGCGAACCGGGGAGGTGACCGGCCCATTGTAATAGCCGGTGTTGGAGGGCGTTGCTTATGATGGGTCTGACGGGAAGAGAATCAGCGTCCGCACCGTGCGGTCGATGGGAGAGAAGTGGATGACCTACGTAATCACAGAGGCCTGCGTTGGTGTGAAGGACGGATCATGTGCGGATGTCTGTCCGGTCGATTGCATTCATACGCTTCCGGGCGACGACATGTACTTTATCGATCCGGACGAGTGTATCGACTGTGGTGTGTGCGTCCCAGAATGTCCGGTGGATGCCATCTACCCAGAGGAAGAAGTTCCCGACAAGTGGCAGCGCTTCACGCAATTAAACGCCGAGTATTTCGAGCAGCATGAGGACGAATTCAGATAAGGGACACGTTCCGGCTGCCGGTAGCACATCGGCCGGCACATACACTTTTTCTCGCAGTACAACGCCTCCGCGTACCTACTGTGGAAAGGCTTCTTGTGGAAAGGCTTCCGGACAAAGACGTGGATTGTGCGCTGTCCCCGGTGGAGGCACGCCCCGCCGCGCTAATCTCGCATCACTGACACCGGTCTGCCGCGCTAGCTCGACATAATCGGAGCGGCTTTGCACCGGGTGGCGACGGCCCTATTCGTCACTGAAGCGCAACCGTATAGTTGGTCCTGAACCAACTTTGCGTAAGGGAGACCCCGTGACGATTTACAGCATCCTTTTCATGCTTGTGGGGTTGGCATATGTACTCCTTCCGTCCCGGACCTCCCGGCGATGAACCAGCCGGATATCGAGACCCGGCGCCGCATCGCTACCCTGATAGAATCGATCAAAGACGACCAGACTCGTTCGTATGAACTCTTCCACTATGTGTGGACCATGATCTGCGTACGTCGCGGATTGATGCGGATCGTCCGCGAGGTAGCGAGTAGTGACGGCACGCGCTTAGTGCTCGAAGAGGTTCGGACCGGTCACCATCGCATGGTTTCCCGGCCGAATGGATTGGATGACGAAGTCGAGGGGCTTGCCGTCCAAGCGCTGGCACGGATACTGGGTGAAATAAACGTAGCGCACTGACGGTTGCCGGTGTCCGCCCGTTACGGCGCCAGCAGAGAAGCCCGCTACTCACCCATATACTCAAGGGTGCCCACTCAACTGTTCGCGCCTGAGATTCGCCGGGTGTGCGCAGTGGCCAGGCAAGCAGCGGGTGGAGGCCAATTCCTACCTTGACGTTTGATCGTGTGTACGTGGCGGACGTGGCGGTCGACGTTGTCTCCGAAGAAGACGTACTGGCCTTCGTGCAAGAGAGAGTTCAGATCCGGGTTCCAGCGCACATCGTCACGGTGAACGCTGAGTTCGTCATTCGTGCCAGATTGGACTCCGCTTTCGCTCGCGTCCTTGATCAAGCCGCCTTAGCGACGCCTGACGGCGCTGGTGTCGTCTGGGCCATGCGACGGAGGGGAGCCTTACAGGTGGCACGGGTCGGCGGGTCAGACCTGATCTACTCGATATCAGGTCTAGCGGCAACTGCTGGCTGGAGAGTGTTCTACCTCGGTGCGGCGCCTGGCGTGGCCGAGGAAACTGGGCGCCGGCTGGCCGCTCAGTTTCCTGGCTTGCAAGTAGTCGGAACGTACAGTGGTTCGCCGGCAGAGCGAGATGCAGCGTTCATAGTAGACTTGGTGCGGTGCTCCGGAGCCGATATTCTCTTTGTCGCCTTTGGCGCGCCGAGGCAAGAAATATGGATTGGCGACCACCTGCTCCCCTTGGGCGTGTCGATCGCGGTGGGGGTAGGTGGCAGCTTTGACTATGTTGCCGGTGTGACTCGGAGGGCGCCAAGATGGATGCGCGACCACGCGCTCGATTGGCTCTGGCGGCTGGTGCTCCAGCCCCGGCGTTGGCGCAGAATGCTGGCGCTGCCACGCTTTGTGTGGCTTGCATTGATATGCGGCGGCGACCAAGTCCGGCAGAACGGTGAAAGGACGAAGGAATGAGCGAGCAGCAGGTTCGCGTAGCTCAAACGATCGATTCCTTGCGGGACCAATCTGTATCGCTGGGGGTATGGGGTTGCGGTCATATAGGGGCTAGCGGCATGTATGCCTTCAGCCGCAAGGGGATTCGCTGCGTCGGCTACGACGTGGCGGAAACTCGAGTGCAGGAGATCCGGCAAGGGAGGTTCCTCGCTACGGACATTGTCCCTTCGGGGCGGCTGGAGGAGGCGAATTCCCTGGTCACGGCGACCACGCATTGGCGAGATCTCGAAGGCCACCGCGTCGCTATCCACATCATCTCGGTGCCCACGGAGCGCGGCGCGGAACCCAGCTCGGCCAATCTCGAACACGTGATGCCTCGCATCTGTGAAGTGATCAAAGCCACGGACCTGGGACCCCTCCGACCAACTGTCATTATCGAAAGCACGATTGAGCCGAGCTGGATCGACACCGTCGTTGTGCCACAACTGCATGCTGAAGGTCTGCGCCCTGGCATCGATGTATTGGTTGGAGCTGCGCCGCGCCGCGACTGGTTTTCGGGAGGCGAGCACACGTTGGAAAGCTTGCCTCGCATCGTAGGTGGGAACAATAGCGAGGCAACTGCCTTGCTGATAGCGCTCTATTCGCTCGTCTGCCAGGAGGTCGTTTCGGCTCGCGATGCACACCACGCCGCTTTCACCAAGGTCATCGAGAACCTGCTTCGATTTCAAGCCCTGGCGCTTGGCAATTCGTTGTCGCTCGCGTTTCCACAGTACGATATGACCCATGTCTTGAGTCTGGCCAGCACCAAGTGGAACATCCCGCTGGTGCACCCCAGCATGGGAATCGGCGGTCATTGCATTCCGCTAGCTCCTCGCTATGCGCTGGAGGAAGGAGGAGATAACAACGTGTATCTCGATTCCGTCCGTGAAGCGGTGCAGTTCAACGATGGTTACTTCAAACGTCTGTACCAAGCTCGGCTATGGGACTTGTTCAAGAACTGCCGTTCGGTGGTTATACTCGGGCTGGCCTATACTCCTGACGCGAAAATGCACAAGTTGTCACCGGCGCTGGATGCGCTGGACTGCCTCAAGGACACACCATTACTCCGCCTGCACGACCCCTATTACAGTGCCGAGGAGATCGAAGACATCTGTCACGTAGCTACACTTTCCTTCCCTGATGACCTGTCGGAATGCGACGGTATCCTGCTGGTGACGCCGCATTCGATGTACCGTCAGATGGACATTGAACGATTCGTGCAGCGCGGTACGGCTATCGTCGATAACTTCGGCGCCTGGCGCGACCGGACGTTCCCCACGGGCGTCCGTTACCACGAGGTGGGACGTCGATTTACTGAAGACCCTCGGCCCCATTTGGTATGGCCGGAGCCTTCGTCGACGATATCCGCCTGACGAGGAGATCGTACTGCTTCCGGTTACATCCGGCACCCTCAGCGAATGGCTGTATCCGCTATGTATTGGCTTTACAATTTCGCTGGCTCTCACGCCGGCAGTGCGGTGGACTTCCGTTCGCGTGGGCAACATCGATCGCCCGATAGGACCGAAAATACATAAGCGCGCTACTCCGTTGATGGGAGGCGTAGCCGTTTATGGAGCTTTTGCAACGGCATCAGTAATGGTCTTGCCGTTGAGCTCTCCGGTCCGAGGAGTGCTGGCCGGTTGTCTGGCGGCCGTCCTGGTGGGAGTTGCTGACGAGTTTCTGACTCTGCCACCGCTGACCCACTTGGCGGGTCAGACTGCTGCTGCCTTGGTCGCTATCATCTGCGGTGTGGGCGTGATCCAGTCCATCAGCGATCCCTTTGCGGGTGTCACGGGACCTGGCTGGTCGTTGCCCACCGCAGTCGGTTTGATCGTCACGGTGTTTTGGCTGGTAGGCATGATGAACACCATTAACTTTCTAGATGGCCTGGATGGCCTGGCCACCGGCGTCGTGGCGTTGGCGGCCCTGCTCCTCGCTATTTGGGCCTGGGAAGCGCCGCGTGGTCATATCATCCCGCTCAGCGCGCACCACGAAGACTTGATTCTGCCGCTGGCGTTGGCCGGAGCGTTGATCGGGTTTTTGCCGTTCAATTGGCACACCGCGAGAATATTTCTCGGTGATTCAGGCAGTATGTTTCTGGGACTGGCGCTGGCTGCCCTGTCGATCGTGGGGCCGGCGAAGCTCGCGACGGCTCTGCTGGTCTTGATGATTCCTGTGCTCGATGTCGCTTGGGCAATTATTCGACGGAGGCTGCGCGGCAGAAATTTTCTCTCCGGCGACAAACAGCACGTATACCACCGCATGCTCGAATTGGGCATGAGCCACACGACGACGGTGCTCTCGCTCTATCTGCTCTGCATTGGACTCGGCGCGCTCGATTTGGCGCTCGTCAAAATTCAAAAGCTGGTGGCATTTGTCGTGCTAGCGGTGCTCCTTGGCGCTGCCTTCGTCCTTATGGAGTACCGAGCGTCTGTTCTGGAAACGCGGCTGCGCTCATCGATAGCCGGTCCGGGCGATCAGCCGAACACCGCCCCAGATGGCGACGGCGTACATGTACCCCGCCAGAGCATCCGTGACCCAGTGCTCCCCGAGGTACAGGATCGTACCAAAGACTAGCAGGACCCATACCGCAAGACCGGCGGCTGCCCGGCGCGAAATGCAGGCGAATGCCAGGCACTCCAGGAGTGGAAACGCCGCATGCTCCGAGGGGAAAGCGGCGACTCGATCCCCGACGAAGTGAAACAGGTAAAAGATCGGTGTGCCGTGAAACGGCAAGGGATGGTTGTGCAACACCGGCCCAAATCCATTAAACACTCCTGGCAGATACGTATGACCACCGGCCGACACCACGTACTGGTTACCGACATACCGCAACGGTTCACCGGCCAGCCAGGGAGGCACCGCGGGAAAGAGGATAAACGTGACAAACCCCGCGACCAGCAGCAGGAGCGAGGCCGCGACGAACTGAAAAAACACCGCGCGTTGCAGGCGCCAGAGAAAGAAACCGGCGATATACGGTTCCGCCAGGTGCATGTTGTACAGGACAGCGGCCAGAACGTCGAGAGGCCCAACCTTCCCCATCGTCGCCAGGTTATGCTGTATCCACGAGACCGGCTGATGCCCAAGGAACAACAGCCGGTCGAGATTGAGCATGAAGCCCAGGTGCTGAGGAAAGGTGGACTGAGCAGCGACCGGTCCACTCAGATTCCACAGTAGAAGGCCGAGCAGGAACACCCACCAGTCACGACAAAAAACGACGAATGACCGCGCAATGAATGTCGCCGCCAGAACCACCATGACCGTCAGTAACTCCACGCCGAGCCGCACGTTCAACACATCCGCGGTCAGCACCGTGATCGAGAAGTAGACGCCGAGGGCGTATAGTTCCTTACCGGATGCGGGTTCGATCGACGGTGACATCGCCGGCAACAGCGACGCGCGCCTCGATAGTGTCTCGTGCCGGCTCACAGCGACGAAATCGAGAAGCTCACATCATCAGGAAGCAAACCCGCATCCCGAGGCAGCGCAGTAGCCACCATCGACCGCGATGCATTGCCCGGTGAGATACGAAGCGCCGTTTCCACTCAGAAACAATACCAACTCGGCGATGTCATCCGGGTGTGCGAACCGGCGCATCGGGATTCGGTCCATCCATTCAGCTTGCTGCCGAACGGTGAGATGCGCCGTGGCATCCGTCACAATATAGCCAGGGACGATACAGTTGACCGTGACGCCACACGGTGCTGCTGCAATAGCCAGTTCACACGTGAACCCCATCATGGCGGACTTGGCGGCCGCATAATTTGCCTGCCCGGCGTTCCCAGTGGCGCCGACCACCGAGCTAATGTTGACGATTCTGCCATACCTTCGTGCGGACATCGATACCAATGCCGCTCGCGCCAGCGTCCGCGGACCCCCCAGATCAGTCAGCCAGGTCGCGTCCCAGTCCTCCTCCGACATTTGCACCAACAACCGATCGCGGGTGATGCCCGCATTATTGACCAACAGATGGAGCGGTCCCAGTGCCCGCTCGGCTTCTCCCCACAGCGCAGCCGCTTCGGTCGGTACAGCCATGTCCGCCTGAACAGCCATGGCCCGCCCTCCCCGTTCGCGGATGCCGTCGACCACCGACTGCGCTTCCGCCGCGGAGACCCGATAATTGACCACCACCGCATAGCCAGCCTCGGCGAGCCGCAGAGCGACTACCCGGCCGATCCCACGCGAGGCTCCGGTAACGAGAGCCGACCCCGCGCACGGCACGATAGCACCACTCATATCTCTGCTATTCTAGTTGAAGGTTGACGACGTGCCCGA
>JAABUQ010008464.1_pt1 | contig 14414 bp, 15 predicted proteins | sample 5560001 | NCBI WGS metagenome assembly JAABUQ01 (sample SAMN10711888, study PRJNA513371) | rock metagenome | isolation source: Antarctica rocks | place: Antarctica: Victoria Land, Finger Mt nord | collected 2015-12-18
CAACATCGAAAGTCCATTCATCCATTTTAAACTCGCTGGCGCCCAAGCCACTCACCGAATCGACCAAACGCAACGCCGGATGTTCTCCGATTGCGGCGCTGATCGCCGCCATGTCGTTCTCAACACCAGTGGAAGTCTCGTTATGCGTGAGCAAAATGCCGCGAATGGAGCCCTCGACGTCATTCTCCAAGCGATTCGCTAACCGGCGTTCATCGAGTGCATGTCCAGACGTCGTTTCCAGTTCTTCTACTTCGCAGCCGAACGCTCTGGCAATTCTCACCAAGCGCTGCCCGAAGACGCCAACCGGACAGGCGAGCAATTTGTCTCCCGGGGAAAACAGGTTCGTGACTGCCGCCTCAAGCCCGCCGGTTCCGGAAGAGCCTAAGACCACCACCTCTTGGGTCGTGCCGAAAATGGGTTGCAACCGCCGCGCAACGTTTTGCAGCAGCTGGGCAAACTGCGGGCCGCGATGGTCAATCAGCGGTCGAGCCTGTGCCGCGAGTACCTCATGCGAAACCGCCACCGGCCCAGGTATGAACAACAACTCTTTGTTCAGCGTGCTTTCCCTTTCAGTTTAAATGGCGCAGCACGCTGCGCTTGCACTGAGCTCAAACAACCATGTCACCTTCATGCACCTCCCCGTGCCATCCGGCCTGCGACAGGTGCCTTGCGCCGGCCGGAGAGGGTTACGGGGTTGTTGTATTAGTCGGGATGCAGTCCCTCGATAGCATCCGGCTAACACAATTTTCGTCCGGCGGGGGTTGAGCGAGTAAAGTCGGCTCGGCCGACCTGGCGCAAGTCTTGCGCCACTTGCCCTTCACCGCCAACGAACATGTTCTCGTTGGTTACGGGACCAGCGATGACGCCGGCGTGTATGCATTGCGTGATGATCTTGCCATCGTGCAGACCGTTGACTTTTTCACGCCCATCGTTGACGACCCGTATGATTTTGGACGCATTGCGGCCGCAAATAGCCTATCCGACATTTACGCGATGGGGGCTACGCCCGTTTGCGCTGTAAACATCGCTGCGTTCCCGATTGAAACGCTGGGCGCCGAAGTTCTGACGCGCATTCTGCAAGGCGGTGCAGAGGTTGCCAAACAGGCAGGCGTCGCCATTCTCGGTGGTCATACGATCAAGGACAGCGAGCCTAAATTTGGGATGGCAGTCGTTGGAACCGTTCACCCCAAAAGCATCGTTACGAATGCGGGTGCCCGTCCCGGAGATATCATTCTTCTTACTAAACCGCTCGGGACGGGCATTCTTACCACGGCGCTCAAGCGCAGCACCATCGCCGCTGCGGGGCTGCATGACGCAGTCTCCTGGATGACCAAACTTAATGACGGCGCGGCTCGGGCAATGGTCACGGCCGGCGCTCACGCGGCGACCGATGTTACCGGATTCGGACTGCTGGGACATGCAAACGAAGTAGCGCGCGCTTCAAACGTATCGTTGCGCATTAAAGCTGCGACTGTCCCGGCAATGAACGGCGTCCTGGCGCTGATTGCCGCCGGCAGCGTACCTGGCGGCACCACGGACAATGCGACCGAACACGCACGCTTCACCACTTTCGCAGACGGCGTTTCACCCGAATTGCGGCTCTTACTTTCGGATGCTCAAACCTCGGGCGGCTTACTCATTGCGGTTGCTTCTGCGGAGCTCGGCAAAATGCGGCACGAACTTGAAAAGGCGGGATGCTTGAGCGATGTCATTGGAGTCGTCGAAACCGGTAGCGGTATCAACGTCGAATAACAGCTGCTCACCTTTTTCGGCTGCCCGAGATGATGTTACGCGGGCGCTTGCGGGCGACGTTGACCCTTTTGACGGCTGATCGCCGCATGGGCACGACGTTATTGGAACGGCGTGCTTGTTCGGGCCCAAGCAGCACCGGAGAAATTACGCGTTTGCCAAGCGCATGCTCAAACACTTCCGAAAGCTCCTCGACGAGTACGAACGTCATAGCATCGCGGACTTCCTTCGGAACATCTTCCAGGTCGATCTCGTTGCGCTTGGGCAATAAAATCTTCTTGATCCCAGCACGTTTGGCGCCCAGAACTTTTTCTTTCAAACCGCCGATCGGCAAGACCTGACCCGTTAGCGTAATTTCACCCGTCATTGCGAGATCCGAATCGACCTTATTATTCGTCAAAAGCGAAGCAATCGAGGTGGCCATTGCGGTGCCCGCAGAGGGTCCATCTTTTGGAATGGCGCCCGCCGGAACGTGGATGTGCAAATCATGCTTTGCAAAGTAGTCGTCTGCGATCCCCAATTCGCTCGAACGGGAGCGCAAGAAAGAAACCGCGGCGGTGGCGCTTTCCTTCATGACGTCGCCGAGCTGTCCGGTCAGTGTGAGCTTTCCCGTCCCCGGCATTGCGGTGGTCTCGATAAAAAGAATGTCTCCGCCGACCGGCGTATACGCCAGACCCGTCGCCACGCCAACCGAGGCCACGCGCTTCTTGACTTCATTGTAGAAACGGGGCTTCGAGAGGTAGTCCACGATATTTTCCGGGCGGATGCGCGCCTTAAAGCGCGGCTCTTCCGCGATTTTGCGCGCAACCTTGCGAAAAACCGTGCCGATCTCGCGTTCCAAATTACGTACCCCCGCTTCACGCGTGTAATCCGTAATGATTGCCCGGATGGCACTGTCGCTGATTTGAACTTGCGAATCCTTCAAGCCATTTGCGGTGCGTTGTTTCTTAATCAAATAGCGTTTGGCGATCTGAATCTTTTCGAACTCGGTGTAGCCCGCCAGCGTGATTGTCTCCATGCGGTCGCGCAATGCTGGGCTGATCGTATCCAAGTTGTTTGCAGTGCATACAAAAAGGACTTGCGAAAGGTCGAACGGCAAATCCAGGTAGTGATCTCGAAAAGAATTGTTTTGTTCGGGGTCGAGCACTTCCAGAAGGGCAGATTGGGGATCGCCGCGATAGTCTGAGCCGACCTTATCGATTTCGTCGATCATCATGACCGGATTGCGCGTTCCAGCGTCGCGTAAAGCGCGCACGATGGTGCCCGGCATTGCACCGATATACGTGCGCCGGTGCCCGCGGATCTCCGCCTCGTCACGGACTCCGCCGACGGAAAGGCGCACGAATTTCCGCCCCATTGCCTTTGCGATCGATTGTCCCAAAGAGGTTTTGCCAACGCCCGGGGGACCAACGAAACACAGTATCGGTCCCGTCAAACGCTTCTTCAGTTTACCGACGGCAAGATACTCGATGATCCGGTCTTTGACTTTTTCAAGATCGTAATGATCTTCGTCCAGAACGATCCTTGCCTGCGCGATATCGATTGAGTCGGCGGTTTTCTTGCCCCATGGCAGTTGCACGAGCCAATCGAGGTAAGTACGGATGACGCTGTATTCGGGCGAGGCGGTCGGTACTTTTGAAAGACGCTCCAGCTCGCGATCTGCGGCCTTTTTCACGTCGGGCGGCATCTGCGCTTCGTCGATCTTCAAACGTAATTCGTTCGATTCCGCTTGTTGCGGGTCGGCCTCACCGAGTTCTTCCTGAATTGCGCGCAACTGCTGGCGCAGGTAGAACTCCCGTTGATTCTTTTCCATTTCGCGCTGAATGTCGGATTGAATCTTGTGACCGAGTTCGACGACTTCCAACTCTTTGGTCAACAACATCGTGAGCTTGCGCATGCGCTTTTCCGTATCGCGCTCTTCAAGAATCGCTTGACGATCGCTGGTATCCAAACGCATCGTAGACGCAACAAAGTATGTCAGGAGATTGGGATCCGTAATGTTGTTGACTTCCATCTCCATTTCGCGTGGAGCTTGTGGAAGGTAGCCTAGGAGGCGTTGGAAGAGCCCGCCTAAATTTCGCTGCATTGCGACGAGCTGTTCGGAGTCGCTGGTAACGTCGGGTAATTCAGTGTATGCAGCGGCGAGGTAGGGCTCCGTCTGCACGAATTGGTCTATGCGAAAGACGCTTGAGCCCGCAACGATGCAGCGCAACGTACCGTCTGGCACTTTGAGCATTTTCTGAATGGTACCGATGGTGCCGACGCGGCGTACGTCATCGGGCCCTGGAGTTTCGACGTCTTTGTCCTTGAGGACGGCAAGCCCGATTGGCCGTCCTTCGCGCAGGGCCTCTTCCACTAAGAGGATGCCCGGCTTTTTTACCACTGCGAGCGGAATCACCGTATTAGGGAACAAGACCGCCTCTTGCAGTGGAAGGATTCCGAGTGCGTCGGGTGGAGATTTTTGGGTCGTTTTTGAAGGCACGCTAGGCTAAGGTCCTTTTTATCGTCATTCTAATTTCCGTGCGCGATGTCGGAATGTACTCGCTTGAAGCCACCGGCAGATGGATCCGAAGAATCCCGTCACGGTACGCCGCCGAAACATCTTCGTAGTGCACAGCCATCGGCAGGTGAATTTTCTTTACGAACTCACCGTATTCGATCTCTTTCTGCAAGAACGAGCCGTTCCCAAAGCGCGTAATTTCGACGCGCCGTCCGATAATAAAAAGGTGACGTCCATCGATGCCGATGCGCAAACTGTCGGGATCGGCGCCTGCGGCCTCCACGTTGACGATGACTCGCTCGCTAGCTTCATCGTAGAAAACATCGGCGTTTGGTTCCCAGCGACCGGTTCGTGAACGCTTGGCTAATTCAGCGAACAGGAGATTGAAATCGGTGCGATCGTCGTACCTCATTATCCTTCACCAAGACCCGTTTGCTTAGCGATGGGATGCAGCAAGCGCTAGGGTCCGACGTCGGGCAAGGGTCTGCCCTGCGGCCACGCCACACAAGGCTCCAGACGAATGTTGAGCGCCCCCATCGCATCAGCCGGGATGTTTACTTTCAGAAACTCGTTACCATTTGCTTTTTGGCTGAAAGCCGTTTGAGTAACTGAGGGCGCGTGCGTTGACGCTAACACTTGATTCATCACGCTCCAACTCACCGCAGACATATAGCGCGAACTGCGCGTACCGGCAAGCGTTGCGCCGTCTTGACGCGTATAGAGGAACCCCAAAACTTCCTGCGGTGTCATGCTCGAGGTCGAGACAATCTTGTCGATCCGAACTACTTGTGTCGTGCGGTCCAGCGGCCAGCCGAGATTGTATGGAACTTGCTTAACCGAATCCATGCACGCGCCCCTGGCGTCGATTGTTGTATCAGCCATGGCTAAAATGAAAGCGAAAGTCATTAGCATGGGCGTTTACCTTCGCAAATTCGCTCAGCACTGCCTTTTCTGGAAAACTCTTCATCCCGTGAAACACTGCACGACCATCGCCGTCTTGACTAAAGCCCGCTTGTCGACGTCGTTTTCCGCAGCGGGCAGCCCGCAATGTCTGCCAATCGTATTCATCCATGGAATCCGGCTGGGCCGGCACATCTGGGATGAGCATGTTCGTTTGCTCGAGCGAGATTTCCGAGTGATTGCGCTGGACCTTCCGGGGCACGGAGCGCTCCTGGACGCGCAACTAACGCAAGCGAACGTCAATCAACAACTACTGCACATCATCGAAAACGTCGTGAGGCGGCCTGCGGTTCTCGTGGGCTATTCGCTGGGCGGCTTGCTCGCCATCAATTTCGTCCAGCGCTTTCCGGAACACACGGCGGGCCTCGTGCTTGCCGGTGCCACGCTCGATGTCACCGGCTGGAAGCGCAGGGCCTACGACCTGCTACTCGCGCCGGCGCTCAGACTTCCCCGCGCCGCCTGCACGGCAATGCTGGCGGGCTGTTTCCGCCTGACGCTGCCCCGCAAGGTGGCCCAGATGATTATCTGGACACCGTTCAACTACGACGTTTTCGGCCAGGCGCGAGATTTGGTCTCTGGAATGCGGTTTAGTGAAAGACTGCGTGGTTATCGAAAACCGGCCCTTTTCATTACCGGCCAGTTTGACCTGATCTTCCGTCCGGCGCAGGCGCATTTCGCCAAGCAGTGTGCTGCGCGCTCACGGATTGTGCGATGGACCGACCATGTTCTGCCGCTACGGCGTCCGCAGGAATTTTGTGATGTCCTGCGCGATTTTTGCACGCAGCTCCAAAGCCGCTAAACACACAGGCCGGCAGAAGTGCCGGCCTGTGTGTTGATTGCCCGTTGGCGATAGAATCCGCAGTAGCGGAAACTACATCATGTCGTAGCCGCCGCCCATTCCGCCCATGCCGCCGCCCATGCCGCCCGGGGCTCCGTCTTTCTTCGGTTCGGGCTTATCGGCGATCAAAGTCTCGGTGGTTAACATCAGCGCGCCGATCGATGCGGCGTTCTGCAGTGCGGAGCGCGTCACTTTGAACGGCTCCACGATACCGGCTGAAATCATGTCGACCAGCTCGCCCGTCATGGCGTCGAAGCCTTGACCGGGCTTCGCACCTCTGACGCGTTGTACTTCCACCGAACCTTCGTAACCGGCGTTTTCCGCAATTTGGCGCAGCGGCTCTTCAAGCGCGCGGCGCACGATTTCCATGCCGATTCGCATGTCGGCACTCGATGAAGCGGAGCCGTTTTCCGAGGGAACCTTGAAGTTCTCCAGTGCTTTCTGGGCGTGCACCAAGGAACTTCCGCCGCCCGGAATCATTCCTTCCTGAACCGCCGCGCGAGTGGCTGAAAGAGCATCCTCGATGCGGTGCTTCTTCTCTTTGAGTTCGGTTTCAGTCGCAGCTCCCACTTGGATAACCGCCACGCCGCCACTTAGCTTGGCGAGACGTTCCTGAAGTTTCTCGCGGTCGAAATCGCTGTCGGTCTCTTCCACTTGCCGTTTGATCATCTCGATGCGCCCTTTGATCGCGTCATCTTTGCCCTTGCCATCGACGATCGTGGTCTCTTCTTTGGTCACTTTGACGGATTTGGCTTGGCCCAGCAAGTCGGGCGTTACTTTGTCGAGCTTGAGCCCGAGCTCTTCACTGATGACCGTTGCGCCAGTGAGCGTTGCAATGTCCTTGAGCATCTCTTTGCGACGATCGCCAAAACCCGGCGCCTTGACCGCTACGGTGGTGAACGTGCCCCGCAGCTTATTGACCACCAGTGTGGCGAGTGCTTCGCCCTCGACGTCTTCGGCGATAATCAATAAGGGTTTCTGCACCTGCACGACTTTTTCGAGCAGCGGCAGGATATCTGCAATCGCCGATATCTTCCGTTCCGTTACCAAAATGTACGGGTCGCTCAAGAGAGCTTCCATCCGTTCGCTGTCGGTCACCATGTACGGCGAGATGTACCCCTTATCGAACTGCATCCCGTCTTTGGTTTCGACTTCCGTTTTCATCGACTTGGACTCTTCAACCGTGATGACGCCGTCTTTGCCGACTTTCTCCATCGCGGTTGAAACCAGCCCACCGATTTCTTTGTCGTTTGCAGAAATGGACGCAACCTGCGCAATTTTCTCGGCGGTGTCGACCTTTTCTACCAGTTTTTCCATCGCACCGACGGCCAACTCAACGGCTCGTTCGATACCGCGCTTGATCAGCAGCGGATTGCTGCCCGCGGTTACGTTGCGCAAACCTTCACGAATGATCGCTTGAGCCAGAACCGTTGCGGTGGTCGTGCCGTCACCGGCGATGTCGTTGGTCTTCGAAGCGACTTCTTTCACGAGCTGTGCGCCCATGTTTTCAAACGAGTTCGACAGCTCGATTTCTTTTGCAATGGTGACGCCGTCGTTCGTGATCGTCGGCGATCCGAATTTCTTGTCGAGGACGACGTTGCGCCCTTTGGGCCCGAGGGTGACTCTCACCGCATCGGCCAGGATGTTCGCACCGCGCTCGAGTGAACGGCGGGCGTTCTCATCAAAAACTAGTTCTTTTGCAGCCATTTTTGCTTACCTAACTCCTATACGCCAGCCGGAACGCGTTCGTCGGTCATTACGGCCAGAACGTCTTTTTCCGAGATTATGAGGACTTCTTTACCTTCGATCTTAACTTCGCTTCCCGAATACTTCGAATAGATGACGCGGTCGCCGACTTTGACGTCCATCGGCACCTTCGTGCCGTTGTCGAGCGTGCGGCCGGAACCAACCGCGAGGACTCGGCCCTCCTGCGGCTTCTCTTTAGCTGTGTCGGGGAGGAACACACCACCCATGGTTTTTTCCGCCTGCTCCACATGCTCGACGACCACGCGATCGCCCAAAGGCTTCAAATTCACCTAACAAACCTCCAAATTGAAAATTGGCACTCTTGGCAGTTGACTGCCAGCCTTGAAAATACTAGCAGACTGCGCCAAGGAGTGCAAGTACGCAGACATGGCCATCGCGCATGGCCAAGCGCTCTTTTGCTCGTGGTGCGTTTCAAGCAGTTGGACCAGTGCGGAGCCAACAGCAATGGCGGCGGTACACCCTGGCGCTATGGTTTCCAGTACCGCCACCGGACACTCGCGGGTCGGCAGTCTACCGCGGGTGGTTGTCAAATCGCACAATTGAAATTGATCCCTCGCGGCGTGTACTAGCCGTGGTCCACGGGGCAAATAACCGCTGCGGTCGAAGCGGCCGTCATGACTGCCGCCAACGCGTTTGAATCGCGCCGTTTGCTGCTGCACGGATTCATCGCCGGAATCATCGGCGGCATTCTCATCGATGCCTTTCTGTATTTTGCGACGATTCTGCCTAACCATGGCAGCCTGAGTTCACTGTATGCGTACATTGCCTCCAATGCTATCGGCGGCACCGCTCTTACCAACCCGGGTGCGGTATGGTTGGGCGCATTCATGCATTTTTGCATCAGCATCGCGTGGGGGATGGGGTTTGCCTATGCTGTTGCCACACGCCCCGACGTTCTGTCACATCCTTATGTAGCCGGCCTCGTCTTCGGATTCGTGGTGCAGATCATCATGCAAATCGTACTGGCAGTAACGGGACATTATCACAAACCGACCGCACCCATGTTCGCCGGAAGTTTTCTGGCGCACACCATCTTCTTCGGATTACCGATCGCTCTGTATTTCTCGACTGTCTTACAGCGTTCGCGCTTTGCTAGCAACCGTTGAAGTAAACCTAGAAGCGCTCCGCGCAAATGCAATGCGTATGCGCGATATGGTTCTGCCAAGCAAACTGGCGGGAGTGGTCAAAGCCAATGCATACGGTCACGGCATCCTCAAAGTTGCGCTGGCCATTGAAAACATCGTTTCGCATCTGTGCGTGTACTCGCTGGAAGAAGCAGTCACTTTGCGTGACGGTGGCGTCAGGGCACCGATCTTGATCATGGGGCCTATTGCACCCACCAACCTTCCCGCAGCCCACCAAACCGGTGCGGCGATTGCACTTTGGAATACCGGAAGCTATGCCTTAGCACTGGCAACGGTCGCCCGGCGGCGTCATTCTCCGTTTCCCGTTCACGTAAAAGTGAACACCGGTGTTGCCCGGCTTGGAATGGCGGTCGCGGACACGGCTGACGCCATTGAAGACTTTCTACGCATGCCCGAATTAGAGGTGCAGGGAGTCTTTTCTCATCTTGCGAGCGCGGAAGAACTGGATTCACCGTTTACATTGGCGCAATTGAGCGATTTTCACACCGCACTTGTCCCGGTTAGTCCCATGCTCAAAGGCACTGGTAAGAACTGCTTTTTTCATATTGCAGCTTCAGCGGCAGCCATGCTATGGCCGCAAACCCGGTTGGACATGGTACGAGTGGGGATCGCGCTTTACGGACTGTGGCCGTCGACGCAAACGCGCGACGCGATGCGCGAAACGGCCGTAGCGTTCCAGCCGGCGCTTTCGTTGAAAAGCCAAATCGTCGTCACCCGGCGCGTTTGCGCCGGGGCGCCAATCGGATATGGTGGCTCCTATCATTCCGTGAAGGATGCAACCATCGGGATAGTTCCACTGGGATACGCCGATGGAATCCCACGTTCGCTTTCAAATCGTGCGAGTTTTTTGGTCAATGGCCGGCGGTGTCCCGTGGTCGGACGGATCTGCATGAATATGACAATGCTAGACGTCACCGAAGCACTCGATGTGCGACCCGGTTGCGCCGTGACCCTTATTGGAAAGGACGGCGAGCACAGCGTTACGGTCGACGACTGGGCAACGTGGGCTGGAACCATCAACTATGAAATTGTAACTCGTTTGCCGTCGGAACTACCGCGTTTCTATCAATGACAACGGTGCTGCGCGAAGCGCGCGAAGCAGATCTGCCGGCAGCGGCCGAATTGTGGATCCAGATGTTTGAGGAAATCGGCACGTATTCCGAGGCTGATTTCTCGCCCGAGTGGCGTCAACGATTTTGCTCTTACTTTGCGCGGCGCATTGCGGCGGAAGAAGCCCGCTACTTCGTGGCCGATGCGGAGGGCCGTGTCGTCGCCGCCGCCGCGGCAATCGTGCGCGATGGTTACCCCTTGACGATCAACGGCCGGCAAACCGGCTATATTCTCGGCGTCAGCGTCTCGCCCGCATTCCGGCGGCGGGGGATAGCCAAAGAACTCATGCGCCACTGCATCGAGTGGCTGCAATCCATCGGCTGCAAGCGCATTCGTCTGCACGCATCTCCAGCGGCGAGGCGGCTGTACGAATCTTTAGGATTCGTATCGTCGAGCGAAATGGAACTGCTAGGCTAGCTCCGAGATGGCCGTCGCCAGATCGATGGTGTTCTCGTAGAGCGCGCGTCCTATGATCGCCGAATCCACGTTTTGGGGAGTTTGATTTTTCAGAGAGCGCAGATCGTCAATCGTCCGGGCACCACCGCTGGCCGTAACGCGAATCTGCGCAAGCTGCGCAACCTGGTTGAGAGCATCGATGTCGTACCCTTGACCCGTGCCGTCACGCCCAATTTCCGTGAAGATCACTCGCGTTACGCCCCAAGATGCCACGCGCTTGATCAGCGCGTCGCGATTCACCACAGCTTCGCTTTGCCATCCGCGCACAGCGACGCGATCGCCCCTTGCATCCACGCCCGCAATTACTTTTTCCGCCAGCGCACCAATAATGTTGCGCGCGCTTCGTTCGTCTTCAACGAGTAAGGTCCCGAGGACGATGTAGGCAGCGCCTGCACTCAGCCGTGCTTTAGCCTGTTCCAAGGTACGAATCCCACCACCGCTTTCCACCGGTACGTCGATGGCATGGCAGATGCCGGCAATGGCTGCGACGTTCTCACCCGAACCGAAAGCGCCGTCGAGATCGATGACGTGCAGACGCTTTGCGCCGGCGGCGACGAACGCCGTGGCCTGTTCCACCGGATCTTCATCGTACTGCGTTTCCTGGTTGGGGTCTCCTTGATGCATGCGCACGCATTTGCCGTTGCGCAAGTCGATGGCGGGGATCACCAGCATGGCTAGGCGTTCGCAGCTTCCGCTTGCTGTTTGCCGTTGCCCTGACGCGTACTGCGCTGGTCCATCGGGACGAATGGGTGCACAGGCGGTCCGGAATACGTTGCTTGAGGGCGGATCAACCGGTTATCGGCAAGTTGTTCCAAAATATGCGCCGTCCAACCAGCCATTCGGCCGCAGGCAAACATGCAGGTAAATTCATCGGAGGGAATTCCCAAGCTGAAAAGCGTTGGTGCGGTATAAAATTCCACGTTGGCGTAGATGCGCATGCCCGGCTTCTCTTCCTGCAGCACTTTATTTGAAGCGTCTTCGAGCGCGCGCGCAATTTGGTACCATTTGGGATCGGATGCGTCCCCCAGTGCTTTGGCCATCTTTTCCAAATGTTCTGCACGGGGATCGCGCGTTTTGTATTCGCGATGTCCCATACCCATAATCCGCTCTCGACGCTTGAGCAGTTCGCGCACGTACGCCTCACTGCGTTCGGGTTTTCCGATTTCAAGCAGCATGTGCATCACTTTGCCAGGCGCTCCGCCGTGTAGGTCACCTTCAAGGGTGGCAATCGCCGAAGTCGCAGCAGCGTAAATATCCGCTCGAGTAGATGCGCACACGCGAGCCGCAAAGGTTGAAGCGTTGTATGAATGATCTGCAAGCAATACCAGATACGTATTGAGCGCTTCGGTAGCTTCCGTGATTGGAAGTTCGCCGTTGCGCATGTACAGGAAGTTCGCGGCCATCGAAAGATCGTGCCGTGGTTCGATGGGCTCAAGACCTCGCCGGATGCGATCCCAGGCTGCCACGATGGTAGGCGTCCTCGCGATCAGATGAATGGCCGAGCGAGGGTTTGAGGGATGCGAGCCATCCTCGCCGACGGGCGAAAACAGCGCTAAACCGGAAACGATGGTGCGTAATACGTCCATCGGCCATGCCGTCTTGGGAATGGTATGCATGGACTCGACCAGCGGCTGCGGCAGCATTCGATTCGCAGCCAGGCGCACTTTCAAATCTTCGAGTTGCTGTTTATTGGGCAGTTGGCCGAAGAGCAGTAAATAACACACTTCTTCGAAACATGCGTGGGGAGCGAGGTCGTGAATGTCATATCCACGATAGGTGAGGCGGCCCTCTTTGCCTTCGACGTTGCTGAGCTCGGTGGTCCCGACAACAACGCCTTCAAGACCACGATCGACCACGGTACCAGTGTGTGACAGGGTGCTACCTCCTAACGCTGGGCTTGACTTGAATTTGGGCAGTAGCGGCATTTTCCATGCATAACCTGCAACTACGCGCGGCGCTCGCCGTTGCGGCTGATCGCGAAGCCGACTAGACGATCGATCAGCGCCTCGTATGCGATTCCCAGTGAGGCGCACTCGTCGGGTAAGAGGCTGCTGGGGCTCAAGCCCGGCAGGGCATTAATTTCCAAAACATAGGGACGGCCTTCTGTGCTGACGATGAAGTCGGTACGCGAATAGTCGCGTAGCCCGATAAGACGATGCACCCAAAGCGCGAGCATCTTTAAGCGGGCACACAGATCATCATCGATCGGCGCGGGAACCAAATGCGCGCTGCCACCCGGTTGATATTTGGCATCATAACTGTAAAACTCGTCATCACTGGGAACGATCTCCACAACCGGCAGTGGCTCTTCCCCTAAAATACCGCACGAGAATTCGCGCCCCGCAATGAATTCTTCAGCCATTATTTGCGAGTACCGCTGCGCGGCAGCGATCATGGACGCACTCCATTGTTCGTGCGTCTTTACAATGGTGACGCCGGCGCTGGATCCCTCGTACCGAGGCTTCACCACTAGCGGAAGGTCAAGTGATCCTGGAAGCAGCGGCAAGGTTCCGCCACCTAAGTCGAACGTATCCCAAGCGGGCGTCGGCAAACCCTCTGCAGAGAGGAGCTTCTTGGTAAGGTGCTTGTCCATGGCGATCGCCGCCGACTGCAGCGAACTTCCCGTATACGGCAACCCCATCCAATCGAGGATCCCCTGAATCTGTCCGTCTTCACCTCCGGGTCCATGCAACGCGTTAAAAACAACGTCGGGCGCTAAAGCGCGCAGCCCGTCAATGAAACGCTCGTCGTAATCGAGCGACGCAGCCTCGTATCCCAGTGCGTGCAACGCGCGCAGTACCCGAGTGCCGCTGGCAATTGAGACTGCGCGTTCTGAGCCTGATCCACCCATAACCACTGCCACGCGCGGCTTAGCGATCATCTCCCACATCCGTGAATACGCCGACCAAATGCACTTCCAACTGTAGGGGCACTCCAAACTTATCGAAGACTGCGCGCCGCACTCGAGCAAGCAATGAAGCCACGTCCTTGGCGCTAGCGTTTGCTACGTTGTTGATAAAGTTCGCGTGGAGAGGCGACACTTCAGCACCGCCTTCGCGCCATCCCTTTGCTCCCACCGCTTCAATGAGACGCGCCGCCACCTCGGCGGGCGGATTGCGAAAGCACGAACCGGCGTTGGGCAGTGCAATGGGCTGGCTGTGTTTGCGCCGCACCAGTCTCCCTTGCATCTGCGTGCGCACTGCTTTTGCATCACCACGCGCAAACTGCAAGGTGACGCGCGAAACAACGGCATCGTGGGCTAGTGAGGTGTGGCGGTAATAATACTGCGGGCTCACCGAATGCGCATCGGGCTTGCGCGGCGTTTGCACCCATACGTCGCGCACAAACTCACCCATCTCACGATCGGTGCCGGCATTCATGCGCAGCGATCCTCCCACGCTGCCGGGAATTCCGGCCAGCGAGGCGATTCCTAGCGCTCCCGCGCTGGCCGCCTTCGCAGTCAGGGCCGCCATCGAGGCCGACGCTCCCGCCTCGACGGTAACGTTTTGTGCGGTATGCACCGAGATGCGCGTAAATTCGCCGGTGAGCCTCAGAACCAAACCTCGTATTCCGCCGTCGCCGATGAGCAAATTCGACCCGCTTCCCAAGATAAACCATGGTGCTTTGCGCCGGAAACACCACCGCATGATCCCGGCCAGTTCGCTCTGTGTTTGCACCGCTATACAGGCGTCCGCAGCGCCGCCGATCTTCCATGAGGTGTAAGGCGCCAGTGGTCGGTCGAACTCAACCTGCGCGAACAACTCTCGAAGGGCAGTTCGATCTTCCTGCGTGAGGACCGTAGCGGCGTGCGCGGAGGGAATCACGCTCACGGGGAGACCGGCTGGCGGTGCACGTCATCGGCGAGTTGTGCTGCAATACGCGAAATACT
>JAABUQ010008465.1_pt1 | contig 14414 bp, 9 predicted proteins | sample 5560001 | NCBI WGS metagenome assembly JAABUQ01 (sample SAMN10711888, study PRJNA513371) | rock metagenome | isolation source: Antarctica rocks | place: Antarctica: Victoria Land, Finger Mt nord | collected 2015-12-18
CGTTCACCCTCCTGGCGCGACGCCGTTTTCGCAAATCGCGGGACCGTGCTCGCGCTTCCGGCCGTCGCCCTCGCTAGGCTCGGCAAGCCGAGCCCGGTTGCGATTGCTTTCGGAGTTCCGATTGCGGTTTTGGGCGAGATTATTCGCTGCTGGGCGGTGGGCTATTCGGGGGTGACGACGCGGGCGGATCATGTGACGGCGCCTGCGCTGACGACCGCGGGGCCGTATGCCTACGTGCGCAATCCGCTCTACGTCGGGAATTTCATCACGGCCCTCGGCTTCACGATCGCGTTTACCGGCGACGTCGCGCCCGCCAAGCGCGCGCTGCTGACGGTGCTGGGCCTTGGGACGATGCTCGGCGTCTACGCTGCGATCGTGCCGCTGGAAGAAGCATACTTGCGCGAGACGTTCGGTGACGCGTTCGACGATTATGTCGCGCGCGTGCCGCGGCTCGTACCGCGGACGTCGCCCGCGCAACCGCAGGCCGGCAGCTACGACCCGAGCGTCATCGCGAGTGCGGAGACGCGCACGTTCCTCACCTTCGGCGCGATGCTCGCGACGCTCGCCTTTCGCGCCCGCAGCGCCGGCTGACGTGGCCCACGCGCACGCCCACGGGCACGCGCACGCACACGGGCACGGGCACGGCGGACACGCGCACGCGCCACTGCGCACGGCGCTGGTGCTCACGCTGGGGATCGCGGTGCTGGAAGCCGCCGGTGGCTTTGTGTCACACAGCATCGCGCTACTCGCCGACAGTGCCCACGTTTTTATGGACGCGGTCGCCCTCGCGATCGCGGTCATTGCGAGCATCCAGGCGAAACGACCGGCGAACGATCGCCGCAGCTTCGGGTACGCCCGGTTCGAGATGCTCGCCGCGCTCGCCAACGGCGGCTTGCTCTTCGCGATCACGGCGGTGATCGTCGTCGAGGCGTTGCGACGCTTTTCGACGCCGAATCTGCCGCAGGGCGGCACCATGGCGGCGATCGCGGCGATCGGCTTCATCGCCAACGTCGGCATCGGACTCATGCTCGTACGCGGCGCGCGCGAGGATCTCAACGTCAAAGCCGCACTCTACCATGTCGCGACCGATGCGATCGGCGCGATTGCGGTGGTTATGGGCGGACTCATCGTGCTGCGCTTCGGTGTGGCGTGGATCGATCCGGCGCTCTCGCTCGCGGTCGCCGCGCTCGTCGTCGTCGGCGTCGTGCGGATCGTGCGCGAGGCGACGGACGTGCTCCTGGAGAGTGCCCCCGCACACGCCCGCATTCCCGCGGTCCGGGAGCGCATGCGGGCGATCGCGGGCGTGGTCGACGTCCACGATCTGCACGTCTGGACGATCGGCAGCGGTTCGCACGTCCTTTCCGCGCACGTCTTACTCGCCGACGCGCGGATCAGCGAAGCTTCGGCGATCCTGCGCGACATTGAGACGCGCGTGCGGGCCGAATTCGCGATCGATCACGTGACGGTGCAGTTCGAGTGCGTGTCGTGCGAAGCGAGCGATCGAATCGTGTGCACCCAGCCTCCAACGAACGCGAGGTAGGTTCGTTCCGCGTCAAGATTTCCGGTCGCGTCCGTATCGTTCGAAGGGCGGCCTCATCCTTCGACACGGTCACATGTCGCGGCTCCGGTGACGAAGCGTGACGCGTAGTGCTCTCGGTCGTCGCGGTGTTCACGGCGATCTACCCGCGAGCACCGTCTTTTCTCGCGCGCATCATTAAAACTGAACGACTAATGCGATTGAAGTAGGTTGGCGTGGGCTCGCGGCACGCGGTGTTGGGTGTATCGCTATAACTCAATCGAGGCAATACTAGATACTTCCCCAGTGTTCCTGCGCAGGTTTAGAACAGCTTAAGACGGAAATTCGTATTCAAGCCGCCTCTTTGCCTGTCCGGACATATCGTGAATGGGGAGGGGTGCAGAGTCGGCAGCACTATCCTCATGCAAAAGGACTGTTATGCTATCTGCAAGGACGGCCGGGCGATCTTCGCTCGGGCGGGTATTGCTCAACCTCTTCGTCATGATCGCGCTGCTCGCGACCATGACGTCTCCGACGTTCGCCGTCGGCGGTCTGACCGGCACGCTGTCGGGAACGCTCGTCGATGACAAGGGGGCCAACGTCGCCGGTGTCACCGTCGCGGCGGTGTCTCCGTCGGGCAGCTACCGAACCACAACCGATAGCGCCGGTCGTTTTCAAATCGCGGGCGTCGCGCTCGATACGTACACCGTGTCGTTCGAGAAAACGGGCTTCGAACCGTACTCGCTCACCGGCGTGACCGTCATCGGCGACCAGACCGTGGGTCTTGGTACCGTTAAGATCGTGCAGTCTCTGAAGACAATCGGGCGCATAACTTCGCGGTCCGCTTCGAGCGCGTTTCAGCCGACGGCGACGCAAGATACGTTCGTCTTCAGCGGTCAGAAACTCGAACAGGCGCTCGGTAAGAATTTTGCGACGAATCAGAACAACCTGATCGCGGCGTCGCCGGGTACGCAGATCGACAAGGCCGGCAATATCGCTGTCCGCGGATCGCTCTCGACCGAAGTCGGCTACAATTACGATGGCATCGACTATCGTTCGGTCTCGCACGGCGGCGCCGTCAACGGCGATACCATCTCCGGCGCGACGGGCGCCCTCAACGGCATCGGCTCGCTCAGCGTCAACCCCGGCGCCGGCGATCCGTCGGTCAGCAACGGTGGCGCGGGTATCGTCAATCTCATTCCCAAGCGCGGTACGCTGCCCGCATTCGGCGCACTCGACTTCGAAGCCGGCACCGGCCCGTTCGATCACCAGCTCGGTGCCGAATACGGCTTCTCAACGCCCAACGGTCGCTTCAGCAACTACTTCTCGTTTCTCGGCCGCAATTACGATATTCAGCGCGGCCCGCAGTTTTCGTCTGAGCAGGGCTCGGTCGTTTCGAATTATCCGTTCACTGCGCCGCAGTACGTCAACGAGCGCAGCTACGTCAACAACTTCTTCTATAAATTCGGAAAGAACAACAGCCAGTCGCTGCAGTTTCTCTATCAGGGCAACTTCACGCGCTCCGGGTACAAGGATATTCCGGGCTCCAATTATGGCACGTTGAGTCCCCTCGTCTCGCTCGTCAACGGTTTCGAACCCGACCTCGTGACGCAGCTTCCGAATATCGGGCCGCTCTATCCGGGCCAGTCGCCGGGCGTCACGCAAGCGCCGGCGTCGAGCGACAACAATCTTACGAACCTGCTTAAACTCGAGTACACGAACAATCTCAACGCCTCGACGTTCCTTGCCTTGCGTCTCTATCGCACGGTGCAGACGGATGCCTCGTTCGACCCGTCGGGACAATTCTTCAGCTTCGCGCTCACGCGCAATCCGAATTCCGACGGTGGTAGCCGCAGCGGCGTTATCGGCGAGCTCACGAAGTCGATCGGTCAGAACAATCAGCTGACGCTCTCGACGCAGTACGAACTCGACCGTTCGGTCTTCGGCATCACGGACCAAGCCGCGGGCGTTGCGGTGCTCGACGGTCAGGGCGTCGTCGGTCGTACTGATTGGCCGGACTTCGTGCAGCCCGCCAATCGCAACGCTCCGCTCACTTTCGGAGCGGGTAGCGCCAACCCGTGTCCGATTGCCAGCGGATGTTTCTTGTATTATCTCAATACGACGCCGACGATCAACGGTCAGACGAATCCGGATTTCGGATTCTTCAAGGGCGGCGTCCCGCGCATTCCGGGCCAAATCCTTGCGTCGCCGCCGAACCCGTCGCAAGTCTACGGTATCGGTCTTCGAGATCAAATCACCGCGTCGTCGAAACTCCACATCGATGCGGGTCTGCGCTACGAAGGCGTCAACTATCACTTTCCGCCCGGCCTCGCGACCGGGAACATCGGCCCCGACAAAGAGACGAACAACCCGACCGAAATCGAACCGAAGCTTGCCGTTGCGTTCAATCCGACCGCTACCGACGCGTTTCGTGCATCCTACGGCCGCTCGGCGATCTTCGTCACGCCCGGCAACCTTTTCACGCCGCTCGATTACGACTTCTATCTCAAGAACTTCCCGCACGGGCCGCTATCGCTGCCCGGATACGCGATCAACGGCACCGACTACGTTGACGCACCGGTTCCCGCAAAATGCGGATCGGGAGAGGCTGGCGTCGCGGTTCCGTATCGTGCCTGCACGAGCTATGCGGATCTCATCCGTTGGGAAGAGGACAATTTCTTCCCCGACAACGGCAACGCGCGTACGGCGACGTACAACAACTACGAGTTCTCGTACTCGCACTCGTTCAAGGGTGGTTACGCGGTCAAGCTGACGCCGTTCTATCGTCAGGGCTACAACATCGCCTTCAACGGCGTCGCGGCATTCAACACGGACCCGGTCACCGGTGCCGTCGTTCCGACGGCGTTCCGTCCGTTCTACACTGGCTTCTCGAAGTCGACCGGCGTCGAATTCTTCGCGACGACGCCCGATCGTCCGACGGGCCTCAGCGGCTTCCTCTCGGCAACGTACGTCAACGCACTCTCGAACAAACCCGCGGGTTCGACCAGTGAAGACACGCAACCGACGGTGCCGTTCGCGGTGCTCGCCGCCGGCAATGCGTATCGCGTCGGCTTCCTCTCGCCGTTCGTGGCAAACCTGGGTCTCGATTACAAGTTCAAGAACGGCTTCCGCATCAATCCGGTCTTCCGGTACGAGCGCGGATTCGCATACGGCGTCGGCAACCTCACGCCGGTCACGCTCAACGGCGTATCGTTCAACACGATCTCAACCAACAACGCCAACTCCGTCGCGACCAACGACATCAATTCCGGCACGGGATCCGGCGCGATCAACTTCGTCGACCCGACCAATCCCGGCAACTTGCTCAAGCCGAACGTCTACGCAACGCGCGGAACGCCGGAAGCTCCGAGTCCGGGCGGCATCCTCTCGCACCCGCGCTTGACGACCGATCTCACCTTGGAGTTCAAGGCGAACAAGAGCACTTTCGGCGTGCAAGCCGAGAATCTCGGGAACTTGTACCTGTCCGAGCCGCTGCTCAACCGTCGCTATCAGAGCATCGCGACGGGCGTGCCCGGCGCGCTGACGGGTCAGACGACGGCGGCGAATCCGGCAAACGCGAACTTCAATACGTTCGCACCGTACGGCATTTACAATTACACGAACGTCCAGAACGGACGCGGTGCGTATGTCGTCGCGCCGACACTCAAGCCGGTGACGTACCGTCTCTACTATCAGCTCGGTCTGTAGGAAACGCTTTGATCATGAACACCATCAAATCCGCAACGGCGGTCTCGTTGTTGGCTGGCCTCGCGGCGTGCTCGAATGGCGCCGCAGGTCCTCCAGCCGTCACCGCGGTCAACGTACAGTCCTATAGCAAGTTGCAGTTCGCCGTCGGTACGGCGAATATCGGCGGACAGACGGGCTTGAACACCGTCGTGACGCTGCGTCAACCAAACGGTCTTTCCGCCGTCGGCTACTCGACGCCGCTCATTACGTGGGACGGCGCCTTCACCAACACGTCGGCGACGGGTACCAACGTCGATGCCGGCACGAAGCAAATCTCGGGTTCGGCGCTACCGGCGCAACTCGGTTCGGCCGTTCCCGCCTCGACGTTCGGCTCCGGCTCGAACTCGTACGGCGCGTTCGGCTACGGCTTTAACAACGCCAATGCCGGCGTCGGGAACGCGAACACGTCGCTGCGCTATCCGTGCTTGCCGCTCTACGGCGCCACGATCGCAGCGGCGAATCTCTCGAACGGCAGCTCGAACTGCGCGACCGGCACGCAGACGGTCGGGGGACCGCCGGCGTTCCCGCAGTTGCTGGGCGCGCCGCTCGCGGGCGAACTCGGATCGTACCTCGGCTTCGTGCCCTTCTCGGGCCTCGCGCCGGCGCCAAATCCCGCGACGGGAAATTCCAAGTTTAACCTTCAGGTCACGATCCCGGCAGCATCCGGCAACATCGTCCTCAACGCCCCTCCGGCGACGATGACGAACTTCGCTCCGCTGCCGGCATTCAATACGCCGACATTCCAATCCGACGGCAAGGGCGGAGGCTTCATCACCTACTCGCTTCCCGCCGGTGTGACGGAAGCGTATCTCGAAATCGTCAATTACGGCCCCGACGGCATGGGCGGTGCGAATTGCAATTTTGGCCCGCCGCCGTTCTTCTACACCGTCAAAGTCGGCCCGGGCAGCCCGACGACGATCGGTCTCGGCGGCACGGCGAACGATCCTGGCGACAACCTCGCACCGACGCCGAGCGCCGGCAAACTCAATGCGATGCAGTCGACACACACGTTCTGCACCAAGGCCGACAACACGACGGCAACGGCGGCTGCGGCCGCAGCGCCGGATCAATACCAAGTGTTCGCCGTCGGCTTCGACTACCCGGCGTTCGAAGCGGCGTATCCGCAGAGCAACAACAACCCGGCGCCGACGATCGTTGGTGCCAACGGTCAAGCCGATCTCACAATGTCGGATTTGAGCGTCGCGACCCCGACGCTCTAACCGGCGAGGTCTTAGAAAAAGAAGGGCAGCTTCCGCGGAAGCTGCCCTTCTTTTATTTTCCCTTGAGGAACGGACGTCGGTGCTCAGCAGGATGCGAACGCGTCGTCCATTCGGGCCGCTGAAGTATTTTCATCGTCGGCGACTGGCAGCGCGCGCTTCGTCAACTCGACGCCACCATTGCGCGCCGTGACCGAGAGCGGGTCGGGCACGTCGGCGGTTGGTCCGAAATCACCAGAATGGGATGCGAAGGGAGCGCGGGTGACGCGACGATCGTTGTTTCGTAACAGCGCATCGAATATCTGCTGATCATGTGTCGCACGGTCGATCGGAGGATGCGAGTCAAGGTACGCGATGAGTCGGCCGATCGCATCGGCGAGCGTTTTTTGCCGATTGAGCGCGCCGTCGAGCGCGTCGCCGAACGTCGTGAGGTTTGCGCCCTGGTCGTAATTCGCGACGGCTTTGGCTTGCTCGCGGAATTCGCGCATAATGCCGTTGCCATAGACGGCCGCCGCTCGGAGCTCGACATATTGCCTTGTAATCTCGTTGATTCCGCGATGTTTTGCGATCTCGCTGCTGTCGAGGTCGGTGGTTTGAAGCGTCGCTTCGACAAGCGCTAGACGGCGATCGTTTTGCGTCACGACATCGACGGCGTTGACAGCGTGCGCGACGAGCATCTTACAGAGCGGCGACGTCACGCGGATGCGTCCGATCTCGCGCAACGCCGGTGGCGAAGCGGACGGCGACGGCGTCGGACTCGCGGGCGGCGCAGGCACGACACCGTTCGTTGCGAGCGACGTCGCCAGGAGAGTCGTCCGAACGACGCTTCCAATCATGCATCAATAGTTCGACATGTAGCGGAGAGTCCCGCCGAAAGCGACGTGGCTTCTCCAGGAAGAAACGGTCGATGCGGGGCGCTTGTTTGAGCAAACGAACCGCTAGCGACTCATATGCAGTCAGGTCTGGCCGCGGTCGGCTCGACCGCGGAGAATGGCGAACCATCGAACCGCCTTGCGTCGCGGATCCTCGAGGTGCACATCGTCTTAAGGAGTTCTCGATGAACTCGACCCGAAAATTGCCCGCACTGCGGAACCACTTCGGCGAATGTGCCCATCGTCTCTCCGGCGTGACGAGGGTAGACTTAGTGCAGGGACTTTTGTTCGGGCTCAATAAGAGGCACTTTGGAACCTGTCGTTCGGCTGAAGCTCAAACTTCACTCAAATATTTGAAAACTATATTTTCCGAGGTGATTGTATGAACTCGACATTCAATGCCTATATTCGGCGTCTTGTAGCAATCTCAGTAACTTACGGCATACTCTTGGCTTACTCGCCCTCCGCATCAGCAATTCCGACTTTCGGGTCTAACTCGGGCCTCAATAGATCTTCGACGGTAACTGCGCCTCCGGTCGATAGCGCTCCAGTAGCGAATTGATAGTCTTGAGAACCTCGACGTCGCGGCCTATGCTTGTGCACGGAGAAGTCACTCTCTCAAATACTCGTCTTCGCAATTTGTCGGCGATTGCGATTCGGTCAGTTGGCTCAATAACTATTGTTGCTGATCGTGAGATCAAGTCGATGTCAGGAGTTGTCCGAGGAGCGCGTATCGTCATAACCAATTCGTCGATAAAAACTACTGATCAAATAAAACGACATCAGGCGATTCGAAATTGCAATCCAAACGATTATTTTTGCCAAGGCGGAGACCCAACAAACATTCAACCTTGGGGTTCATGTTATGGCTCCGATTGCGGTTATAATGCCAACATAGGGTTTGGCTACGGCGACATCATTGACGATTCAACTAATTCAGATTGTCAATTCTCCTTTGCGAACGATAAGGTCGGATATTGCAATGTCGTAGCCATGAACCTCCCGTCTTATGGCCAGAATCTATTTGTTAGCCACGAGTCTGCGTTAAGTTTTAACAATACTTGTACATACCCAAAGGGTGTTACAAGTACATGGTTCACTTTTTTTTCCAAGGCAATGTATTTGCATTTGGAAACACTAATTTTCCAAACCAGCCTTTTGCAACGGTTAAACTATATGCGCCGTCCCCATACGTATCAGGCGAGCCCGCAACGCTGGACGTCAACGCCTTTGCAACGAATCGGCCATTTCCAGACTTTTATCTTGGGTACTGTAATTATTCAGGGTTTTAAAGATTATAGTGCTTTCCATGTGCCTAACGTCGCCAGATCAAGTTGAATATTTCTGTCAAAACATAGCGGCGGTGATCGTAACTCGTATGTCATCGAGTGAAAGCGCCAGGTTTGCCGGGGTCGTGATTGCGTGCGTTGTTCCAACGCAGCTACTTCATGACCAGATGTCTCAGGGCACAGAACCCAATTGGTCGATCAAGATCATTCATGGAGTTGAAATAATTTTATGTGAGGGCGTTTGGTTCCATGCTCACCCGTATCGCGGCAGCCTATTTCGGATCGATCTTACAAGTAAGACCGGGCCTGACGCACTCAAATTGAGTGACGAGACTTTTCTAAAACTGCTTAGACCGTAGGGTGTGTCATTGGCTCATCTGATCGCTGCGTCTTTTTGGAAAACATTCGGAGGGATCGTGTCCCAGCGCGTGGTCGTTTGGCATCCTTTCAGTTCTGTCGATTTGTCTTTCGATCGCACGCGGATATTGACATTGCCCCGAGGCGTACCCCGTTCGTAATTGGGGAGCGCGTACTGGTCCACGCCCAATCTTATCCCGCGGAATCCTAGAAAAAAACAGCGAATACCACCCTGCCGCGAGGAGGCTCGCCCGTGCGCAAATCCCGTTACTCCGACGAACAGATCGCCGCCGCTCTCCGCCAGGCAGAGATCGGCACTCCGGTCATCGACATCACCCGCAAGCTTGGCATTTCTGAAGCCACGTTCTACGTCTGGAAGAAACGCTTCGGTACGGTCGGCACGCCCAAGATTCGCGAACTACGCCAGTTGCGCGAAGAGAACGCCAAGCTAAAGACGGTCGTCGCAGATCTGACGCTTGATCGCGCTGTTCTGCAAGACGTGATTAAAAAAAGTGGTAGCCCGCGTCCGGCGCAAGACCGTCCTACCACACGTTCGCTAAGTGTGGCAGTTGAGCGAACGACGCGCGTGCGAGATTCTTAGCGCCAACCGTCGCGCGGTTCGCTATCGCTCAGTGCGTGGCGACATCGACGTTGCGTTGAAATCTCGCATTACGGCGATCGCTGAGGTTCGCATTCGCAACGGGCAACGCCGAATTCACGTCTTGCTCAGACGCGAGGGATGGCTTGTTAATATCAAGCGCGTGGCTCGACTTTATCGCGAAGAAGGCTTAGCGATTCGCGCAAAGACACCGCGCCGTCGACGCGCTGCCGTGGTGCGCGACACGCCGGTTCATCCGACGGCAACGAATCAGAGTGGGGCGATGGACTTCATGCACGACGTGCTCGCTGACGGCACGAAGATCCGGCTCTTGACGATAGTCGATATCTTTAGTCGCGAGAGTGTTGCTTTGGAGGTCGATTACGGGTTCAAAGCACCGCAGGTCGTCGATGTTCTCCATCGCGTCGCCGGCGAGCGAGGGAAACCCCAAAGAGTTCGGTGTGATAACGGCCCGGAATTCATATCGCTGCACCTCGACCACTGGGCTCATTGGAACGGTGTAAAAGTCGACTTCTCGAGGCCCGGACGGCCGTCAGATAACGGTTTCTGCGAATCGTTCAACAATCGCGTTTCGTCAAGAATTGCTCAATCCAACTTGGTTCCGATCGCTCGACGATGCCCGCCGGCATGCCATTGTATGGCGGCACGATTACAACGTCATCCGCATAGTCTACTAAACGATCTGACACCCGCAGAGTTCGCGCGCCGATCGAAAAAGTGATCCACTATCGCCGTCATTTCTAGAGAGTCCTCGCGGTATAACTGTCGGGGGAAGACCCGTGTGGCAAACCTCGACCTAGTCTCGGCTCGGCAACCATGTTGCGTCTAGGGTCCGGTTCGGTCGACCCGGAAACAAACGGTCATGAAGTCCAAGGCCGTCGTCATCAGCACCGCGCGCACGCCGTTCGGCAAACTCGGAGGCGCACTTGCGTCGCTGTCCGCGACGACGCTCGGGGGCGAAGCGATTCGCGCGGCCGTCGAACGCTCGAAGATCGACCCGTCGGAGATCGAGCACGTCATCATGGGCAACGTCGTGCAAGCCGGGGTCGGCCAGGCACCCGCACGCCAGGCGATGTTCAAGGCGGGGCTTGCGAAAACGGCGACGTTCGAGACGATCAACAAGGTGTGCGCGTCGGGCCTCGTCGCGGTCGCGCAGGCGGCGCGTCTCATCAACGCCGATGAGAAGAAGGTCGCGGTCGCCGGCGGTATGGAGTCGATGTCGAACGGGCCGTACGCGATGCTGAACGGGCGCTTCGGGTATCGCTTCGGCGACGGCGCGCTCATCGACCTCATGAATTACGATGCGCTCGTCGATCCATTCTCCGGTTGGACGATGGCGCAGGCGCAGACGCGCGTCAACGCCGATCTCGGGATCACGCGCGACGTCCAAGACGAATTCGCCGCACTCTCGCACCAGCGCGCCGCCGCAGCGCAGGCCGACGGCTCGCTCGCGAACGAGATCGTGCCGCTACGCGTCGCGACCAAGGCCAAGGGCAAGCTCGTCGTCGACAAGTTGCCGGAGCCTGCGCGCGCACGCATTCCGGTCGCGGCCGGGAGCAACGGTGCGGCGCAGCGGCTCTTTCACGCACCGCCGGAAAATATGCAGGCCCAGATCGCGCGCTATAATGCGTACGTGACGGGCGACGTGCCGGCGACGCTCGTCGATGCCGACGAACCGGTGCGCCCCGATACGACGATCGCGGGCCTGACCAAACTGCAGCCGCTCGAAAAAGACGGCACGGTCACGGCCGGAAACGCGCCGGGCGTCAACGATGGCGCGGCGGCGGTCGTGCTCGCGAGCGCGGAATACGCGGCGGCGCACGGTTACGAGGTGCTCGCGACGATCGTCGATCACGCCGATGCATCGTGGGATCCGGCGTATCTCGCGCTCACGCCCGCGATGGCGGCGCAGATCGTGCTGGAACGCAACGGCCTCGAGGCGAGCGACATCGCGATTTGGGAGGTCAACGAAGCCTTTGCCGCCGTCGCGTGGAGCACGGCGAATCTCCTCGGACTCGATCCCCGCGCGCTCAATCTTCAGGGCGGTGCGGTCGCGCTCGGGCATCCGGTCGGTGCATCGGGAGCGCGCATCGTCGGCTCCGTCGTGCACCAACTTCGTAAACGCGGTGGCGGTTACGGCATCGCCGCGATCTGCAGCGGCGGCGGACAGGGTGACGCGCTCCTCATCCGGGTCGGTTAAGGCGTGAAGCTTCTCGTCGTCGGGGCGGGCCAAATGGGCGGCGGCATCGCACAGGTCGCCGCGGCTGCCGGCGACGAGGTCGTCCTCCTCGATCGCGAGCTCGCCTTCGTCGAGCGCGGCATCGCGACGATGCGCAAGACCCTCGATCGCGGCATCGAGAAAGAACGCATCACCGCAGCCGAACGTGACGCGACGCTCGCGCGCATTCGGCCCGCAACAGAGTGGGAAACCTTCGATGTTGACGTCGCGATCGAAGCCGCGACGGAAAGCGCCGCGCTAAAGAACGAGATCTTCGCCGATCTCGATGCCTACACGCCGAAGACCGCGATCCTCGCCAGCAACACATCCTCGATCTCGATCACGCAGCTCGCTGCGGCGACGTCGCGGCCCGAACTCGTGATCGGCATGCACTATATGAACCCGGTGCCGGTCATGGCGCTGGTCGAAATCATTCGCGGCATCGCGACGTCGCCCGCCACGTACGAAACGATCCACGCGCTCGCGGTGCGCCACGGTAAGACGCCCGTCGAAGTCCGCAACTATCCGGGCTTCGCGAGCAACCGCATCTTATGCCCCATGCTCAACGAGGCCATCTACGCGCTCTTCGAGGGCGTCGGTTCCGTCGAGGCGATCGATACGGTCATGAAGCTCGGCATGAACCATCCGATGGGGCCGCTCGAACTCGCGGATTTCATCGGGCTCGATACGCTTGCGTCGATTTTGGACGTGTTGCGCGAGGGTCTCGGCGATCCGAAATATCGCGCGTGTCCGCTCTTGCGTGAATACGTCGCCGCGGGTTGGCTCGGCCGCAAGAGCGGCCTCGGCTTTTACGATTGGCGCGGCGGCGCGCGCGCGCCACGCACCGATCTCGGGCCCAGCGGCGTGCCGGCGTTCTCGACATGATCGAGCAAATGTCGTCCGGTTGCTTCGATGTGACCGCCGACCAGCGCGAGATCGGCAACCTCGCGCGCGAGATCGCGCAACGCGAGATCGCTCCGCACATCGCGGCGTGGGATCGCGCGCATCATTTTCCGCGCGACCTCTACACCAAGCTCAACGCCGCCGGCCTCATGGGCATCGTCGTGCCCGAGGAGTACGGCGGCGCCGGGGCCGACTACGTGTCGTACGCGCTTGCGATCGAAGAGATCGCACGCGTCGACGCGGGGACCGCGGTCACGCTTTCGGTGCACGCGATGATCACGTCGGCGATCGTGCGGCTCGGTACCGCGGAGCAGAAAGCGCACTACCTGCCGCTTCTCGGCAGTGGCGACGTGATCGCCGGTTTCGCACTCACCGAACCCGGCGCCGGTTCCGATGCCGGCGCGCTCGCGAGTACGGCGCGCCGTGAAGGCGACGACTACGTGCTCTACGGCCGCAAGCAGTGGTGCACGAACGGCAGCTTCGCGGGCGTGACGATGGGGATGTTCCGCACCGGAGCGTCGGGTGCGCGCGGAATCTCCGCGTTTTTGGTCGATCGCGACAAGCCGGGCTACGTCGTCGAGAAGATCACCGAAAAACTCGGCATCCATACGAGCAACACGTGCGATCTCGTCTTCGAGGGCGTGCGCGTTCCGCAGAGCGCGATGCTCGGCGGCGAAGGCACGGGCTTCTCGATGGCGCTTTCCGCGCTCACCGCGGGACGCATCGGGATCGCGGCGCAAGCGACGGGCATCCTCGCCGCGTGTCTCGATGCGTCGGTGAAGTTCGCGCGCGAACGCGAAGCCTTCGGCAAGCCGATCGCGGCCTTCGAGGGCGTGTCGTTCAAGATCGCGCAGATGGCGACGGATCTCGACGCGGCGCGACTGCTCGTCTATCGCGCGGCATCGCTATGCGATCGCGGCTTGCCGTTTGCGATCGAGGCGAGCAAGGCGAAACTCTTCGCGTCGACCGCCGCGCGCAAACACGCAGCCGAAGCGCTACAGATCCACGGCGGCTACGGCTACACGACCGAATTTCCCGTCGAACGATATTACCGCGACGCGAAGATCACGGAGATCTACGAAGGCACGAGCGAGATCCAGCAAATCATCATCGCACGCTCGCTGCTCGGGCGTTTCGACTAGCGCGCGGAATGTCGCGGAGCATCCTGTGGGCTGCGGCGATCTTCGCGCTCGTCTATATCGCCCTCGACTTCAACGCGCTCTATGCGTTGCGTGCGAACCAAAATACCGGGCTCTACTTGCAGAGCGCAGTCAACTTCGTTCACACGGGCACGACCTTCGATCAGCCCGACGGTAAACCGCATCTCTTCGTTCACGATCAGTGGCTCGTGTACGCGGTGCTCGCGCCGTTGGTGTCGCTCTGGCCGCGGCCCGAGGTTCCGATCGTCGTCGAAGTGCTCGCGCTCGCGGCGTCTGGCATCGCGCTCGCGGTCTTCGCGCGCGCGTGCGGTGCGGACGCGCGTACGGCCGCGTTGCTAGGCATCGCATATCTGATTTCGCCGTCTATACAAGGCTTCGCGTACGACGGCTTCGTGGGTGAAGATCTGTTGCCGGTCGTCGCGATCGGGTTCGCGCTCGCTCTGCGCGCCCGCGCGATGCTGCCCGCGCTCGTACTCGCGGAACTCGCGCTCGGCATCAAAGAAGACGAGGCGCTGT